>ERZ1026796.183-NODE-183-length-53508-cov-7.815515_pt1 | contig 53508 bp, 46 predicted proteins | sample MGYA00520874_ERZ1026796 | MGnify/ENA primary metagenome ERZ1026796 (study PRJEB33270, sample SAMEA104284474) | anaerobic digester metagenome | biome: Anaerobic digester microbiome; feature: mesophilic sludge digester; material: Anaerobic digester biomass | place...
TCCAATAGCGGACAGGAAGCCTCGATCAGAACCCCAGGATTATGCCGAACACGACAACCCAAACTCCGCGCTCACCAACACATCCGCACCACTGTTCGGCATAATCACGGATTCGGCATAATGCGGCAAACACAACCGCTGGAAACAGAAGGGCTTCACCGTCCGACGCAACCCGGGGGGCACCTGGCACACCACCCGACCCGACGGCAGTCAGCTGGAGTGAGGCTCCCGCCAACCCGGCATCGAGGGCGGCCATGGTGGTCAGGCGGGCGAATCGAGGCCGAGAGATGCGGCCACACGGCGGCGGTGCCAGCGGGCGTCGCCGAAGCGGGACGCCAGGGCCCAGGTTCGCTTCAAATACAGGTGGAGGTCGTACTCGGTGGTGTACCCGATGGCCCCGTGGCACTGAAGCGCCTGTTCGCCCACGAACAATGAGGCCTCTGAGGCCATCGCCTTGGCCATCGACACGTGACGGTGGGCCTCCGGATCGCCGTTGGCCATGCTGTGGGCGGCGCGGTGCACCATCGGCGTGGCGAACGACAGCTGCAACCGGGCATCGGCCAGATGGTGCTTGACCGCCTGAAACGACCCGACAGGCACCCCGAACTGCTTGCGTTCCGACACATAGCCGACCGTCATGTCCAACATGGTCTCGCCCAGACCCAGCAGTTGCGCCGCTGTGCCCAGCGCCGCCCGGTTCCAAGCGTTGCGGATCATCGCCCGCGCCGCCTCGCCCTGGGCCAGCAGCGTGTCCGGATGTGCCTCCCAGGACAGGCGCGACAGCTTGCGCGCCCCGTCGACCGAGCGCTCCGGGCTGAGCCGCACCGAGGTGGGATCGACCACGTGAAGTTCTCCGTCCGCGTAGCCCACGATCACGTCGGCCGAGTTGGCGAAGGCCACGGTCCTGGCCGCCGGAAAAGCGGGCACCGCAGTGGCCCCGCCGGGCAGGCGCTCCAGCCAGGTGCCGGCCAGCGGGGCGGCACCACTGGGCGCCGAGTCCTGTGCGATCACCTCTGCCAGCAACGGCGCCACCACCATGGCGCTCGACAGCACCGGGTCGGGCAGGCCCACCCGGCCGCACTCGGTGAGTGCCAACACCATCTCCTCCTCGGAGAATCCCAGCCCCCCGTGGGCTTCGGGCACCATCAGCCCAAGCACACCCATGTCGGCCAACTTGGCCCACACGTCGCGAAGGCGGCCGTCCTCGGACTCCCACGCCTCGCGCACCCGCTCTGCGGGCACCTCACGGCTGAGCAGGTCGCGCACCGCAGCGGCCAGTTCCAGTTGCTCGTCCTCAAAGGCAAACCTCATGAAACCCGCTCCATCTCTGTCGCTCGCAGCCGAACGCTGATCAAGGCGCTCATGGCACTCACTTCCTGGGCAGCCCGAGCACGCGCTCGGCCACGATGTTGCGTTGGATCTCGTTGGTCCCGGCATAGATGGGTCCCGACAGCGCGAACTGCCAGCCCTTCATCCAGCGTCCGTCGTCGATGGCGCCGGGCGAGCCCTCATCCAGCTCGGCCTCGGCCCCGGCCAGCTCCAAACCAAGCCGGTGCAGCTCCACGTCCAGTTCACTCCACCACAGCTTGTTGAGGCTGGACTTGGCACCGGGCGAGCGGCCCTCTGTCACGTCGGTGACATCGGCCAGGGTGTACAGCTGGTAGGCCTCGGCGGCCATCCAGGCGGCGGTGATGCGGTCGGCCAGCACCGGGTCAAGGTCCTGGCGCTCACGGGCCCACGCCACGAGACGCTCGGCGGTCGCCATGAACCTGCCAGGTGATCGTAGGGTCAGGCCGCGTTCGGACGACGTGGTGGACATCGCCACCGACCAGCCCGCATGCACCTCGCCCAGCACCCACGCGTCGTCGACGAACGCGTCCTCGAGGAACACCTCGGCGAACCCCTCGTCACCGTCCAGCCGGGTGAACCCCCGCACGGTGATTCCCTCGGCGTCCAGCGGCACCATGAAGTAGGTGAGGCCGCGATGTCGCTCCTGCTGGGGGTCGGTGCGGAACAGGCCGAACATGTGGGTACTGAACGCACCGCGCGTGGTCCAGGTCTTCTGCCCGGTCAGTCGCCAACCCCCGGCCGCTTCGTCGCGCACCGCCTTGGACGTGATCCCCGCCAGGTCGCTGCCGGCGTTGGGCTCGGACCAGCCCTGGCACCACAGGTCCTCCGCTGCGGCCATGCGGGGGAGGAAACGGTCCTGCTGCTCCTGGGTGCCGTACTCGAAGATGGTTGGCGCCAGCAGGAAGATGCCGTTTTGTGTGACCCGCTGGGGAGCACCAGCGCGGTAGTACTCCTCCTCAAAGATCAGCCACTCCCACAAGGTGGCGTCGCGCCCGCCATACACCTCGGGCCACGAAACCACGGCATAACGAGCATCGAAGAGCGTCCGCTCCCAGTCGAGATGGGCGGCGAAACCCTGCTTGGTATCGCCCGATGGCAACGGGTCGGTGGGCACGTGGTCGGCCAGCCAGGCCCGCACCTCGGTGCGGAAGGCAGCCTCACTGGGGCTGTCGAGCAGTTCCATCGGTCCTCCGGCTCGGTCGAAGCAGGCAACGTACCAGCCCGGTGCGGCCAACCGGCCACCAGGCACCCTCCGCAGCCACGCCGACGCAGGACCGAACGCCCTCGATCGCAATCCTGTGGGATTTCCGGGAACTCGAGAGGTGTCGGCGGTCGTCTCATCTGAACCAACCACGATCGAGCACCCACACCCGAGGAACGACCATGACCTCCAACAACCCAGCCGAACGTTCGCCAAACATCTCCGACGAGGCGGGCAACGCGCCTTCCCTGCCCTCACGGTTGGCCGCTCTCGCAGGTCGACACCGTTGGTTGACCGTGGTCGCCATCATCGTGCTGCTCGCCGCCCTCACCGGTGTGGGCACTGCATTGCAAGGGACGGAATCCGGAGATTCTTCCAGCGCCGCCCCCTCAATTGGCATCGATTCTTCCGAGGCGGAGATCGGCAGCCGTGCCCCGAATTCTGATACCACAGCAGGCGTCCTCCCTGAGACGGGTGCAGGCAAGGCGGCCGGAAGCGCCGCGATCGTCGCACCCAGCGAGGTGTCGGGTACCGCCACCGACGCGCCCGGTGTTGTGGCCGACGGCAGCGGCGAGGCCGGCGCCGACATCGCTCCGATGGAAACCCCACAGGTCGCCGGGGTGGAACGAGACCTGGTGCGCACCGCCACCCTCGACCTCACTACGAAGGAACCCGACACCGCCTCGGCCAAGGCACGCTCCATCGTCACCGCGCTCGGCGGTCGGGTGGCCCAGGAGCAGTCCAGCTTCTCCGGGAACTCCACGGTGGTGCTCACGTTGGCGCTTCCCCCCAAGGGCTTCGACCGGGCAATGGAACAGCTCTCCGGGCTGGGCAAGGTCACCGACCGGTCGCAGTCCACCGACGACGTCACCGGGCAGGTCACCGACCTGGAGGGACGCATCACCACCTTGAAGGCCTCGATCGTTCGCCTTCAAGGGTTTCTGTCCAAGGCGTCGGACGCCGGAGAGATCGGCACGCTGGAAAGCGAACTGCTTCGTCGAGAGACCGAACTGGAGGGCATCCAGGGCCAGTTGCGCACCATCGAGGCACAGGTGGCCGAGAGCACCGTCACGCTCACCATCACTGAGCCCGGAACTCGCATTGAACCGATCGAGGAGACCGACGACGGCGTCGGCTTTATGGACGGTCTGACCCGAGGCTGGGAGGCGTTCACCGCAGTGGTCAACGCCATCGTGGTTGCCTTGGCAGCCATTGCCCCGTTCTTTGGGATCGGCCTCTTGGTATGGCTGGTGGTGCGAGTTGCACGGCGGCGCCGCGGCGCCGCAGACGCCGATTCGTCGACCGCGGACGCCGCCCCATCGGACGACTGAGCGCGTCAACTCCGAATCGGAGTGTGGTGGCGTTATGACGGGGAATAGTGTTGCCGGATGGGGAGATCGTTGTTCGGACAACTCGTTCGATGGCCGGTGGACCTGGCCACCGAGTTGGTCAAGGTCCCCAGCACCCTCCGATCGTTACGCGAGACGCTGACCGTGCTGCCCGAGACAATCGTCCGGCTGGAAGCCCAGGTGACTGAGACCACTTCGGTGGTCAACGGCACGGTGCCCCGCATCGAGGGGATCGCCGTCCAGATCGGCGCCAACATCGACGGCGCGGTGGCCGTGGTCGACAACATCGGTGGCCAGATCGAACCGTTGCAGCAGTCGCTCGATCGGGTGCTGCCCGACGTGCTGCGCCTGGTGGAGGTGGTCGACAGCAAGGTGCAGACCATCGGCGCCGACGTCTCGGAGCTGTCCGAAGCGCTCATGGTGGCGCTGCGCCTCATCCCCGGCGTCCGCAAGTCCTCCCGCAAACCCTGACGCACCCGAAGCCGGGACGTTTGGACCGGCGCACGCGAGCCACATGCATCGTTGAAACAGTCAGTCGACGATCGCCTGGGTGACCAGTTGGGTGAGCTGGCTCCGCAACGGCCAGGTGCCGGAGGGAATCAGCTGGGTCATGAACACTGCGGTGATCTCCTCGACCGGGTTCACGAAAAACCCGGTGGAGGCGGCACCGCCCCAGGCGAAGGTGCCCTGCGAGCCCAACACCTTGTGCCTCACGGGGTCGGTCACCACCGAAAAACCCAACCCGAAGCCCACGCCGGCGAACGGGGTCTCGGCATACATCGACCGGGCAAACCCCAACAGGTCGGCGCCGCCCGGCAGGTGGTTGCAGGTCATGAAATCGACGGTTCGGGGGCTGAGCAGCCGCACACCATCCCGTTCGCCCCGCCGCAGAAGAACGTCGCAGAACCGCAGGTAATCATCGGTGGTCGACACCAACCCGCCGCCGCCGGACAGAAACGTGGGGACGCTGCGGCTGACCGGACCGAGTTCGTCGAACCGCACCGCCTTCTTGGTGGCCGGGTCCGGCACGTGCAGCGCGGCCAGCCGATGGCGCTGACCCTCCGGCAGTCCGAAGGCGGTGTCGACCATGCCCATGGGCCCGAGGATCCGCTCGGCGAAAAACGCATCGAGTGACCGCCCGCTCAGCACCTCCACCAGCCGGCCCAGTACGTCGGTGGACACCGAATAGCACCAGGCTGTGCCGGGTTGGAACCGCAACGGCAGCGACGCCCAAGTGGCGACCGCTTCGGCGAGCGTGACGCCCTTCGGGCCGCCGAGGTCGTACCCGGCATCGCGGTAGAGGGCGTCGGTCGGGTGGCTGCGCTGGAAGCCGTAGGTGAGCCCCGAGGTGTGGGTGAGCAGGTGCCAGATGCGCAGCGGCTCGGTGATCGGCTCGGTCTCGGGCCCAGTGGTCGAGCCGCCCTTCCACACGCGAGTGTCAGCGAACTCGGGGAGGTACGCAGCGACGGGATCGTTCAGCTCGAAACAGCCCTCCTCGTAGAGCATCATGGCTGCCAGCGACGTGATCGGTTTGGTCATCGAATAGATGCGAAACACCGTGTCGTCGTTGACCTGGCGGCCGTCCTCGGGGTCGGCGAACCCGTAGTTGGAGCGATGCACCAGTCGTCCCCGGCGGGTGACCGCAAGCGACCAGCCGGGGAGCCGTCCGTCGTCCACGTAGCGACGGAAGAGGGTATCGATACGGCCAAGGCGTTCGGCGTCCATGCCGACCCCGGCCGGGTCGGCCAACTCCCGCACGTCAAGTACTGGCGCTTCGCGCTCCGGCAACATCATCTCGGAACTCTCTCATTTGGCAGGCACCGGCGCTGACTCAGCGTTCCCTCGGCGCCGGTCAGCCGGCCAGGCGCTCCAACGTGGCCTCGGCCTCGGTGACGATGTCGCCGAGCACCTCGGCCACCGTCGGCAGCGAATCGATGACACCGACCACCTGGCCGGTTGGCAGGATGCCCACCTCGGCCTGGCCGTCCACCATGGCCGCCTTGGTGAGCATCGGGGCGTTGGCCGCCATCGCCAGCTGTGCCCAGGTGAGGTCCTGGCTCTTGCGCATCGCCAGGCCGGTCTGAACGAGGTCCTTCAGCGACGTGCCGGTGAGCGCCCGGAATCTCAGCGCGTTGCGTAGCGCGTTGGCCACGCGCACCGGGGCGATGCCCGACTCGAGCGCCGAGATCACGTCGGTGGCGATCACCCGCTGCGGGGCGCCGTCGATGGCGGTGGTTCGCACGGTGCCGGTGACCGGTGTCTTCAGATAGATCGCCTTGATGTCATCGGGCACACCCGACTCGGCGGTCAGCAGAAAGCGGGTGCCCATGGCGATGCCGTCGGCACCCTGCGCCAGCGCAGTCACCAGGCCACGTCCATCCCGGTAGCCACCGGCCCCAAGCACGATCACGCCGTCACCATTTGGGCCGGCGGCGGTGCCGGCACCGACCGCGTCGGCCACGTCGGGCACCAGCAGGCTGGTTGGCACGGCGCCGGTGTGGCCGCCCCCCTCTCCGCCCTGGGCGATGATGCACTGCACGCCGATGCCCGCCATCTTCTCGGCGTGTCGTCGCGCTCCAACGGTGACCATGGTGACGATGCCCGCGTCGTTGAGCCGGGACACCACCTTGGCGGACGGCGGTCCGGCGAACGATGCCACCGCAACGCCCCGGTCCTCCATCAGACCCAACCGCTTGTCGAGGTCGGCCTGCACCGGAAGCAGGTTGACACCGAACGGTGCGTCGGTGGCACCGGCCACCTTGGCGATGGCCGCATCGAGCTCGTCGAAGGTCATCGTCGCCGAGGCCAGGATGCCGAGGCCCCCCGCATTGGCGGTGGCAGCGGTCAGCGTGGCGCCCGAGACCCAGCCCATGCCGGTCTGCACCACCGGCAGACGCACTCCGACCAGTTCACAGAACCGGGTGGTCAGGGCCGGGTGGCTCGTGGACCGGCTGATTGCGGCCTCACTCTGCGCCACCTGCTCGGCGGGCTCACTCATTCGGCACTTCCCGGGCTGCGAGGCCGTCCGGGTCGATCTCGTTGCGCAGCAGCGAGATCTCGTCGGTCGTCGGGGCCCGGGATTCGGGCACCTCGTCGGGCACGGCCAGCTCAAACCCGGTGGCGGCGACCACATCGTCGACCGACGACCATGGGTGCACCGATCGCAACCGGGCGCAGTTCACGCCGTTACCGTCGGTGGCCTCAAAGTCGATCACGCACAAGTTGGTGACCACCCGGCGGATCTCGTGAAAGCGGGAGGTCTCTGGACCCAGTTCCGCCGCCCGGTCGTAACCCACGCCGGAGACGACGTCCACCGACTCCACCAGTGCCTTCGGCGAATGGTTGCCGATGAAGTAGCTGGTGGTGTGGCTGATCGTGTTGCCCGGGGCGCCCCGGAAGCCCAGCAGCTGGGCCTTGGGCCGGTGCCAGTCGCCGATGGCGGCCAGATTCTGGTTGCCGTAGCGGTCAACCTGGCTGGCGCCCATCATCACGTGGCGGCGTCCGTTCCACAACAACTCGAACATGCGACGGTACGGGTTCCAGTGCTCCACCACCCGGTCTGTGTCGGGGCGGCCGACCGCCGGGGTATTGGCGGTCAGCGTGGCCAGACCGTCGGTGATCGCCAGGTCGGGCTCAAATGCGGCCCTGGCCAAACGTCCGCCGATGAGCGGCAGGTTGCCGATGGGGTTGCACAGACGCTCGCCGTCGCCCCTGAAGGCCTCGGCGATGGCGACGGCGCAGTAGTCGGCGCGGGTGGCGTTGGTTGCGGTCTGCTCGCTCATCGGTTGGTCTCCTCGGCGATCGCACGGCTGGGATGAGCGATGAAGGCGGCGATCCACTCGTCCCACGCCTCGTCGCTCTTGGCGGTGGCGGCGTAGGCCCGCTGGGCGTCCTCGTCGCGCTCGTAGTCGGGCAGGCACTGGGTGAACCCGGCACCTCCGGGCGCCTCGACCACCGCATCGGTGTTCAGGCGGCTGACCAGCAGGGTCTGCACCGGGCCCTCGTCGAGGAAGTTCGCCGGTTCGACCACCCGCTCGCAGCTGACGATCGCCTTGTCGGCGGCCCGCACGAACAGGTCGTCAAAGAACGGATCCTCACCCAGCAGTTGCGCGTTGCCGGCAGCGTCGGCCCTGTTGGCGTGGATCAGGGCGTAGTCGAGGTGCAGGGCAGGCACGGCCAGCAGCTCCTCGGGCTCGCCCCCGCTGCGGCCGGGATACGGACTGGTGACCATTTTCAGGTCGGGCATCACCCGGGGCACGTCAGAGCCCAGGCCGGCCCGGGTTGGCAGAAACGGCAGGTTCCAACCCGCTGCGTTCAGACCGAGCAGGATCATGCCCTCGTCCCACTCGGCGGCCTCGATCGAGCCGGTCTGGCGGGCGGCCCGGTAATGGGGCTCGAGTGCGATCGTGTCCATCGTGACGAACCCCGAGATCACCTTGGCCACCTTGCCGGCGCGGCACAGGATCCCCACTTCGGGGCCCCCGTAGGCCACCACGGTGAGGTCGGTCAGGTCGTCGCGGGCCACCAGTTCGGCGATGAGCGCCAGCGGCTTGCGCCGGGCCCCCCAACCGCCGATGCCGATGGTCATGCCCGAGACGATGTGGGAGGTCGCCTCGGCTGCGGTGGTCACTTTGTCGGCCACGTGGCCCCTCTTTCGTGTGAATTGGATGCTGGAGAGTTGATCGGTGCAGGTCGGTTGCTCGCCGGTGGGCGACCAGTGGTTGCCTCAGCGTTCGTGGCTGGGAGCCCGCTTCTCAACGAAGGCGTCGCGGGCCTCGTCGGACACGCCGGACAGGTTCAGCTCGAACGTGAAGCCCTGCTCCATGCGGTAGCTGCGCTTCACATCCACCGGGTCGATGGCGTTCAGCGATTCTTTGGCCGCTCGGATCACCAGCCTGCTGTGCTGGGTGATCGACCGGGCGATCCGTTCTGCGGTGGGGATCACCTCGTCGCGTGGCACCACCTCGGCCACCGATCCCCAGGCGTGCAGCATGGACACGTCGATTGGCTCGGCGGTGTAGACCATCTGACGCATTCGGTGCGGGGGGACCAGCCGGGCCAGGTGTGTGGCGGCGCCGAGTGCTCCCTGCTTGACCTCGGGCAGGCCGATCGTGGTGCCCTCTGCGGCGACGATGATGTCGGAGTTGCCCATCAGGCCGATGCCTCCGCCCAGCACGAAGTCGTGCACGACGCAGATCACCGGCACCTCGCAGTCGTAGATCGCCCCGAAGGCGGCGGCGCAGCCGCGGTTGGCGCCGATCAGCGCGTCGAAGCCCTCGGTGTTCTGCATCTCCTTGATGTCCACACCGGCATTGAAGCCCTTGCCGGCGGCCGACAGGATGACCACGCCCACCTCGGGGTCGCGTCCGGCTGCGGTGAGCAGATCGGCCAGCTCGAACCATCCGGCCACGGTCAGTGCGTTCACCGGCGGATGATCCATCACCAGGTGACAGATGCCGTCGGTTGTGGTGACCTGAAAGCCCATGGTGTGCCATCTCCAAGATGCCGGGGCGCCCACTCCGCGTTCAATCTGACGATGTGTCAGATTGGTGAGGAACGGTAGTCCAGTCACCCCAGGAGCACCATGAGCACGGCCCAGACCAACGACCACGCCACCACCGACCCGCTGGATTTCACCGGATCGGTGGTGTTGGTCACCGGCGGTTCCCGAGGCATCGGCCGAGGCATCACCGAGGCCTTCCTCAGTCATGGCGCAGCGGTGGTGATCTGTGGCCGCAGCGAGCCCGAGCAGCTTCCGGAGGCACGGGGACGCACGGCCAGGTTCGTCGCCGCCGACGTGCGCGACGCAGCCGCCGTCGATGCGCTCATCAGCGATATTGAGGCCAGCGAGGGCCACCTCGACGTGGTGATCAATAACGCGGGCGGGGCCCCACAGGTGGACGCCGCCGAGGTCAGCCCTCGGTTTCACGAGGCGATCATCGCCCTCAACCTCACCGCTCCGCTTCACGTGGCCCAGCGGGCCAACCGCGTGATGCGCACCCAGGACGCCGGTGGCTCGATCATCAACATCGCCTCGGTGTCGGGCGTCCGCCCCTCCCCGGGCACCGCCGCCTACGGCGCGGCCAAAGCCGGGCTGATCGGATTGACCACCTCGCTTGCGGTGGAGTGGGCCCCGAAGGTGCGCATGAATGCGGTGATCGCCGGGCTGATCGAAACCGAACAGGCGCACCTGCATTACGGCGATGAGGCCGGGGTCGCCGCGGTGGCGGCAACCGTCCCGCTTGGCCGCATGGGCAATCCGGCCGACCTGGCGAACGCGTGCCTGTACCTCGCGTCACCGCTGGCGTCGTACGTGTCGGGGTCCACGCTGACGTTGCACGGCGGGGGCGAACGGCCCGCGTTCCTCGACGAGGCTGAACCGACCGCACCTGGCAACGCCTGAGGCCGCAAGGCGTCGCCGGTACGCGCTTCGAGGTACCGGCTTGCGGCGGGTGACCCTCCCCCAGAAATCGACAGTCGGCAACTAGCGTCGGGGGGGTGAGCCCACCCCGACCCACCTTCGACCGGACCGTCGTCGGGCGCGTCCTGATGCTGGCCGGCCTGGCACTGCTGCTGACCTCGTGCGGGGGCAATTCAGGAGTCGGCTTGTTCGGCGACTACAACGGGCGCCTCGACTTCGCAACCAAGGATGTCGCGGCCGGCCGCCAGCAGGCGCGGCTGATCGTGGAGGAGGGCCACCAGGGACGGTTGGAGAAGGAGGAAACGAGCTTCCCTCCAAGATTCCTGGGGCTTTTCGCGGGCGATCCGCAGGCGGTGATGACCTTTCGGGTTCCGGCCAGGCAGTTCGACTCAACCATGGTGGACCTCGACACTCCTTCGGTCGGAACGGTGACCAACCGCGTCGTGACCGGCCGCGACGACATCGAACGACGAAGCGACCTGTCCGAGATCTCCCAGATCCTCAACGATCGTTTAGACGAGGTCGTCGATCAGAACGGTGACGACGAGGACGTGATCGATGCCCAGGAGCAGCTCGCCGAGCTCGCCGAGCAATCAAACCGTCCGGTGCTGGTGGTGACCCTGCAACCCGGCCGAGGTCTCGGCGGATGGTTCAGCGTCCTCTTCTTCAACCGACTCGTGTGGTTGATCCTCGGCTTGATGGTCGGCTTCGCATTCGGGCACAAGAAGGGCGAACCCAAGGTCAGCCCCGTTTACGGGAAAGACGACGACCGCCAAAACTCGCCCGAGAAAAACCCTGACGTGAACGACTGGGGCGAGCCCGCCTGAGCCTCGAGCCCAACGGTTCGACGCAGCATTGCGTATCTGGCACAGTTGCGACCGCAGATCTGACGCGGCGTCAGGTTTGACAGCGTTCACGGTCCGTCGATTCACCGGAGACGGCTCGGGACCCCATTCTGCCAGAGGAGCACGCTATGAGCGCTCAACAGTCACCCACCTCGGCGACAAGTTCGTTTGCGGTCGAGGGATGGTTCGAGACCGATCCGGCGCCCGCGCTGATCGGGTCGCGATGCATCGGTTCGGGCACGTACTTCTTCCCGCCGACCGACACCTCCAGGGCCCCCGGTTATGCCGGCGGCGCCACCGAGGAGGTGCGGCTCAGCAACCGCGGCAGGCTGTGGAGCTACACGTCGGCGGGCTATCAGCCTCCCGAGCCGTACCTCGAGCCACCCGAGGGCTTTGCGCCCTTCGCCATCGCTGCGGTGGAACTGCCCGACGAGGGGCTGGTCGTACTCGGCCAGGTGCCCAGCGACGTCAGCACCGAGGACCTGACCGTGGGCATGGAGATGGAACTGGTGATCGACACGTTGTACGCCGACGACGAAGGCACCAAGGTGATCTGGAAGTGGCGGCCGGTTGCAACCACCAACCCGGCGACTAGTGAGATGACGGAGGCAGGTCGATGAGTCACGACAACGACGTCGCAGTGCTCGGTGTGGGCATGCACCCCTGGGGCAAGTGGGGCCGCAACTTCGTCAGCTACGGCGTCCACGCCGCACTCGCAGCGCTTGAAGACGCGGGCATCCCATGGACCGACGTTGGGTTCGTGTCGGGTGCCGACACGATGCGCAACGGGTACCCCGGCTACGTGGCCGGCGCCACGTTCGCCCAGGCGCTGGGCTGGACCGGCGTGCCGGTCACCTCCAGCTACGGCGCCTGCGCCTCGGGTGCGATGGCCATCGAGGCCGCCCGGGCCCGCATCCTGTCGGGTCGCTGCGACGTGGCCCTGGTCGTGGGGGCCGACACCACCCCCAAGGGATTTCTCGCCCCGCAGGGCGGCGAGCGCACCGACGACCCGGACTGGCTTCGGTTCCGACTGCTCGGCGCGACCAACCCGACCTATTTCGGCATGTACGCCCGCCGGAGGATCGACCTCTATGGGGCCACCGTCGACGACTTCACCGCCGTCAAGGTCAAGAACGCACAGCACGGCCTGAACAACCCCTACGCCCGCTACCGCAAGGCGTTCTCGGCCGAGGACGTGGCCGCATCGCCGGTCGTCGCCGACCCGCTGCACCTGCTGCACATCTGCGCCACCTCCGACGGTGGTGCAGCCATGGTGCTCACCTCAGCGGAGTACGCCCGCAAGCGCGGCCTCGACAACCCGGTGCGGGTGGCGGCGGTGTCGACGACGACGCCGACCTATCCCAACACGGTCATCGAGATGCCCCACTTCGCCACCGACTCCACCGTCGGTTACCCGCTGCCGGAACGCACCTTCAAGCAGAGCATCGGCCACGCCGCCTACGAGGAGGCCGGCCTGGGTCCGGACGATGTCGACGTCGCCGAGGTCTACGACCTGTCGGCCGCCTTGGAGTTGGACTGGTACGAGGATCTCGGATTCTGCGAACCGGGTGAGGCCGAGGGCATGATCCGTGACGGGGCGACCACCATCGGGGGTCGCCTGCCGGTGAATCCGTCCGGTGGTCTGGCCTGCTTCGGCGAGGCGGTCCCCGCCCAGGCCATCGCTCAGGCGTGCGAGCTCACCTGGCAGCTTCGGGGCCAGGCCGAAGGCCGTCAGGTTGACGGCGCCAAGGTGGGCATCACCGCCAACCAGGGTCTGTTCGGCCACGGCTCATCGGTGATCCTCACCCGCTGAGCCGCCCGGCGGCCTCGGCCCCGCTACCGTCGTTTCGGTGAGCAGGTCCCCACAGGTTGGCATCGCGGACGGTAACGGATGGCGTGATCACCTGGCCGAACGGGCCGACGCCATCAAGTCCGCCGGGCGTTGGCGCTCGACGCGAACCTACGATTCGCTCGGCCCAAGCGGCACGCTCGATCACGGTCCCGACCCCGTCGTCACGTTCGCCTCCAACGACTACCTCGGCCTCAGCTCCCATCCGGCGGTGATCGAAGCGGCGTCCGCCGCCACCCACCGCTGGGGTACCGGCGCCGGGGCCTCGCGGCTGATCTGCGGCACCCGACCGGTGCACGACGAGCTGCAGGCGGAGTTGGCCGATTGGAAGCACACCGAGGCTGCCCTGGTGTTCCCGACCGGGTTCGCCGCCAACCTCGGGGTCCTCACCGTTCTGGGCGGGCCCGGGGTTCGCATCGTGTCCGACGAACTCAACCACGCCTCAATCATCGACGGTGCCCGGCTGGCCAGCGCCGAGGTGGCCATCTATCCCCACCTCGACCTTGCTGCTGCGTCTGCGCTGATCACCGAGTGGCCGGGCCGGTCGGTGCTGGTGACCGACGCCGTGTTCTCAATGGACGGCGATGCCGTCGACATGGAAGATGCGGTCGAGCGCTGCGCACAGCTTGGCGCGGCACTCGTCGTCGACGAGGCCCACTCGGTGTGGGGGCCCAACCTTTCTGGGCCGGCAGGACCGCTCGATGCTCCCCCGGTCGTCCGTGTCGGCACGCTGTCCAAAAGCCTCGGGGCGATGGGTGGGTTCGTTGCAGGTCCGCGCGCGGTCATCGACTTGCTGGTCAACGCAGCCCGCCCGTTCATCTTCTCGACCGGCCTCTCCCCCGGCGACGCGGCCGCCGCCCTCGCGGCGCTCCACCTCGTGCGTTCGCCGGAGGGGCGCGCCCTGGTGCGGCGGGTCCGTGCCCACACCGACCGGCTGACGCCGAACCATCCCAGCCCGATCGTTCCGGTCATCATCGGCGACGAGCATCGGGCGGTCGCCGCCTCCGAGGACCTACTCGATCTCGGCTACTGGGTGCCGGCCATCAGACCCCCGACTGTGGCGCCGGGCACCAGTCGCCTGCGCATCACGCTGTCGGCCGCCCACGACGACGAGCACATCGACGGCCTCCTCGCAGCTCTCGACCGGCTGGGCCTGCGATGAGCCAATCAACCAGCGCCGGGGCCCGACCGAAGTTGCTCGTCGCCTGCGTCGGCACCGCGACCGAGGTGGGTAAGACGTGGGTCGGCGCCCGGACGATCGAGGCGTTGCGCCGCCGGTCGATCCAGGTTGCGGCACGCAAACCCGCCGAGAGCTTCGCCATCGACGGGCATGAGCCGCTGGACTCCGAGGTGTTGGCCCACACCAGTGGCGAACCGGCGGAGCAGGTCACACCGCCCCAACGGCGTTATGCGGTCGCCCTCGCCCCGCCGATGGCGGCTCAGCGGCTCGGCTTGGCACCGCCGTTGATCGCCGAGCTGCTCGTGGAGCTCGGGTGGCCCAGCGGGTGCCGAGTGGGCTGGCTGGAGACGGTGGGCGGGGTGCGCTCCCCGGTGGCGGCCGATGCCGACTCGCTCGGGCTGTGCGCCGCGGTCGACCCTGACGTGGTCGTGTTGGTGGGTGATGCTTCGCTGGGTGCAATCGGCGCTGCGGTGTCGGCGATCGACTCGATCACGCTCGGGGCACCGGCGCTGGCCGACCGCACCATCGTGCTGATGAACCGCTTCGACCCCGACGACGATGGCCATCGCGAGAACCACCGCTGGCTGGCCGAGCACCTGTCCCAACCGGTCCTCACCGACATCGCATCGCTGGCCAACCGCCTTGCCGACGCGGTCGGGCGCGCCGACCAAACGTTCGGCGCGCCCGGGGGAAGCGCCTGAGGAGACGGTCGTTAGCCTGGGCGCATGCCCACTCCAGATCCAGCCGACCGCCCCTACGACGTGGTGCTCTTTGGAGCGACCGGCTTCGTGGGCAGGCTCACCGCCCGGCACCTGGCCGCCCACGCCGACGACTCGACCAGGATTGCGCTGGCCGGGCGCTCGTCGTCCCGCCTGGAGGAGGTCCGTGCCGAACTCGGCGGGGCGGCCGCCGATTGGCCGCTGATCGTCGCCGACGTCAACGAGCCCGACACGATCGTCGCGCTGGCCGAGCAGACCCGGGTGGTCGCCACCACGGTCGGGCCGTACGCCCGGTGGGGTCTGCCCCTCGTCGAGGCCTGCGCCGGCGCCGGCACCCACTACGCCGACCTCACCGGCGAGGTGCTGTTCGTACGCGACAGCATCGACCGGTTCCACGACGTAGCCGCCGCCTCGGGCGCACGCATCGTGCACTCCTGCGGGTTCGACTCGGTGCCCTCCGACCTGGCGGTCATGGTTGCGGCCCGCGAGGCCGACACGCGCCACGGCGACCCACTGGCCGAGGCCACGCTGGTGGTCGTGTCGGCCAAGGGTGGGGTCAGCGGCGGGACGATCGACTCGATCCGCAATCAGGTGGCGGTCATGGCCGCCGACCCGGCGAAGCGCAGCATCGGAGCGGATCCCTACGCGCTCAGCCCCGACCGCTCGTCCGAGGCCGATCTGGGCCCCCAACGCGACGTTGGCCCGCCCCGCTACGACCGTCGATTGGGCATGTGGGTGGCCCCGTTCGTCATGGCCCCCTACAACACCCGGATCGTGCGGCGCAGCAATGCCTTGCTCGACCACGCGTACGGTCGCCGCATGCGCTACTCGGAGGTGATCGGGTTCGACTCACCGATCACCGGCCCGTTCCTGGCCACCGGCGTCACCGCCGGCACCGTCGCCGGCGCAGCCGCCATGGCCTTCGGCCCCACCCGCAAGCTGCTCGACCGGGTGTTGCCGTCCCCCGGGGAAGGGCCCAACTCCAAGACCCGCAGCAACGGCCACTTCCACGTCGATGTGCACGCCACCACCGCCGGGGGCCGCAATGTGGTGGCGACCGTTGCCGCCGACGGTGATCCCGGTTACGCGGCCACCGCGGTCATGTTGGGCCAGAGCGCGCTCGCCCTCGCCCTCGATGGGGAGGCGCTTCCCGATGCGGCGGGCGTGCTCACCCCCGCCACCGGCATCGGCGAGGCGCTGGTCGACCGGCTGGTCGCCCGAGACTTCGACATCTCGGTCCGCTAACCCGGCACCCACACGACCAAGCCGCAACTCGGGAGCCCACACAACCGCCAGACAGTGGTGTGCACTCCCCAGTTGGGCAGATCGTCTGACTGAGCCGACCGAATTCCGACGACGACGGCGACGACGACGACGACGACGGGCAGTGAGCAGCAGCCCACCGCCCACCAACTTCAGTACGGTTGCCGGCAGCATCTTGATCGACGTGCCGGAACCGGTCCGTGGCAACTCCGAGGCGCCACAGGCGTAGCGGGTTCCTGCTCGCGCGGCGGTGCAGCGGACACCGAAAGGGCCCAGTGGTCGGAGTGGGCTCCGGCACGGACGGTGATCGTGCACGATTCCGCGCCGGGGTCGAGCACGCCGTCGGTCACCTTCGCGGACACGGGCATCTCCACCAGGTCGTCACCGCGGTACGAGAACCGCACCTTCGGTCTGCTCGGAAGGCCGGGAGTTGCACCAGGCGGGATTCAGGGTGTTCCCGTTCGACGACACGAACCCGTTGCACCGGGCCGGGTCGTCCCAAGGGGCCTTCGAGGAGTACGCAAGGCCATCGGATCAGAGACATAGTCGGCCAACCTGGTGGCCAATCCGGTGTCGGGAACGTTCCTAAAGTTCTCGCCACAGAGCACCGTCCGCGCGCCGGATACGCCCGGCGGCCTCAACCGCCGGGCAGTGTCTGTATCCAATGTGTGGCACCCGAGGGGCCACAGCCGGAACTAGCCGGCGACGTCGCCGCCCGATGCCGAGTCGGGCACCGCTCCGATCACACCGCTGCCGTCAGCCCCGGCGGCAGCAGCCCCAACCAGCGCCGGGGTCACGCCGGCCTGCTGGGCGAGGAAGTCGGCGCCGCCCTGGCCCTCGTCGTCCGAGCTGAAGTACTCCATCGGCTCGTAGTCGGGGGCGTAGGTGTCGATCTCAGCGAAGCGCTCCATGCCGGTGCCGGCCGGGATGAGCTTGCCGATGATGATGTTCTCCTTCAGACCCATCAGGCCGTCGTAACGGCTCTCGATGGCGGCCTCGGTGAGCACCCGGGTGGTCTCCTGGAACGACGCGGCCGAGAGCCACGAGTCGGTAGCCAACGACGCCTTGGTAATACCCATCAGCTCGGGACGGCCGTCGGCGGGACGCTGGCCCTCCTGCAACAGGCGGGCGTTGGTGTCACGGAACGTCTGAGAATCCACACGCTCACCGGGCAGGAACGACGAGTCGCCGGGCTCCTGAATGGCCACGCGACGGGTCATCTGCCGCACGATCAGCTCGATGTGCTTGTCGTGGATCGACACGCCCTGGTCGCGGTACACCTTCTGTACCTGGTCAACCAGGTAGCGCTGCGTGGAGTACACGCCCTGAATGTCCATGAGTTCCTTGGGGTCGCGAGGACCCTCCACCATGGCGTCGCCGGCGGTGATGTCATCGCCGTCCTTGACCTCCAGGCGGGCCTCACGGGCCACGGTGTACACGTCCTCTTCACCATCATCGGAGACGATGGTGACCACGCGTCCCTTGCCATCGTCCTCACCGATGCGCACGACGCCGGAGGTGGCGGCCAGCACGGCCTTGTTCTTCGGGGTGCGAGCCTCGAACAACTCGACCACGCGGGGCAGACCACCGGTGATGTCGCCACCGGCGGAGGCGACGCCACCGGTGTGGAAGGTACGCATGGTCAGCTGCGTGCCGGGTTCGCCGATCGACTGTGCGCCGATGACGCCCACCGCCTCGCCGGGCTCGATCGTCTTGGACGTGGCCAACGACGTGCCGTAGCCCTTGGCGGTGATGCCAAAGTTCGACTCGTCGGTGAGCGGCGACAGCACCCGAATGCGGGTGATGGTCTCATCGTCGCGCAGGGCCACCATCAGTTCGAGGCCAACCTCGGTGCCCTTCGGAACCAGCCTGCCGTCACTGAGGGTGACGTCGTCGGCCAGCGTTCGGCTGAACAGGCGCGTGTCCATGTAGCTCTTCACCGCGCGATCGCTGGGGGCCGTGCGCTGGGTGCCCACGTAATTCCCGTCGGCGTCGGCGAACCCATCGGGGTGCACACCATTGATCCAGATGCCCCGCACCGGGGCACCCGTGGCAAACGGGTCTTCCTCGTTGATGATGAGTTCCTGTGCCACGTCGACCAAACGACGGGTGAGGTAGCCCGAGTCGGCGGTGCGCAGCGCGGTGTCCACTAGGCCCTTACGTGCGCCCGGCGTGGCGATGAAGTACTCCAACACGTCCAGCCCCTCACGGAAGTTGGACTTGATGGGACGAGGAATCATGTCGCCACGGGGGTTTGCCACCAGGCCGCGCATACCGGCGATCTGACGCACCTGCATCATGTTTCCTCGGGCACCCGAGCCAACCATCATGTTCAACGAGTTGAACTTCTCGTTGCCCATCGCGTCGGCGACGGCCTCGGTCACCTCTGTGGTGGCCTCCGACCAGATCTCGACCGCCTTCTGGATGCGCTCGCCGTCGGTGATGACACCTCGGCGGAAGTTCCGCTCAACCTTTTCGGTCTCGTCCTCGAACCGGTCGAGGATCGACTTCTTCGACTCCGGGGTCTTCACGTCGGAGATCGCCATGGTCAGGCCCGACTTGGTGGACCACTTCAGCGTGAGTTCCTTCAAGAGGTCCAGGCTGTGCGCCACGGTGGCGTTCGGGTAGAAGATCACCAACTGGTCGACCAGATCGGACATCTCGCCCTTGCGGATCGACTTGTTCCAATACGGGAAGTCGTCCGGCAGCACCGTGTTGAACAGCACCCGACCGGCGGTGGTCTCCAGGCGGTCGGAGCCGTCGGGGCCCGGCCGCAGGGTGATTGCGGCGTGAGCCTCCAGCAGGCCGGCTTCGATGTCGCGCTCCACCTGCTCAAGGTGACGGTAGGTGCGACCCTCGCCGATGGCCCCTTCTTCGGGCTCGGTGAGGTAGTAGGCGCCGATCAGCATTTCCTTGGTGGGCGTCACCATCGGTCGCCCGTGCGCAGGCGACAGCAGGTTGTGCGCCGACAGCATCAGCACGCGGGCCTCGGCCTGCGCCTCGGCGCTCAGCGGCAGGTGGACCGCCATCTGGTCGCCGTCGAAGTCGGCGTTGAACGCGGTGCATACCAGCGGATGGATCTGGATGGCCTTGCCCTCGACCAGCACGGGCTCGAAGGCCTGGATGCCGAGGCGGTGCAGCGTTGGTGCACGGTTCAACATCACCGGGTGTTCCCGAATGACGTCCTCGAGCACGTCGTAGACGGCGGACCGGCGGCGCTCAACCATGCGCTTGGCCGACTTGATGTTCTGGGCCAGCTCACGGTCGACCAGCGCCTTCATCACGAAGGGCTTGAACAGCTCGAGGGCCATCAGCTTTGGCAGGCCGCACTGGTGCAGCTTCAGGGTGGGGCCAACCACGATGACCGAGCGGCCGGAGTAGTCGACGCGCTTGCCCAGCAGGTTCTGGCGGAACCGGCCCTGCTTGCCCTTCAGCATGTCCGAGAGCGACTTCAGCGGGCGGTTGCCCGGCCCGGTGACGGGACGGCCACGGCGACCGTTGTCGAACAGTGCGTCAACAGCCTCCTGCAGCATGCGCTTCTCGTTGTTGACGATGATCTCGGGTGCGCCCAGGTCGAGCAGCCGCTTGAGGCGGTTGTTGCGGTTGATCACCCGGCGGTACAGGTCGTTCAGGTCGGAGGTGGCAAAGCGGCCACCGTCCAGCTGCACCATCGGGCGCAGTTCCGGCGGGATCACCGGCACCACGTCGAGGATCATGGCTCGCGGGTCGTTTTCGCGGGCGCCCTCTTCGGCGGTGCGGTTGAAGGCGGCAACGATCTTCAGGCGCTTGATGGCCTTCTGCTTGCGCTGGGCCGACAGCGGCTTCTGGCCCTCGGCCGGGTCGATCTGCGCCCGCAGCTTGACCTCTTCCTCCACCAGGTCGATCTCCTCGATCAACAACTTGATGGCCTCGGCGCCCATGCCGCCGGTGAAGTAGTCGCCGTAGCGGTCCTCCAGCTCACGCCAGAGCTCTTCGTCCTCGATGATCTGACGGGCGTGCAGGCTCTTGAACTCGTCCCACACCCGCTCGAGGAGGTCGAACTCCTCTTCGTAACGCTCGCGGATGGCGGTCAGGTCCTTCTCCGCAGCCTTCTGGCGGTTGCGGATTTCGGCGTCCTTTGCACCACCCTTTTCCAGCTTGCGAACCTCGCCCTCGAGCTCGTCGTGGCGCTCGGCCAACTCCAGCTCGAGCTCCTTGTTGATCTCGTCGCGCTCGGCCAGGTAGTCGGCCTCCAGGCTCTGGAGGTCCTCGTCGCGCTGCTCGACGTCGATCGTCACCACCAGGTTGGCGGCGAAGTAGATCACCTTCTCCAGCTGCTTGGCCTTGAACTCCTCCTTCGGCTCGGTGCCCGACAGGAGGTAGGCCAGCCACGAGCGGGTGCCGCGGAGGTACCAGATGTGAACCGACGGGGCGGCCAGCTCGATGTGCCCCATGCGCTCGCGCCGAACCTTGGAGCGGGTCACCTCAACGCCGCAGCGCTCGCAGATGATGCCGCGGAAGCGCACCCGCTTGTACTTGCCGCAGTAGCACTCCCAGTCTTTGGTGGGACCAAAGATCTTCTCGCAGAACAAGCCGTCCTTCTCTGGCTTGAGCGTGCGGTAGTTGATGGTCTCCGGCTTCTTCACCTCGCCGTTGGACCACATACGGATCTGTTCGGCGGTGGCGAGTCCGATGCGCAACTGGGAAAAGTTGTTGACGTCAAGCATGAAAGGCGCTGGCTCCTCTATCTGGGCTTGTCTGGCTTGCTGGTGTGGCGGTGCGTTCTTGAAAGGGTCTCAGGTTGCTGTCGGGCGCAACGGGTCAGCCGCGCATGGCGGGGCGACGCATGTCGTCCTCGTCAGAGCCGCGCTCGGGGCGGGACAGGTCGATGCCCAGCTCCTCGGCGGCACGGAAGAACTCCTCGTCGAGCTCCCGCATCTGGATCTCGTCGCCTTCCTCGGAGAGGACCTCGACGTTGAGGCAGAGCGCCTGCATCTCCTTGATGAGCACCTTGAAGCTCTCGGGGATGCCCGGCTCGGGGATGTTCTCACCCTTCACGATGGCCTCGTACACCTTGACCCGCCCGAGCGTGTCGTCGGACTTGATGGTGAGCAGTTCCTGCAGGCAGTAGGCGGCGCCATAGGCCTCCAGGGCCCACACCTCCATCTCACCGAAGCGCTGACCACCGAACTGGGCCTTACCACCAAGCGGCTGCTGGGTGATCATGGAGTACGGGCCGGTGGACCTGGCGTGGATCTTGTCGTCCACCAGGTGGGCCAGCTTCAGGATGTACATGTAGCCGATGGAGATCGACTGGTGGAACGGCTCGCCGGTCAGACCGTTGAACAGCGTGGTCTTGCCGGTGGTTTCGATCAGCCGCTGACCGTCGACGCCCTCGGGGTTGAGGTTCTCGAAGATCTTCTGGATGGTCGGGTGCTTACCGGCCAGCTCGGTCTCGTCCCACTTGGCGCCGTCGAACACCGGGGTGGCGATCAACGTGGCGGGCCGGGTGGTGGGCCGGGTCTTGGTCTCGGTGCCACGCAGCGGCGGCTCACCGATGAAGTCGCCCTCGTTCTGCCAACCCCAACGGGCGGCCCAACCGAGGTGGGTCTCCAGCACCTGTCCCACGTTCATGCGGGACGGAACACCCAGCGGGGTCAACACGATGTCAACCGGGGTGCCGTCGGCCAGGTAGGGCATGTCCTCGATGGGCATGATCCGGCTGATGACGCCCTTGTTGCCGTGGCGTCCGGCCAGCTTGTCGCCGACCGAGATCTTGCGCTTCTGGGCCACATAGACCCGAACCAGCTGGTTGACGCCGGGAGCCAGCTCGTGATGCTCTTCACGGCTGAACACCTTGACGTCGATCACCTTGCCCTGCTCGCCGTGGGGCACCTTCAGCGAGGTGTCACGCACTTCGCGGGCCTTCTCACCGAAGATGGCCCGCAACAGGCGCTCCTCGGGGGTCAGCTCGGTTTCGCCCTTGGGCGTCACCTTGCCCACCAGCACGTCGCCGGCGTCCACCTCGGCGCCGATGCGCACGATGCCGCGCTCGTCAAGGTCGGCCAGGATCTCTTCGGAGAGGTTCGGGATGTCCCGGGTGATCTCCTCTTCGCCCAGCTTGGTGTCGCGGGCGTCCACCTCATACTCGTGGATGTGGATCGAGGTGAGGACGTCGTCCTTCACCAGCCGCTCCGACAAGATGATGGCGTCGTCGTAGTTGTATCCCTCCCACAGCATGAAGGCGATGAGCAGGTTCTTGCCCAGTGCCAGCTCGCCGTTGTCGGTGGAGGGACCCTCCGCCAGGATGTCGCCTTCGACGATCCTCTGGCCGGCGGCCACGCGTGGCCGCTGGTTGATCGAGGTGTCCTGGTTGGAACGCTCAAACTTGTGCAGGCGGTAGCTCTTGCGACCCGTCTTGGCGTACTCCACGGTGATGGTGCGTCCATCCACCTGGGTGACGATGCCGTTTTCCTCGGCGATCACCATGTTGGCGGCGTCGCGTGCGGCCCGGGGCTCGATTCCGGTGCCGATGAACGGGGCCTCGGCACGCACCAGCGGCACGGCCTGCTTCTGCATGTTGGCGCCCATGAGCGCACGGTTGGCGTCATCGTGCTCGAGGAACGGAATGAGGGCGGCGCCGACCGACACGATCTGCTTCGGCGACACGTCCATCAGCTGAACCTCGGCGGGCTCCACCAGCTCGATGGCGGTGGTGGCACCGAGGAACACGTCGCGCTCCAGCTGCAACCTGAGGTCCTGCAGCGACGCGGCCTGCGGCGAGCGGCGCACCAGCACACGCTCGTCGAGGAAGGTGCCGTCTTCGTCGAGCCGGGCGTTGGCCTGGGCGACGGTGTAGAGCTCTTCCTCATCAGCGGGGAGCCACACGATCTCGCTGGTGGCCACGCCGTCGGTGACCTTGCGGTACGGGGTCTCGATGAAGCCGAACTCGTTGACCCGGGCGTAGGTGGCCAGGGCTCCGATCAGGCCGATGTTTGGGCCTTCCGGGGTTTCGATGGGGCACATGCGGCCGTAGTGGCTGAAGTGCACGTCCCGCACCTCGAAGCCCGCACGCTCACGGGACAGACCGCCGGGGCCGAGCGCCGAGAGACGGCGACGGTGGGTGAGGCCCGACAGCGGGTTCACCTGGTCCATGAACTGGCTCAGCTGGGACGTTCCGAAGAACTCCTTGATGGCGGCCACCACCGGGCGGATGTTGATCAGCGTCTGTGGCGTGATCGCCTCGACGTCCTGGGTGGTCATGCGTTCGCGCACCACCCGCTCCATGCGGCTCAGGCCGATGCGCACCTGGTTCTGGATCAGCTCACCCACCGAGCGAATGCGACGGTTGGCGAAGTGGTCCTGGTCGTCCAAGCGGTAGCCGGGGGTGCCCGCAGCCAGGTTGAGCAGGTAGGTGGTGGCGGCCAGCAGCTCCACGCGGGACAGCACCGACAGATCCTTGTCGGGCAGGTCGACGTGATCGGCCAGCATGGGGAACACGTCGAGGAGGTGTTGCACCTCGGGGCCCAGCTTGCGGTTGAGCTTGTAACGGCCCACGCGGCTGAGGTCGTAGCGGCGGCTCTCGAAGAATGCGTTCTGGAAGTAGTTGCGTGACGACTCGGGCGTGGCCGGCTCACCGGGCCGGGCACGCTTGTAGATCTCGATCAGCGCTTCTTCCTGGGTGGGCGCCAGGTCCTGGTCCTTCTCCCACTGGCCCTCGAGGAAGTCGAAGTGCTGCACGAAGGCGTTGAGGAAGCCGGGGACGTTGTCCTCGCCGAAGCCGAGGGCCCGGATGAGCACGAACAGGCTGAGGCGACGCTTGCGGGCGACACGGGTGCCGGCGGTGACGTCCTTGCCGGGCTTCTGCTCGACATCGAACTCGATCCATTCACCCCGGTAGGGGTGGACGGTGCCGGTGACCAACTGGTGCTTGGACAGGTTGCGCAGGCGGAAGCGTTCACCCGGCTGGAAGATGACGCCCGGCGAACGCACCAACTGCGACACCACGACACGCTCGGTGCCGTTGATCACGAACGTGCCGCGGTCGGTCATCATGGGGAAGTCGCCCATGAACACGGTTTGTTCCTTGATCTCGCCCGTGTTCTGGTTGACGAAGCGCGCCTTCACGAAGATGGGCGCCGAATAGGTCATGTCCTGTTCTTTGCACTCCTCCACCGTGAACTTGGGTGGCGGGCGCAGATCCTCATCGGTGGGATCGAAGTCCAGCTCGAGGCTGAGCGTCTCGGTGAAGTCACGAATGGGGGAGATGTCGCGGAAGGCGTTGGCCAGACCGTGGTCAACGAACCACTTGAATGACTTTCGCTGGACGGCGATGAGGTCGGGGATTTCCAAAACCTCGTTGAGGTTTGCAAATGAATAGCGTTCCCGAAGCGGTGGTGCTGACGACAAGGCCTACTCCTCGCTGGCGCGATAGGTGCGATGTGGGTTCCGTGCCTGGACGCGCAACGACCCTGGTACTGGATCCAGGGGGAAGGACGGGCGCTGGCACGGCTAAGTGAGTCTAGGGGCACGCGCAGGTGGCAGACAAGGCGCTGCCGCCAAAACTCTCAGATCCGCTCACAATTCGCTGACCTTGCGGAGCAGGATAGGAAGTTCAGGCCGTGTCGTCAACGGTTTCTGCCACACCGTCGGTTCCCTCAGGGTCCGTCGGACGTCGCAACGTGATGAGGTAGTGGGCGTACGGCGCAGCCGCATGGTCCAGTCGGCGCTTCGCCTCAACCACCAGACCGGCCGATTCGAACACCTCTGCCATCTCGTCGATGGGACGGCAGTAGATCGGTTCGGGTCCGGCCACCAGCCGGTCGTGTACCCGATTCCAGTGGTATTTCCAGCGAGGAGCCACGTCGAGGTCCTTCACGATGACCCGGCCGTCGGGCACCAGCGCCGCCGCCACCGACTGGGCCACCCGAGCGTGCATCTCGGCTGGGAAGTGATGCAGCGCATCGCAGATCAGCACCGTGTCGTACATCGCCGGCTCGTCGATGGCCGTGGCGTCACCCAGCCGAAGGGTGACCCGTGGGCTGCGGTGCCGGGTTTCGGCGATGAGGGCCACCTTGTCCTCGTCCAGGTCGATGCCGACGAATTCCAGGTTGGGGTTCTGCACGGCCAGATACCGCTCCAGCATGCAGAGGCCGCTGCCCAGCGACAGGACGCGCCCGCTTCGCCCCCGCAGCTCGGCCTCGAGCGGGCCGACCGGCGCCACGACAAACCGGGCGACGACGAAGGCGCGGGTCACCGGTGGAGCACCCCGGTAGGAGGCGATCGTCGAGCGAAGCGCGGCGAGTTTCATCGAGCGGCCAGGGCCATGGAGGGTCACCGGATCCTGCCAGTACACCTGGCTGAGCGATTACGGACCCCAGAAAACTAGCTTCCCGCGACGATTGGCTCGATTGCACGGCGTCCCGGCCACGTTTACACGGCGTCCCGGCCAGTCTGCACGGCGTCCCGGCCAGTCTGCACGGCGTCCAGGTCACGATGACCTAGCCTGCGGAGGTCGTTTGGACTCCCCCGCAGCGAGATCGCCCCATGGTTCGGACATGATTCGATGAACACGGCCGAACCCACCTCGCAGCGACGCGGCGAGCGCCGCACGTGGTGGCGCACCTTCGCCCTGTTGACCCTGGCCGGGACCGCCTGGATGCTGGCCACCCCGTTGATGACCGGTCCCGACGAGGTCTTCCAGGCCCGGCGCGCCGCGGCGGTGGCGCGGGGCGAGTTGATCGGCGAGCGCTCGGCCAACAGCCCCATCCTGGTCGACGTCACCGTGCCGAACAGCTACCTGGTCGCCGGCGAGTACGGCTACTGCTTCACCGGCCAGCCGGTCGCCGGGGCGCCGGTGGGCAACATGCCGGCGCCGAAGGCCACCTGCCCCGACTTCGGGGGCGGAGCAAAGCCGGCATCGGCCCAGACCGGGCAGTACCGGGGTCAACCCTTCTTCTACGCGCTGGTCGGGCTGCCGACGCTCGTCGACTCCGGGATGGCCGGTGCGTATCTGATGCGGCTGATCGGTGTCGTCGCCACCATGGCGCTCTTGGCGTCCGCCTTCGTCTCGGCTCGTCGCAGCCAACGCCCCCGCCTCGCCTGGCTGGCCCTGTTCGGCACCGTGACGCCGATGACGATGTACCTGTCGGCCTCCACCAACCCCAGTGCCGTCGAGATCGCCGCCGCCCTCGGGGTGTGGGCCTCGGGCATCCTGCTGGCCAGAAGCGACGTCGAGGTCACCGGCCGGGAGGTGGCCAGGTTTGGTGTGGCCCTGATCGTGCTGATCGGCGCACGCGGGCTCGGCCCGATCTTTGCGGTGCTGTTGGTGGTCCTGCTCGCTGCGGCGGCGGGCAGGACCAGGATCGTTCAGCTGGCCCGCCGCCGCGACCTGTGGGCTTGGGCGGCGGGGGCAGGCGCCATGGCGGTCGCGTCCGCCGCCTGGCTGTGGACGATCCAGCGGGACTTTCCGCTCGATGAGCGCCCCGGGTCGGGCCTGGCAACGGCCATCGACTACCTACCCTTCTACATGCGCCAGACCATTGGGGTGTTCGGGCAGAACGACAGTGCCCTCCCCGCCCTCGCCGCCTGGGCCTGGGCGGCGACGCTGATGGGGATCTTTGCCGTCGGCCTGTGGCGCTGCACGCCGAGATGGGCGCTGGTCGCCGTCGCAACCCTGACCGGCGGCATCGCCATCTCCGTTACGGCCGAGGGGTTCAGCCTTCCTCCGATCGGCTTCTTCTGGCAGGGGCGCTACGCCATGCCGCTGCTGGTCGGTGCCTACCTGCTGGCCACCTGCTCCTCGCCTCGCAGCCGGGCCGAGGCCGACCACACCGGCGTCGAAGCCCCCACGCAGGCGGCCCCCGCGCCGGTGAGGCGGGGCGACCTTCGCTCGCTGCTCCGTCAGCCCGAAACCTCCACCGCTGCCGTTCGGGCGGCGTTGGCAGTGTTCCTCACCGTGCACGCCTTCGGGTTTCTGGTGGTCGCCAGGCACCACGGCGCCAGGGGCGGAACTCCCCAGAGCTGGTGGGACCTGCTGGTCGATCCGCGGTGGAGCCCACCGCTCACCTTCCCGGTACTGCTGCTCGTCTACCTGGGCGCGTTGGGCGCCATCGCCGTGAGCATCGGCCGCTTGGACGCGAAACCGCCTCCCAGCGAAACACTGGGAGGCGGTATCAACTCGCATCGGGACGACCACACGGTCGACGCCTGACGGCAGCTGCAACACGGCTCATCGCAAGGCCGCTCGTGCGACCCCGCGATGCGCCAACGCTGTCGTTACTTGAGCTCGACGGTGGCGCCGGCGGCCTCGAGGGCCTCCTTGGCCTTCTCGGCCTCGTCCTTGGGCACGCCCTCGAGGACGGCCTTCGGTGCGGCCTCAACCAGATCCTTGGCCTCCTTGAGGCCCAGGCTGGTCAGCCCACGCACCTCTTTGATGACCTGGATCTTCTTGTCGCCTGCGCCGGTGAGCACGACGTCGAAGTCGTCCTTCTCTTCCTCGGCCTCTGCGCCGGGACCGGCAGCGGCGGCCACGGCGGCCACGGGAGCGGCTGCGGTCACCTCAAACTTGTCCTCGATGGCCTTGACCAGTTCGTAGGCCTCGACCAGGGTCAAACCCGAGATCTCTTCCAGGATGTCGTCAACTTTGCTCATGTTCAGCTCTCCTCAGTGCTTTCCGCCGCGGCGGGGGGTTCTTCAGTGGTTGCATCGTCGGCGGGTGCCTCGGACGTGTCGGAGGCGGACGCCTCCTCTGGTGTGGACTCGGCTGGTGCCTCGTCAGCGGGTGCCTCGTCGGCAGGTGCCTCATCGGCCACCGGCTCGCTCGCAGCGCTGGCGTCGGCGTCGGCGAATGCTCCGCCGTCGATCGCCGCCTGCAGCACGTAGGCCAGGGAACGATGGGTTCCGTGAATGCCTGCGGCAAGACCGCGGGCCGTTCCAGCAATGCCGCCGGCCAGCTTGGAGTAGATCTCCGGACCGGTGGGCAGGTCAGCCAGTTCCTTGACGGCGCCGGCGTCCAGGACGTCGCCGCCCATCACTCCGCCCTTGAGCACCAGCAGTGGCTGGGTCTTGGCGAAGTCGGTGAGCGCCTTGGCGGCAGAACCGACGTCGGTGGCCACGAAGGCCATGGCGGTCGGTCCGACCAACAGTTCGGCCAGGTCCCAGTCGAGTTCGTCGGCTGCGCGACGCACCAGCGTGTTCTTGTACACCTTGTACACGGCGCCGGCCTCGGTCAGCGAAGCCCGAAGGCTTTGCAGTTCCTTGACCGTCAATCCGCGGTACTCGGTGAGAATCACCGCCTCGGCGTTGCTCATCCGCTCCTTCACCTCGGTCACCACGGCCACTTTGTCGGCCCTGGGTTCCTTGGCGTCGGCCTCGGCTGCAAGTTCTGTGGGGTCATCTGTCATGCACTCACACCTCCTCTCTTCATATTGGTGGGCTCGAAGCCCGGTTGGTTGTGGGTGGAGATCGCCACCCGAACCACGTCGGAGACGCGAAACGGGTGCCCGCAAGCGGACACCCGTACAAGAGAGGCGGCACCCGAGGGCGTCACCAGATCTGAGGAGTCCGCCTATTTCGGCGAGCCGAGGCTCATTGAGGAGTTGCCGGCCGGAGCCGGTTTGTCCACCGAAGGTCTTTGGCGATGTGATCTCGAAGACGAGAGCCTAGCGGACCCGCCTACTTGGAGTCGTAGGCGCCGGCGTCGACACGGACAGCGGGGCCCATGGTGGAGGACAGCGACACCTTCTTCAGGTACTTGCCCTTGGACGCCGACGGCTTGGCCCGCATGATCTCGCCCATGACGGCGGCCAGGTTGGCGTCCAGCGCGTCGGGCTCAAAGCTCACCTTGCCGACGGGCACCGCCACGTTGCCGTAGCGGTCGGTGCGGTACTCCACCTTGCCACCCTTGAACTCGCCGACGGCCTTGGCCACGTCGGGGGTCACCGTGCCGGTCTTCGGGTTGGGCATCAACCCACGAGGACCCAGCACCCGGCCCAGCTTGCCCACGGTGGGCATCATGTCGGGGGTGGCGATGGTGAGGTCAAAGTCCATCATGCCGCCTTGGATCTGTTCGGCCAGGTCGCTGCCGCCAACAAAGTCGGCGCCGGCGGCGCGTGCGGCCTCGGCCTGCTCGCCTTCTGCAAACACGGCAACGCGCACGTTCTTGCCGCTGCCCGAGGGCAGGGTCACGGTGCCGCGCACCATCTGGTCGGCCTTTCGGGGGTCGACCCCGAGGCGACACACCAGGTCGACGCTCTCATCGAAGTTCTTCGACGCCAGCGACTTCACCAGCTCAAGCGCCTCGCGCGGGCCGTGCTGCAGTTCGGGGTCGTAACGCCGTGCAGCGTCGCGGTACTTTTTGCCTTTCGCCATGATGGCTCCCTCTCGTGTGTTGGATGTGATGGTGTTGCTGTTCGTCCCGGGGCGAGGTACTCCCCGCAGGATCGAATGGGGGGCGGCGCCGAAGCGCCGCCAAATCAGCTGTCGTCGCCTTCGCCGCCGGCGTCAGCGTCGGATGCCTCGGCTGGTGCCTCGGCTGCGGGGGCCTCCTCGGCGTGAAGTGCCTCGTTGGCGTCCACCATGGCGGCCATCTCGTCGGCATCCACCAGGGGGGCCAACTCGTCGCCGGCCTCGTCCTCCCACAACACCCGGATGCCCATCGAGCGGGCGGTGCCGGCCACCTGCTGCTTGGCCTGCTCCAGGTCGTCGGTGTTCAGGTCGGGCATCTTGGTGGTGGCGATCTCGGCCAACTGGGCCTCGGTGACCTCGCCCACGGCGCCACGTCCAGGCAGTTGAGAGCCCTTCTCCAGCCCGGCTGCCGCACGGATGAGCACCGACGCGGGCGGTGTCTTCAGAACGAACGTGAACGAACGATCCTCGTAGATGGTGATCTCGACGGGCACGATGGTGCCGCGCTGGTTCTCAGTTTGGGCGTTGTAGGCCTTCGTGAAATCCATGATGGCGATGCCGTGGGGGCCCAGGGCGGTACCAACGGGGGGCGCAGGGGATGCCTGACCGGCCGGGATCTGGATCTTGACGACGGCCGAGACCTTTTTCTTTGCCATGATGTGCTCTCTCGTGTGGGGCTGACGACGGTGTGCGACTCGACAGGTATGGGGGTGGATCTTCGCCCGGTTGGGGTCCGGGGCGACGTGGGCACAAACAACCAGTGTGTGCTGCAAACAGCTCACACGGCAAGGTGAGCGTTACAGCTTGGCCACCTGGGAGAACTCCAGTTCCACCGGGGTCTCTCGTCCGAAGATGTTCACCAGCACCTTCAGCTTCAGTTGGTCGGCGTTGATTTCTGCGATTTCGCCGGAGAAATCTGCAAACGGGCCCTGCTTTACCCGTACCGTTTCGTTGATCTCGTATTCCATGCGGGGGCGGCTTCGCTTGGCCGAGGCCTCGTCGCCGTCCTTCTTCACGGTGAGGAACTTCTCCACCTCTTTGCGAGGCAACGGGGACGGCTTGTTGCCGGCGCCGACAAAGCCGGTGACCCCGGGGGTGTTGCGCACCACGTACCAGGCGTCGTCGTTGAGGCGGGTGCGAACCAGCAGATAGCCCGGGAACATCTTCTTGGGCACCACCACCTTCTTGCCCTGACGAATCTCGGTGACGTCCTCCATGGGGATGACCACCTCGTAGATGCGCTCCTCCATGTTCATGGAGTGGGCACGGGCCTCGAGGTTGTGCTTCACCTTGTTCTCATAGCCCGACTGCGTGTGCAGCACGTACCACTTGCCCGGCTTCTTGAACGGGCTGATCTCCTCCGGCTCGACCGCAGCGGCGCCCTCTTCGAGCAGGGCGTCCTCGTCGAGAACCTCCGGCCCGGCGTCGGACGCTTCGGTGGCCTCGGCTTCGTCGGTTGCCTCTGGCTCAGCGGCCGTCTCAGGCTCGGCGGTGGCCTCGGGCTCGTCGCCGGTGCCCTCGTCGGCTTCGTCCGTCACGGCGTCCGCAGCAACCTCGTCGGTCACGGCTTCGTCTGCCGACGGGTCCTCGGCGGCCACCTCGGTGGCGTCCTCGGTGTCGTTGCTGGGCTCGATGTTGGTCATGTGTTGTCCTGGCTGGGGATCGAGGTGGGCGTCTCCGGCGAATTCAATGCGGACGCTGGTCGTAGCGATGAAATGGTGGCCTAACCACCGGTGAACAGGGTGACGCCCGCAGAGATCAGGCCTGCCGGGGCACCCGCCGGGGTGGGGTCGACTCCGCTGTCAAACAGGAAGTCCTGCACAAACTTCAGGAACACCCAGTCGAGGGCGGTCACAAACATGGTGAGTGCCACGATGGCCACGAACACAATAATGGAGTAGCGGGTGAGTTCTTCGCGGGTGGGCCACGCCACCTTTCGCAGCTCGCTGCGAACCTCCTTGAAGAACTGCGTCGGCGAGGTGCGTTCCTCTTTCCGAGCGGTCTTGGCGGGCTGACGACGGTCGCGGGCAACTGGCGCACCCTCGGCGTCAACCTGTCCGGCGCGCTGCATTGCACGCTTCTGTTCACGGTTCATTGCCATCGGTTCACCCTCCGGCGAAACAAGGGGGTTGGGTGCTGTCTGCTCAAGTCGGAACCCTGCTGGGCAGCACGGAGTAGAGACTCCTGCCACCGGTTTTGGAGACGGTTGACGATTGTACTCAGGTGGAGACCTTCGACACCTACCCGACGGATCGCGTGAGCATCGACACACCACCCACGACGACCGCCACCGGAACCCTCGACACTCCCAAGGTTGCGCCCATCACGGAGCCGACAACGTGGGTACCTTGGAACGATGACCATCGACGCAGACCTCAAGACCATGGCTCAGGCAAAGAACTTCGCGGCCCTCACCACGCTGATGCCCGACGGCCAACCTCAGACGCAGCTGATGTGGGTGCACGCCGACGACGATCACGTGATCATCAACACCGAGACGGGCCGTCAGAAGTTCGCCAACATCACGGTCGACCCCCGGGTGACGGTCACGGTGTTCGATGCCACCAACCCGTACCGCTACGTCGAGGCCCGAGGCCGGGTGGCCGAGACGGTCACCGGCGACGAGGCTCGAGCCGGCATCGACGAACTGGCCCAAAAGTTCACCGGCGCCGACTACGCCAACCCCATCGGCACCGAGCGGGTCATCCTGCGCATCGCGGTCGACAAGGTGCACAAGAACGGCGTGTAATCCGGCTCTCGAGACCGCAGCAGCCACCGCTCCTTTGCATGCTGGGCTTTCAACCGCTCGACCAAGCCCTCCAACTACTGCTCCACCCACAGCCCGCTGACCGGATGCCCAACGGCCAGACCCTCAAACGGCGGCTCGCCATCGATGTCCGGGCCGAGGATGCCGTGCACCTTGGGTTGTGACGACACCGCCCATGCGCTCCACATCAACCACACATTGTGCGCCTGCTGAGCGAAGCGACGGTTGAGGTCCTCGTAGATGGTCTTCCGCTTGGCCGCATCGGGCTCGGCCCGGCCTGCGGCGAGCAACCGGTCGATGGTGGGGTCCTGATACCGCCCGAAGTTCACCGGCGAATCCGAACGCCACCAGACGAACTGGCCATCGGGGTCACCGCCCGGGTGATTGCGCCAGAACACCGCATCAAACCCCCCGGCGATCACCTGGTCGATCAGGGCGGCCTGGTCTGCGGGCGTCAGCTTCATGTCGATGCCAACCTCGGCCAGTTGGCTCTGCACCAACTCCATGCTGGTGAGCGAGCCGGGGTCGCCGCCGTGGAGCATCGTAAAGCCAAGCTGCTTGCCCGTCTCGCGTTCGTAGGCCGCCACATGCTGTTTCGCCTCGTCGAGGTTGTAGGCGGGGAAGCCCGAGTTTTTGAGGTAGCCGATGCTGCCCGGAGCGAACGGCCCGGAGGCCACCGGCTGGCGACCGGCGGTGCGCAGCTTGACGAACTCGTCGCGGTCGATGGCCTGGCTCACCGCCAGCCTGGCGTCCATGTTGTCGAACGGCGGCTTCGATTCGTTGAACATCACGTATGTCACGTCGGCGAAGTCCGAGGTGGACAACACGTTGATCGTGCCGGCGTCCGCCAGCGCCTCGACGCGTTCCAGGTCTTCCCCCGTGCTGGTGTGCATCAGGTCGTAGCGCCCCATCTGCAACGACTCCACCGAGTCGCCGTCGTTCAGCATGGAGACGAACGTGATCTCGTCCAGGTAGGGCAGCCGGGTGCCATCGGCATCGGTCTGCCAGTAGTCCGCGTTCTTCTCGGCGACGAACCGGTTGTTGAGCTTCCATTCCCTTTTCCGAAACGGCCCGGTACCCACCAGGGCCTTGTCGCAGTTGGTGGCGTCGTCCAACTGCGATTGACCCATGATCCCAATGCGCCCCTCGAAGAACAGGAAGTTGGGAAACGACGGCCACGGCGTTTTGGTGGTGACCGTCACCGTCAACGGGTCGGTGGCCTTCACGGTGTCGACGTTGTCGAACACAAACGAGAACAACGTCGCAGAACGCCCCTCATATTTCCCCCGGTAGGCGTCCAGGTTGTTCTTCACCACCTCGGCGGTCAGGTCGGTGCCGTCGTGAAACTTCACGCCCTTGCGCAACTTGATCGTCCAACGATCGAACGTGTCGTTGGGAGTCACCGACGTGGCCAGGAACGGCATCATCTCGCCGGATTGCGCCGGCACCATCAGCGTGTCGTAGATGGCCCGGGCCACCTGGATGCCCGAGATGGCCAGCTGCGACTCGGGCAGGCACCAGCCACCGTTGGACTCGTTTTCGATCCCGTAGATGACGCTGCCGCCAGCTTGCGGTGTGCCCTCGTCGGCAGCGTCCGCACTCCCCTTGGCCGAGCCACCCTGACCGCCTCCGCAGGCTGCGACCAGCAGGGCAACACCGGCCACGGCGGCCGTCACCTTCAAGCGTCGATGCAACATGTCCCCACTCGCTCCCCTACTGGTCCGACCCGGTGGCCACAGTCCATCACCTCCGCCACACTTGGGTTACTCAAACCGGCTCGAACTCAGACTTTCGTTGGTTGGCCCGAGCTGATGGGCAACGCTGTGGTGTGGGCGACGTCGAAGGCGCTCGCGTTGACGACCCTGGGGAGGCGTCGACTTGTTCCGCGGCGTCGTCGCCACCAAGTTCGACTCCCTCGACATCAAGGTGGACGCCATTCGCACGGAGATCGACAAGAAGCAGACAGGTCTGATCCGTTGGGCAATCGCACTCTTCGTGGCGATGCCCAGCGGCCTTGTTGTCGACCAAGCCCTGTTCCGGTGAGCACCGCTCAGGCCATTACCGGCGTGTCCAAGGTGACGCAACGTGAGATTGGCACGACATGCTGGGACGGCCGCTCAAGCGGCGCCGGCTGCGATCCCCATGGCTGATCGCCTCGGCGGCCGATAAGACCGAACGCATTCCGGCACGAAGGCGGCCGAGCCCGGTCGCATAGTCTTTGAGCGCTCATCACGCACCGAGGGGAGGGGGCGTCAGTGACCGATGAACCGACCGAGGCGTCGCTGGGTAATCCCATCCTCAACTCCTCGCGGAGCCGATCGATGGCAAGAACGACTCGGTCAAAGGTTGACGCCTACATCGACCGGTCGACGAAATGGCCAGAAGTGATGACGCGGTTGCGCCCCATACTGGCGGGCTGCGGCCTGACCGAGGAGATCAAGTGGGGCAAGCCCTGCTTTAGCCAGGATGGACACAACATCGTCATCTTCCAGGAGATGAAGGAGTTCCTGGCGCTGATGTTCTTCAAAGGGGCCTTGCTCAGTGACCCCGACGGGATCCTTGAAGAGCAGGGCCCCAACTCACGGTCGGCACTTCGTATCTGCTTCAGATCGATCGACGATGCGAACCGGCTGGCCGACACCGTCAAGGCCTACGTCGAAGAGGCGATCGATGTGGAGGAAGCCGGGCTGCAGGTCGCTCCGGCGCCGGTACTGCCACCCCCCGAGGAACTCCAGAACCGGCTCGAAACCGACCCTGCGTTCAAGGCCGCGTTCGAGGCGCTCACCCCAGGTCGGCAGCGGGAGTACAACCTCTATTTCTCCGATGCGAAGCAGTCGAAGACCCGCACCGCGCGGGTGGACAAGTACGCGCCCAAAATCCTTGCAGGCAAGGGTTTCCGCGACCGCTGACCCTCCCCTCAGCGCTACCGGCGCTGTCTGGACGTCCCGGGTCCTTTGCCCCTGTTCCCGTCTTTTCGGAGCATGCGATGCTGAGGCGGTTGCCGATGACGTGAGGTCCAAAACATGGCCGCATTCCTGCGAGCGTGGTGGTGGAAGATGCTGGTCGCCGGCGCCGTGGTGTTCGTTGCGATCCAATTCGTTCCGTACAGCGTCGACAACCCGAAGACAGGCGACGAACCGGCGTGGGACAGCGCGCAGACCCGCGAATTGTTCATGACCGCCTGCGCCGACTGCCACAGCAACGAGACAGAGGTCCTGTGGTTCGAGAACATCGCCCCAATCAAGTGGTACGTCGCCAACCACGTGAAAGAGGGACGCGACGAACTCAACATCAGCGAATGGCACACTGCTGCGGGTGATGAAGCTGACGACTCCGCCGAGACGATCGAGGAGGGGTCGATGCCGCCCGGCTACTACACATACTTCGGGCTGCATGGCGACTCGAAGCTGACTCCGGCACAGAAACAGCAGCTGATTGATGGCTTCAACGCGACGATGGCAGCCGACCCGCCCAAGGGCGGAGAAGGCTGACCGACACGGTGCGGTCACGAGCAGTGCGATCGCGGCGATGCAGGCTGCGGAGAGCAGGGCGTAGCCGACCCCGAGGTAGGGCACCTCGCTGAACTTGCCGGAGAACTCGGCGAGGTGGATGTAGGCCGTGCCGGCGAGGCCGATGACGGCACCGACCTCGGCAGCGATCACTGCCGGTGTGCGCTCGAAGCGGCCCATTCCTTCGATCAGCGACGGTGGTGTCGTGGTCGGGCCGGACAGGGCCTGCCCTCCTGGTGTGATGCCGGCTTGCGTGCGGTTGGTCATCTTTTTCTCCTCTGGTCCGCCTCGACGCGAGGCGGGGGTTGGTGATGACTCGATTGGACACCCGCCGCCTGAGGCCAGCCGAGGTGCTGCTGTGCATTGGCTGAGAATCGTTCACCCGTGAGTTCGAGGTGGGAACCCCCCAGCCCGGGCTCGGCGAGGCCGGCAACGCCGCCGCTGGGGCCAACCTCCGGGTTGGCTGAGTGTTTCCGCACAGTCGCCCGTTTCTCACGCTCCTCTTATCTGAGCCCCGAATACTCTGCTCATGGACAACGAAGCGGCGCGTTCCAACCCACCGGTGCCTGACCTGGCTCAGCCACCGGTGCTGGAGATCGCCGTCCCCGTGTTCAACGAGGCGCACGTGCTGGAACGGTCGGTGACCACGCTGGTTGACCACGTTCGACAGCACGTGCCGTGTCCCACCCGACTCACCATCGCCGACAACGCCAGCAGCGACGACACCCTGGCGGTGACCCGGCGACTCGCGGCGAACACAGCCCGGCAAGCCCTTCACCTCGGCATCAAGGGCCGGGGCAATGCCCTGGCGACAGCCTGGGGCCGCTCCGATGCTGCGGTGTTGGGGCACAATCAGGCCGACGTGGCGATCGGCAGTCGGGCCTGCAGATCCATGAGGTGCCCGTGACCTGGGTGGAGGACCCCGACAGCCGGGTTGCCCTCATCGCAACAGCGCCGGCCGACCTCGACGGCATCCACCGACTGCGTGCCGACCGCCGACGGGCCGCCCGCCATCAGCTCGAACATCCCCCACTGCCTGCGCACCATGGAGCACTCTCGTGACCATCGACGTGTCCGAAGCTCGCCCGCCCACCGAGATTGCGGCGCCCACCGAGGCCGGACCCCCCACCAAGGCCGCTCCTCCAGCCGAAGCCGGTCCCCCGACCAAGGAGACGCAGCGCCCTGACGTGTCGCACGCCAAGCCGCAACGCTGGGAGCGCCCGGCGCTCGGCGCACTACTGGTCGCAACCGCCGTGTTGTACATGTGGGGGCTCGGCCAGGCGGGCTGGGCCAACTCGTTCTACTCCGCCGCCTCGCAGGCCGGCTCCGCCAGCTGGAAGGCGTGGTTCTTCGGTGCATCCGACGCGGCGGGGTCGATCACGGTGGACAAGCCCCCGGCCTCCCTGTGGCTGACCGGCCTGTCGGTTCGGGCGTTTGGCCTGAATTCGTGGAGCCTGCTGGTGCCCCAGGCGCTGATGGGGATGGGCACGGTGGCCCTGGTGTGGGCGACGGTGCGCCGGTGGGCGTCGGCTCACGCTGCGCTGCTTGCCGGGCTGGTGATGGCCACCACCCCGGTGGCCACGCTGATGTTTCGGTTCAACAACCCCGACGCCCTGCTGACCCTGCTGCTCGTCGCGTCGGCCTACACGACGCTTCGGGGCATCGAGGACGGCCGCCGCCGCTGGGTGATCGCCACCGGCGTGATGCTGGGGTTCGCCTTCCTCACCAAGCAACTTCAGATGATGCTGGTGGTGCCCGTGTTCGGCGGGGCGTGGCTGATCGCCGCCCCGAAGCGGTTTGGTCGGCGCCTGCTGGACCTGCTCATCGGCGGCGCCGCCATGGTGATGTCAGCCGGATGGTGGATCGCCATCGTCCAGCTGTGGCCGACGAACTCACGCCCCTACATCGGCGGCAGCCAAACCAACTCGATCCTCGAACTTACGTTGGGCTACAACGGCCTGGGCCGCCTGACCGGCAACGAAACCGGCAGCGTCGGCGGGGGCGGTCCAGGCGGAGGGGCCGGCGGTTCCATGTGGGGCGCCACCGGCTTCAGTCGCCTGCTCGACGGTGCCGCCGGCGGTCAGATCGCCTGGTTGATCCCGGCCGCCTGCGTTGGGCTCGTGGCCGGGCTGTGGCTGACGAGATCGGCCAAGCGAACCGATGTCCGCCGGGCTGCGCTGCTGGTGTGGGGTGGCTGGCTGGTGGTCACCTTCCTGACCTTCTCGTTCATGGCCGGGATCTTTCACGACTACTACACCGTGGCCCTGGCCCCGGCCATTGCGGTGCTGATCGGTCTGGGCGTCCAACTGCTTTGGGACGTCCGCCACAGCCTCACCGCACGCATCACGTTGGCGCTCACCATCGCCGGTTCGGCCGGTTGGGCCATCGTCCTGCTACGACGTGCGCCCGGGTGGAACAGCTGGCTGATCCCGGTGATCGGCGCGCTCGGCTTGGGCTCGGCCATCGTCATCATGCTGCCGACCGTGCCCCGGCGGGTGCTCGTTGGTGCGGGCGCCGCGGGGGCCATCGCAGTGCTGGCCGGGCCGCTGGCCTGGAGCATCGAAACGGCCGCCCACCCTCGAACAGGCTCGATCGTCACCGCCGGACCCAACGTGCAGGGATCACAGTTCAGGTTTCCCGGCGGCGCGGCAGGACGCGGTTCCCCACCACCCGGACAGGGCGCCGCACCCGACGGTCGGGCCGGACTTCCGCCCGGCGGCCCAGGCGCACGACCAGGTGGACAGGCCGCGCCACCACCTGGTGGGCAAGGAGCCCTACCGGGAGCAGGCGGCCGGCCAGGCCGTACCAACGGGGCCACCGGTAAGTTGCCGGCCGGATTCCCCGGCGGGATCTCCCTTAGAGGATTGGGTGGAGCGGGCGGCCTGCTGGACAGCGCCAAGGTCAGCGCCGAGGTCGCCGCGGTTCTCCTCGAGAACGCCGATCACTACACCTGGGTGGCGGCCGGGGTCGGCTCCAACCGTGCCGCCGGGTTTCAGCTGGCCACCGAACGGCCCGTGATGCCCATCGGAGGCTTCAACGGCTCCGACCCCTCCCCCACGCTGGCCCAGTTCCAGCGATATGTCGCCAACGGCGACATCCACTGGTTCATCAGCGGAGGTGGGCGAGTCGGCGGCTTCAACAACCAACAGGGCGGCAGCGAGGAATCGTCAGCCATCGCCTCCTGGGTGACCACCCATTTTGAGCCCACGACCATCGACGGGGTCACCCTCTACAACCTCAACCCCTGACCCAAACCGTCCCTCCGGTGGGGCGACCGCTCGGCCGGGCCGGGGCACGAATCCAACATCGTGCCCCGGCCCGGCCACACCGCTCAGATGTGGGATTGCCGGCCGAACTCCGGATAGCCGGTGACGCCCATTTCCGGAACGTCAAGACCCAGTTGCTCGTCCTCCCGCGAGGAGCGGATACCACCCGAGGTGAAGCGGTCCTGAAGCTTGAAGAAGGCGTAGGAGATGCCGAAGATCACGGTGCACAAGACAACGCACCCAAGCAGCTGCGCCCCAAACTGGCCCACGTCACCGGCGATCAGCCCTTTCACGCCGCTCACATCAGAGCCGTTCCAGCCCGCCCCATAGCTGCCGTTGGCGAAAATGCCCACGCTGAGCACGCCGAACAACCCACACACGCCGTGCACCGAGATGGCGCCGACCGGATCGTCAAGGTGCAGCGTGCGTTCAACGAAGAACACCGACTCGATCACCAACACCCCGGCGATGGCACCGATCACGGCCGCGGCCCACGGGGCCACGAACGCACACGGCGCCGTGATGGCGACCAAGCCGGCCAGCATGCCGTTGACCATCATCGCCGGGTCGGGTTTGCCCGTCCGTCGGGTGATCCATCCGATGGATGCCACCGCACCAAACGCCGCCGCGATCGCGGTGTTGGCCGCCACGGTGGCGAACTGAATGTCGGTGGCTGCCAAGGTGGAGGCGGCATTGAAACCAAACCATCCGAACAGCAGGATGAACGTGCCCAGCATGGCCATGGGGATGTGGTGGCCGGGGATCGCCTGGGGTTTGCCATCGACGAACTTGCCGATTCGAGGCCCCAACACAATCGCACCTGCCAAGGCCGCCACGCCACCCACTGCGTGCACGACGCCGGACCCGGCGAAATCGGCATACCCGGCACCCAGGTGCATCGAGTGCCAACTTTGGGCCAGCCATCCACCGCCCCACGTCCACGCAGCGAACAGCGGGTAGTAGAACGCCCCGCAGAACAGTCCCCACACGCAGAAACTGCCCCACTTCCAACGTTCGGCCATCGAACCGGTGGGGATGGTTGCCGTGGTGTCCATGAAGGCCACCATGTAGAGGAAGAGGCCGAACAAGGCTGCGCCCCCCGTAGCGGCGGATTGGCCCGATAGGAACCAACCGCCCTGGTGCAGGAACGTCCAATCTCCCGACCCGACCAATGCACCCCCAACCGGGTTGTCCAAGCCAATCGTCGGGGCGGAGAAGCTGCCAAAGGCCAACGGAAACCCGACGGCGAAGAACGCCACGAAACCCAGGCCGAACACTGCGAAGTTGGTGCTGACCACGTGGGCGGCGTGCTTGGCCCGACAGAACCCGGTTTCCACCATGGCGAACCCGGCCTGCATGAAGATCACCATCGCGGCCCCGATGACCACCCAGAGGAGGTTGACCTGGGTGCCCAGAACCTCCACCGGGTCGGTGACGCTTTGAGCGCCGGCCACTTGCGGGAACAGCGCCACAACGGCGCCGCCAACCGCGGCGGCTGCGCTAAAGCGAAGGAGTAATCGACGCATGGAGTGTCTCCTGACCTTGGGCACCGGGGGTGCTGCCGTAGCCGGCGAATGCCGACCACACTCCGTGCGAACAAGTTCGCGTGACGAAGTAGCCGTACGCTCGCATCGCCGTGTTTCGGTTCGACGACCCGAATGTTGCCGGTCGATGAACAGGTGGAACCTTCAGGTGCGGGTCGTTCCGGGGCGCGCACAAGGAAGCCTCACCCTTGTGACGGCCCGGTCGGTGAACCTACGCCTGTGGGGTCGGTTGGGGAACGCTGGGCTCGTCTGGCGAGCGAAAGCGTTCCTGAGCCACGGCAAACACGGCGGGCAACACCGAAATGCCCACGATGACCAGGAGGGTCAGTTCCAGGTGATCGCGAACGACCGCCATGTTGCCGAAGCGGTAGCCGATCAGGGTGACCCCCGCCCCCCACAACACGCCGCCGACCACGTTGAAGCGGGCAAACGACCGGTAGGGCATGTCGCCCACACCGGCCACCACGGGGCAGAGGGTCCGCACGATGGGCACGAAGCGGGCCAGCACGATGGCCTTCGGTCCATGTCGATCGAAGAAGGCAATGGTGCGGTCCCGATGTTCAGCCTTCAAAACCCGCCGGTCGGAGCGCTTGAACAACGCAGGACCCGCTCGGCGTCCCAGGAGATAACCGGTTTGGTCCCCAGCGACGGCGGCAACGACCACCACCAGGATCAACACCCAGATGTTGGGGTTGAACGATAGCCGGGGCAAAGCCCCCGCAGCCGCAGCTCCGGCGGTGAACAACAGCGAGTCGCCGGGGAGAAAGAACCCAATGAGCAGGCCGGTCTCGGCGAAGATGACGGCGGCGATGCCGATCAGCCCGAAGGCATCGATCAGATGGCTGGGCGAGAGATTCATCAGTGTGGTTCCGGCCCATTCGCGTGCACGATCTCAGACGATCACGTCACCATGGCCGGACGGGCTTCCAGCTCGGCCACGAACGAAAGCGTATCCACATTCGTGCCCGACCGGGCGCGGCCCGACGCCTTGGCGCCGTCACCGACGGGTTCGACGCCGCCCGTAGGATCGGGAGGTCGGGGTTGGCGTCGCCACGCCCGACGGGCGGAGCCTGCATGAACAGCCTGATCGAGCACCTCACCGGCCTTGCGGCCCCATGGCTGTATGTCGCCGTGGGCACCCTCGCAGCGGCCGAGGCGGCCATCCTGGTTGGGCTGGTGTTTCCGGGCGAGACCGCGTTGCTGATCGGAGGCTTCGCCGCATCCCAGGGGCGGGTGAACCTGGCGGTGATGGTGGCGGTGGCGGTCGGCGCGGCCATCGTTGGCGATTCGATCGGCTATGAGGTGGGACGGCACTTTGGGCCGCGCATTCGCGACACCCGGGTCGGTCGCTGGGTGGGCCAGGACCGCTGGGAGCGTGCAGAACGCTCGCTTCAGCATCGTGGCGGACCGGCGGTGATGTTTGGCCGCTGGGTGGGCATTCTTCGGGCCATCGTTCCCGGGGTTGCCGGTATGACCCGCATGCCCTATCGCCGGTTTCTGATCTGGAATGTGATCGGCGCTCTGGTGTGGGCCCCCACCATGGTGATCGGCGGGTACCTGGCGGGCAGCAGCTACCGGGCGCTTGAAAGCTGGTTGGGACGGGCAGGTTTGGTGATCTTCGTGGTGTTGCTGGTTGGCGTTGCCGGGTGGCGGTGGCTCAGATGGGCGGCGGCCCGCCAAGAACCGCGAGGCGACGGCCACTCTTCAGCTGAACCACAGGTTGAGCGGTCACACTCCACGGGCACGACCTCACAACACCGGCAGGAACCCGGGTAGAACATGCGAATTCTGGTGGTTGACGACGAGCCACGCCTGGCCGCGGCAGTGCAGCGCGGGCTGGAGGCGGAGGGGTTCGCCGTCGACGTCGCCTCCACCGGCGACGAGGGGCTGTCGATGGCCACCGAGGTGACCTACGACGTGATCGTGTTGGACATCATGTTGCCCGGCATAAGCGGTTACACCGTCTGCGGTCGCCTTCGGGAGGCCCAGGTGTGGACGCCCATCATCATGCTGACCGCCAAGAGCGGCGAGTGGGACGAGGCCGAGGCGCTCGACACCGGTGCCGATGACTACCTGTCGAAGCCGTTTTCGTTCGTGGTGCTCGTCGCCCACATCCGAGCGTTGCTGCGGCGGGGAGCGGCAGAGCGGCCGGCCAAGCTCAGCATTGGCGATCTGGTGTTGGATCCGGCCGCCCGCTCGTGCGTCCGGGGCGATGTCGTCATCGAGTTGACCGCCAAGGAGTTCTCGGTGCTCGAGTTCCTCATGCGTTCGCGGGGCGACGTGGTGACCAAGTCGCGGATCGTCGACCACGTGTGGGATGCGGCCTACGACGGCGACCTCAATGTGGTCGAAGTGCACGTCAGTGCGCTGCGCCGCAAGATCGATGCACCCTTTGGCACCGACACCATCCGAACCGTCCGCGGGGCCGGTTATCAGCTCGTCACGCCATGATGCGGCTGCCGAAGGCCGGCTCGGTTCGAACCCGAACCACGTTGGTGGCCGCCGGCGTGGTCGGGCTGGCACTGATGGTGTCGGGGCTTGGCCTGACCGGACTGGTTCGACACCGCCTCATCGACGCCGAACGGGTTGCAGCCCGGGTGCGCGCCGACGATGTTGTGGCACTCGCTCAAACCGGCACGCTGCCCAACCCGCTCTCGTATCCCGGCGAGGAGTCGGGCGCCACCCAGGTGCTCGACGCCAATGGCAAGGTCATCGATACCACCGACAACCTGGAAGATGACTCGCCACTCAGCAGCCTTCGTCCGCCGGTCGGGGAACACGCTTCCGAGGTCCGCACCGACGTTTCGCTGGAAGACGACGATCGGTACCTCATCGTTGCCACCACCGCCGTGGTGTCGGGCCAACGCCTCACCGTCCAGGCCGCGGCCTCACTGGCGGCGGCCGACGCCACGGTGGCCACGCTGGTGGGCACGTTGTCATGGGGTATTCCGCTGCTGATCCTGCTGGTGGCCGCCACCACCAGGTTGCTGGTTGGCCGAGCCCTCCGGCCGGTGGGTGCCATCACCAGTGAGGTCGCCGACATCTCCCAGGTCGACCTGCATCGTCGGGTGCCCGAACCGACCACCAAGGATGAGATCGCACGGTTGGCCATCACCATGAACCAGATGCTGGCCCGACTCGAATCGTCGTCGGCCCGCCAGCAACGGTTTGTGGCTGACGCGTCTCACGAGATGCGCAGTCCGCTGGCTTCGTCGCGCGCTGTGCTGGAGGTGGCCGCCCTGCACCCCGGATCCGCCAACGACCTGGTTGCAGCCATCAACGATTCGCTGATCGATCACCGGCGCCTCGAAGCGCTGGTGGCCGACCTGTTGCTGCTCGCCCGCCTCGATGGTTCGCAAACCACCACTCGACGAGCGCCGACCGACGTGGTTGCACTCGCTCGCGAAGTGGTCGAGCGCAGGATCGAGACCGACGTCACCCTGGTCTCGCACAGCACCAACATCGGTGACATCGGTGATGCGATCGTGATGGCCGACCGGCCGCAGCTCGATCGGGTGCTGACCAACCTGCTGGACAACGCCGCCCGCCATCGTCATTCACGTACAGAAGTGACCGTTGACCGCCATGGAGCGACGGTCGACATCACGGTGGACGACGACGGGCCGGGTATCCCCGAGATCGATCGCAAGCGGGTGTTTCAACCGTTTATACGGCTCGACGAGGCCCGCACCGCCGAGTTGGGCACGGGCTTGGGCCTGGCCATCGTCGCCGAGATCGTCAGCGACCTCGAAGGCCGGGTTCGGGTGGATGACAGCCCGCTCGGCGGTGCGCGGTTCGTGGTCTGCCTGCCGGCCCCATAACGCCCGGTCTTCACCGACGCATACTGGGGTGATGGCAGAACGACGAAGCGGCAGAATCCACACCCCAAGCTGGCGCCGTCACCCGGCCGTGCGCTCCGGCAACCAACTCACCCGCGGTGAACGTTGGGCCGACCGACTGCGAAACGGCATGGGCTCGTGGGGTTTCGTCATTGCCGCCCTGGTATTTCTGGCCGGGTGGATGCTGGGCAACCGCGGCGGCGGCTTCGACCCGTACCCGTTCATCCTCCTCAACCTGGTGTTGTCATGTTTGGCAGCAATGCAGGGCGCCATCCTGCTGATCGCCGCCAAACGCGAAGACCAGATCAGCAGCGAACTGGCGCGACACGACTATGAGACCAATCTCGACGCCATGAACGACATCAAGGCCATCCTCGTCCTCACTTCGGACATCCACCGCCAGACCGTTCAGCCCGTGGTGCCGCCCTCAAGCCAGGCCTGAACACTCAGCTGCTGGGGGTTGAGGTTTGGTGCACCCTCGTCTGACCGGACGACGTGGTCAAGCCGGTGTCGGAAGCCACGGGCGAGCTGTCAACGACCGGGTTGACGGTTGCCGTCACCGGGGTATCGGCAATCGGGGTGGCCGTCGTTGGCGTCACGCCATCGGCCGTGCCCACGATCGAGGATTGACCATCACCGATGATCAAGGTGCCAAGGGCATCCGAAGCGTCAGCAACGCCGACCGGGGCAGACCTGTTTGCCGACGACGACTCGCTGGAAGCGGCTGCCGCCACCCGTGGTTGGGCGGCCCCGGGGCGGCGGTCGGGCCGGTGCCATCGGTACCCGCCGTCAGCCCGTGCAAGGTGGCCAGACCAAACAGCGGAAAGCCGGCGAAGCGAGTCAGCTAGCACCGATCGCGCTCCGCCCGTCCAACTCGCGAGCGGCGTGGTGCGCCGACTGGTGGGCACACCCAGATGCAGTGTCACGTCTCGGCACTGCGTGGATGGCATGGGAGGCCGCTTGGGCCGAAGGCGGCACAGCACCATCACGGTGGTGGGCGGTGGACTGGGCCGAACGCTGGCTGGCACCGTCCAACAAGTCCGGCACCTTCAGCGGATGCTCCAGCGGCGGACACCGCGACGTTTCACCACCATGCCCCATCACCCCCGTCCCCGAAAGGCATAAGCAAAATGTCCAGCCCTGACGCCACGGCGACACCTCCCGGGTGGGCTGTCGGTCGGGTCAGGTGCCGGTCGGGTCCAGTGACGGTTGCTGTCTGCCGGGGCCGGTGCGGAGCGGACGCCCGGTAATAGGGTCGGCTGGTGGAAACTCGGATCTTGTTTCTTGACGACTCCGGGAAACCGGACGTGGCCCGCGCCTCGGGAGCGGTTGTCATCGGGGGCTTCGCGATCGATTCGTCTGCGTAGCCCACGTTCTCGCGGCGGCTGCTCGGAGCGAAGCGGGCGTTCTAGCCCGGACGGGGCCAGGCGCAGGCGTGGGAGCTGAAATCGTCATCTGTGGTGAAACCGAACCCGTGGAAGCGCCGCAAGAACCGTGACTTCGTCGCAGAGCTCTGCCGGGCTGATCGAGTCGGCGGGCGGGACTGCGTTCTCTGTTGCGATCGTGAAGAAGAAACCGAAGCGGAGCGGAAGTGCGGTACGACGAGGGCCCGAAACTCCACCCCTCGCTAGATCAACTCTACGTTTGCGACCTCGATGGAACCCTGCTCCGGTCGGACGCCAGCCTTTCGGCTCATGCGCAACGATCTTTGTTGGCGATGCTGGAGGCGGGGTGCGACACACGCCACGTAACCGGCCATATGTGCGTGACCCGGTCGGCTTCGGCGACGCCCATAACGGCTCATTCGTTCGAAACTCCGCCGCCGGGTGTCTCAAATGCGAAGGTCTGAGAGACGGTCCAAGGCTCAGCCGTTCGGCCCAACTACGGCTCCGGGGGACGGCGCAATCGGGCTGCTGTTGACCGGGACTATGCAGTGCTCTGGAAGGGCTGCTTCTCGCACGCCCGGCGACGATGCTGCGCCGCCCGTGTAGCGACGGTCCCTCACCAAAGGGCGGTCAGAGTCCCGATTCGCAGTCGTCGGCTGCGATGTCGAGTTCGGTGGTGGTGACGTGGCGGCCCTTGAGGGTGACGGCTGTGCCGTCGGTGTCGTACAGGTACCCCTCAGCGTCGGCCAGCATTGTTCCGTATGGGTACAGCGGCGTTTCGGGTGTCGGCCTGGGTGCTGTTGATGCGGTGGTGCTCATAAGTATTTGGCCCGTGTGCCCGGGCGCAGCCTCATCGAGTGGATCACTCGGTATGCAGTATCGGTCGGAATGTGGACGACTTCCAGTAGCAACCCGCTGCGGTCGGGTCCGATCACGAGTACCCGATCGTGGGGACGTCGGGGTGGTTCGGCGTCGAGATGGAACTCGGAGAGCGCTTTGTCGATGGCGTGAAGGGTGTCGTCGATGTCGATGTGGTGCCGGAGTGCAGCCGGGACGAGTTCGTAACGCGGACCGGTCATAACGGGTGCTCAGCTGACCGCACGGGCGAGCATGGGGGCGAGTTGCCTGCACTCATCGACTGCGAAGCTCTCCCCCACCCGCCTCACAAACGAACGGTTTGTCACACTCGACACCTAGCCTGACGGTATGGATGAGCCGGAGAACCCAGACCTCAGTCGAGGCCCGTTTTTGTTTCAACATGATGGCGTCGAATGGCGGGTAGCCATCGGAGAAATGTTGACCGGCCGCCAATCCCCACCGAGCAGTCGCTCCCTGATGAAGTCGTACCGACCGCAAGAGGAGACTGACGGGGCGATTCCGTTCGCCATAGAGGATCGCGGCGGCTACTACGCAGTTTGGTTCCATGAGGCAGAGGGACGAATCTCAAAGTTCGACGACCCGTTCATGATGGGGAAGACCACCACGAGGCTCGCAAACCCAGACGTCTAAGCCGCCCGATGGGGTTAACCTGGGTATTCGGGGGTTCGGATGAATCGTGAGAGCTTCTGGCTCATCTTGAGGGCTGTTGCGGTCGCCATCGCCGTCGTCCTGTTCGCGATTGCGGCTGCAACTGGCAACGTCGTTGGAATGATCGTCTGGGGCCTCTTTGTCGTGGTCTGGTCCGTGCAGGTGTGGTTTGCCCTTCAGAAGCTTCGTGCGGAGCAGCGATGACCGGAAGCGTCGCACGGGTCCGTCTCGAAAACGAAGGTTTGTGAGACGGACCAAGGCCCGGCCGCTCGGCCCAACTACGGGCGACGGAACCGGCGCATTCGGGGCTGCTGCAGGCCGGGACTATGCAGCGTGCGACTGGGGCCGATACGTGCTGCGGCATCCGATCGAAGAGGCCGAGTTATCGAGCGGCGATATCGGGGCCCGGCGTCGGGCGCACCGGTTGGCGTCGTTCGGATCGTCAAGCCGTGCAGAGGCTGCGCATCGTCGCAGGTGCGGTGCAACGTGTCACGATGGGTTCGTGTCACATTTCGCGTTCGAGGGGTTGGTTCCGGCTGAGGACAACACGGGCGCAGAGTGGGTCGTTGGCGGCCTGAGAGAGCCCCCCGGCGTCGGCTTCCGGGTTCCAACCGGTTTCGACTCGATTGCTCGGATTCATCACCCACTCGCCGACGGCCGTCGGTTGAGCGAGCTGCCCTCTGGTGTTGTCGGGAACATGGAGAGCGAGGAAATCGGCGATGCCACTGACGCCGAGGAGGGGTGCCTCGACGCCAAGATCCTCGACAGGCTGGTGCCGTTGTTGTCGGTTGCCACATCGACACCCAGCGAAACGCACTTCGGCCTCTGGGTCGGCTGGGGTGAACTCAGGTCAGGCTCCAGCACCGTGGCCTACTCCAGCGGTCTGCGCGGTCGACCATGGTCCGCGCTGTCATCTCGACGGGCGCGGTCCATGATCGCTCGTGCTCATACAGCTGAGCTTCGCCCAGTCGAGGCGTTCATAGATCGTTGTGCCCGATTGGACTGGTGGGGAGGCCCCGAGATGCTGTTGTTCGATGGGCCAGTGGATGCTGTGCAGGCGATTGGAACACCGACACCGCTTAGCGGTGCCGCGTCCGGCAGCTTGTGCCGCCGGAGCCCGCAGTGGTGGTGGCCATCAGATCGCGCATGGTTCCTTTCCAGTGAGATCGACGACAAATGGACCTATGTCGCTGGCCCGACAGCTCTCACCGAAGCAGTACTTCACCTTGATCTGGACGCTGTGATCGTCGCGCACCACGACACGTGGTAACCCGGCGCCTCGACAACGCTCGGCGTCGGAGCCCCGCTCGATAATCCCAGCTACCTCTGCGGAGCACCGCGCCACGTAACCGGCGCGGTGCGTGGGCCTGCCGCAGCACTCAACAACGTCCTCGTCAATGGATAGCGTCCTCGTCAATGGATGTTGACGGCTGTTGATCGAGTCCATATTCTGAGCAGGTGGACATTGGGGCGAGCGCCCGCAAGCACGGTGTCCCTTCGATGACGACATGCTCCACGCACTTCGACACCACTGGCGAGGATTCGAGACCGACGATCCTGACGTCACAATATTCATCGGACCATCCGCGAATGCTGTGCCACTTGAAATCGGGGTCGTCGACGATGCAGATGGAGTTGCGATCATTCACGCGATGCCAGCACGATCCAAGTTCCTGAAAGGGTGGTGGACACCATGACCACGACACGAGCACACCGAGCCGACGCACTCGAACGGTGGGCCGACAAGGTGGACATCAACGACCTTGTCGAGGCCCAGACAGCGGCTCTTCGAACGATTGCGGAGTTGGTTGAACAACGAGACGGTGTCGACACAGCGCTGCTGGACGCAATTCGCAACGCACGCGAAGCCGACCGTTCCTGGTCCGAAATCGGAGCGATGCTGGGAGTCTCCAAACAGGCCGCTCAGCGAAAGTACGCAGCCAAGCTCGCTTCGTAGCTCGCCTCCCCCGGCCAGGCCTGGGGCAAGCTTGGGTTCGGGCGATCTCATTCAGTGATCGCCTGGGTGGGCGATCTATCCCTGGCGAGTCGCGCCGGCAACGAAGGTGGACACGATGTAGGTGGCGTGCCGGTCGAGGCTGCGCCTGGCCCGGTCGTAACGCATCGTGGTTCTCGGGTCGGCGTGACTGGCTGCTTCCTGAACATCCCGCAGCGGCACACCGGCGTCGAGGGCGGCGGTGATGAACGAGTGCCGGAGACTGTGAGGTGAGATCCGTTTGGTGATCCCAGCCTGGCGGGTCAGCCGTTTGATCATCCGATCAGCGCAGTAGCGGTCCATACGACCACCCTGAACTCCAAGGAAGATCGGCCCGATCGTCCGGTCACCGATGTACAGATCGAGAGCCCGGCCGGTCCGTGGTGCGATGGGGATGGTGACGTGCTTGGAGCCCTTGCGGACGATCGCCAGGGTCCGGTGGCCACGTTCGGTCGACATGTCCTCAATGTCGGCGTTGAGCGCTTCGGAGATCCGCAGCCCGTTCAACGCCAACAAGGTCATGAGGGCACCATCACGGACATCACCGAGACCGGCCTGCACCAGCAGCGCACCCAGTTCGTTGCGGTCAAGGCCAAGGGTGCGGGACTCGCAGTCAACCTTGGGACGACGGACGTTGGCTGCCGGGTTCTTCGTGATGATGTCTTCGATCTGGCAGTACTTGTAGAAGGACGACAACGTCGACAGGCGTCGGGCGATCGTGGAGGCCATCCGGCCTTGTTGTTCCATCCACCGGCCAAACAACTCCAGATGTGCGCGTTTGAGGTTGAACAGGTTGAGATCGTGGTCGTGGCACCATCCGGCGAAGATCCGAAGGTCAGTGGTGTAGCTGACGCGGGTGCCACCGGAGTAGCCAGCCAGGAACGCCGCGACCGCGACTCGTTCCGACACCAGGAGCGGGTCCTCAGGTTGGAAGATCTCTGCCGGTAGCGCATGGGTGTGAACGGTGTCGGCCATGATGGCCTCCTTGGTGACCCAGCCTCCTAAAGAGGCGGGATCAACCCTCCCACCACCAACCCGCACAAACACCCAGAAACCGCCCACCCGGCGACCAGAGGCGGCGTTATCGGGTGCCCCAGGAAGGGCCGTTCTGTGGCGCGTGTCGGCTGGATGAGACAGGGATTCTGCGTGTCGATATGTGGCGCCCGTCGCTCCTGATGACTACCGGAGCCGGATGACGTTCCCGGTGACGATGCGGCCTGCTTCGCCGCACAGCCATCCAATGACCTCAGCGACCTCGGATGGTTCCGCAACGTGATGATGGTCAAAGTCGTTGGCTACGAATGCGCGAACCTCGTCGGTGATCCAGCCGGTATCGGTGACTGGTGGATAGACGACGTTGGCGGTGACCCCGCTGTCTGCCATCTCTGCTGCTGCGGACAGCGTGTAGCTCATCAGTGCGGCTTTGCCAGCGCCGTAGGACACCTCTCCCGGGAAATGTTTGCCTTCGCCCGAGGTAAGCGTCACGACTCGACCCCACCGCGCATTGCGGGCTCGGTGTCGGGTTATGAACTCTGCCATGAGGAGGGCACCCGCTCGGGCGTCGATGTGGAGTTGGGAGTCGATCGATTTTGGGTTGACCATGACGCTGGTTCGGCCGACGGCATCGCCTCGATCGGGCGAGAAGCTGTCCTTGTGCCAGCCGCTCGCGTTGTGGACCAACACTGACACGGGACCGAGGGCCGCCTCAGCCTCGTCGAAGAGGCGTGCCGGCACGTCCGGGTCTGAAAGATCAGCTTCGATACCTACGGCTCGTTGGCCGAGTGTCTCGATGGCGCCGATGACATTCTCGGCGTTACGGGCTCGTGCGAGGTTGTAGTCGTCGGTCCGTCCTTGGTCAGCGGTGCGCAGAAACGAGACGGCAATGTCGGCGCCTCGTTCGGCCAGTTCGATCGCTGTTGCGGCGCCGATTCCGTGGTTTGCGCCAGTGACGAGGGCGACTGTTCCTGTAAGTGGTTGCGTGGGCATGACAAATGACCCCTTCGTTGAACGATGAAATTCGGACGAAGTCTCAGATGCCTGCCATTCGGAGACACTACCGCAGCCACCCTGCTGTCGAGCCGCCATTCCGTGACACCACGAAGGGGTCGAAGTGTTGCGCTGCCCACTCAAGCGGACCTGGACAATCTGGGCACATTGTGTGTGGGGCTGGCCGCGCGGCTTTCGGTCGGCACGGCGGCAGCGCGCGGCTTGTCACCCCGGGTGGAGATGATGACATCGACCGGGCTTTTGCTGAATTCCTTCCTGCAAGGTCAGGCGGTGGCGTAGGTTCTGACCATGGACGCCGCTTCCGTGACCTTGCCGTCGTTGGTCAGCGCCCACCGTGCCGACATCGAGAACCTCGTCCGCCGACACCGGGGTCGTTCGATCTCGTTATTCGGATCTGTCGCTCGGGGTGAGGCCAACGCTGAGAGCGACATTGATTTCCTGGTCGAGTTCGAGCCGACGAGTTCGTTGCTCGATTTGATCCATCTCGAAGAAGCGCTGGGCGATCTGCTCGGCGTCGAAGTCGACGTGGTATCAGCGGGTGCTCTGTTGGATCGCGACGACGAGATACGGCGCGACGCGCTGCCGTTGTGAGTCGGTCAGACGACCAACTCATCTCTCCCTCATAACGCTTGGGAGGCATCGCAGGAGAAGCCACTACCTCTCAATCCGCGCCAAGCTGATCAAACGAAAGCAGCTCTTGAGTCCGGCGCGGAGGTGTACACAAAGGTTGGGTACGAGGGAGGTGAGGTCAACGTCTCTATTGCCACCGTTGCGTTCCTTGATGGCGAGTTCGCGTTCGTCGGTGAATGCAAGTTCGGGATGGTCACGGCTCCCTTCCAAGGGCGATTTGGGGAGCGGTCCACCGACGTCGCTCGAGCCATCGTGGGAGTGGACAGTCAAACAACCGAGTCACTTCTTGCAGACCCCTCCGCACCACCAGAGCAGGTGACGATATTGAACCCGGCGAGGACCGACCCAAGCGTGCTCGCAACCTTGGAGCTGGCGAGTTTCAACATCCCGGATCTGCCCGAGAGCTGGGTCGGCCCGTACACCGTGTGCACTCGAATCGAGCTGGGGTGGTCAGACTGCGTTGGCCTGTCCTCGCCCGACCTGGCAGCGGTGCCAGTCGCTGCCTACATCGATCCGACTAACCCGAGAGTCGAGACGTTCCTTGTTGATGAGAGCGCCAACTTGCAGGCACCAATTTCCCAACTGGCTGCGATTGATGTGCCTTTAGAGCTTCTCGGTACCGTCGGTGATGGCCGCACTGCCCAACTGAGTCTCGAACTACCGATTGGGTCGAGTGTTGCGGCGGTAATGGACCGCCCGGAAAGCGGTGTCGAAGGGGCCTCGATAGTTGCCAAAGCGACGGGATCATGAGTGAAGACCCGACCGGTCCGTAGGGCCGACTGGCCAACGCAACCCCCAATGTTGCCGTGAAATTGCGGCGCCACGATGGGGCCGAATTGTGACACCTATCGTCTCAGTTGTTGGAGGTTCTGTTGCGCTGTAGACGAGTACTGCTCGTGGACGCTGCCCTTGTTAGCCAGCGCTGATTGCCGGAAGCCGGACGGCACGTCCCCGAAGTGATCGTTCTTCTGATCTGGGTATCGAGCCTTCGCCCCGGTGCGGGGCCACAGGAGCGAGGGTCGGAGTAGCCTGAGCGCATGGTCTTCACCAGGATCACCTCAGACCCAACCACGATGGCTGGCGTCCCTTGCATTCGAGGTTTGCGTTTTCCCGTAGCGACTGTCATCGCGATGGTTGCCGATGGTATGACCAACGAAGAGATCCTCGCTGAGCATCCTGATCTTGAGGCCGGGGACATCACCGAAGCGCTCAAGTTCGCAGGGCTTGCTGTGCAGGAACGTCAGTTGCCACTCCTCTCGGCGTGAGGTTTCTGCTCGACCAGAACGTCTCACCGGTCCTAGTCGGCTTGCTGGCCGAAGCCGGGCATTCCGCTGAGCATCTGCGAGATCTGGGTTTGAGCCGGGCTCCAGACCACGAGGTGCTCGCCACGGCAACAACGACAGGCGCTGTGCTCGTCTCATCAGACACCGACTTTGGTGAGCTGCTTGCTCGTTCCAACGCAGCAGGGCCGTCGGTGA
>ERZ1026796.201-NODE-201-length-51211-cov-3.298939_pt1 | contig 51211 bp, 49 predicted proteins | sample MGYA00520874_ERZ1026796 | MGnify/ENA primary metagenome ERZ1026796 (study PRJEB33270, sample SAMEA104284474) | anaerobic digester metagenome | biome: Anaerobic digester microbiome; feature: mesophilic sludge digester; material: Anaerobic digester biomass | place...
TCAGCGCGCAGGCCGAGTTCGGCACTCAGCTCAGCAGCCTGCGCGATCGCATCAGCCAACTGCACGACGAAACCGAGGAGCGCCGCGCTGCCGCAGTCGCCGCCACCGACGATGCCGACCTGCGCGATCGCGTCAACGCCATCGCCGATCGCATCGCCGCCACCGAAGGCCTCGCCACCCAGATCGCCCAGCTGGCGGAACGGGTGGCAGCCACCGACACCACCACCCGGCAGGCCACCGAACGTGTTGCCGTCGTCGAACAGCGGTTGAACGCTGTCAGCACCGAACTGGCAAACCAGGTCGGCGAGCTCGGCCGCGACATCGACGGTCTGGCCGCGCACAGCAACGAGTTGGCGAAGAGCAGCGTCGCCGACGACGTGATCGACGACCTGAAGTCGGCGCAGGTGAAGCTGGCCGCCGAGCAGGCGCGCTACGAGATCGCCTTCCGCGAAGACCTCGCCGCGTTGGCCGAGCAGGTACGCCGCGGCCCCACCGGTTAGGGGGCCGCCCGCCGCAGGTCTCAGTCGTCGAGCAGGTCGAGTGCTTGCGCCACCAGGTCGCGAGCAGCCTTCATCTTCTCGCCGTACGTGGCGAAGTCTTGCTCGCCCAGCGCCGCATCGGCGTCCTCGAAGAGCTGCTCCGCCTGGTTGAGCAGATCGCTGGCGGTGGAATCAGGCGCCGGCTCATTGGGGTCGGTGGGCTCAGCGATGCCGCCGACGACATCACCGATGTCGATCTTCAGGCCTGGGAACAGCTGCGCCAGGGCGATCTCCAACGACTCGCCGAAGCCGACCTCGCCTCGGTAGTAGGCCACGATGAGCCGTACCTGCGGCTGCCCGACCGTTTGCGACTCGACGTAGACGGGCCGCGCCCAGACCAGGGAATCGCCGACCGGAATGGCTTGCAGGTCGCCGTACACGACCTCCGACCCGACCGAGCCGAGCACGGTGACCGTGGAGGTGAACGCTCGATCGGTGGAGATGTTGGCACCCACCACGTTGGGGCCTTCCGGCAACGAGCCGCCGACCTCGTAGGCGACGAGCTGCCCCGAGCTGTCGGCGGTCATGTACGCCACCATCTCGCGGCGCTCGTTCTTCACACTGAACGGCTGGAACGGCCGGAACATGGTGAACGTCGACGCGGCATCGCCGTTGGCGTGGAACATCGTGTAGTAGGGCACGAACCTGTCGGCCTTCTGCTCGGTGGGGAAGCTGCTCGCGCCGGCATCGACTTCCGCGGTGGCGCTCTCGGCCGGGTCGGTGGTGACCGTGACGCTCACCGAACTGGAGTTGGGCTGCTCGGGTGCGGCCAGTGCCACCGACCAGGCGCCATCGCGATCGAAGAACGCCTCACCCTCGAGCCGGTACTTCGAGTAGGCAGCGGTCTGCAACCGGAACAGCTCTTCCGGGTAGCGCAGGTGCTCTGCCAGGTCGGCCGGCACCGGCTGGTCGGAGAAGAGGTCGGGGAAGGCCGACTGCCACACCTGCAGCACCGGATCGTTGGGGTCGTTGACGTACAACGTGACCGAGCCGTCGTAGGCATCGACGACGGCCTTCACGCTGTTGCGGACGTAGTTGAGCGCCTTGTTGAGACCGGAGCCGCCTGCGAGCTGCGACAGGTCGGCGTTCTGCCCGTACGGATACCGGCTGCTCGTGGTGTAGCCGTCGATCACCCACACCACGCGGTCGCCGAAGGCCACCGGGTAGGGGTCGCCGTCGAAAGAAAGGAACGGTGCCAGCTTCTGCACGCGCTCGCGGGGGTTGCGAATCATCAGCAGCTGCGAGTCGTCGTCGATGGCGCTGGAGCCGAGCAGGTTGTAGTCCCACTCGTTGAGCGCGAACGCCAACCGGCGCGTGGTGGACGACAGCGGCACGCCTGCCGTGCCCTCGTACGCGGCAACTGACTCGCCGGGGCACGCCGTTTCGGTGACCGAGGTGTTGACCACCGCGTAGCCCGACAGCGCGGGGCTGAAGTACAGATCGGGCTTGTCGAGCGACACGATGTCGTCGCGGTACGCGGGGTTGCCACTGGCTTCGATCTGGCCGGCGGGCGACATCACCAGGCCGCAACCGTGCGTGTTGATGAGGTGCGTGCCCTGCCACGACTTGTTGCCCACCTGATCGAGGTCGAGCTCGCGCGCGCCGACGATGACCTGGCGCATCTCGCCGTCGACCAGGTAGCGATCGGGGTCGAGGTCGTTGATGGTCTGGCCGGAGTTGCCTTCGTCGGTCTGGAAACGGGTGACCATCTTTCCTTCGGGCTTGAGCAGGCGCACGTCGCGGAGTGCGGCCACGTTGTCGGAGAGCTCCGATCGAGTGAGGTCGCCGAACTCGACCTGCTCCACCGTCACGTCGTCGATGCCGAGGGCATGGCGGGTGGCCTCGATGTTGTACGCGATGTACTTTGCTTCCTTGTCCTTCTGGTTCGGATTCACCACCAGCGACTGCACAGCACTGGGGTAGATGACGCCACCGATCAAGGCGACCACCGCCCACAGCGCCGAGGCCGCCACCGCCGGCCGCCACCGCTGCGTCTTCAACGAGCTGAGGTACAAGCCGGCCGTGAGCAGTGCGATGAGCGCGAGCAGCAGCACCGCCGGCAGCTGAGCGTTGTCGACGGCGTAGGTGACACCTCGCACCGCGCCGCGGTTGGCCGTCGTCAGCTCGTAGCGGGTGACCCAGTAGTCGGCGGCCTTGAGCACCGCCAGCACCGCCAGCAGCACCGCCACGTGCGCCTTCGTGGCCCGACGCACCTTCGGCTTCGGCGGCTGGATGACGATGCCGCCCGACAGCACGTGTGTGGCCACCACCAGCAGAGTGATGAACAGCACCGCCAGGAACAGCCAGTCGAGCACGAACGTGACGAACGGCAACTTGAACATGTAGAAGCCGACGTCGTTGCCGAAGTGGCGATCGGCGATGCCGAACGACTTGCTGTTGCGGAACATCAGCCAGTCCTGCCAGCGGCTGATGGTGGGCACTGCGAACAGGAACCCGAACACGATGGCGACCGCGAACCGGAAGATGCGCATGCGGTGCCCGAAGAACTCGTGGAAGCGCTCGACCAGCGGGTGCGTGTTGGCCGAGAACGTAGTGGGCGCCAACCGATCGGCGATGATGAGGTTCAGCAGCGCAAGCACCACGAACGTGCCCGCGAACATGGCGAACATGGTGAACTTGGCACCCAGCACGCCCCAGAACACGTCGGTACGACCCACCGATTGGTGCCACAGGTAGTCGACGAAGAAACCGGAGAGGAAGCGAGCGGAGAGCAGCAGCCCGACGAACGCGACCGCAAGAATGATGAGCAGCACCCGGCCACGATCGCCGAGGCGACTGGGCTTGCGGGTTCGGCGTGGTAGATCGGCAGCGTTCCGCACGCGGCGAAGGTTACAGGGGTGCTCGCTGCAGCATGCAGCGGCATCCCTCGTGCGCGGGCGCACACGTGTGATCCGTGGGGAAGGCCTGCCCTGCCCCGATCACACCGGCCAGCGCGTTGTCCTCTGCGTCGGGACACGCTGGCCCATTGGGGTCGACCGACCAGCACACCGGGGTGCCAGGGGCGAGCGCAACGAGGGCACCGCGACCGAATGCCATGCGAGCCACGTCGTCGAGGTGCTCGTCGATGCGTTGCGTCTTCCACTCGCGATACACCGAGCGCACCGTGTTGGCCAGCTCGCCGTTGTCGCCATCGGCATCGGCAACGGCGCGGCTCAAGCGCTCGCGCAGCGGACCGACGACCGCAACCGAGAGTGCCTCGATGGCAGGCTGCAGTGCCTTTGCACGAGTGATCTCGTGCAAATGATCGCCCTTGTCACCGTCGTCGATGCTGGCGGCTCCGGCCAGCGCGGACAGCCGCAGCTCGCTCTCGATGGCCGTCGCGTAGCGCCGCGAGTGGTCGGCCTCTTGCGGCAGCAGAGCGGCGAGCGCAGCAACCGGATCGTTGCGCCGCAAGATGTGCAACACGTCGTTCTGCTCGTCGGCCAGCACCCGCTTCAGCTTGCGCGCGGCAGCGACGATGAGCGGTGTGAGTGCAGCGTCGCGACGCCCGAACGGCGAGTCGTCGGCTTCGCGCAGCTCGAGCGGCGCAGCCGGCGACACTGCGAACACCGACAGCTCCTCGGCCACCGCCGTCGTCGCTGCATCGGGCAGCGGTTCGGAGCCGTCGCTCGCCGGCTCGACGGCGGCTTCTGCAGCCGGTACGTCGACCGGTTCGGCAACGACTGGTTCAGCAACGACTGGTTCGGGTTGGCTGCGGGCAGCGCGCAATCGTGCGAACAGGTCGCCGACCGATGCCTTCTCCTCGCCATCGCCGACCTCGTCGGTGGCATCGACCTCGTCGGAGGCATCGACTTCCTCAGCGTCGATGTCCACGACGTCAACGACGTCAGGGTCGGCAACGTCGATGTCAACGTCGATCTCGCCGGCGAAGAGCGAGACCACCGTGGCCATCACACCATCGCTGTCGTCCTCGGCATCGTCGTCGGCATCGTCGTCGGCATGACCGTCGGCTTCGATGTGCTCGTCATTGTCGTCGTCATGCGCCGCCGGCTCGCGCAGCAGCACGACCGTGTCGTCGATCTGCAGCGCAACGGTCGGGTCGTCGACCTCGTCGACCTCGTCCGTGAGGTCGACGTCGGCGTCGGCGTCGTAGGGCTCGCGGTCGGGCTGGTCGGCCTCGGTGGGCACCTGGCGCGCCCGCACGTCGTTGGCCGGCACCATCAACGGCACCGGGCCGGTGGTGGGCGACAGGTTCACGTACTCGTTGGGTTCGCCCAGCGGAGTCATCTCCGCCATCACATCGACAGCGGCCAAGCGCGCCCGCTCGAATGCGTTCAGCAACCGATCGCGGCCGTGCACCAGCTGCTCGATCTGCTGACGAGCCAGTTCGCGACGCCGGGCCAGCTCACCCAGCACCCGCTCGCGATACGCGCGGGCTTCGTTGACCATCTCGCGGCCCTGCTGCTTGGCCATCTGCAGCTCGGATTCGGCGTCGGACGAGGCATCCTGACGGCGACGCGACGCTTCGATCTCGGCCTCTTCACGCAGCCGCTGCGCCTCGTCGGTGGCCTCGCGCAGCACACGCGATGCACCGTCCTCGGCCCTCATCTTGATCTGCGAGGCCGCCTCGCGGGCGGTGGAGAGGATGCGCGCGGCCTCCTCGCCCAGCATGCGAGTGACCACTTCCTCGTCGAGCACCACCGCGGCATTGGGCACGTTGCGCTGAGCAACCCGCAGCTCGCGCTCGAGGAACTTCTCGCGCTCTTGCAGGCGGGCGAGTTCGGCGGCCACCATGCGCAGGAACTCGCGCACCTCGTCGGGCTCGTAGCCGCGGCGCGACGTGGAGAAGTTGGCCGTCGATACCGCCGTCGGCGACGAAGGGTCGGGTCGTGAGAACGAAATGGCCATTGGCGCAAATCGTAGGTGGGATCACCGCCGAAAGGGTGGCAATGGCGTGCGGGGCGCCTGCGCGCCGTCAGTCGCCTTCGGTGGTGGGTGGCGGATCAACCAGTTGCACAGGGTCGCCACCGATCCGCTCCAACGCGGCCAGCGCTTCCTCGATGGTGGCGACAGGGATGATCTCCACGTCGTTCCCCACCACCTCGCGAGCGTGAGCGATGCCGTCGAGGCCATCATCACCTTGGTTCACCGGCACCAGGAAGTACTTCACCCCGACCTGCTGCACGGCCGACGCCTTGGAGTTGAGCCCACCGATGGCGCCCACCTTGCCCTCCACGTCGATCGTGCCCGTGACCGCCACTCGCTGACCACCCATCAGGTCGCCCTCGGTGAGCTCATCGATCATCGTCAACGTGAAGGCGAGACCGGCGGACGGGCCACCGATCCTGTCGGAGTCGATGCTCACGTCGATCCCCTCCGGCAGTTCGACCGTCGTGGTATCGATGGGCCGGAAGCCGATGATGGTGCGCGGCGGGTCTTCGCCCGGTGCCAGGATCGTCTCGATCTCGCCCGACATCGGCTCGCCCGCACGCTCGAACTCGACCTCGATCATCTCACCCGGCTTCACCCCCGCCAGCGCAGGTGCCAGGTCGTCGATGATGGAGATGTCGGTGCCGTTGACCTTCTTCAACACGTCACCCGGGTCGAGCAACTCGTCGGCAGGGCTGAACTCCACACACTCCGTGCGCGCTTCGTTGGCCTCCAAGCAGAGCAGGAAGTCGATGATCACGTCGCCCGGCTGCAGCTCCACCGGGTAGCCGGCAGCCTTCAACGCCACGTAGACCGCGTTGTCCTTGGCGCTGCGCATCTGTTGCTGGCCGGACTGGATGAGTTGCTGCTCGGACTGATCGCCGTACTTGTCGCGATGGCTGAGGAACCTGGCTGCGTCGTTCTCGCGGGTGACGAACCAGTCGAACATGCTGATCTTGGGCTGAGTGATGGTGACGAAGTAGATCTGGCCGGCGGTGTCGAAGGTGGGGGCGCCGGTGATCTCCAAGCGGGGTTCCACCGGCTCCGCGTCGGCAGGCACCAAGGCGAACTCGACCGCTTCGGTGGTGGGCTGCAGGCACACCGGCGGGTCGGCGTCGTCGAACTCGCGGCATCGATCCTTCGACACGAATGCAGTGCTGGGCGTGAAGCTGAGCACCACGGGTGCAGCGGCCGCGATGAGCCCGACGACCACCATCGGCACCGCCCACCAGCGATGGACCGCGCGCGGCGCCCTCACCGCGGCAGCGGCCTCCGATACCATCTCTTCTTGCGTGAGCATCACAGAAGTCACCACCGCTGCTGGTTGGATTACCGGTCTGGCCATTGTGGCCCTGATCGCGACCGGATGGCGCAAGCCTGCCAGAGCAACTGCCGATCCGGCACGCGCGCGGCGACCGAGATCGGCGTTCACCGGCTTGGAAGTGGCCGAGGTCAAGGCACCGATGGCAAAACGATCACCTTGGTGGCGGCGGCTGTGGGCCATTGCCGCCAGCGGCGCGCTGGCGGTGTGGGTGGGCGCCGTGGTCGCCACCATCGTCGGGTTCGGCGTTGCGTGGCTGGTGATCACCCTCACCGATCTGCTGAAGCAATGAACGCCGAGAACCACCTCCGGCAGTTGGTGATCGCGGGGCACGAGGGCAGTGAGCAGACAGCCCGCGACAGCCTCGATTCCGTCGACCCCGCCGCCCGGCAACTGGCGCTCGGGGCCCTCCACCGCATGGGCAAGCTCACCGACGCCGACGTCCGCGTCGCCCTCACCGACGCCGCTGCGGTGGTGCGACGCCGCGCCGCGTCGCTGGCTGCCACGCGCCCCGCGATCTCGGTGCTGTCCGCGCTCCTCGACGAGGAAGCGACGGTGGTGGAGACTGCCGCATGGGCGGCCGGCGAACAAGAGACCGTGAGCGACGACGTGCTCGCACGGCTCGTCGACCTTGCGCTCACCGCCACCGACCCGCTGCTGCGTGAGGCGGCCGTGGCGGCGCTGGGGGCGATCGGCGACGAGCGCGGGCTGCCGGCGATCCTTGCCGGTTGTGCCGACAAGCCCAACATCCGCCGCCGCGCCGTGCTGGCGTTGGCACCCTTCAGCGGCGCGGCGGTCGACGCCGCACTGGCCGCCGCACTGATCGATCGCGACTGGCAGGTGCGCCAGGCCGCGGAGGACCTGCTGCCGCACATGACCGACGATCCCGAAAATTCTTAGTACTAAACCCATCCGGCGTCACGAGCACTCCGAACCTCCCGCACTCGGCCGATCAACCCGTCGGCCCCACACCAGGGAGACACCATGAAGAAGAAGCTCGTGCTGCTCGTCGCAGCAGCCGCCGCCAGCGTGCTGCCGATGACCGCCTCTGCCAGCGCCGCCCCCGCCGCCGGCGACCCCACCAAGACGATCGCCGAGCAGGCCTCGGCCGACCCGCAGTTCTCGACGCTCGTCGCCGCACTCGGCGCTGCCGACCTGGTGGGCCCGTTCGATGCATGCACCGATGCCAAGACCACCGTGTTCGCGCCCACCAACGACGCGTTCGCCGCCGCACTGACCGCCCTGGGCATGACCGCCGACCAACTGCTGGCCGACACGGAACTGCTCACCAGCGTGCTCACCTACCACGTGGTCTCCGGAGCAGTCGACGCGGCAACCGTCGTCGGTCTCACCGAAGCCACCACGCTCAACGGCGCGAAGATCTCGATCAAGGTCGTCGACGGCACGGTGCTCCTCAACGACACGGTCAAGGTCACCACCACCGACATCCAGGCCTGCAACGGCATCATCCACGTGATCGACGCGGTGCTGCTGCCGCCGGCAGCCCCCACCGCCCCCACGGGCGAGATGCCGGCCACTGGTGCAGCTTCCGACACCCTGGTGATGGGCGCTGCGGCGCTGTTGCTGGGTGGCGCCGGTGCGCTGCTCATCAGCCGCCGGCGTCGCCCCGTCAACGCCTGATCACGCCGTCGGCTCTGCCGACCTACCTGGCAACGACCCCGCTCCCCGCGCCCGCCGGGGGCGGGGTCGTGTCGCGTCACCGCACGTTGCCGTCGTCGATGCCGAAGTGCTGCATCAGCAGCGAACTCCACTCCTCGCTCGACGAGACTGCGCTCTCCGTCCACGCGCCCGTGCCGTCGCGCGACCGCAGCACGTCCATGCGCAGCGTGACGCGCGACCCGGTTGCATCCAGTGCGCGCGTGGCGAACGCCTTCTCGGTCCAGCTCAACCCCGGTTGCGTCTGCAGGAACGTGCTGCGGCTGTCGAACACCGCCAACGACACCGGCTGCTGGGCCACCCGCAACTGCGGTTCCCACTCACTCGGCGCGGGCGCCGACCCGGCCGACCCAGCCGACATCAGCTCGGTCAGCGTGAAGGCAGCGCCACCGAGATCGAGGCGCGCCGCACGCGGCACGGCGACTCGTTCGCCCGACTCGACCAGCAAGGGATGGATGCAGCAGTCGCCGAACCCCACGTCGACGAACCAACGTGCACCGTCGGCGTGAACGATCAGGCCGAGATGGTCGTGCCGAGGGCCCCAGTCGGCGAGGTCGGCCTCCCACACCCTGCACGAGGCGTAGTCGACCGCGAAGCCGAGCCGGCGCAGCAATGCACCGAACGCTCCGTTGAGCTCGAAGCACCACCCACCGCGCTGCTGCTCCACGACCTTCGCGTACGACCACTCGACGTCGGTGCGCACGCCGCGATGGTGGAACGCGTGCAGGTTCTCGAAGGGCACACGGATGAGGTGAGCCAGCTGCAGCGCCGCCAGCAGATCGACCGATGGCGGGCCGATCTGGGCGTCGAGCCCGATGCGGGCGAGGTAGCGCTCGGCCGAGAACACGGCCGGCAGCGTATGGCACCATCCGAGACATACGACACGTGGGAACGACCGCTCACACGGCGGCGGCCGCCCCTACAGTGCCCCGATGCGCCGTCTCGCCGTCCTGCTGTGCTCCGCTGCCCTCGTCGTGTCCTGCAGTTCGGCCGACGACTCGGCTTCCGATGCCTCGATCATCAGCACGTCCACGACCGAGACGTCCGCCGCCGAGCGACCGTTCGAGGTGTTCGCACCATCGAGCTACAGCCCTGATGCACCGATGCCGCTGGTGGTGCTGCTGCACGGGTTCGGCGCCAGCGGCGCGATTCAGGAGGCCTACTTCCGGCTCGAACCGCTGGCCGAGCAACGTGGCTTTCTGTTCGTGCACCCCGACGGCACCATCAACGCATTGGGCAAGCGGTTCTGGAACGCCACCGATGCATGCTGCGGCTTCAGCTCCACCGTCGACGACTCGGCGTACCTCATGTCGTTGATCGAGCAGGTGCAGGCACAGTTCAACGTCGACCCGAAGCGCATCTACCTCGTCGGTCACTCCAACGGAGGCTTCATGTCGTACCGCATGGCATGCGAGCACGCCGACACCATCGCTGCCATCGTCAGCCTGGCCGGCGCCACCTACCTCGACACCGACGAGTGCGACCCCACCGAACCGGTGAGCGTGCTGCAGATCCACGGCACGGCCGATGACACCATCGCCTTCGATGGTGGCTCCATTCTCGGCAACGAGTTCCCTGGAGCACTCGCCACCGTCACCAGCTGGGCCGCCTACAACGAGTGCACCGGTGACGCCATCGACCTGCCCACGCCGCTCGACCTGGAGGGCAGCATCGACGGCGACGAGTCGACCGCCACGCAGTTCGCAGGCTGCCCCGCCGGCGGAGCCACCGAGCTCTGGACCATTCCCGGCGGCAGCCACATCCCCGGCCCGTCACCCACCTTCAGTGCCGAGATCATCGACTTCCTCTTCGACCATCCCAAGCCCTGACCACGCCGGCAGATGGTGACCGGCCGGTTCTACAGTGCTGCCATGCGCCGCGTCTCGATCATCACGATCGCGTGCGTGCTGGCGGGTGCCGCATGCAGCACGCAACCGGCCGGCAGCGACACAGCGGCCACGGCCCTCACCGCGCCGGTGCTCGCGCCGGCCACGGTGTCGACGATCACCCCTGCGGCCGATCCTGCTGTCGATCGACCGTTCGAGGTGTTCGCACCCACCACCTACGACGGCACCACCGCGCTACCGCTGGTGGTGCTGCTGCACGGGTACGGCATCAACGGCGAGATGGAGGAGGGGTACTTGCACCTGCAGCCGCTCGCCCAGGAGCGGGGCATGCTGCTGGTGGCGCCCGATGGCACCACCGACGCCGACGACAAGCACTTCTGGAACGCCACCGACGCCTGTTGCGGGTTCGGCGAGACCAACGTGGACGACTCCGCGTACGTGGCCGCCGTCATCGAGCAGGTGCGGGCGCGCTACCTGGTGGATCCGAAGCGCATCTTCCTCGTCGGATACTCCAATGGCGGCTTCATGTCGTACCGGATGGCATGCGATCATGCGGGCACCATCGCGGCCATCGTCAGCATCTCGGGTGCGACGTTTCTCGACCCGGCCGATTGCACCCCGTCGGTGCCGGTGAACGTGCTCGAGATCCACGGCACCGACGACGAGACCATCGAGTACGGCGGCGGCGACTTCCGCGGCACCGCGTACCCCGGTGCTGAACAGTCGATGGCGATGTGGGCCACGTACAACACGTGCGCCGGCACACCCACCGCGTCGCCGACACTGCTCGATCTGGAGGCGACGATCGCAGGGGCCGAAGCCGTTGCCACGCGATACGGCGCCTGCCCGGCCGGCGGAGCCGTCGAGTTGTGGACGATTCCGGGGGGCACGCACGTGCCCGAGCTCTCCGACAGCTTCACCGCCGCGGTCGTCGACTTCCTGCTCGCGCACCCCAAGCCGTGACCCCGGCCCGAACCGACGCCCAACCCCATCGCGTCACAGGTCGTAGCGGTAGACGTTGGTGTCGCGCTGGGTGAAACCGATGCGCTGGTAGAGCCGGTTGGCCGCCTCACGCGACGGGCGGCTGGTGAGGCTGACGGCCTTCGCGCCTCGGGTGCGTGCCTCTGCCAGGGCCGCCTGGTTCAGCGAGTCGCCAACGCCGTGGCCGCGAGCCGCGCCATCGACGACCACGTCTTCGATCCACGCCTTGAGACCGGTGGGAATGCGGTACAGCACGAGCGTGAGCGTGCCCACGATCACCCCGTCGAGCCGGGCCACGAACACCACCGAGCCCGGGTCGGCGACCAGCAGTGCCACCTGGGCACCATCGGGCGGCGGCGAGCTCTGCGACAACTGCGGGACGAGGCGGGCGAACGCGTCGAGCAGCTCGTCGGTGGCCTCGGTGGCGATCTCGATGGTGACACTCACGAAGCGCGACCCTAATGGTGGGTGACGGGCATCGCCTCGACACGGCTCGACACGACACGTCTCGCCACCGACAGTATCGTTCGCCACCATGCAACCTGCTCGAGCCCTGGCGGCCGCACTGGAGCCGCTGGTCGGCCAGGTGTACTTCTCGCCCGAATGCCATGCCAACTACGTCGCCCTCGGGTTCGCGCCCAGCAGCGGTCTTGCCGGTGGGGTGGCCCTGCCCGACGGGCCGGCCTACTTCACCAGCCGCGGTTCGGTGATGGGCCAGGTGCCCGGCGAGGTCGTCGCCGCCGCATTCGCCGCGTTCAACCCCGCCGCCGTGATCCCCTCGGTTCGGCACGGCTGGTCGCTCACCGACGCTGCCACCATCTGCCAGGCCCGCGACGACGGCGCCATCGCGCAGCTGCAGCGCCTGTTGGGCGAGGCACCCGCGGGCATCGAGCGCGCACACGCCCTGCTGGCCCGCGCCGTCGAGCCGCTGCGCCCGGAAGGCCGTCCGCTGTATGCCGGCCTGCGCTCGCTGTCGATGCCCACCACCGACCTCGGCGCGGTGTGGCGCCTCGGCGACCTGCTGCGTGAGTATCGAGGCGACAGCCACACGGCGGCCTGGATCAGCGCCGGGCTCGACGCCACCGAGATCGGCCTGCTCAGCGAGCTCTACTGGGGCCTGCCGATGCGCAGCTACAGCCGCACACGAGCCTGGAGCGACGAGCAGTTCGAGGCCGCACACCAGCGCTTGCGCTCGCGCGGGCTCGTCGACGAGATCGGTTTCACGCCGGCCGGCCAGCAGCTCCGCGAAGACGTGGAGATCGCCACCGACCAGCAGACTGCCTGCGTCGTGCGGGCGCTGGGCACGGGGCTCGACGAGCTGCTGCAGCTGCTCACACCATGGGGCGAGGCCATCCGCGCCGGCCATGGCTACCCCGCCTCGGGCCCTCACGATCTGGCCGACCTGGCCAGCGTTCGCTGATACGGTCCGCTGATGATCCTGCACACGCTTGCCCACGTCGGTACCGATCAGTTCGCAGACCACACCGGCTGGCACCCGAAGCCGCAGGGGTTGTGCCAGGGCGATGTCTGCGTGCCCGCAGCGGGCAGCCTGCGCTCCGACGGCACCATCGACATCGAGGTCGCCGCGCAGCGATTGGGCATGCCGTTGGTGCACGACGAGGCGCACGGCGTGTGGGCGCTGGGGCCGGCCACGCTGGGCGGCAAGGCACTCGCCACGGCCACCGCCGCCGATCCCGAGCTGCGCACTCACGACGGCCGGCCGTTCCGGTTGTCGTCGCTGCGCGGGCGCAAGGTGCTGTTGGTCGCCTGGTCCAGTTATTGAGGCTGCCGCACCAGCCTGCCCGGGTGGCAGGCGCTCCACACCGAACTGCAGCCGCTCGGGCTCACCGTCGTCACCGTCGCTCTCGACGTGGAACCGGCACACACCACCAAGTGGATCGATGCAGCACGGCCCGCCGACCCTGCGCTGGCGCACCCCAGCCTGATCGACACGCAGCACATCACCGACGAGCTGTTCGGCTTCAGCAACATCCCGATGGCCGTGTGGATCGACGAGGCCGGCACCATCGTGCGCCCTGCCGAAGGTGCCTCCATCGAGCAGAGCCCGATGCGCGACATGGAGATTCCGGAAGGCCTGCCCGAGCGACTCACGCGCCTGCTGGTGGAGGTGAAGAACATCCCCGATGTGGCGCTCGACTACCGCGCCGCCATCGTCGACTGGGCCACCAACGGTGCCGATTCCCCGTACGTGCTGTCGGCCGATGAGGTCGTGGCCCGCTCACAACCACGTGGCGACGACGAGGCCCGCGCCGCTGCCTGCTTCGAACTGGGTGAGCACCTGCGCCGCACCGTCGGCCCCGACGCGGCCGTGCCGTGGTGGCGCGAGGCGCACCGGTTGTACCCGGCCAACTGGACCTACAAGCGCCAAGCCTGGACGCTGGTCACCACCGCCGAGGGCGCCGACGAGAACGACTTGATGCAGGGGCCCAACGACGTCTACGCCGGCAACTGGCTCGACGACGTCATCGCGTCCGGTGGCGGCGCTGCCTACACCATCGTCCCGCAGCTGTGACCCGGTGCTTGTAGCGCCGCAGCCGTCACGGCGCGGTCAGCTCTGGCGGGTCGCGTCGAGCCAGCCGATGCCGAAGTCGACGATCTCGCGCATGCTGCACCCGATGATCTCTCCGGCCCCCAGTGGCACTCGCGTCTCTCCACCAGTCGCTGCGGCGAAGGCCGCGCCCAACGCGACGAAGTCGTCGCTGTCGTAGTCGATGTCGTCGTACACGACCCAGCGGCGTTCGCCGTCGACCATCATCGCTGTGCCGTACGGGATGACGTGGCGCGACGCCCAGCGCGTGCGCGACTCGGCGAGGTGCAGGGACGTGCTGTTGCCGTGCCCCACACCCAGAAGCACGATCTGCGCATCACGCTCGTAGAGGCGAGCCAGCGGAGAGCCGGCGCCGAACGCTGAACCGAGCGCGTGCGGGTGCAGCAGCTGGTGCGCGAGCGGCCCATTGGCGACGAACGAATCCGCGGGGTGCGGGCTGCGCACGGTGGCCGGGTGATGGCGGAAGCACTCGACCACCTCTCCCATGTGCGTCATCGGCGTGAGCGCCGCGTCGTACGCCGGCATCTCGTGGCGGATCGTCTGCCACCACGCCTCGGGCACCGGCGGCCACTCCCACCGCGAGGGCTCGCTCCAATCACTGGAGAGTGACGGCATCACGATCGTGCCCTCGGTTCCCGTCACCTCCCACAGCGCCTCCACGACCGCCTGCCCGCCGCCCAGCACCCACCCCAGCCGCGAGAGCGACGAGTGCACGATCGCCACCGACCCGCGTCGCAGACCGGCGTCGCGCAACGCCGCGACGACCATCGCGCGGGTGATCGGAGCCCCCGTGCGGGCCACTGCAGCCGCTTCTCCGGTTGCGACGAGCACCGGCTTCACCATGATGAGCGCCGGATTGTCCGGCCACAGATCGTGAAACTCTTCGAGTGGGGCGTAGCCGAGCGCCTCGTAGAAGGAACGGGTGCGCGCGTATCCCTCGTCCGGGTGCGAAGGCCCGAGCGTCTTGACCTGCAGGAGGCGAACGCCATCAGCCGCCGCAGCAGCTTCGAATGCTGCGACCAGCGAGCGGCCCACGCCGTGCCGATGCCACTCGGGAAGCACGGCGATGAGATAGATCTCCGCCGACGCGGCATGACGCATCGGTGCCAGCACACCGATGACAGCACCCTTGTCGTCGACCGCGCTCCAGGTGGGATGCGTCTGAACGAACGACACGTATTCGTCGTTCGACTCGGGAATGCCAAACCAACTGGGCAAGGCGTCGAGCACCGCGCGACAGCTCGCCGCAAGACCGAGTTGCGGCGCAACGATGCGAGCTTGCGGAGAGGAAGCGGCCATCGTCGAATGCTCTCACCTGCGCGCCACCGGGGTCGACCGCTTTGGCCAAGCCGCTCCACGTCGATGGCGATAGCGTGACGGGCCATGGAGCACGTCCGCTGGCTGGCGCAACCCTCGCTGCAGCGCCCCATCCTGATTGCGGCCTTCACCGGCTGGAACGATGCGGCCGATGCAGCCAGCAACAGCGTGCGGCACCTCGTCGAAGCGTGGCAGGCGCAGCCCCTCGCCGAGATCGACCCGGAGGAGTTCACCGACTTCGCCACCGTGCGGCCTCATGTACGGCTCACGCCCGAGCAGCGACGCACCATCGTGTGGCCCACGGTCGGTGCGTGGAGCGCCAGCACCCCGGGCGGCGACGTGATCCTGGTGCTCGGCCCGGAGCCGGCGTTGCGTTGGCGGCTGTTCACCCAGCAGCTGATCGGCATCGCCCAACAGTTCGACGTCTCGATGGTGCTCACCCTCGGCGCACTGCTCGCCGACGTGCCGCACAGCCGGCCGGTGCAGCTCATCGGCACCGCCACGGAGCAAGACACCATCGATCGCTTCGATCTCCAGCGCAGCCGCTACGAAGGGCCTACGGGCATCGTCGGCGTGGTGCAAGATGCGTGCACGCGCGCCGACCTGTCGTGTGCATCGCTGTGGGCTGCGGTACCCGCCTACGCGTCGCAGGTGCCTTCACCGAAGGCATCGCTGGCGCTGGTCGAGCGAGCGTGCGAGATCATCGGCACCCCCGCCCCCACGTCGCGCCTGCACGCCGACGCCATCGCCTACGACGCTCGCGTGTCGGCGTTCGTTGCCGACGATGCCGATCTCGTCGGCTACGTCGAGCGCCTCGAATCGTTGTCCGACAGCGGCCAGCTCGACGACCACGACTTCGACGAGGATGACGACGACGACGATGACGACACGGTCGGCGGTGAGCTGGCAGCGGAGCCGGAGGTGAACAGCGAAGCGTTCATGGCCGAGCTCGAGCGCTTCCTGCGCGATCAGGAGGGCGACGGCAAGTAGTCGCGTCGGGCGCGCCACCTCGCTCGACGGTCACTCGTGCTGGCCTCGCCACACCGGGCTGCGCGGTGGCTCGAAGGTGGCCGCGAACTGCTCGCCGTCGATGGCAGCGAACGCCATCGGGCCCCACCACTCGGCGCCCACGGTGGGCGACGGCAGCCGGTCACGGGCGAACCAGCCCACGTCGGCGGTCTCCAGCGGATGCGGCACCAGACTGCCGCCCTTGGCCTGGCAGTGGAAGAGCAGCAGGTACATCGCGAAGCGGGTGAAGCCCATGCGCTGCCCGTCGATCACGCTCAGCAGTTGCACCGGCTCGCACTCGATGCCGGTCTCCTCCAACACCTCCTTCACCACCACCTCGCTGGGCGAGTAGCCGCTGTCGGCCCACCCGGTGGGGTACAGCCACAGACCGCTATCGCCGCGCTGCACCAACAGGATCTCGCCCGCCGCGTTGCCCACCACGGCACCGATCGCAACCTTCGGGGTGACGTACCCCGGTATGCCTTCGCCGACGTTGTCCATCCACTCCTGGATGAAGTGGTCGCTCTCGCGCCGAACCTCCAAGGCCTCGGCCGCCGCAGCCTTGATGTCGGCCGCCACGTGCAGCACCTCCTCGAACCGTTCGCGCTCGTACAGGCTCTGCGTGAAGCCGAGGCCTGTGCGTGCGATGGCGGCCAACGCCTCGCTCCAGCGGGCGAGATCGCGAGTGAAGTCGTTGGGCGCAGCGTCGCTCACGCTCGCGACCATAGGCGCTTCAGACGTCGACTGCGACTGCTACCGCCGCCAACATCACTTGATCGTCGGAAGTGACGGCATTGAAGGAGAGCTGCACACCGGACATGCCAGTGACCGAGGCAACCAGCACGTCGGTGCCCAACGTGTTGTCGTACGCGGGGCTGCGCGGCGCGGGCACAGAGCCCCGAAAGGCATTGCTGAGCGAGAAGCCCGACAGTGACAACTTGTCGCTGGCGAAGAGGCGATCGCCTTCGAACGCCACCGCCACCAACGTTGCCGTGCTCGCCGGCTGCAGCAGGTTGACGGTGAACGAGCTCGACGCCGTGCTGGTGACCACCTGCTGTGGAGCGGTGACCATCAAGAAGCGCTCGGGCAGCGAGGCGTCGTGCGTGATGACCACGAGCGACCAGCCGCCGAAGGATTGCTGGCCCAGCGCGGTCTGGATGTCGGCCACCGCATAGGTGCCACTGCCGGTGACGAGCGAAGTGACTTCCGCTATCGCGAAGTAGGTGCCGCCGCTGTTGTCCTTCAGCTGATCGGCCACGACGGTGCTGACGCCGGCCGGCGTGGTGAACGTGACCGTGTTGCGCGCCGCCGGGTTGGGTGCCGCCGGCGTACCTTGCGCCACGTCGCCGCTCCAGGTGAGGAACGCACGCGACACCGTGCCGCTCATCGAGAGAGCGGCAGTCGACGAGTTGAACACGCCACCTGCCGTGTTGACGTGCTGCATCGCGAAGTCGAGATGGTTGAGCATGTCGCCTGCCCCGGTGCGGGCGAGGGCGCAGGCCGGGTCGGTGTCGGCGCAGGTGGTGACCGAATTGCCGATGGCGACGACGGCGCCTCGTTCGGTCTCGGCGGCGAGCAGCCCGTTGACGGCACCCACCGCCACGGTGACGGGCGTGGTGCTGACGGCCGCCCCGACGGGCGCCGAGATCGTGGGCGTGAAGGTGATGCTGGACCCGACCGAGGGCGAGAGCGCGAACGTGAGCTGCAGCACCGACGACTGGCCGGCGGCCAGTGCCAGCAACGTGCACGACCCGGTGCTGTTGCACGTCCAGCCCGACCCGTAGGCGCTCACCAGGCTGGCGGCCGGGGTGGCAACACCCAGGGAACGAAAGAGCGCAGCGCCGGTGGGTGCCGGCAGGTCGACTCGCACACCGTTGGCGGTGGAGTTGCCGGTGTTGGCGACGGTCACCTGCACGCGCACCTGACCATTGGCCACCGCGACTGTGCGTTGCATCGCAACTGCCGACAGCGCGGGTGGCGGCGGCGCCTGGGTGGTGGTGGCGGCGGCCTGCGTGGTGGTGGGCGAGGGCACCGTCACGGTGGTGGGCACTGGTGTGGCCACGGTGGTGGGCACCTGCGCACTGGGGTTGGACGGCGTCGGGCCGGTGGGGGTCGACGGGGTGGTGGGCGAGACCCGTGGGGTGTTCCTCGGGGCGGTGCCACCGGGCGTGGGCGGGCTCGTGGCAGCGGGCAAGGTGGCCGTCGACCCGGGCGCTGGCGCAGTGGTGAACGTGGGCGGGTTCGGTGCGCCGGCCGACGGCACCGAAGTGGACGGCCTGGACGTGGAGGGCCTGGAGGCAGCTGGCACGGTGGTGGGGAGCGAGGAGTCGACGGGTTGATCGTCGGCGCCGGTGGCACCGGTGCCGGCCGACCGTGCCACCACCGTCGTCGCCGCGGCGGCAGCCACTTGCGATTCATCGCGGCCACCGAATGCTGCCAGCAACACGGCCGCTGCAACCAGCACGCCGGCGGCCACCGTGCCACCGGCCAGCGCGCGCTGCGGCTTGGAGGCTCGCGCCACCCACCCGAGCACCCCCTTCCCCCCGAGATTGGAGAGGTACGCCGTGGAGGAGACCCCGATGAGCGCCGGGATGAGGGCCGCGCGCAGCGTGTTGTTGGTGTCGGTGAGCTCACCCATCAGACGCGTGCACGACTCGCACCCGTCGAGGTGCGCATCGACTCGCCGCCGGTCGCGTGCCGACAACCCGTCGCGGACGTAGGCCCCGAGGTTGGCCGCGCAGTCGCGGCACTCTGCGGCGTGCTGATCGCGAAGGTGCGCCTGCAAGTAGGCCTGGCGCAGCCCCTCGCGAGCGCGATACGCCAACGCGGCCACCGCGTTGGGCGCGAGACCCAGCAGCGGCGCCACTTCGGCAACGCTGCGACCCTCCACCTCGGTGTGCCACAGCACCAGCTGCCACCGCTCGGGAAGCGTGGCGAACGCAGCGGCGGCAAACGCACCGTCCTCCTGGCTCCGCGCCGAATCGAGCAGGGCGACGTTCACTTCATCGCTGAGGTCGTCGGTGGGCTCCTCGCGGTTGCGACGAACCCTGTCGTAGAACACGTTGCGCACGGAAGTGACCAAGTACGGCCGAAACGACACATCGGGCCCGCCCCCCGCCTGCAACGCGCGCAGCACCCTCGCGAACGCCTCGGACGTGACGTCGTCGGCGTCGGCACGCGACCGGGTGAGCGCCCGCGCCGCCGCCCGCGCCGAGTCGACGTGGCGACGATAGAGCTCGCCATACGCGTCGCTGTCACCCTTGCGCGCGCTACCGATCAGCTCGGCATCACTGAGCTCTCGCACCGCCATGGTGATGGCCACTGGGACTTCACTTCCTTTGATGCCTCGACCCACCGATCGGTCGAGCCTAGCGAACACATTCGTTACGGGAGTGACGTCATGACGGGGCACCTATGACGTCATTCGGTCGTGAAGATTCGGCGAAGAGTGCTCGATGCATGGGTCCGCGAGGTTCGAACCGGCTGGGGTGAGCGCGCATACCGCTCGGTGAGCGCCGTCGCCCCGGTGCTCTGCGCCGGCGACCTGCAGTCGGTCGGCCATCTGCTGGCCACCGACGGTCACCAGCTCGACGACGTGCTGGGCTGGTTCCGCCACCTGGCGACTCGATCGAAGTCCTTCCGGCGGCGACTCGAGCGTGGCGGCATCATCGACATCACCAGCGGGTGGGCGGGCCGGGTGCTGCACTACGACTTCGGCGCCGACTCGGTCGCTCCGCTCGAAGTCCTGCGCCTTCGTGTGCAGCAGCACGTCGAGCTGTGCCGCAGCGTCGGCGAGGCTCCGGGCCGCAACCTCGCGATCGTCGTCATCGAGGGCAACGGCTCCCCGAGCTGTGCGCCTCAACTGAGGCTGCACGCTCGCCGGACGTTCGTCGCCGGCGAAACGATGGCTGCCACGCCGTCGGGCAAGCTCCTCGTGCTCGTGCGCCGCGACGACGGTCTGCGCTCGCGAACACTTCGTCTGGCCGACGCCATGCGCCACGACGACCAACTCGACGGCCCACCGGTGCGCGTGTGGATCGAACCGCTGTCGATGGCGGCAGAGCACATCGACTCGCACCTCGTCGGCCTGGCGAGCTGACGCTCCCGCCGGTCGATCGCTGCTCGCCACCTCTGGGGCATCTGCAGATCGGGCCGCAGCGAACGGTCCCACCCTCCTACACTCGCCCCGTGCAGTCGCGTTCCGTCACCGGTCTTGTCGGGCTGCTGGCCATCATCCTTCCGGCAGCGTGCAGTGACGACAGCACGGCCGGCCCGGCGTCGAGCGACACCGTCGTCGCCACCAGCACCACGGTGCATCCCGACGACGGTGCGTTGGTGATCGGTGCCATCCTGCCCAACAGCGGCCTCGCCGCCGACCTCGGCGCTTCGATGAACGATGCACTCACGATGGGCATGACCGAGATCAACGCCGCCGGCGGCATCAATGGCCGGCGGGTGCGGCTGATCGTCCGTGAGGAGGGCGACACCCCCGCCACGGCCGCGCTCGCCGTGCAGGGCCTCACGCAGCTCGGTGTCGACGCCATCATCGGCCCCACGTCGTCCACCAACACCCTGAGCACCCTGACGGCGTCGGTCGATGCCGGCGTGCTCACCTGCGGGCCGACAGCCTCCGCGCTCGCACTCGACGAGTTCCCCGATGACGGGCTCTTCTTCCGCACCATTCCCAGCGACTCGTTGCAGGCCCAAGCCATCGCCAGTGTGGTGGAAGCATCCGGCAGCAGCACGGCCATCGTCGTCTACCTCGACGACGACTACGGCCGGCCGTTCGCCGAGGCCACGCAAGAGGCGATCATTGCGCGAGGTACCCGTGTGTCGGCCATTGTCGCGTTCACCGCCAACGAGGACTCGGTCTCGGCCGCGGTCGAGCAGGTGCTGGCCAACCAGCCAGAAGTCGTCGCCGTCATCGCCGATGGTGCCAGCGGCCCGGCCATCATCAACGCCATCGATGCCGCCGCCACCACGCGACTCACGTACGTCGTCAACGACGCCATTCGCCGGCCCGCTCCGTCCGCGCAGCCGTTCAGCGCCCAGCTGTCGAGGAAGGTGGTGGGCGTCGCACCCGTTGCCTACGCCACGTCGCCTGCGTTCACCCAGGCGCTCTTGGGTGTCGATCCGACGACCACCGGTCTGTACGCCCACAACGCCTACGACTGCTTGGCCATCATCGCGCTCGCAGCACAGGCCACCGGCTCCAACCAACCGCGCGACCTCGCCGACGCCGTCTCCACGGTGACCACCAGCGGCACCGGCTGCACGACGTTCATCGCCTGCAGCGCTGCGCTGACCGAGGGTCGCAACATCAACTACAACGGGCCTATCGGCAACCTGTCGATCGGGCCCAGTGGCAACGTGACCACCGCCGACTTCGACCGGTTCCGGTTCGACGCGAGCGGGCGCGACGTCTCCGATGGCACCATCACCATCGGCAACGACTGACAGGCACCATCGGCAACGACTGACAGGCACCATCTGCAACGACTGATTGCCCGGCACGGGTCAGAGCGTGGCGACCAGCTCCTCCACCGCGACCACCATGCCGGTGTAGAACGGACCGAACTCGGCATAGACGCTGGATGCCAGATCGAAGCGCATCGTGTACACGACTTCCTTCAGGTCGTCGGGATGCACCGCGAACAGCGTGACGCCCCACTCGTAGTCGTCGAGGCCGGTGGAGCCGGTGACGTACTGCACCACTCGGCCGGCGAACTTGCGTCCGCTGGTGCCGTGCTCGTGCATCAGGTCCTTGCGCTCGTCGAACGGCAGGGTGAACCAGTTGGCGTGCCCTTCGCGCTTCTTCGACATCGGGTAGAAGCACCATGCCGGCATGTGGTGCTGGCGCGGCGGGATGTCGGGGTACAGGCGGCCCTGCAACATCTCCTCCGGCATGCCCTTGGCGTACTCGCTCACCTCGGTGAGGCTGACGTAGCTGTCGACCACTTCCAGCCCGGCTCGCTGCAGACCGGTCTGCAGCGCCCGCAGTACCTGCCAGTCTTCGTGCATGGCCATGAACGCGGCGTCGCACTTGTGCCCCAGCGTGGACACCGCCACCACTTGCACACCGGCGGCCTCGGCGGCCTTGACCGCGGCCACGACGCTGTCGCCGTCGAACAACGGCGTTGCCTTGCAGAACAGGTGCAGCATGCCACGACCGACAGAAGGCTTGATGGGTTCGCTCATGGTGGCCAGGCTACGGGCAAAGCCAGCCGGAGGGCCTAGGGCGCAAGGCGCTCGGGCGAGTAGATGTTGAGCCGATCGGTGCGCACGAAGCCGGCCAGCACCAGCCCGGCACGGCGCGCGGTGTGCACCGCCAGCGCGGTGGGGGCGCTGACTGCCACGAGCGTGCCGAAGCCGGCGGACCACGCCTTCTGCACCAGCTCGAAGCTGGCCCGACCACTCACGAACAAGCCCAGGCCGGTGGCCGGCAGCGACCCGTCGAGCAGCAACCGGCCGATGACCTTGTCGACCGCGTTGTGGCGGCCGACGTCTTCGCGAACGAGCAGCACGTCGCCCTGCGGGGTGAAGGCCGCCGCGGCGTGCACCGACCCGGTGGTGTCGAACAGACCCTGCGCTGCGCGCGCCGCCTCAGGGATGGCGTGCAGCACATCCATCGTGATGGGCGCGGTGGCGGGAAGGACCAACAGCCGGTCGCACAGCTCGTCGATGGCGTCGTTGCCGCACAGGCCGCAGCTGGACGTGGTGTTACCCAGGCGAGGCCGCGGCGCCGGCGCCCGACCGCCCGTCTCCACAGTGACGACGTTGAACTCGCTCCCCACCGCCGAGCCGTTGGCGCAGTAGCGCACACCCACCACGGCGCAGCCGGCCAGCAGACCCTCGGTGTGGCAGAAGCCGACGGCCAGCTCGTAGTCGTTGCCGGGGGTGCGCATGGTGGTGCTGACGGTGATGCCATCGAGTTGCACCGTCATCGGCTCTTCCACGATCAGTTCGTCGGGATGGCGCGAGCGTTCGCCCGCGCGGATGGTGGTGACCAGAAGCGTCTCGCTGCGGCGGCGGGCTGCCATCGCAGCGACGGTACCCGCACTTCGCGCAATTGGGAAGCACCGAAGGAATAGGGTCCTCGGCATGGAGACACAGAACAACGGTCGCATCCTGGTCGCCGAGCTCGTGGGCACCGCCGTGCTGATGTTGGGCGGGCCCGGCGTCGCGATCTTCTCGTTCCAGTACGTCGGCGTCGCCGGTGTCGCCGCCGGCTTCGGGCTCTCCTTGCTCATCATGGCCTACGTGATCGGGCCGATCAGTGGCTGCCACATCAACCCGGCGGTCACGTTGGGCATGCTGCTCTCCCGCAAGATCAACGGCACCCACGCCGTGTTCGCGGTCATTGGTCAGCTCATCGGCGCCGTCGGGGGCGCCGCCATCATCTACGGCATCGCCAGCGGCCGCGACGACTGGCAGCGTGGCTCCTTCGCATCCAACCTCTGGTCGGGCAAGCACTTCGGTGTCGGTGCCGCCATCGTCACCGAGGTCATCCTCACCGCACTGCTGGTGATGGTGGTGCTGTTCACCACCACCCGCAAGTTCGCCCCCGGCTTCGGCGGGCTGGTCGCCGGTCTCACGCTCACCCTCATCCACCTCATCTCCATCCCCATCGACAACACCTCGGTCAACCCGGCCCGCAGCCTGGGCACGGCGCTGTTCGCCGAGACCTCCACCGGCGCGCTCGAACAGCTGTGGGTGTTCATCGTCTTCCCGCTGGTGGGCGCCGTCGTCGGCGTGGTGCTCTTCCTCATCCTCGACGAGACCCGCCTGGAAGACACGATGCTGGCCGAAGTGCCAGGGCTCAGCGAGGTGCGCGACACGCTGGAGAACGTCACCGACGAAGCGGTGGAAGCGATCGAGGACGGCCTCGACTGAGCGGGCTCAGGCGGGCAGCAGCGACAGCAGCTCGGCCCGGCGTTTCGGGCCCAGCGCCGGCTCGGGCGGACGATTGTCGCGGTCCTGCCAAGCAGCGAGCACGCGGGCGCTCACATCGGCGTCGCTCACCAGCGAATCGGGAGTAGCCAGCAGGTTGAGCCCACGGAAGAACGCGCGCAGCACCACTGCGTCGCTGCGCATCGCGGGCAGCAGCCCATCGCGGAACACGCTGCGCATGAACGTGCGCGGGTCGCTGGTGTCGCCGTCGGGGTCGTCGCCGGCAAGCAGGGCGGCCGCCACGCGGCGAGCCTCCGCGTCTTGATCGACGCCGGCTCGGTACCAGGGGAAGATCTCTGCGCGCAACGCGTCGTCGTAGGCCAACGCCAAGGCGCTCGGGTCGTCGCCGTGGCGCGCCACTGCATCGGCCATCAGGTGCGCGCTCCAGAACGCCGTGGAGCACCCGCGCCCGTAGAGCGGGTTGGTGCACAGCACGGCATCGCCCACCGGCAGCACCCCAGTGGCCACCGGTGCACCGGCCACCACATGATCGCGCCAGCGGTTCAACAGGCCGGCCATCACGTGCACCTCCTCGGTGATCGGCAACGCCCGACCGTCGAGCCAGGGTGCGGTGGCCACCAACTGCCGGGCGCACTCATCGAACACCACCGGGTCGGCCAACAGCTTGCGCAGCTCGCCGTCGACCGTCGGCGTGGCCAGCGTGACGCTGAAGGTGTGGTTGTCGCCCACGAACACGCCGTACTTGAGGTATCCGAGGTCGCCACCGATGGGACCCGTGCGCGGTGGGTAGTCGTGGCCCGGCAGCAGCCGATAGAAGCGGCTGAAGTAGACGATGCCCGTGTCGTCGACTTCCTCGGCCACGGGAGCGGCGCCGATGGCCGCGAGCCACTCGCTGAGCGCGCTGCGCCTGCCGGCCGCAACCACGGTGAGGTCGGCGGAGATGGTGGTGCCGTCGGCCAGTCGCACACCGGTCACGTGGGGCACAGCGCCGGGCCCGGCCGGTTGCGCGAGCAGCCCTTCCACCCCGACCCCGGTACGGAACGTCACCCGGCCCTCTGCCACCGCGGCACGCCGCAGCACCCACTCGAACGTGGTGCGCCGGCACGCCAGCATGACCAGCTCGTCATCCTCGGGCAGCCGCTGGAAGTCGACGATCGTGGGCGGCAGGTCGTCGCCGAAGCGCATCTCCGTGGCTCCCTCGGCCAACAGCTCGGCGTAGACATCGGCGTAGTCGCGACGCAGCAGGCCGACCAACCGGGCCAGAAAGGCATGGCTGTGGCGAACCTGCGGCGCCCCACGGCGATCCCAGTCGAAGGCTTCGTCGGCCGACGACGGCATTGGCGTGTCGTCGCGCTCGACCACCGTGACCTGATGACCTTGGCGGGCCAGCACCAACGCCGACCCGAGACCCGACACACCGCCACCGACGACCAGCACATGCATGCCGCGACCTTACGAGGCGACCGGCGACGATCGCTTGTCGTGCTGGATCGGTCGTGCTGGATCGGTCGTGCTGGATCGGTCGTGCTCAGGCTGCGAGCAGCACCTTGGGTTCGCACGGCTGGGGCTCGCCGGCGCAGGCCAGTTCCGACGGAACGAACCGATCGGCAGCGGCGGCGGAGGCGAGGGTCGCAGCCGACCACCACACCTGCGGGCTGTGCGCCTCGAGCAACGGGTGCCACAGCACGCCGAAGTCGCTGAGGCCACCGGCCACCAAGCGGTCGATGGCCCACACGTAGAAGACGGCCTTGGTGTCGTGGTAGCCCGCCCCGTCGAACGAGGGGCGCTCGCTGCGCAGCTGGTCGAGCGCGCTGACGGCACCGGTCTCGCGAACGGTGCGAAGAATGCTGGAGAGGAACTCGGTGTGCGTCATGACACCAGTATCCGCCGTTGAGAGCTGAGAATTCAGCGCATCTTGTGGCACAATGGTCGATATGGCAGTGGATTCCTCAGGACTAGACCGTATCGACAGCGAAATCCTCTCCATTCTCCGCGACGACGCCCGCATTCCCTACCAGACCCTCGGCGATCGGGTGCACCTCTCCGCCAACGCCGCCGCCGATCGAGTTCGCCGGCTCGTGCGCACCGGCGTCATCCGCAGCTTCACCATCGAGGTCGACCAAGGCCGGCTCGGTCGCGACCTGGAAGCGGTGATCGATGTACGTGCCGCCGACGTCGACCGCTTCCGCCGCGGTGCGCTCACGTGCCCGGAAGTCACCCGACTGGCCCACGTCACGGGCCGCACCGACTTCCAGGTGCACGTGCACGTTGCCGGCACCGCCGGGCTGAACGCGCTCCTGCAGCGCTTCACCACCGAGTTCGGCGCCGCCGAGACGCTGACCACGGTGGTCCTGGAGCGGGCCCGCTGACAGCGGCGTGCGCCGTGTTGCCGCTTTAGCAGTCAAGGGTTTAGAGTGCTAGCACTCTCATGCCGCGAGTGTCAGCCCGCGGGATGTGTCAATTCACCGCAACTACCTCACCGTGGAGGAACGAAATGGCCAAGCAGATCGCTTTCGACGAAGCCGCTCGCCGCTCACTCGAGGCGGGCATGAACAAGCTCGCCGATGCCGTGCGTGTCACGCTCGGGCCGAAGGGCCGCAACGTCGTGCTCGACAAGAAGTGGGGCTCGCCCACCATCACCAACGACGGTGTCTCCATCGCCAAGGAGATCGAGCTGGAAGATCCGTACGAGCGCATCGGCGCCGAGCTGGTGAAGGAAGTCGCCAAGAAGACCGACGACGTCGCCGGTGACGGCACCACCACCGCCACCGTGCTCGCCTGGAGCCTGGTGCACGAAGGCCTGCGCAACGTGGCCGCCGGCGCCAACCCGATGACCCTCAAGAAGGGCATCGAGGCAGCCGTGGAGGCCGCCGTCGGTTCCATCCGCGAGCTGGCCAAGGAAGTCGACTCCAAGGAGCAGATCGCACAGGTCGCTTCCATCTCCGCTGCCGACACCGAGATCGGCGCCACCATCTCCGAGGCCATCGACAAGGTGGGCAAGGACGGCGTCATCACCGTCGAGGAGAGCCAGACCTTCGGCATCGAGCTCGACTTCGTCGAGGGCATGCGCTTCGACAAGGGCTACATCAGCCCCTACTTCGCCACCGACATGGAGCGCATGGAGGCATCGCTCGACGATCCGTACGTGCTGCTCGTCAGCTCCAAGATCAGCTCGGTACGCGACCTGCTGCCCGTGCTCGAGAAGATCATGCAGAGCGGTCGCCCGCTGATGATCGTCGCCGAGGACGTGGAGGGCGAAGCCCTCGCCACGCTCGTCGTCAACAAGATCCGCGGCACGTTCAAGTCGGCAGCCGTCAAGGCCCCCGGCTTCGGCGAGCGCCGCAAGGCCATGCTGCAAGACCTCGCCATCCTCACCGGCGGCCAGGTCATCAGCGAAGAGGTCGGCCTCAAGCTGGAGAACACCACGCTCGACCTGCTGGGCAGCGCCAAGCGCATCATCATTACCAAGGATGAGACCACGGTCATCGAAGGCGCCGGCGCCGAGGACGACATCAAGGGTCGCATCAACCAGATCAAGGCCGAGATCGACAACACCGACAGCGACTACGACCGCGAGAAGCTGCAAGAGCGCCTTGCCAAGCTCAGCGGCGGCGTTGCCGTGCTGAAGGTCGGTGCCGCCACCGAGGTGGAGCTGAAGGAGAAGAAGCACCGCATCGAAGACGCGGTCAGCACCACCAAGGCTGCCATCGAAGAGGGCGTCGTGCCCGGCGGTGGCGTGGCGTTGCTGCGTGCGCAGGCCGCAGTGCTGGCCGTTGCCGACTCGCTCAGCGGCGACGAGGCCACGGGTGCTCGCCTGGTGGCCAAGTGCCTCGAGGCCCCGCTGAAGCAGATCGCCGAGAACGCCGGCATGGAAGGCGGCGTTGCCGTCGCCATGGTGAAGAGCCTGAAGGGCAACGAAGGCCTCAACGCTGCCACCGGCGTGTACGAGGATCTCGTCAAGCTGGGCGTCATCGACGCTGCCAAGGTCACCCGCTCGGCGCTGCAGAACGCAGCCTCGATCGCAGCCCTGTTCCTCACCACCGAAGCCGTCGTGGCCGACAAGCCGGAGAAGGATTCCGGCGGCGGCATGGGCGGCGGCGGCATGGAAGACTTCTGACCACGTCGGAAGCCTGCTGAGCAGTCAGTGAGTGAAGGCCCGGTGCTTCGGCACCGGGCCTTCGCCGTTCTCCACCGCTGCCACGGCGCGGGCTGCAGCCCGCAGGGCGTCAGCCGCCGGCGACGGCGGGGATGATGCTGACGGTGGTGCCTTCGGGCGTGGCGGTGTTGAGCCCGTCGAGGTACCGCACATCGTCGTCGGCGACGAACAGGTTGACGAACTTGCGCATCGCGCCCGACTCGTCGAGCAGGCGATCGCTGAAGCCCGGGTGCGCCGTCTCCAGGTTGGCGATGACTTCGGTGAGGGTGGAGCCGGCCACCTGCACCGTGGACGCGCCACCCGCCAACGGACGCAAGGTGGTGGGGATTCGAACGGTCACAGACATGCGTCAAACTCTACCAACCGGGTCGGGATTTCAACTCGCAGCTCCGGCCCCTCACCCGTAGCCTTTCCGGATGCGAGTGCTCGCCGCGGTCGACAAGTTCAAGGGCACGGCAACCGCCCGGCAAGTCGCGGCTGCGATCGGGCATGCCTGCTGGGAGCTTGGCCACGAGTGCGTCGAGCAACCGGTGGCCGACGGTGGTGAGGGCACCCTGGAAGCACTCGGCGGCGCCAACCGCACCAGCACGGTCACCGGCCCATTGGGCGACGCGGTGCAGGCCGAGTGGCGACTCCATCGCGGCACGGCGGTCATCGAGATGGCTCGCGCCTCGGGGCTCACGTTGGTCGGCGGCGCCGCGGGCAACGATGCCATGGCCGCCTCCACCACCGGCACCGGCGAGCTCATCGACCAGGCACTCGACCTGGGTGCGAAGAAGATCATCGTGTGCCTCGGCGGCTCGGCCACCACCGACGGCGGGTTGGGCTGCGTGCGCGCCATCACCGCCCCTCACCGGCTGCGTGGCGTGCAGTTGCTGGTCGCCTGCGATGTGCAGACGCTGTTCGCCGATGCAGCACCGGTGTTCGCCCCGCAGAAGGGCGCCTCGCCCGCACAGGTCGACATGTTGCGCGGCCGGCTCGAGCGGTTGGCGCAGATGTACCAGGAGCAGTACGGGGTCGACGTGCGCAACGCGCCAGGAACGGGTGCGGCCGGCGGGCTCGCCGGCGGGCTGGTCGCGTTGGGCGGCAAGCTGCTGCCCGGCTTCGACCTCGTGGCAGACGAGGTCGATCTGCACGACCACATCGCGGCCGCCGATCTGGTGCTCACCGGCGAGGGCTACCTCGACGAGCAGAGCTTCGAAGGCAAGGTGGTGGGCGGTGTGCAGGCGCTGTGCGCAGAAGCCGGGCGGCCAGTCGCGGCCATCGTCGGCGACAGTGCGCCGGAGGTGCGCGACCGCATCACGCATCGTTCGCTCGCTCACGAGTTCGGGTTGCAGCGCGCCATGCACGAGCCGCTGTGGTGCATCGAAGCAGCAGCGAGCAGCCTGCTGCGCCATCTCTTTCCCTGAACTGCTGCACACTCGCGGCGACACCACTAGCTTCACGGGATGCCCGACGATCCAACTGGCCCCTTCGCCGATCTTGCCATCGTCAACTGCACGGCGCTGCTGGGCGTCACCGCCGACCGCACCACCTTCGCGCCCGGAACCACGCTCGAGATCACCGGTGGCCGGCTCACTCGCATCGATCCGAACCCGGCGCAGGCGCCGCGGGCTCGCGAGGTCATCGACGCGCAGGGCATGGTGGCCATGCCGGGGCTCATCAACACGCACTGCCACGCGGCGATGACGTTCCTGCGCGGCGCGGCAGAAGACGTTGCCGTCGCTCGTTGGTTCAACGACTACATCTGGCCGATGGAGGTGAACGTCGGCGAACGCGACGTGTACCTGGGCACGCTGGTTGCCATCGCCGAGATGATCGAGTGCGGGGTCACCACGTTCGCCGATCACTACTTCTTCATGGATCAGGCCGCGCAGGCCGTGGCCGACACGGGCATCCGCGCCAACCTCGGTTCCGCGTTCTTCAGCTCGCAAGGTCCGGTCGGTCTGGCCGAGTCGGTGGCGTTCGCCGAGCGGTGGCAGGGCAAGGTCGACGGGCGCATCACCACATCGATCGCCCCTCACGCGCCGTACACCGTGACCGACGACGACCTGCGCGGCGCCGCCGATGCCGCTCGACGGTTGGGTGTGAAGGTGCACCTGCACGCGTCGGAGGACCTCGCACAGGCCAAGGCAAGCGTCTCCTCGCGTGGCCTCACCCCCATCCAGGTGCTGCACGAGACCGGCGTGCTCGATGCCGGCACCATCATCGCCCATGGAAACGGCATCTTCGACAGCGACATCCCGCTGTTGGCCGCGACTCGCGATCGCGTCGGGGTCACCCACGGGCCGAAGGGCTACTTCAAGTTCGCACTCGGGCCGCTCACGCCGATCGCATCACTGCGCGCAGCGGGCGTGCCGGTGGGCTACTGCACCGACGGGGCAGCCTCGAACAACACGCTCGACATCCTGGAGAGCATGCGCATCACGGCGCTCTCGCAGAAGCAGGTGCGCGACGATGCCACCTGGTTCAAGAGCGCGATGGCGCTGGAGATGGCCGGCCCCGAGTCGGCCGCTGTGTTGGGCATGCGTGGCCAGATCGGCGAGCTCACGGTGGGGGCGAAGGCCGACGTGATCCTGGTCGACGTCGACGGCTTCCACTGCCAGCCATTGCACGATCTGGCGGCGGCGCTGGTGTATTCGATCCAGCCCACCGATGTGCGCACGACGATCGTCGACGGGCGGGTGCTGATGCGCGATCGGCAGTTGCTCACCATCAACCGGGAGGCGCTGCTCGACGAGTTCCGCCAGCGGGCCCGCGAGATCACCGATCGCACGCACGGCCGCTCCATCCAGGACTACACCAACTGAGACGGGGCGTCAGACGGTGGTGACGACAGTGACGCCCGTGGGCGCTGCGCCCGCGATCTCGGCAAGGGTCTTGCCGGCGTAGTCGTTGCCCAGCATCAGCACCACACCGCTGTCGGCACCCCAGTTGCCGCTGGCCACCGGCACCGGAATGCCCTGAGCAACCGACACGATGCCACCGAGCACCGTGGCCAGCGAGTCGGCGACCGCCTTCGCGTTGGGATCGTCGGCGTTGTACAGCACCTTGCTGATGTCGAGCTTCTCCGAGGCGTTGACGGGTTCGGCCATCGAGAAGCCCTTGGCGCTGATGGCCGTGGACATGTTCTTGGCAGCGCCGTTGATGGTGCTGGCGTTGGCCACCTGCACCTTGGTACCGGTGGTGACGAGCGCAGCAGCCGTGGTGGTGGTGACCGCGATCACCGGCACGGTGGTGATGGTGGGGTCGATGACGCCGGCAACGGTGGTGGTAGTGGTGGCGCTGGGCTTCACGCTGCTACCACTGCTGTCGTCGTCGTTGACCTTGCGCAGGATGAGGAACCCGAGCACGAGCGCGATGAGCGTGACAGCGATCGCCACTGTGCTGCCCATGGGGGCGGCGCCGTTGGTGCGCCCGGTACGGCCCGCATTGTCGTTGCTCATCGTGGCTCCTCAGTTCGTATCAGGTGCGTCAGCCCTGTTCGCCTGCAGCCGCGCCATCGATGAGTGCCCGACGGCGACGATCGCGGTGACGGCGCAGGCGGCGAACCACCAGCTGGTCGGCGAGCAACGCCGCCGGGAGATCGATCACCCGGTTGAGATCGAGATTGTAGTCCTCCACGGAACAGGCAAAACGCGCGCGGATGGCATCGTGGCGATCTTCGTCCAGCATGAACCACGTGGCTTCGAACTGGAGAATGGCCAGGTCGCGCTCATCGAGGGTGTCGGGTGTCGGGTGTTGCTCGGTCATGGTGCACCCAGCCTGCCTCACGACGGTCACTGAAACCGGACATCGCACAGACGTTCGTGGGGTCACCGGCGACGGTCAGCCGGTGTTGGCTAGCCTGCACCACCATGCCCGCAGCTCGCCCGTTCATGATCGGTGTCGCCGGTGGCACGTGCTCGGGCAAGACCACCGTCAGCGAACGGCTGGCAGAGCTGGCCGGCGACGAGAAGCTGGCGCTGATCAAGCTCGACTCGTACTACGTGTCGCATGATCACAAGCCGTTCGAGGAACGCGAGACGGCGAACTACGACCACCCGGATGCGTTCGACTGGCAGCTGCTCAACGACCACCTGGCCGCGCTCTCGCACGGCTCGACGGTGCCCGTGCCCATCTACGACTACACGATGCACCGCCGCAGCGGCGAGGTGCGCATGGTGGCACCCGCGCGGATCGTGGTGGTCGAGGGCATCCTCGTGCTGTACGAGCCCACGCTGCGCGACCGGTTCGACCTGAAGGTGTACATCGACACCGATGCCGATCTGCGGTTCATCCGCCGGCTGCAGCGTGACGTGGCCGAGCGCGGGCGCACGCCGGAGAGCATCATCGTCCAGTACCTCGATTCGGTGCGCCCCAGCCACGAGCAGTTCATCGAGCCCAGCAAGCGCCACGCCGATGTCATCTTCCCGCAGGGCGGCCTCAACGCGCCCGCCATCGACGTGCTGCTGGCCCGCGTGCGCGAGCTGGCCGTCATCGGGTAACCATCCGGACTCGATCGGCGGGCACGAAACAGCATCCCGTTACACTCGGCGAACGAGTCGCCGGGTTAGCTCAGCTGGCAGAGCAACGCACTTGTAATGCGTAGGTCAAGGGTTCGATTCCCTTACCCGGCTCCACGTGCTCGTCGCGATGAGAGTCGCCATCACCTACGCACCCTCGACTGCAAGGGCGCGGTTGGAGGCGAGCAGTTCGCGGCGCAGTGCCACCAACTTCGCCGCTGGTTCGGCGGCAGCCCACGAATCGGCGGCCAGTGCTCGTTCGTAGCTCTCCCACTCGCCGCGCACGCCGGCCAGATCGCCACGCCGGGCGTGAGCGCGCATGCGCAACGAGATCAGTTCTTCGTGGCCGCTGAGCACCTTCAGGCCCTGGCCGGTGGCCCAGAACACGCCGTCGACATCGCCGAGCAACAGGTAGTGGTTCGCCAACTCGGTGGCGGCGGTGGTGGCCAGCAGCACCAGCGACGACGTGATGCCTTCCGCATCGGGCCACAGGTAGCCGGTGCCGGCCAACGGCATGCCGGCCAACAGATCCACACCCGGACGCAGCACCTCGATCGCATCCAACGAGCGCAACCCGCGAGATCGTTCGAGGCGCGCAGCCAGCAGCTCCGCATCGGTGACGACCTGCCGGTGCAACGGCAGCTCCTCGGTGAGCGTGCGTGCGATCCACTCCTCGCCCGCCGCCGGCAAGATGGCACGCGCCAGCGCCCGCCGCGCATCGCTGACCACGTTCGCAAAGGTGGCATCACGCACGTCGAGATCCCACAACGCCGTGCGTGCCGCACCACGGGTCGGGCGCTCGCGGTGCAGACCGAGCCACACGATCAGCTCCGTGGCCTTCGAGCGCTCGCACTCCACGATCACGTCGCCACTCGAGACCACCTGCACCTGCCCGAACAGCCGCACCAGCAACGCCCATTCCGGCTCGCCGGCCTCAGCCGCCTGCGCCGCCGGAGCCGCCGCGGCCACAACGACGGTTGGAGCGGACACCGGCGAATCGATGATCAACGAGTCGTCGCTGGTCGCGAGCAGCGCCGCAACGGCAGCAACATCCTGCTCGCTGAGCCCCACCGGTTGCACCCGCAGACCGAGTGGCTCGAGCACGTGGTGACCGTCCGCGAACACGAGTCGCCACGATCCGTCGTCCGGCGCGCTCGCCACGGCCATGTCGGTGACCACCGCCATGCCGCGGCCACCGGCAGCGGCCGCCCGCAGATCCTGATGCAGCACTGCGGCGGCATCGTCGGCGTGCACCCCGTCGGCTGCCACCCGGTGGGGTGCTGCCGCGACCACGATCGCGGGCTCCCACGCCTCACCCCCGGCGCCCGCCACCCGCAGGTTGAAGGTGGTTGCTCCGCCGGCCAGGTGACCCGTGCTGCCCAGGGCCAGCACCGCGGCATCGAGCGCGGCATCCAACGACTCGGCCCGCTCGATGTTGGCCGAGCCGAGATCGATGCCGTCGAGACCGACGGTGAACACCCGAGCCGCGTCGATGAACGGCGAGACCGCCAGCGAGGCGGCAATGCTGCGCAGCACTCTGCGGGCATGAGGCGAGTGCACGGTGAGGGTGCCGACCGCCTCCACGTCGACGAACAGCTCACCACCTTCGGCGACTCCGCCGAGATGCACCATTGCCGGGCACGGTTGCGCACAAAGCCGCGCCCGCTGAGCGAGTGCCGCCAACGAGGTGGTGCCGGACAGGCGCCACGTGTTCGCGTGCGGGTCCAGCTTCCAGGCAGCGTCGTCGGGGGCGGCGCTACCACGCAGGAAGAGGCACACCTCGCCCGTGTCGTACAGCAGAGCCGCCGAGACCGACGACGCCTGGGAAGCCAGCGAGGGTGCAACGGAGCGCAACGCAAGATCGAGCCGGGCCAGCCGCTCGGATGCGTCGAGCGACCTCAGCAGCACTTCGGTGTGCGCGTGCTCTGGCAACGGCCGCGCCAACCGCGCACCGACGGTGGAGGCGCGCAGTTGCCGGCGCCGACGAGTCTCCAACAAGCCGACGGCCCCCGCCGACAACATCAGCGCCGCGCCGAGCCCGGCGGCGTACGACAGCACCCCACTTGGACGAGCGTCAGCAGCGCGAGCCGGCACGTTGGCAGACGGCGTGCGGTTGCTCGGCACTCCTCGCGGCACTGGACTCGACTCAAGGTCGACAGGCACGGCAGGCACGGCAGGCACGACGACCGGTACGACCGCAGTCGCGTCGCTGCCCGCGGGATCTGCAACTGCTCGCAACCGCACATCCGGCAGGGCAACCTCGTGTTCGATCGGCGGCGTGTCGCTGAGTCGATCGGTGGGTGGCGCGTCGACGCTCGCTGCTTCTGTGAGCGGCGAATCGGTGAGCACCACCAGCTCGCCGGGAATGATCAGCGCCGGCTCGCGATGGCCGAGCAACGGGTGGTTGTACGACACCAGATCCAGGGTGTAGTCGAGCACCTCGGCCGGGGTGGCCTGACGCGCCAGCGCCGTGCTGAGGTGATCGTCTGCGATCTCCCAGTACGAATCGCCGGCGATCACCACGTGAGCCGGGCCGAGCGGCGTCGGCAACGCGTGTTCCTGCGGCAGCACCACCTCCATGCCCGCCGGGAACACACCGCCCTGCCACTGCTGGCCACCTGGCGCGACTCGGCCGGCGTTCAGCTCGATGATTCGCTCTCGGAGCTCCGGTCGACCGATGGTGGCTGCCAGTGAGTACGGGGTCTCGCGACCGGTGGCACGATGTCTCGGCGCACCAGTGGTTCCCGACGCGCCCGCGGACGCGACACCGTGAGATGCACTCGCCGACGTCGCCGACGCGGCGGCCGGCACCGACCGCGGCATCGACGGCAGCACCGACGCCCGCACCAGCGGCACGACGCTGCCGAAGGTTGCCGTGGCCGACACCGACGACAGCGCGATGAACCGCACCACGCCTCGAATCAGGCCGGAAGGCCCGGGAGGCAACGGGGCCAGGCGCACACCGGGCCCACCGAACCGCCATGCGATCACGTGCCACAGCTCCGCAATCGCAGTGACCGCGAACCACAGCCAGAGCAGCGCGAACACGGCCGCGCCGATGCGAACCACCAGATCGCTGCTCAGCTGCCGGCTGCGCCACGCGTTGCCCACTTCGTCGGCCCCCGGAACCGGTGAGCCAACCACGCTGAGCACCACGATCGGCACCCCCACCAGAGCGGCCACCAGCAGCCCGAAGGCCAGCACCCTCAGCACCGTTCGCGAGAACCTCATCACATCGTCCTTTCAATCCGTGTAGGTCACTCGGGCCGTGCCCGAGGCCTGCACTGTCATGGTCTGCTGCCCACCGAGGATCAAGAAGACCGTCGGCCGGCGCTCGACGATGGTGACGGTGACGAAGTCGACGCCCACCGTCACGTGCACGTCGAGTGCGGGCACCCCCGCCCGGGTGGCGTAGTCGAGAGCCGCCGCCACCGCATCCGCCTGATCGATGCCGCTGACCGGTGTTGCGGTGGCCACCGCCGCCCGCGCCGAGGCCTCCGCCGTGTTGGAAGCGTGACGGCGAGCAACCAGCGCCCGACCCCCGTCGACGACCAGCCCGGCACCACTCAGCGCAACGACGACGAGGAGCAGCAGGACCACCGAGATCGCACCTCGGTCGCGCGGACGACGGCGGCTCACCGGCGGTACCGATCGACCGGTTGCGTGTCGCTCATGACGACCGTGCGAGCACCGGGCGCCCACACACCGGCCAACGATTGGTTGCGCACGGTGCACGACACCTGCACCGTCACCGCGCCTCCCTGCCAGACACCAGCAAGCGACGGGACCCACGACACGGTGACACCCACGCCACCCAGGCAGCGAGCGGCCAGCGTCGAAGCCAGCACGACCTGCTCGGCAGCAAGCATGGCAGCGGCCGGGTCTGGCGCCTGCGACGCAGCCCGCGCCGCGGACTGAGCCGTGTTGGTGACCTGCACACCTGCAGCATGCAAGCGGCCGACGAACCCCAGGAACAGCACCGCCGCGATGCAGAAGACGAGGAGGTACATCATCTCCACAGGGGTCGCGATGCCGTCGTCGGCATGCCATGCGGCGGGAGCCGAGCGACGGACGCGGGTCATGTCAGCGCTCCTTCGGGGCGGTCTCGGTGACGTGTGCGCGGAACCCGAGCGCATTGCCCAGCACGCCCGGCGTGCGGCCGCTGACGGTGACGGTGACCAGCGCTGCCTCGGTGCAGGTGACGCCCACACCCTCGGCCCAGGAACCTGCCGTTCGCTGCACCACGGCCGCAGCAGCAGCGATGCCCTGGGCGCAGTCGCCGTCGAAGGCAGCAGCCACACGCGCTCCTTCGGCCGCAGCTTCGTCGAACACGTTGCGGGCATGCCAGTAGGTGGCGGCTTCGAACACCACGAGCATGACCAGCAGCACCGCCATGAACCCGAAGAGCATCTGGATCGACACGTCGACCGCCCCGCAGTCGCGGCGCGGTCGCAGACCGCGCGGCGGATCGCTGGAGGGCAGACGATTCGTGCGCACGGCTCAGGGCGCGACCGGGTCGGGAACGTTGTCCTTCGCCTGGTTGAACTTCGCCGTGAAGAACGCCGTCGCGGCGATGGCGACCACGATGCCAACGGCCAACCAGATCATCTTCGTGACGGCCTCGTCGACGCCATCCTCCTCACGGCGATCCGTCCACGCGAGCTGCGCACGCGACCGCACCTCGCCATAGGCCACCTGGACCCACACCGCCACTGGAAGCAGTTGTTCATACATCCGCCGATTCCCTTCAAGTCGTCGTTGCACCGCAACAGGGGTGCCCTGTCTTCGCTAGCCGCCGAACGCGTCGCTGATGCGTTGCGCCAAGGGATAGGCCAAGAACACGATCGTGGTGACCACGAAGCCGATGGTGGGGCCGGACAGGTTCGCGTTGGCCTTGTCGGCGTCGCGCTCCAGTTCGTCGAGCGCTTTGGCGCGCATCGAGGCCGCCAGCGACGCGACCGTGTCGCTGATGGACACACCCTGCAGGCCTTGCCGTTCGATCGAGGCCGCGAACTCGCTGAGCTCGCGCACGCCGTATCGCCGGCCGAAGTCGTCGAGTGCTTCCCACACCGCCACGCCGCGTTGTGGTGCAGTGTCCAGTTCGGCGCGCAGCGCATCGAAGGCCCCTCCGGCACCCACCGCCAAGGCGAAGCGAACCGCCTCTTCCACGCTTTGGTCGGTGGTGAGGCCGACCGCAACCAACTGCACGAAGTCGTTGGCCGCCTGGCGCAGCTCGCGACGGCGACGGTCGATCTTGCTCGAGATGTCGTTGACGGTGAGCCAGCCGGCGATGACGGCGAGCGCCAACGCCACCAGTGGCCACAGCACGGAGAGCGGCAGAAGCCCGAGTGCCATCAGTGCCGACACCGCGCAGACGACAGCGAACAGCACGATGCCTGCCGAGGTGAGCACACGGGTGATCACGTCTGCCGAGGTGAGGCCGACGACCTGCAGACCGACACCGAAGTGCTGCACCACCCACCGGCCGGGCGCCCCGACGGCAGCCGTGTCGGCCCAACCGACAGTTCGGGGCGAGCCGCCCTGCGCTGCACCTGCGCTGCCGTACAGGCGATGGCGGGCAGCGGCAAGCGACACGGGTGCGCGCCGCAGCGACCGTGCGCAACACCCCACACCCCCGGCGAACAGCAGCCCCGCGAGCGCGCCCACCTGCAGCGGGTTCATCGCGTTGCCCCGATCGAACCGACGACGCGAGAGCGCGGCGGCAGCTCGTAGCGGCACAGCGACCGCAACCAGAGCACGCAGCCGAGCCACATGGTGAGCGGTACGAGCAGCACGATCTGCCCGACGACAGTGTCGTACGGCTGCAGCAGATCCCCACCGGCGAACTTCAGGTAGGCCACCAGCACGCCACCGATGATGACGAGCCGCTTCATGCTCGACTGGTACACCGCGCGAGTGCGGTCGATGCGCTCGCGCGCGGTGACCTCGGCACGAGCGGCGGCCGAGAGTGCGCTGACCGTTCCGTAGAGGCGGCCGGCGCTGGTCGAGCCGCCGATGACCAGGCGAATCGCAGCGATGGCCGCATCGGCGGTGGGATGGGCCAGGTCTTCTGCCAGGTCGGCGAGCGCGTCCTCGGTGCGAAAGCCTTGTCGACGACGGCGGGCGAAGGTGCGCAACGGCAGCGCAATGGCGTCGGGCGGCCGCAGCGCCACCTGCTCCAGCGCTTCCTCGGCACCGACGGCCGAGCCGCGCAGCGTGTCGCGAAGATCCTCCAGCCACTTGGCGATGCCCTCGATGCGGCGGCGTTCGTCGTCGGCGCGACTGTCGTGCAGCAACCGACCCCAGAACGTCACCAACAGCCCGACCAGCGCCGCCAACAGGACCCAGCGAGTCGCCAGCAGCACAAGTACGCCGGCGGCAGCACCCACCGCCAGACGGTTGCCTCCGACACCCTCGAACACCGACGGAGTGGACGCCGCGGCGACCACCCGGCGGGGTGGGGCCGCGGAGCGAACGACGGCGAGCAACGCCGACCCGAGCAACAGGCCGACCGCGAGCGCGACCACACCGGGCGGAAGTGACGCCACCAGCACGATCAGTGCGGCTTCCGCTGCAGTGCCGAGGCGGAGACCGGCACCCGGTGCGGTTCGCCGGCACCGACCCACCAGTGAGTGGAAAAGTCGGGGGTCGCCGCAACGAGCCGGTCGAGCATCGGGCGCTGAGGTTCCGAGGCCGGGCGCGCCACCCGATCCGCATCGTCGGGCCGCTGGCTGAACAGACGGTGCATGATGAAGCGGGCGCCGTCCTCCTCCACCGACGGCGAGACGATCTCGGTGACGAAACGACCCGATTGGTTGTTGCCGGTGACGTGCACCACCACATCGACGCTTCGGTACACCTGCCAGCGGGCCATCCGCAGGTCGATCTTGTTGTGGTAGGCGATCAGCTCGGCCAGGCGCTCGACACCGTCCTTGGCCGAGCCGCCGTGCACGGTCGCCATCGCACCCTGGCCGATCGACATCGCCTGCACGAGCGCGCCGCCCTCGGCGCCGCGCACCTCGCCCACCACGATCCAGTCGGCGCGGGTGCGCACGGCCGGCACCATCATGTCGTGGCAGGAGATGCCGGCCCCATCGCTGGTGCTGGGCACGCGCGACTGGTAGGCGTGCACGTAGCGGTGGCGACCCAGGTTGGCGATGTTCAGCTCGAAGTCGGTCTCCACCGTCACGACCACGTCGTGCTCGCCCACTTCCGCCACCAGCGCCCGCAGCAGGGTGGTCTTGCCCGAGCCCATGCGACCGCAGACCACGACGTTCATGTCGGCAGCAATCGCGGCCTGCAACAGGGCGACGGCACCGTGGTGGAGCATGCCTCGAGTCGCGAGATCGGTCAGCGACATGCCGAACACGGCAGCGCGACGAATGGTGACCAACGGACGCTGCACGACATCGAAGCCCTCGCCATGGAACCGCACGCCGGGCTCCAGCTCCAGATCGACGAACGGGTTCTCGCGGTTGAACGGCCGCCGCCGCGAGGTGGCCGTGTCGTAGATGATCCGCTCGAGGTCGCGATCGCGACGTACCAACGGCGGCAGCAGTTGCGTGGAGCCGTCGCTTCGTTCCACCCGAACGTGGTCGGCGCCGAAGACGAGCACATCGGTGACCTGCGGATCGCGCAGCACGGTGAGCAAACGGGGCAGGCCGAAGATCTCCGAGACGACGAGACCGACCACTGCAATGTGCTCGTCGCCGGTGAGCGGCGCCTGGCGACTCGTCACCCGTTGGTGCTCCAACTCGGGCAGCACCACTCGCTCGAGCACGTCGCGGGTCATCTCCTCGCGCAGGTCGCGTTCGCCCGGGGTTTCGTCGCGACCGGGCACCGGCAGCCTGTCGCCCCACTGCCGGCGGAGGTCGGCAACGACCACGTCCAGTTCCTCGTCGGTCATCGCGGGGCACCTTGATCGAGGGTGACGTTGAGCACCATCTGGTTGACGGCCGCCATCAGCGCGCTGCGACGCAACCGCCGGTCGCTGGCCGTGGCGCCACGATGCACCAGATCGACCGCCGCTGTCTCCCACGGCAGCCACCCGGCGAACTGTTCACGCAACTCGGCCTGCAACGTCGCCCGCGGGAAGGCCAGCCCGCCCGGCGAGGCCACGAAGAGGATGCGCGCTCGCGCCTCGATCAGGCCAGGATCGGCGGGCGACACCCGGCCGGCGGCCTGCACCCACTCGGCGGCCGACACTGCAGCGCTGACCTCGGGGGATGCGACCAGCACCACGGCATCGGCTTGGGCCAGCACGGGCCACACCGGTGAGCCCGCACGCAGCGTGCCGACATCGACGACCACCGAACCCGGCAGATCGCGCAACGAGGCCGCCCAGGGCATGCGCGGCTGGTGGCAGGCATGAGCACGGAAGGGATCGGCGGGCGCGGCGACGACGCGCAGGTTGCCGGCCACGTGAGCCAGCGCCTCGAACGCCTCGAGGGTCGAGACCCGCTCGGTGGGAAAGGCGACACGCTCCAGCCCGCCCACCGACTGCGCCGCGATGTGCATGCGGCCGGCCAGCACACCACCCGCCGGGTCGGCCTCCACCAACCAGGCACCCGCTTCGTCGGCGACCGCGAGGCACGCGCCGGCGAGCAGTGCGGCGGTCGTGGCTCCGGTGCCGCGCCATGAGCCGACGGCGATGATCACCCGCTCGCCGCCGTCGATCGACCGACGAGCACCAACTGGTCGGTTGCCGAGAGACGAGCGACTGCGATCGACTGAGCTGCGGGCACCGCGATGGTGACCGACAGCTCGCCATCGGCACCGGCCTCCGCATCGATCACGCGCACCTCCACCGTGAAGCCGACAGCGCCGTCGGCGGTCGCATCGATGGACGCCGCGATCGCGACGTCGCCGCGAGCGAGGCCAACGGGGAACCGGCCGACGTGCAAGAGAGCGCCGACGGTCTCCTCGCCGGGGAGGAGCTGCGGGGCATCGCGCCACATGCCCACCTGCATCAGCGCACCGGTCTGCAGATCGATGCTGGCCACGCGGCCGACGAGCGCGTCGAGTGACCCGGAGGGCACTAAACCTTCCACGGCTGCGTCGTACGCGACCCCGGCGACGGTGAGGTCGGCGGCGGCGATGACGTCGCCGGCTTCGACACCGCGTGCGACCTGCACCACCTGCACCCGGTCGGCGGCCTGCGACAGCGCCCAGGCCACCAGCACACCGGCCAGCACCACCAGCGCCGCGCCCAACGCCAACCACTGCGTGCGCAGCCGGCTGTGCACCCGACCCGTGGTGCGGCTCACCTCGGCCATCCGGTCGCCGCAGCGGCCAGCGAGACCGCCCAGCCGAGCCACAGCGCAGGCCCGAGTGGCAGCCGGCGGCGGCCGGCGACCAGGCCGTAGGTGCCGGCGACGAGCGCTGCGACCGCAACGGCCACCGGCGCCGCGAACAGGGCAATCGGCCCGACGCTGGCGCCGACGACCCCCGCCATCTTCACGTCGCCCATGCCCACACCGCGCGCCAGGCGCACGAACAGCATCGGGCCACCTGCCAGCGCGCTGCCGACCACTGCGGCGGCGACCACCGAAGCGTCGGAGGTGGCAGCGGCGCCACCCAGCACCACGACGAAGGCCACCGCCAACAACCAGTTGGGCAGCTTGCACTCGTGCACGTCGACCATGGCCGCCACGGCCAACAACACGCCGACGAAGGCGATGCTCCAGCACACCGTGGCCGGCGCCTGCACCGTTGCCCCCAACAGCGCAGCGATGACGCAGGCGGCTCTCAGCAGGCGGCGGCGCGCAGGTGGGGCGTCATCCCAAGCGGCCACCACTCGATCCACCGTCGGTATCAGCCCTGGCTGCACACCGGCTGCCGGCACCGAGCTCGGCTGCCCCGTGCGCGGTGCCGGTGCCCAGGAGACCTTGATTGTGGTCATCGTCGATCCCTCGTGTCCGCCGAACACCAGTCAGACGCTGGGTGCCTGGCGAGGTGACGCCAGACGAGGAGAAAACCCTGTTCCACGCTCACACTGGGCATGGTCAGCAACGGCTGGCGGCAAGATTCCGGATGTCGCTGCCAGAATGGGGGCATGCGTGGCTTCGTTCGGGCGAGTGCAATGGCGTGCGCCCTGGTGCTCGGCCCGCAGATCCCCGCCTCGCCGGTTGCGGCCGAAATTCCCGAGATGGGCGCGTGTTTCGCCGATGCCGAGCTCATCGTGGGCAGCGTCGGCGGCAGCGTGACCTGCGTGCAGTGGACGCTGATGTGGAAAGGCTTCTACCGAGGGCTCGTCAACGGCATCTACGACCAGGCCACGTTCCAGGCCGTCGTCGAGTTCCAGCAGGCCAACCCGCCGCTCACCGTCAACGGCAACTCCGGCGAACGAACGCTCGCCGCGATGGGCATCTACTCCGGGGTCGACCAGGCGCCGCCACCGGCGTGCCTCGCAGATGCGCCAGTCGCCTCTGGTGATCGGGGCCCGTCGACCGAATGCCTGCAGCAGGTGCTGCAGACCAAAGGGGTGTTCACCGGCACAGTGGACGGCAGCTTCGGCAAGAGCACGCAGGCCGCCGTGAAGAGCTACCAGCTGAGCAATCCACCGTTGGTCGCCGACGGTGTGGCCGATACGCAAACGCTCGCCGCGCTCGGCATCTGGAGCGGCTTCAGCACTGCGCAGAGCAACCCCGTCTCGAACGGCGACGACTGGTGGCCGGCATCCATCCAGGCAGAGCCCAACTTCCGCGTCTCCAATGGCATTCCCGTGTTCGGCAACCACCGCTTCTGCACCAGGGAGAACGCCGACATCATCGCTCGCGAGTTCGCCAAGGACGGCGCCGACGTTGCCACGCAGCACTACTTCATCTACATCGCATCACGCGAGGGTGGGTGCGATCACCGCGCCGTGAACCAGAACGCCGTGACGCGCGACGACAGCCACTGCACGTTCCAGCTGAACGCGTTGTCGGGCATGTTCGAGCCCAACGGGCAGCTGGGTCGCCGAGGATGGAACGTCGACAGCGTGAAGGCCAGCATGTCGAACTGCGCCGACGCGGCGAGCGACCTGTGGGTGTTCTGCGCGCGTGGTCCCTGGACCCCGCCGTACAGCTGTGCGCCGCCGTGGGCCGGCGACCTCGGCCCCGAGGGTGATGCCTGACCGGTGGGAGCAGCGGGGCGAGCGCGATAGTCTGTCGCACGTCTGGAGAGGTGCCCGAGTCAGGTCGAAGGGACCGCACTGCTAATGCGGGGACCGCCTCACGGCGGTCCGTGGGTTCAAATCCCACCCTCTCCGCTGAAACCAACGGCCCGGCGGCATCCAGCTGCCGGGCCGTTGCTGTTCCTGTCACTCATCGCGCCTGTGAGGGATCCACCACCATCCGTCACACATTTGACACACTGTTGCGTTTTCATGACGACGGGAGTAGACAGATTGTCATCTTGACGGCCTAGAGGCCCACGGCGGGTCCCTCGAAGGGGTGACGGTGTTCGACGACGACAACGATCAGTACGGTTTCTGGCGCGACGAGCCCACCCGTCCACTCGAGCGGCTCGCGGCACGCCGCAAGCCTGCCGGCCCGGCGCCCATGGCCCCTACTCGCCGGCCGCGCCCAACCGCCCCCCAGGTCGGCAGCCGGCAGCACACCGACACTCAGCAGGTGCCGGTCATCAGCAGCGTGACCGAGGGCGTGCGCCAGGCAACCGGCCACGTCGATCCACTGCTGCGGCGCATGGGTGTGCTGGCCATCGCGGTGGCACTGTGCGTGCCCGTGGCCGTGACCCTGCGCAGCGGCGACGAGCGCAGCGCGTTGCAGCCGCAGAGCAGCACGGTCGCCACCGGTGGCGCCACAGCAGCAGCCACCGACACAGCCACCGATGCTGCCGTCATCGAGGCCACTCCCGGCCAGGCACCGGCCGACGAGGCGTCGGCCACCCAGCAGGCCGCGACACAGCAAGTGGCCGCTCAGCCGGCAGCCACTGCCGCAGATGGCGCCCAACCGTCGGCCACCGTGGCGGCGACACCCGCCGCCGAGGCAACCGTGTCGAACACCATCAGCTCCGCACCCCCGGTCGCCGCGCCCAACGCGCTCGAAGCCGCTGCGCCTGCTGCCACCGCACCGGTGTGTGCCAAGAAGTACGAGGTCGTCGCCGGCGACTACTGGATCCTCATCGCCAAGAAGGTCAGCGTGTCGCTCAACGAGGTGCTGGCAGCCAACAACGCCACCACCGGCACGGCGCTGTACCCGGGCCGCACCGTGTGCCTGCCGGCCGGCGCCTCGGCACCCACCACCGCCGCCCCCGCCACCACTGCGGCCCCGCCCACAACGGCCAAGGCCACTGCCGCGACCACTGCCACGACAGTGAAGCCCTCGGCCACCAGCACCCCTGCGGCGGCGGCGCCGAAGGCCAGCTACACCCGCGCCGAGGTGGAGGCCATCATCCGCCAGGTGTGGCCCGACGACCTCGAGAACGAAGCCGTGCGCATCGCCACGCGCGAGAGCAACCTCATGCCGGGTGTGCGCAACTACTGCTGCTTCGGCCTGTTCCAGCTCTACTACAACGTGCACAAGACATGGCTGGCGCAGATGGGCGTCACGTCGGCCGAGCAGCTGTACGACCCGCTCATCAACTCCTACGTGGCCTACGCGATGTACCTGAAGGCCGGCGGCTGGGGCCCCTGGAAGCTGTAGCTCAGCCGGCTCGCTTGTCGAGTCGAGCGCGATCCAGCACCAACGTGCGCCCGCGGCTGAGCGACACGATGCCGTCGTCCTCGAGCTGCTTGAGCACTCGATTCGCCGTGGGGCGTGTGGTGCCCGCCATCGACGCAAGATCTTCCTGGCGCACAGGGATGACGATCGGCCCAGCGTGGTCGTCGTACACCCGGGCGAGATCGGCCACGCGGCGCACGACACGCCGGTCGGCCGACACGTAGAGAGCATCGAGCACCTGGCTGCTGAGCCGGCGCACCTGGGCCGCCAGGATGTCGACCAGGAACCGCTCGACCGTTGCGTGTCGTTGTCGAATCTCGTCGAAGTCGCGCCGGTGCAGCATGCGGGTCTCCACCGCTTCCAACGCCACCACGCTCGCGGTGCGTCGCGACTCGGCCGTGAGCAGCGCCTGCTCGCCGAAGCAGTCGCCGGCACCGAGCACCGCCAGCGTGGCCACGTCGCCGTCGGGAGTGGACGTGCGCACCGCAACGCGGCCCTTCTGCACGATGTGGAAGCTGTCGCCCAGGTCGCCTTCGAAGAACAACGTGTCGCCCTTCCTGAACGACCGGCGCGTCATCCGGGCGACCACCAGCCGGCGCTCCTCATCACTCAGCCCGCCGAGCATGTCGTTCACCATCGCGTCACTGTAGATGCGCTGCCGGCGATGGGGTGTTCCCACCGGTCGGCGCCGTGCGCGAGTTGTGTGCCGACGACGACACAGAAAGTGGCCCGCTCATGGTGTAGTAGAACTGAGCGACGGGCTCACGGGCGCTCGACCGGAAGGGGATACCAACGATGGCCATCAGCCGACGCAGCAACAACAACACCGGCACCGCGGAGCTGCTCGAAGCGTTGGGTCGGGTCGCGCTCTTCTCCGGTCTCCCCAAGAAGACCATGCAACAGATCGCCAACATGTGCCACCGGCACACGTTCGTGGCGGGCGACGAGATCGTCACTCAGGGCGATCGATCCGGCCGCTTCTACATGATCGTCAGCGGCAACGCCGAAGTGCACGTCAACGGCCACGTGGTCAACATGCTCGGCCCGGGTCAGCACTTCGGCGAGTACGCCGTCATCGACCGTGAGCCACGCACCGCCTCGGTGACCGCCACCAACGACGTGCTCGCCTACTCGCTCGCCTCCATCACCTTGCGCCCGCTGCTGAAGGAAGAGCCGGAGATCACCTACCGGCTGCTGCTCAACGCCTGCGAGCGGTTGCGAGCGATGCAGAGCACCCTCGGCTGACGCCCGTTCGCACGTCGAAGAGCCCGCCGAGCAACTGACGCACCACCAGCACACGCGCACGCTGCGCCGACACGAAGGGCTCTCCTGATGCGACGCGACGACCTCATCCAACAGCTGGCACAAGTGGCCACACACCTACCGCCGGTGCTGCCACCGGCGTCGTCACTCGAGCAGGTATCGGCGTTGTGTACGACGGCACGGCTGGCGTTCGGGGCCGCTGCCGTGTCGGTGGCGGCGCTGCGCGACACGACGTTGCACTACTTGGCTGCGGCCGGCGAGGGCGCCGCCGAGGTCGTGGGCATGGACCTGCCGGTGAGCCGCGGGCTTGCCGGCTACGTGGCGATGACCGGGCAGATGCTGGCCGTCGACAGCGCGGCCGACGACCCACGCTTCGCCCAGGATGTTGCCGAGCGCACCGGTTACCTGCCCACCTCGCTGCTCATCGTGCCCGTGCGCGACCAGCGCGGCGATGTGGCCGGCGTGCTCTCAGTGCTCGACCGCACGCTGGCCAGCGCCGATGCACTGGTGCTGGCATCGTCGTTCGCCGCCCAGCTCAGCCTGCTGCTGCCGGGCATCGACGAGGTCGGGCGCATGGCACGGCTGCTGCTGCAGGCGATGGGCGACGCGGTATCGGCCGGTGATGCACAGCTGGGCACCGCACTGCGGCGCTCGCTGGCCACCCTGCCAGAGGCCGATGCCGAGCTCAGCGGCATCGCCGCCACGCTCGGCGAGCTCCGTGCGGCCGATCCGGTCACACGGGCTCGAGTGGGCGCGCTGCTCACCGAGATCGTCGCGCTGGCCACACCGAAGCGCCGTCGATGACCGACTTCCTCCCCGCGTGGTCGGAGCCGTTCCACGGCACATCGCTGGGCGCGGCGCCACATCTCGACCTGCCGGGCCGCATCACACGCGAGTGGGCATACGGCGATGGCAGCGGTCGCGGCGTGAAGGTGGGCGTGCTCGACTCAGGTGTGGAGGACGGACATCCGTTGGTGGGGCGCGTCGACCGGGCCATCGCGGTCGAGCGCGACACCGACGCCGAGAACGGCATCCGCTTCATCGACGCGCCACACGACGACCTCTATGGTCACGGCACCGCGTGTGCCGGCGTGATCCGCGCCCTCGCCCCAGAGGTGGAGATCGTCAGTGTGCGGGTGCTCTCGGTGAACCTGAAGGGCAGCGCGTTCGTCTTCGCGCACGGGCTGGAGTGGTGCATCGACAACGGGCTGCACGTGCTGAACCTCAGCCTCTCCACCGGCAACGAGGACTTCGCCGAGACGTTCTGGGAGCTGCTCGACCATGCCGCGTTCAAGCGGGTGATGCTGGTGTCGGCGATGAACAACGAACCCAAGCGCAGCATTCCCAGCGAGTTCGCCGGTGTGTTCTCGGTGGCGTGCGCGCCCGGCACCGACCGCGAGCGGCTGTGGTACAACCCGAACGGCCCGGCCGAGTGGGGCGCGGCGGGCATCGACGTGGACGTGCCGTGGAGCGGTGGTGGCACCATCAACGCCAGCGGCAACAGCTTCGCCGCGCCTGTGATCGCCGGCCACCTGGCGCGGATCCTGGGTGCACATCCGGGCATCGCCCCGTGGCAGGCGCGCACCATCCTTGCTGCGCTGGCAGAGAACGGGTCGGCGCTCGACTGACGCGTGAGCGTCAGCTGTTCACCAGATCGGGGTGCGTACGCGCCAGTCGGGTCGACATCGTGCCGTGCAGCAGGCCCTGGCCCTGCAACGGGCCGGCAAGGGCACCGCGGAACGTCTGGCCATCGATCACCCAGGCGGTCGCGTCGGTCGTCGCACGCACGGCGGCCGTGCGCGGCATACGACGGATGACGCCGATCTCGCCGAACCACTCGCCCACTCGCATCGTGCTCAGCACGCCGGCCGCGGCCGATTCGGCAACGAACTCGCCCGAGCGCACCACGTAGAGGTTGTCGGCCGCATCGCCTTCGGCGAACACGTGCGTACCCGCTGCGAAGGTGGCATCGTGCAACGACCTGGCGATGCGCTCGAGCGCAGAAGACGATGCATCCTCGAAGATCCCGAGCTCGCGCAGTTGCTCGATGATCGGCAGCAACCCGCGGCGGCGCTGTTCGAAGAGCATCGCTTCACGGTGCAGCACGGGGGCCACCGCCGCGGCGCCGATGACCAGCACGAGGCCCACGACAGCCAGCGCGACATCGAGCCCGGCCGCGACCACGAGGATGGGGGCGAGCACGGCACCGGCGATCTCGGTGACCGCGGTGAGCGAGTCGTTCAAGCCGAAGACGCGAGCAATGGCATCTTCCCGGGCCCACCGTTGCAGCAGGGTGATGAACGTGACCTCGAAGATCATGCCGCCGACGCCCTGCACGCCGAGCAGCAGCAACGTTGGGCCCGCGGAGTGCACCACGCTGAGCAAGGCGAACGGCGCACCGATGAGCACCCCGGCCGTGGCGACCAGCAGCCCGGCGAAGCGCGATGCGCCCAGCCGAGCAGCGAACGGAGCGATCAGCAGCCCGCCGACGCCCATCGCGGCAGCCATCACGCCCACCCAGTCGGCGCCCTTCCCGAGCACGTCCTTGGCGATGAGCACGTGCAGCACGTTCTCTGCGCCCACCTGGAACAGCAGCGCCGAGGTGAGCACCATCAGCGCCAGCAGGCCGGGGCTGCGCCGCACTTCTCGGCCACCGTCGACCACGTCGGCCCACATCGACGATGCCTCTTCGCTGATCTCCTCCTCGAAGCCGGCCTCGTCGGCCGCGCCCGCCGCAGTGTTGGCTCGGCCGCCGCCCAACGCGCCGGCGCGCACCAGCAGCCCGGCCGACAGCAGGAACGTGAGCGCGTTGACCAGGAACGCGAACCCGGGGTCGGTGGCGGCGACCACCAGCGCACCGAGGGCCGGCCCCACGAAGAAGGCGAACTGCGCGATCACGCTCTCGGCCGCGTTGGCCGCGGCCAGGTCGTCCTCCGCCACCACGTGCGGTGTGGCAGCCACCGCAGCTGCGCGATACGGCACGGTGAGCACGGAGTTCATCACCGTCAGCACGATCACCACTGCGACGTGGCCACCGGCCCAGATGACGATGGCCACGGCGAGCATCACGACGAAGCGCCCGATGTCGAGCGTCATCATCAGCCGCCGTCGGTCGTAGCGATCGGCCACCACACCGCCGAACGGGCTGAGCACCACGTACGCGAGGATGCGCAACACGGCCGCCGCCGCCACCCAACCCGCCGACCCCGTGTCGTCGATGAGCAGCACCACCAGCGCCACGGCGTAGAGGAAGTCGCCGGTCATCGAGACCGCGTAGCTGCCCAGCAACCATCGCCAACGGCGGTGGCGCCACGCTCCTCGAAAGCCGCCCGCCTTGTCGTCGCTCACGCCCACCGCCCCCATCCGTCTCCACGACTCGTGATCGGATCTTGCCCGCTCGTGGGCGCCCGAACTGTAGTGCCGGGCACCGTCGCTGTGTCGGCCAGCGCACAGAACTCAGCTCGTGCGAGGCGCAACATGCGGGTACCGACAACAACACCGCACGACAGCGGTACCAACCAGGAGGACGACACCATGAGCAGCACCAACGAAGAGAACACCACCGAGACCGAAGCCGACACCGAGGGCCATGGCCGCAAGGGTTACCGCATCGGCGAGGCCGGCACGGAGGCCGACACCGAGGGTCACCTCCGCACCAAGGCGTCTCGCGTCGGCGAGGCCGGCACGGAAGCCGACACCGAGGGCCACGCGGGCCGCAAGATCGCCCGCATCGGCGAGGCCGGCGCCGAGGACGACGACACCGAGGGGCACGCCAGCCGCCGCAGCGGTCGCTGATCGTCCCGTGGCAGCACGGTCGCCCGAGGGGTGGCCATCACACAGATCTGAAGCCGGGGGCGGGGATGGCCGCCCCCGGCTTCAGCGCGTGGTGGAACTGCTCGACGGCTCCATCGCCGGAGGTCAGCTCACGTGACCGGCCACGATGCATATGCTCCGGCGGTGGGCTCATCGATCCGGACGCTGCTGTTCAGTGATGTGGAAGGTTCCACGGCACTGCTGCAGCGGGTCGGCGACCGGTACGGCGACCTGCTCGGTCGCTATCGCCTCATCATGCGCGATGCCATCTCCGCCCATCGTGGTGTCGAGCACGGCACCGAGGGCGACTCGTTCTTCGTGTCCTTCGACTCGCCACTCGACGCCGTCGCGGCAGCAGTGCAGATGCAACGAGGACTGCAGATTGCTGGATGGCCGCAGGGGTGCGAGATCAAGGCCCGCATCGGGCTGCACGTGGGCGAGGTCACCGAGCAGGATGGCGGGTTGATCGGCCTGGCCGTGCACCACGCCGCTCGCGTGGCTGCGGCCGCGCACGGAGGTCAGCTGATCATCTCCGACGACGTGCGCCGACTCACCCCGACCCTGCCGGAGGAAGTGACGTTGCGCGGTCTCGGAGAGCATCGGCTGCGCGACCTCGGCATCGTTGCGTTGTTCCAGGCGCTGCACCCTGAGCTCGATGCGGAGTTCCCTCCGCTGCGGGCGATGCCGACGAGTCGTTCGAACCTGCCACGGTTCGCCGGCTCGATGGTCGGCGCCGCGGAAACACTCGA
>ERZ1026796.209-NODE-209-length-49629-cov-3.388893_pt1 | contig 49629 bp, 39 predicted proteins | sample MGYA00520874_ERZ1026796 | MGnify/ENA primary metagenome ERZ1026796 (study PRJEB33270, sample SAMEA104284474) | anaerobic digester metagenome | biome: Anaerobic digester microbiome; feature: mesophilic sludge digester; material: Anaerobic digester biomass | place...
TTCCAAAAGCGTTCGATTAAATTCAAATTGGGTGCATAAGGCGGTAGGAACTTCAGCCTGATCCGGGAGTGTTCTAAATAGTCCGTGACGGCGCGGGCGCGATAGTAACGGGCGTTATCACCGATGATGGTGATCTGCGCGGCTTGCGGATATAGCCATTTAATAGGATATCCAGACATTTTTATTGTGCGGCATATCGAGTTTCTGGAAGATGGAAGAACGAAATCACCCGTTCTACACGATGCTGGAGAGACTTCAATGCCGAGTGAAGGCGATTTTTCAGATCGCTTTTGTTCTTAATCGGTTGCCGCCCAAGTTGCTTATCCTTAATTTCCTCCCAAACATGCTCATCCGGATTGAGTTCAGGACTGTAGGCGGGTAGATAAAAAATACGGATTTGACGGCGGTGACGCCATACAAACCAACGTACCCTCTTTGAGCGATGAAATGAAGCGCGATCAACGATTAAGAAAATCGGTTGCTGGCGGCATTCAATGATCTGATTGAGAAATTGGATATATTCTTGAGAGGCGATATTTTTTTCCGTGACAGGGTAATGCAATTTTCCGTTTGGCGTGACAACCGAGAGAATATTTAATCGTCCTCGTTTTCCCGTCACAGAGACATCGGGTCTAATACCGCGTTCACTCCAAGTTTTTCCTGACCGTTCGCGTAGGTCAACAGCCGCTGCGTCCTCAAAGCCAATCTCGGCCCCAACCTTGCTAGCAAATCTCTGTATTTTTGGGAATTTTTCATTAAGATAGCGTTCCACCACCGCCGGATCCTGCTCCAGAGGTCTGTAGTTCGGCTGTTGATTCGTTAAGCCGAGCTGATGTAAGTGATGATTAATGGTGGCCCCGATGACCTGCACGTTATAGTGACGGGAGATCAATGCCGCTAACAGGTCACAGGTCCATAGCGTCGTGTCATACCCGAAATTTTCGGGACGCGTTTCGAGCACGATCCCTTTTAACCAGGCCTCCATCTCCGCCGTTACCAGGGGTCTGGCGCCAGGCGCTTTCTTCGTATTAAGCCCCTCATAGCCATGTTCTCTAAATCGTTTGAGCCAATCATAGAGGGTGCTGCGACTGAGACCGAGTATCTTAATGACGTCCTCTGGGCGGTAACCCATTTCCTCGACAGCATGAACGGCGATTTTGCGAAAGTAACTCATCACCTCATCAGGAATCAAGCGCCCATCGGATAGCCAGTCAGGTTTCATCGTCAACTCCGCAATACAGAATCTATTTCTAATAGTATAGACCCCCTCTTCGGTTCTTCAATGTCATTCATGTAGTTTTAACAAATAAAACGACTATACCTAGCCGCACAGCGGTGCGTTGAGATATGATGCATGAAGCGGAAAATATCGCAAGTGATCTATTCAACGAGTATAAGTCTTGATCAATAAAGTTGTACCGCCCGTTTTTGGCCCCATATAAGAGAGGTGGCCCCGGAGAATCGGACACCGGTCTAAGTGATAGCCTTGCTTCATCCCTGGGCCGCGGGAGCGGCCCCCAACGGGAGCAAGAGCATGGCCAGAAGGCAGCGGCGCAACCCCGCACCGGCCTGCAAGGCGCAAGTCGCCTGAGCAGCGATCAAGGGCGACAAGACCTTGGCGGAATGGGCCCCGCGGCACGACAGCCACCCCAACCCGATCACCGACGGGAAGACGCCACGGTTGGAACGCGCGGCCCAGGTATTCGACGGCGGTCCGTCCGTCGCGTCGCCGGACCTCAAGACCCTGCACGCCAAGATGGGCGAACTGACCCTGGAGAACGATTTTTTAGACAGCGCGCTCACCCAGGCGGGCCGGCTGAGCGCAACGCGATGATCGACCGCCGCCACGACCTCGATCAGGGGCTTGCTCATGAGACCGTACCCGCTTTCCCTGATCTCCCGCGTGGAGACGATGACCGCGTTCGAGCCGAGCTCGGACTTGATCTGCGCCAACGCATCCTTCATGGATACCGCCGTATAGGTCTTAATTTGCATCGATCCTCACCAGTCCCAGGTTCTTGATGGTCACGTCCGGAGGTATCTCGTTGTGGGAGAGGACCACAAGGTCCGGCATGTACCGCTCGGTCAGCCGCTTGATATAGGATCTGCTGACAGGCGAAGTCAGCAGGATCGGAACCAGTCCCTGTTTGCCCACGTTATGCACCTCCTTGTTCAACGTCATCAGGATCTTTTGTGATTTCTCGGGTTCTAATGCAAGATACGAACCATGATCGGTATGCTGGATGGAATGCGAGATCATCCCGTCTACAGCGGGGTCCAGAGCCAGGACACGGATGGCGTTGTCCTGTATGTAGGGCTTGGAAATGATGCGCATGAGGGCCTGTCTGACATACTCCGTCAAAATGTCGGGATCCTTGGTCATGGCGCCGTAGTCGGCAAGAGTTTCCAGAATGGTCAGGACGTTCTTGACGGATACCTTTTCCTTGAGCAGATTCCTGAACACCCGCAGGACCACTCCAGCCGGGAGGGTGGAGGGGACAAGATCCTCCACCACCTTGGGATGGGATCTCGACACGGTGTCAAGGATGGATTGAAGCTCCTGCCGTCCGAGGAGCTCATGTGTGTTTGCCTTGATCGCTTCGGTGAGGTGGGTTGCGATGACCGTGGATGCGTCAACCACTGTCAACCCCGCCAGCTGGGCCCGCTCGCTGTCGGACTTCTTGATCCAGAGAGCGGGGAGGCCGAATGCCGGTTCCTTCACTGGAATGCCCGGGATGTCGATCTGCACGTTTTCCGGGTTCAGGAGCATGAGTCTGTCCGCCATGGCCTCCGAGCGGGCGATCTCCGATCCTTTGAGCATGAGTTTGTATTCGTTCGGTTTGAGATCCAGGTTGTCGCGGACATGGATGGGCGGCACGATGACTCCAAGGTCGCCGGCTACGGTCCGCCGCATGCCTTTGATGCGCGTCAAAAGTTCGCCGCCCTGAGACGAATCCACCAGGGGGATGAGGCCGTATCCGATCTCAAACTCCAGAATATCCATGGGCAACAGGGATTCCGGAGACACCTCCTCCTCCCTGGGCTCGGCTTCTTCCTTTATTTCCTCCTCTTTCCTGAATCTCAGGGACAGCCATCCGATTCCGCCCAAGAGCAGGGAAATGGCGAGGAACGAGACATGAGGCATGCCCGGGACCATTCCAAAGCAGAAGATGATCACCGCTGCGGAGAGCAGGGCCATGGGCTGGAAGGACAGCTGCTCGGAGAGCTGCCTGCCGATGGATTTGTCTGCAGCCGACTGGGTGACGAGGATGCCTGCCGCGGACGAGATGATCAGCGCCGGGATCTGCGAGACCAGACCGTCGCCGATGGTCAGGGTAGTGTAGACGGTGAGCGCCTCGGAGAACGGCATTTTGTGCTGGAGGACTCCGATGATGATGCCGCCTATAATGTTTACGAAGGTGATGATGATGCCTGCTATGGCATCCCCCCGCACGAACTTCGTGGCTCCGTCCATGGCCCCGTAGAACTCGGCCTCCCGGCGTATGAGGTCGCGCCGCTCGCGTGCCTCCTGCTCGGTGATCATGCCCGCATTGAGGTCGGCGTCGATGGCCATCTGCTTGCCGGGCATGGCGTCCAAGGTGAACCGTGCGGTCACTTCGCCGATGCGCGTGGCGCCCTTGGTGATGACCACGAAGTTGATGATCACGAAAATGGCGAACACCACGAACCCGACCACGTAGCTTCCGCCGACCACGAACTGGCCAAATGTGTTGATCACCCTGCCCGCCGCCAGCTCGCCCTCGGAGCCGTGCAGCAGGATCAGCCTCGTCGATGCGATGTTGAGTGCCAGGCGGTAGAGGGTCACCACCAAAAGCAGCGACGGGAACACCGAGAAGTTCAGGGGATTGACGGTGTACATGCTCACCATCAGCGTGATGATGCCGATGGCGATGCTGAATGTGAGAAGAATGTCCAGGAGAAACGTGGGCAGCGGCACGAGCACGATGACCAAAACCACCATGACCCCGAAGGCCATGACGATATCACTGGCGACTTTCCGATCGAGATTGAATGGGAGCTCTATTTTCTGTGCCATTTACCTGATGCCCGCCTTGAGTCTGTAGACATATGCAAGAATCTCAGCCACCGCCTTGTACCACTCCTCCGGTATCACATCACCGATTTCCACGGTTTTATACAAAGCCTGTGCCAAGGGCTTGTCCTCCACTACGGGTATGCCGCCGGCACGCGCGATCTCCCTGATCTTTTCCGCCAGGTGGCCGGCGCCTTTCGCCAGCACTACGGGAGCCACCATCTTGCCCCGCTCGTATTTGAGAGCCACAGCCAGATGAGTGGGGTTGGTGATGACCACATCGGCCTTGGGCACCTCTTTCATCATCCTGCGGCGGGCCATGTGCATCTGGATGGAGCGGATCCTGCTCCTGATCATGGGATCCCCTTCATGCTGCTTGTACTCCTCCTTCACCTCCTGCTTGGTCATCATGAGATCCCGGGTGTGCTGCCAGCGCTGGAATGCGTAGTCGGCCACCGCAACCATGATGAAAATCCAGAGAAAATCCCAGAGAAGGTGCATGGAAGACTGAAAAAATGTCAATACTATGACAGGAAGGTCGCAATCGATGAGCGGCGGGAAAATCGGAACCTCACGGCGGATGGCCCGGTAGGCCACCCAGGAGATCACGATGAGGATGATGATAGTTTTAACCAATAATTCCAAGCTCTTCAAAGAAAAAAACTTATTTTTGAATCCTGTCACGGGGTTGAGCTTGGAGAATTTCGGAACGATGGGCTCGCCGCTGAATACGAATCCGAACTGAAGGATATTTGACGCTATTCCGATGGCCAGGAAAATGACGAGGATGGGTAGTACCAGAATCCCGAGATGGATCACCGCCTGGTGAAAGATGGCCACCAGCGAGTCCAGAGATCCGTCCCACGCCGATGCATTGCCGATATAGAAGCTCATGACCTTCCCGAGCTTTTCCGCAACCGACGGTATATAGAAGTAGAAGGAGATCACCGTGCCCAGAAACAAAAAGCACGTAGAAACCTCAGTGCTTTTGCATACTTGCCCCTTATCTCTGGCGTCCTGTATCCGTTTTCCGCTCGGTTGTTCCGATCGTTCCTGACCGTTCTCGTTCTCTTTTGCCATGGAGGTGAATTTTGCGAAAACCGTACCAGGAAAATTGCCGGGCCTTTTTTCCTGCACGAAGCATTCATATCGAGGGAGTGCGGAGTGAGAGGGAGACGGGTTATGAACAATTACCGGCCGAAATGGTAGCGATCGAAGGTATTGTCTGGTATAAGGAGGAAAGAGTGTATATGTGAGGCATCTTCAAAAGAAGTGTATGGAAGTGTATCGGAAAATTGTTATTGTATAGTGTAAAAGCGGTTGAGCAATGAGAAGGTGGATGGTTCAATACAAGAACCAGAGGAGGAGGAATCAGTGAACGATCTGAGAAGTATTCGGAAGTCAAAGGGATTGACCATGGAACAGCTGGCCAATCTGAGTGGAGTTTCGTCGAAAACCATCTCGCTCTACGAACACACGCCACCCAGGAGGCCGAGCAGGAAGGTGGTGGATAAGCTATCGAAGACCCTGGAGATCTCTCCCGACAAGCTGCTCGGGGCCATCGGGTCGAAGGGCAGAGCACAGGCGGGTGCAGGGCAGGAGAAATTTGAAGAGGCCATTGAACTCAGTGATGCACATGTAGTAAGAATTCTCGGACTGATTGAAAAAGAGGTTGCCGAGCTGCAGCACCTGCTGGTCGAGTCCGCCTCTCTGGCAGGAGAGCATCCTGTTCTGTCAAGGAGCGTCGAATATCTTGCTAACGATATCGACATCCTCAACGAGATCAGGCAGAAGCTCACATAGTCCGAATCATGGGTAAGACATACTGCGAGGTGGGAGCAGCAGTCCCGGATATGAGATGATTGTCCTCCAGGATGTGTCAAAACTCTACCACGACAATATGCATGCCCTGCGTAATGTCACCTTTCATATCGAGAAAGGTGAATGTTGCTTTATCCTCGGCCCTTCAGGGGCCGGGAAGACCACTCTGCTCAAGATTCTCTATGCAATGGAGCGCCCGACGAGCGGGCAGCTCTCTCTCTTCGAGAGGAATACCGAGAAGCTGGGCTTTCACGACATACAGGCTCTGAGGCGGCATATGGGCTTCATCTTCCAGGATTACCGGCTCATCGACGACTGGAGCGTTTACGACAATGCGGCCGTCATACTCCAGATCCTCGGCAAATCTTCAGGTTATATCCACAGCCGCGTATGGCAGATGCTCAAATGGGTTGGTCTTCAGCACAAGGTGTACGACCGCGCGGGAGATCTCTCGGGCGGGGAGAAGCAGCGGCTCGCCATTGTCAGGGCCATTATTCACGATCCCGACATCCTCCTGGCGGACGAGCCGGTCGGAAGCCTCGACGACGCTACGGCTCGGTATGTGATGAACATGTTCCACCGTCTCCATCGCAAAGGAACAACGCTCGTCATTGCAAGCCACCGGGAGGATCCGTTCATCGATTTTGCCCGGGTGATAGCCTTGGACAGGGGCAGGCTCGTAGGCGGGTGAGGCAGGCCCATGATCAGGCTGTTCTACATTCTCAAACTGCTGGGGAGGGGGTTCTCAAGGCGTCCGTGGGGCGGTTTCATCACGCTGGTCGCCTGCTGGTTTGCGGTATGCCAGCTGATCATGGTCTTCCATGCCGTTTCCTTCACCGGGCGGGCAAAGACGGTCCGCGGCACCACGAGCACCATCATGGCGTATCTCGCAGGCCGGCCCGACGAGGTCGCCATCGGCTCGGTCCGGGAGCGGATAGCGGCCATGAGCGAGGTCGCGTCCGTCGAGTTCGTCCCCAGGGGCTCGGGCCTTGTCCGCCTGAAGCAGTGGCTCGGTCCGGAGGATTCTCTGGTGAAGGATATCGATCCCGACATTCTTCCCGATGCCTTTGAGATCGGTCTCAAGCCCGAGCACACAGGCTCCATCGAAGATGTGGCCGCTCGGATCGGTACGATCAGCGAAGTCGAAGATGTCCGTTATGACCGGGGCATCCTCGGCTCCATCGCCGAAGCGTATTACATGGTTCTCATTTCGGGCATGGTCCTGGCGCTGATCGTGGTCTTGTCTCTTTCCCTGGTTGTTTTTCTGTCCATTCGCGTCGGTATGATCTCGAGGCGCCGTGAGATGGAGGTGCTCCATCTTCTGGGGGCGGGCAGATTTTTTCTCTGTGCGCCGTACTTCATGGAGGCTTTCGTCTATGGTGTCGGAGGTGCTGTCCTGGCACTTCTTGCCATGGAAGGGGCGCTCGCCTTTCTCGTTGCCGAAGCGCCGGTTCTGGGCAGTCTCCTCACCCCCTTGCATACCCATCAGATGATCTTCGTGGTCGCCCTGCCCGGTTTTTTAAGTCTGCTGGCGGCGCATCTGGCAATCAAACGGAGCATCGATGAATAGGGCGGCTCTTGCGCTCCTGTTCTTCCTGTTTTCTTCTTGGAGCTTACATGCCGACGATGCGTCTCTCAAGCTCGAGGAGCTGACCAGGAAGGCCAAGGAGTTGGAGGGGACATATCTCTCGGAGGAGAAGAAGCTCAAGTCCATCGACGCGGAGGTCCAGAGGATGCAGAAGAGGATCAGCCGGGTGAAAGAAAACATCATGAGCAAGCAGGCCCAGATCTCCATCCTCGACAAGGAACTGGCGGCCTATGAGGCAAACCTGGCGACAGCGGAGAAAGGAATGCGCCACCAGTGGGTCATGCTGTACAAAGGAGCATCGCTCGATATGATCAATGCATACTGCGGGCACGAGCGATATTCCGGATATGTCAATGCAGTGATCCGTCATCGCGTCCGGACTGTGCGGGAATATCAGCGGCTGAAAGAAGAGCGTGAGGCGACCAGGGCAAAGGCGAAGGAGCTGACCGAGCTTTTGAGGCAGGACCTTGCCGAGCTCCAGAAGACGGTCGACGAGCTGGCTGCCCAGCGGACACAAAAGATCCGACTGGTATCATCACTGAAAGGGCAGTCAAAAAAATATCAGGACCAGATACAGAGCCTCCTGGAGGAGATCCAGAAGGGGGCGGGAGAGATCCTGGAAGCGGGAGCCGACTTCCTGAAACACAAAGGGAAGCTCCCGTGGCCGGTGAAGGGAAAGGTGGTGAGGAAGTTCGGACCCTTCACTCTGCAGGGCGTACCCCAGCGGTCCCAGGGGCTGGACATCGAGACTCAGGAAGGCAACCCGGTGAAGAGCGTCCATCAGGGGAAGGTCGTGTATTTCAACTGGATGGGCGGCTACGGCAACACGCTTATCCTGGATCACGGTGAAGGATATTATTCCGTCTACGGCCATCTTCAGGAAGCCCTGAAGGCGGTGGGAGATACAGTCTCCCCTCAGGAGACGATCGGCCGTGTGGGCTTGAGCGGTGATGTGCTGAGGCCCACGCTGCATTTCGAGATACGCTCCCACGGAAAGGCGCAGGATCCATATGCATGGCTGTCGAGGCAATAGTATATTTAACCGATGTATGATATAGACGCTCCATGAAGTCGAATATTCTGTGGGAGAATTTATGAAAATTCGAAAAATGTTCATTCTCGGCGGGGTCGCCGGTTTTCTTGTCATTGCCTTTGCAGGGGTGAACTTCACGAAAGTGCTCAGAGCGGAAATATCCGGGGTCTATCCTCAGCTCGAGAAGTTCACCGATTGCCTGGGTATTATAGAAAAGAGCTACGTGGAGGATGTACCGCCCGAGAAGCTCATCGAGGGGGCCATCAAGGGGATGGTTTCCGTCCTGGATCCTCATTCGGCGTATCTTACCAAGGAAGGCTACAAGGAGATGCAGATCAGCACGACCGGGTCATTCGGAGGGCTCGGAATAGAGATAGGCGTCCGCGACGAGGTGCTCACCGTCATTACCCCGATCGACGGGACTCCGGCCTTCCGTGCCGGAGTGCTTCCCGGCGACAAGATCATCAAGATCGACGGGAAGCAGACCGCCGACATGAGCCTCGAAGATGCCGTGAAGCTTTTGAGAGGCCCGAAAGGCACCGACGTGACCATCACCATTCTCAGGGGCAACCAGGAAAATCCCATGGACATGACCATCACCCGCGCCATCATCCATATCGAGAGCGTTAAATCGGAGATGCTCGAGCCAGGATACGGGTATATCAAGGTAAGGAATTTCCAGGTGGATACCGCTGACGACATTCGCAGCTCGCTCGAGGAAATGGGTCCTCTGAAAGGGCTCATCCTGGATCTGAGATACAACCCGGGAGGGCTGCTCGATCAGGCGGTTTCCGTGAGCGACATCTTTCTCGGCAGCGGCCTGATTGTCTATACCGACGGGAGAAGGCCCGAGGAGAAGACGGAGTACCGAGCCCGCAAGGAAGGATCGTTCGAGGGCTTTCCCATGATCGTGCTGATCAACGGCGGCAGTGCGAGCGCCGCGGAAATAGTGTCCGGAGCGCTGCAGGATAACAAGCGCGCCATCGTCGTGGGGGTGAAGAGCTTCGGCAAGGCGTCGGTTCAGAGTATCCGGCCCCTGAGCGACGGATCGGCGCTGAAGCTCACGGTAGCCCGGTATTACACTCCCTCGGGGAGGTCCATACAGGCAACCGGCATCGAGCCGGACATCTGGGTGGACCAGAGGACACCGGAAGCAGATGTCGAAGAGGTGAAAACGCAGACCTTCCTCCGCGAGAAGGACCTCAAGGATCATCTCGCACCGGGCAACGAGGGAAAGAGCGGCCGGACAGGCGAGTACACACCCAGATCCATACTGGACAACGACTACCAGCTCAAGTACGGGCTTGATCTTCTCAAGTCCTGGGAGGTTTTCCACTGGGCCAGAAAGGCAGCATGAAAAGACGCAGCGCCAGGCTGAAAAACCGGAAAGACATCACCATAATCATCGCCGTCGTCCTCGCCGTGCTCGCGGGAGCGGCCTTTCTGATCGTGGTGTCTCAGGACCGCGATGACGGGCCGGGCCAGCCTCTTCTGTCCATCGAGGAGTGCGGCTCCCCCGAACTCCTCATCAAGGGCTGCCTCTTCGATCTCGGTATCGACAGGAAAGATGTCCGGTTTTCCGAGAACAAGGTCAACGTAGCTCCGCGCAGAGCTCTTTCTCTCAAGAGGATCGAACGGGCCTTTGCACCGATCAGGGATGTGGGCGAGCTCCATATCGAGAACGCAGGGCATGTGCGGATCATCGTCAACAGGGAGGAGTGGAACGTCTACTTCTCCGGGGTCCCAGGCCGGCAGGCCAGATGCGCCATCATTGTCGACGACATCGGGCTGAACCTGAAATTTGCAAAGGATTTTTCCACCATAGACGCAGACCTCACCTTCTCCGTGCTCCCGGACAGGCCATTTTCCGTAAAAGCGGCGCGGTTTCTCCACGGAAAAGGAAAGGAGATCCTGCTTCACCTGCCCATGGAGGGCAATGGAAAGGATCCGGGCAAGGGAGCGATCTACCGGAATATGCCCCGCGCGGAGATCCGCTCGGTTCTCAGGCAGGATCTGAGAAGCGTGCCTCATGTGAAAGGCGTGAACAACCACATGGGCTCTCTGATAACGCCGGATAAAGATATCATGCGTATCGTGCTGAGGGATATCAGGGACCAGGGGCTGTTCTTCGTCGATAGCCTGACGACCTCCAGGTCGGTCTGCCGGGCCGTGGCTCAAGAGGTCGAGATTCCCTTTATTGCCCGGGATGTTTTTCTCGACAACGAGCGCACCGATTCCTATATCACGGCCCAGATAAACAAGCTTGTTGAGATCTCACTTCTGTATTCCGATGCGGTCGCCATCTGCCATCCCTATCCGGAGACCTTTGCCGTGCTGGCGCGGGAGGCCCCGAAGATCAGAGGGAGGGGGGTGAATATCGTTAGGGTCTCCGAGCTGATCCACAAACAGGGAAGCGCTCCATGACAGATGCGGGAGGAGGCCCGGCGTCGATTGACTCGACCCGTGCTTTGGACTATACATTACAGGTGGAGCAGACCCAATGAAGCAGTGGTTCGTGGTCCAGACAAATCCCAAGGAAGACGATGTCGCCTGCATGGTCCTCAGGCAGCAGGGGATCGGAATCTACCAGCCGTTCATGGAGAAATACGTCTTTCACGCCCGAAAGAAGATCCTCAAGAAGTATCCGCTGTTTCCCAACTATATCTTTGTCAATATCCCGCCTGTGGAAGAAGAATACCACAAGATCAGGTGGTGCCGGGGAGTGAGGAGGATCCTGCTGGACAATTACCAGCCCGTGCCGATCGACGACGAATTCATCCGGGGCCTGTGCACCCTGGAGGACAAGACATCCGGCACCATCAAGAAGCCCGTGTCCTTCGCTCCGGGGGATATTGTCCGGATAAAGTCCGGGCCCATGAAGGACCTTTACGGCGTGTTCGAGGCGTGGGGGTCGGATGAGGGGCGGGTGCGAATTCTCATCGAGATGGTGAGCAACCGGGCCAAGGTCGTCATGCACGCCTCTCTCATAGAAAAGGCGTAAACGCTGAGAAGGAGAGTTTCATACACAATATTTACGGTAACTCGAAATCGCTGAAGGCATCGGAAATCAGGGCCCTTGAGCGCCTCTACCGGAGAAGGGTCCCGCCCCAGTCAGTCATCACTCAGGAATTCGCATTAGAAATATCCAGGCTTTCCCGGGAAATCGGCATCCAGATAGGTCTTCTTCTCAGCCGGCAGGGCACCGTGGAGTATGTGATTGCGGGAACAGCGGGAGGCATATCCATCCCCAAGCTGGAAAGAAAGCGCACCCACCCCGGGAGGCTCCAGGGCCTGAGGCTCATCCATACGCGCCTGGACCGCGGCGGTCTCACCTTCGAAGACCTCACCGACCTCGCCAAGCTGAGGCTCGACATGATCTACGCCATCGAGGTCAGAGACAGCGGGGAGCCCGGCGACGCTCATGGCGCGCATCTTCTTCCCGCAGGCGACGATGCGCCCGTATGGGCCACTCTCGATCCCACGCCCACCTACCGCCTCGATCTGCCCTTCGACGAGTTCATCACGGCGCTCGAGGGCGAGATCACCCGCAAACAGAGGGCCCTGAGCCGCGGAGCGGGAGAAGACCGCGCGATTCTCGTGTCGGTGGTGCCGTCTATGAATGAGAACGCGAAGATTGCGATCTCAGAGTTTCAGTCTCTGGCCGCCTCGGCCGGGATCACGGTGATGGAAACCATCGTCCAGAGGCGGGAGAAGCCCGATCCCAAATATATCGTTGGAAAGGGAAAGGTCTCCGAAATCAGCATCAAGGCCCTTGCGCTGGACGCCGACCTGCTCGTCTTCGACCATGAGCTCTCGCCCTCCCAGGCCCGCTCAATATCCGAGGTCTCCGACTTGCGGGTCATCGACAGGACCCAGCTGATTCTGGACATCTTCGCACGCAGGGCCAAGACAAAGGAGGGTAAGATACAGGTGGAGCTTGCCCAGCTCCGCTACAACATGCCCAGGCTGGTGGGAAAGAACCCTTCCTTGAGCCGGCTCGCAGGCGGCATCGGCACCAGGGGGCCGGGCGAATCGAAGCTCGAGGTGGACAGGAGAAAGGCGAAAGACCGGATGACCAGGCTCGAGCGAGAGGCCGAGGCGATCAGTCGGAAGCGGAGGCTCACCCGGTCGAGGAGAGCCAGGGGCGAAGTCCCGGTGATCTCCATCATCGGCTACACGAACACCGGGAAGTCCACTCTGCTCAACACCCTGACCAGGAGCCATGTGCTCACGGCGGACATTCCGTTCGCCACGCTCGATCCGTCGAGCAAGCGCCTGAGGTTTCCCCGGGACGTGGAGGTGATCATCACCGATACCGTGGGCTTCATCCGCGACCTCCCGAACGATCTGCGGGCCGCATTTATGGCGACACTCGAAGAGCTCAAGGAGGCGAATCTGCTGCTGGAGGTCATCGATTTGTCCGATCCTCATCTCGAGTACCGGATGCAGGCGGTGGACGACATACTGAAGCAGCTGAACCTTCAAGACAAACCGAGGCTGAAGGTGTTCAACAAGGCCGATCGATGTATGCCGGAATTCGCCGAGGACATCGTACGCCGCTTCGGCGGGGTGGCTGTATCCGCGCTCGACAGGTCGACACTGAGGCCGCTGATCGAAAAAATGGAGTCGTTCTTCCTGGACAGGGATATCGCCAGGTGACTTCCCGGGAAACCCCCGGCGTGAAAATCGGAATATGAGCCATTTCCACGCAGTCCTGGGGTCACATCCAGGGGTCAGGTCTCAACATATGACATTTTTCTGGCTTGGCAGGCCTGGCACTTACCTGGGATAATGTCATATGTTGAGACCTGACCCCTCCCCTGTTTCGGCGTAAAGCGGCAGCTCGACTTCCAGACATTGAGGAGCCGTCGGAGAATAAGCCCGGAAGCCCCCGGTTTTTTTGTCTCTCGATGTGCCGAGCAGACTTGCACTTGGATGGGGCGAAGAAAAAGGTGCTTTGTCCGGAAAATCTCATCCGTATCTCAGCGCAGTCTGCGGTCTTGCGCCTCCCGGACATCTCCGGTGACGATCATTTCTTCTTCGGCATATATTTCCGCCATTCGTTGCGTATCTCGGCTGGAAGATTGAGTGTTCTCGACCAGGATTCGCGGATGGGCGCCGATATTGTTTCGATGGGTGCGATCTGCACCGTGGGGTCATCGATCTGCCCCGCAACCTTCAGGCTCACCACCAGAAGCCTGCCGTTGTCTCCGGTGAGCACCCATCCGAGAAGGGGGATCCAGCTGATAGCCCTGTCGATGGTTTCGAAAGGCTGTATCCCCAGCACGGCATCGATCTCCCTGGATTTGAACGAATACTTCCCCGCGGCCGAGAGCTGCAGCGAGTTGCTGTCGAGGAAGAAATCGTCGAACCGCATGACGCTGTCCTCGATGTGGAATGTCGAGGTGATGACGTTGTAGGGGAAGTTCCGGCTGGTGAGCTCGATATCTCGGGTCTGAACGATCTTGTAGATATTGAGCAGGGCGAATATCCTGGAGAACAGGGCGTATTTTTTGAGCCTGCCGTTCTTTGCGACAAGGTTCAGGGTGCCGTTTACTGATCCGTTCTCTCCGTACAGACGTCCGTTCAGGTCCATATTCCCCCTGATCCAGTCCTGCTCTTCGGAGATCGCATCGAAGAAACGATTGATGTTGGCATTGAGCAGGGCGAACGTGATATCGAACGAGAGAATCCTTGACAGATCGGTAGAAAGAAATCCCTGGGTCGTGCCCGATTCGCCGGTCGTTCGGATGTTGGACAGGGTCAGCACTCCATCCTCAAGCGATGCATCCGCAGTGGCCTCGTCCATGAGGATACCGTAGAAATCGAGATCCAGCAGCCTGACGCGCCCGCTCGCGGTATAGTGCCCGAAGCTCCTGGCCGACCCGATTCCGTCAAAAGGAACGGTCATGCCTTCGACCGTGATGTCTCCCCTGAAGACGGGCCGATCGGACAGGGTGAGCGATCCGTCGGAGACAGTGATTTTCGTGGCGTCTTTCGTGATTTTGATGCCTCTGCTTTTCAGCGTGGCGCCTGACATGAGGACCGGCCCGTCCACCGTTATGAGAGAGTCGTTCATGAAAAATGCGGCCTGCCTGCAGAGCAGAGAGCCGGTGAGGGTCGTTTTTTCTCCCCATCCGATGACCACCTCTCCCCGCACCTCGCCGGAAAGGCTCCCTCCCGCGGACACCTCCACAGCCTCCAGCTCTTCCAGATTCATGGCCCCGGAAACGCGGAGCGTACCGCGCGATTCTTCGATATGTCCGGATACGGTGAACGTTTCCGGTGAAGTTTGCAGGGTGTTGCCGGTAAAATCCAGTGATACTGCGGGCCAGAGCTTGCCCGTGATATTGGTGATCGCCTGGACAGGCCTTCCTTTTAACCTGTAAGATGTGCCGAGAAGCTCGAACCTTCTTGTGGAGATCTCGGCTGTTGCCGAGATAACCGGGCCGGTGCCTGTTCCTTTGATCTTCACAGTAGTCCCTCGAGCCAGAGAAAACTTCTCGGAAAAGAACATGCCGTCCAACGTTGCCTGGAAGGACGACTTCTGCGCACCAAACGGATCGTCGAGGACAACGGAGAGCGATCTGATGAGGCGCCCTCCCGCTGAGAGCCGCGAAGATATCTCCAGCGGAGCATCGAAATCCCGGGCCGAAGCCTCGCCACTGTGGCCGCGTATGGACTGCGAGCCCCACTGGTAGTCGCAGTCCTTCCATGTCACAATGCCTTTGGCTGTGAAACTCCTCTGTAAAGCTTCATCATAGGATGTGCTCACGTCGCCGGTGATTCTTCCCCTCTTCACACCCGAGATGCCCGCAAAAAGGTCCAGCGCGTACTGGGGCATACCGGCCGCCTTCCAGGCGTCCAGGAAATCACGGGCCGGCATGTCCACCTTGACGTCGATGCCGATTCTCATGTTCGGGAGTATGACGCCGGGAAAGGAGAGAGTCACCTTTTCGATAGAAGATCCGTTCATGGTCCCGCTCAAATCACGGATCACGATATTGCCCTTTCCATACACCACCCGACCGGTGATGTCCGTGATCCTCTCGGGACCGAATCCCGCGCCGAAGCTCTGGCCGCTGATATCCTGGATAACCATGATATGGTCGATGAACCGGGTGAAATGGATGAGCTCTTCCAGGGTACCTTCATAGTGCGCTGAGGTGAAGCGGGACGACCCGCCGCGGATCTGCGAGGTGAGGAGCGTTTTCAGCCAGGGGTCGAAATCGGCGACGGGCAGAAGGCTTACTATGGTATCGTAATCGAAGGTGTCCGAGCTCAGATCAAGTGTGACCGGTGAGCCCATTTTTTTGTCAGGCTCCGCGATCCGTCCCGAGCCGCTCACACGGACGACAGGCGTGACCAGGGATATCTCGTCCAAGGTCAGCCCGCTCTCGTCACCCCGTGCGCCGAGGGTCATCTCGAACGATTCGATCTCCGTCTCCGACCAGGGAAGGACAAGGCCTTTCCCTGAAAACCGGATTTTTGCGCCGGCGAGGCCGCCGGATGCATGGAAGTCAGCGTCCGTTGCCAGGGAGCCTTTCATCCCCTCTGCGAAGCGCGAGAGATCCATGCCCCGGGATACGACGTTTCCTTCCCAACCGTTTCCGCGCTTTGCCGAGATCTCGGTTTTTCCGCCCAGAACCTCTGCGGACAGCTCCACCCTGTCGGGGCTGACGATACCGCTGACAGACTCGATGAGGGGCACGCCGATAACGTCCGGAATGATGACGGACCCCCCGCGAATGACTACGGTGGGGGTTATCCCGAGGCTGTTCTGTTCTCTCAGCTGTTTCACGACAGCCGCATCCAGAGCGATGCGGGCGTCCTCCAGGGTGACTGAGGAGATGCGGAGCCCCCCGAAGAAGGCGTCCCAGAGGGATGCATCGGCCTGGATCTTCCGGGCGCGGAGCAGAGGCGTCTCAGATGGTCCGATCAGGACATCTTCGAGCCTTATCGATGCGCCTGGCAGTACCTCTACCGTCGTCCGGCCGATGGAGACCTCCCGGCCGGTGTGCCTCGCCAGGATCTCTTCCATGTTGGCAGCCAGCAGCATCGGGAAAATCCTGGTCAGCGCCAGATATCCGATAGCGGCCGCGAGCACCAGAACGGCGGCTGTCAAAATAGAAAAACGGAATATTTTCCGAGTGTTCATAACCATTCCAGAGTATGTGCCAGCTTCTTAACACAAAAACAGGACGTTTGTAATGGTGAAATGGTCTACCCCTGGCGTTTCCTGACAGGGGGGAGGAGCGGGCAGTGATTACATAATCGTAACCATGTACATTTTTTGTACACTCCCTGCTGTGCCGTGAGGAATGCATTCACGCCTGAGGACGGTCAGCCGGCCGACTCTCCGGCTTGACTGCCTCGATATGCGGAGGATAATTTTTTTCAGAAAACACCGTGAGGATGTCTTGACGGCGCCGTGTCGGAGTGATAAGGATCAAGACATGTTAGATATGAAAATTATTAGGCAAAATGTTGACAAGGTGAAGAATGCCCTTCAAAACCGGGGCTCTGTGGTGAACCTCGACGAACTTCTGGACGCCGATGCCCGAAGGAGGGCGTTGATCCAGGAGGCGGACGAGCTCAAGGCCAGGAGAAACCAGTTCTCCGCCCTGATCGCCAGGTCAAAGACCGAGGGCCTCGATCTCGAGAAGGAAAAGAGCGAGATGCGCGCGATTTCCGAGAGAATCAAGGCCATAGACGAGCAGATACGCCAGGCGGATGAGACGGTGAACCGGTCCTTGCTCGAGATACCCAACATCCCTCACGAAAGCGTGCCGGTGGGCAAAGACGCCCAGGACAATCAGGTGGTCCGCGTCTGGGGTGAGAAGCCCGAATTCTCCTTTGCCCCGAAGGATCACTGGGATGTCGGGGAAGGTCTTTCCATCCTCGACTTCAAACGTGCCGCAAAGATCACCGGCGCCCGCTTCGCCGTGAACTGGGGGCAGGGCGCGCTGCTGGAGCGGGCGCTGATCAACTTCATGCTCGACGTGCACACCAGAGACCACGGCTATACGGAGGTGCTGACTCCCTTCATGGTCAACCGCGAGAGCATGACTGCGACCGGCCAGCTGCCCAAGTTCGAGGAAGACCTCTTTGCCACGGACGACTATTTTCTCATCCCCACGGCCGAGGTGCCGGTGACCAATCTTTACCGGTCCGAGACCCTGGAGGGCGGAGACCTGCCCGTGAAGCTCGTGGCTTACACCCCCTGCTTCAGGAGGGAGGCGGGCTCGTATGGAAAAGACACCAGAGGGCTCATCAGGCAGCACCAGTTCAACAAGGTGGAGCTGGTGAGGTTCGCAGATCCTTCCAGGTCATTCGAAGACCTCGAGGAGCTCACCGGCGATGCCGAGGATATCCTGAGGCGGCTCGGCCTCCACTACCGGGTGGTAGTGCTCTGTACCGGCGACCTCGGTTTCTCTTCTGCCAAGACATACGACCTCGAGGTCTGGATGCCCGCCCAGGGCGTCTACCGCGAGATATCCTCCTGCAGCAATTTCGTAGACTTCCAGGCGCGCAGAGGGCAGATCCGCTACCGGGACAAGGAAACGAAGAAGACCGACTACTGCCATACGCTCAACGGCAGCGGTCTGGCTGTGGGACGAACCCTCGCCGCGATCCTCGAGAACTACCAGCAGCGGGACGGAACGGTTGAAATCCCCGAGGTGTTGAGATCATACATGAGGCTTGACCTCATTTCGCCAATCGGTTAAGGAGAAATACACTGTAGATTTCCGGAGGGATGGCCGAGTGGCTTAAGGCGGCGGTCTTGAAAACCGCTGTACCTTTACAGGTACCGTGGGTTCGAATCCTACTCCCTCCGCCAGAGGGCTCTTTCAAGGGAGAGATGGCCGAGTGGACGAAGGCGTTCGCCTGCTAAGCGAATGTAGGGCCAAAAGCTCTACCGAGGGTTCGAATCCCTCTCTCTCCGCCACATTCCTCATGCTGCAGTCCAGCGCAGCCGGTGCAGCCTTGGCGTCCGTCATGGGCGCATCCCGCCCGATTTTTTGAAATCCCTCACCGATGCCTCTTCAGCGCCGCGCCGGAGAAATCCTGTTTCGAGACAGGGTTCGCAGGTGCCTATACGGGACAGCGGCGGATCGCCGATACCTTCTCCGGGAATGTGAGAGGCGGGTCTACCGGTGACGAAGAGAGAGATCATACGGGCGCTCCTCTTGAGTCTATACCGCTCGACTCGGGTGAGCACGCCGGACCCATTGCACAAGCTCGTGACGCCTCCTGAGGATCAGAGCATTGTATACGGGTCCACATCGATCCTGAGCCGTATCCCTGAAGGGAGCTGCATGAGTTCCAGGCGGTCCAGCGCCGCATGGAGCCTGTCGCGGCTGTTCGAGGTGAGTATGATGTGCCACCGGTGGCTGCCCCTGAGCAGTGAGATCGGCGCAGGGGCCGGTCCGAGGAGGTTCACGTCTCGAGGTTTCAGCCTGCGCACCGTCTCATTGACGGTCCTGGTGAGAAGACTGTTGTCGGCACTGGAGAAGATGCACCGAGCCATGAATGTGAATGGTGGAAACCCCGAGGCCTTCCTGACCTCGGTCTCGGCGCGGATCATCCCGGTGTAGTCGTATCCTGCGATGGCCTGTATCAGCGGATGGTCGGGGATGAGGGTCTGGACGAGGACCCGGGTGTCCGCGGTGCGTCGCCCCGCGCGCCCCGCCACTTGAACGACCTGCTGGAAGGTGCGCTCTCCCGCCCGGAAATCGGGCATGAACATCAGCTGCTCCGCGTGCATGACCCCTACGAGGGTGAGAAAAGGAAAATCATGGCCTTTGGCGATCATCTGTGTTCCCACGATGATATCGGCCTGCCGGTCGCGGATGGCGCCAAGGGCTTTTGTGAGCTTGTTCGATGTGGTGATCTCGTCCGAGTCCATCTTCAGGACCCGGGCACGGGGGAACAGCGCCTGGATTCTCTGGACAATATTCTCGGTGCCTATGCCGAGCGGCTTCATGTCTATGCACCCGCATTTGGGGCATATCTCGGGCAACGCCATGGAATATCCGCAGTAGTGGCAGACTCCCGATCCTTTTCCCCGGTGATAGGTGAGGCTTCTGTCGCACCTGACGCATTTCAGCGTCAAGCCGCATGCCGGGCAGATCATGGCGGGGGCGTATCCCCTCCGGTTGATGAAAAGCAGGGTCTGCTCGCTCTTGTCCAGCGTATCCTGTATCGCCCGGGAAAGCTGATCCGAGACCGGGCTCTTGACGCCCCGCATATCGATGACATCGATCGCAGGCAGGCCGGCGCCGCCCGTCCGTTTGGACATGGTGATGAGGCTGTGGTCTTTTCCGGACGCCCTGATGTACACGTCCATGCTCGGCGTCGCGGAGCCCAGAATGACCACGGCCCGGTTGTTCTTCGCCCTCAGCAGGCTCAAGTCTCTGGCGTTGTACGGGATGCCGTCTTCCTGTTTGTAGCTGTGGTCGTGCTCCTCGTCCACGATGATCAGGCCGAGGTTCGCCAGGGGAGAGAACACGGCGGAGCGCGTGCCCAGGACAAAGCTCGTGGCAGACCGTGCGGTCTTGAGAAACTCACGAGCTCTGGCGGCGGGGGGCAGTCCGGAATGGAATACCGCTACATCGAGCGGTATGCGGTTCTTGATCATGGAGATCGTCTGGGGCGTCAGCGCGATCTCGGGCACGAGATACAGCACCGATCGTCCCATGGCCAGCGCTTTCACTGCGCAGGCCAGGTACACCTCGGTCTTGCCCGAGCCCGTTATGCCGTGGAGAAGGAAGCTCCTGAAACATCCGGCGCCGAGGGCGTCGGTAATCATACGGATCGCCGCTTTCTGCTCGGCTGTGTGCCTGATAGAGGGCTCGGGAACGCTCACGATCGAGCCGGAAGGCGACGCCTGTTTCTGCTCCAGAAATCCTCTTTTGATGAGGGACTTCAGAGAGCTCGAACATCCCGGAAACAGCTCCCTGAAACTCTCGGGGGACATTCCCTGCTCGGGGACGGCGAGCAGGATCTCGTGCTGCTTTTTCCCGACCACCCCCCGTCCGGTGCCGGTCCGGAAGATTCTCGTCTCCCGGAGCGCGGATGTCATGCGTGCCCGCCTTAGGTATGGAGGGAAGGCCAGAGCCAGTGTCGCACCCGCGCCGGTATGATAGTATCGGGACGCCCAGAGCAGGAGATCGAGCAGTTCCCGGGGAATCAAGGGTTTTTCGTCGAGAACCCTGTCGATGGATCTGAGCCCGGGACGGTCATCCTGACCCTCTTTCACTGAAACGGCTATCCCCACCTTGGCGGTCTTTCTCACCGGGACGACAACCCGTGAGCCGACGGGCACCTGCATCCCTTCCGGCACCCGGTAGGTGAGCATCATGGGGATGGCCGCCATGACGGCAATATCGGCTGTCCGTATGTCGCCCATCCGGCAAAGGCTAGCACTATTGCCCGAAATATCAAAGGATTTTTTCGCTGTGCTTACGCTCTTGACTCCTGATTGTTTTACCTTTTATACTCTATCCCAAAGAAAAACGGAGGGTTTCTTGAAGCGGGTAGGTTTGGAACAGATCTTGCGTGATCTTCACGACATCGACCCTGAAATCAAGAAAATGGCAGCCAAAGCTATTCTGAGGGAGCCCTCCTGTTCCGGTCAGCTCGTTGCATCCATTCTCAAGGATGCGGACAAACCGACCGCCGCAGCATTGTACGACACCCTGTTCGACGATGAGAATGACTACACGGCCGTCTTCTTCGATGCCACCGCCGACCCTGACCCGAGGGTGAGGAGGCAGGCGATCCGCTACCTTTTCAGGCGGGGGTCGTTCACTGCGGAGGACGGTCTTCGATGGCTGAGAGACAATGATCCGTACGTGCGCCGGAGGGTGATCGGCTACCTCTTCTGGATCAATGACAGATCGGCGATCGACTCGGTCGTCCGTCTCGTACTGGACGACCCTGATCCCATGGTCAGAAAGGACGCCCTGAGGCTCGTGGGGATATGGGGGGGCAGGAAAGATGTCCAGCATGTCGTACAGGCGCTGGACGATTCTTCGGTGGAGGTCAGGATCCAGGCGATCCGGACCATGAAACGTCTCACCGGTGAGGATTTCGGTGAACCGCTCGGAGTATCCGATGATGAGTTCGAGTGGATCATCGCAAAATGGCAGGGCTGGTGGGAACTGATGAAAGAAAGGATGTAGCGGCATGGAAACATCTGTGTATTCCGCCAAGGAGTTCGCTTCCCTGCTCGGCATCTCTAAATCGGCCCTGCTGAAGATGGAGGCCGAAGGAACGCTGCCGCAGCCCCGACTGGATAATGGGATGAGGACATATCATCCCCATGATATACCGGAGTATCTCGCGAGGCTCGGTAAGCCGCCCCTGGTCGGTGCGAAGCGGCGCCAGATCTTCTTGAACTTCAAAGGCGGTACCGGCAAGACGAGCATCTCCGCCTTCTATGCCTTCAGGCTGGCGCAGCTCGGCATGAACGTGCTCATGGTCGACCTCGACCCGCAGGGCCACCTCACCCAGTGTCTCGGCATCGACCACAGCTCCTTCGATGCCACGCTCTACAACGTGCTCATAGAGCGGATGGACATCCGCGACGCGATCATCGACACCAAGATGAAAAACCTCAAGCTCATCCCGGCGAACCTCGATCTCTCTCCGGTCGAGCTCTCGCTCACCTCCATGAATGCGCGTGAGCTCAGGCTGAAGAAGAGCATCACATCCGTCCAGGAAGAATTCGACATCATCATCATGGACGCCTCGCCTTCCATCGGCCTGCTCAACTTAAACGGCATCCTCGCCAGCAACGAGCTCTTCGTTCCGGTGCTGGCCGATTTTCTCTCCTATCACGGCCTCAAGATCCTCTTCGAGACGCTCACCACCATCGAGGAGGACTTCGATTTCCTGCTGGACAATATCTACATCTTCCTGAACAACTTCAACGCCTCCCACAATATCTGTCTCAGGGCCAAAGAGGCGCTCGAAAAGCACTACAGCGGATATCTCATGAAGACCATTATCCGCCAGGACACCAAAATCGCCGAGGCGGCGAGCATGGGGATGCCCATACACCAGTACGCCCCGAACAACAGGGGCGCATCGGACATCAACGCCTTCATCAAGGAAATTTTTCCCAACCTGCCAATTGCCTTTTGAGGAGTTTTATGGTTATTCTTAAGATCCAGTGGAGCGTGCACATTCGCCTTGGATACAGCCTACATTGACCTGAGGAGAAAGAGCATATGAAAGACGGCTTCGATAAGAGCGTTGCTGAAAAAATGCCCAGAATGCAGAAAAAACGGCCCAACAGGCCGTGGAATGTAGATCCCGTGCTCATGAAGACACAGGAGGAGGTCGCGCCCAGGATCCCGGAAGCAAAACAGCCCATTGGGGAAGAGAGGACGCCCGAGCCGGGGAAGCCGGGCCGGACTCTGCAGGACGGGATGAATGCCGGGACAGAGAAGCCCGCTGCTCAGGCAAGCGCCGTACGGCCTTCCGCCAGGGTGCAACAGGCCGTATCGCTGGACGAAGAGCGTGACGCCCTGTCCCCGAAGGATATTCCAGACAGGGAAAACAGGGACCTCGCAAGGGCCGTCGAAACCATCAAGGATATCAACTCGGATTTCACCCGGATCATCTTCGAGAGGAAGGAGATCCAGCAGAAGCTCCAGCAGAGCACCCGCACCATCGAGGAGGTGGAGCGGGAAAACGCAAGGCTCAAGGAAAGGCTCGCGGCGTTCGAGAAGGAGGCCGTCGACAATTCCCTCATCGAGCGGGAGATCGATTTTCTCAACGAGCAGCTGGAAGACGCGGACCTCTATATCCAGAACATGATGGGCCTTCTCGAAGAGAAAGCGCAGACTATCGAACAGGAGACTTCGAAGCGCAGGGAACTGGAGAGCCGATTCGAAAACATCAGCCGTGAGATCCACGAGAAGGCCAAGCTCGATGTCAAGGTCTCCATTCTCGAGCGGGATCTGGGCATCAGCACCACGCGGCTCAAGGAGCTGGAATCGAAGCTCGAGGAGGAGTACCAGAAGAGGGAGCCGCTGGAGCAGGAGATCGTCGAGCTCAAGAATGCCCTGGACCGGGTGTATTCCTCACTTGCTCACATCCGCCTGAAGGCAAAAAGAGAGGTGTATGGATCCTGATACGACCAAGAAGGTGAGCGACCTCCTGAGCCTCATGGAGGACATTTCTTCCGACGTGGACGCGAAGTCCGAGCTGGATGCCCTCACGGAGAGGATCGAGATATTGGAAAGCAAGGTCGAGGAGCTCGCCGGGAAGGTCGATCAGTTCGAGCGGATGTATCAGGAAAAACGACGACAGGTCAAGTCGCTGAAGCAGGATTTGCTCGCCCTTTTCCCGGACCGAGACGCCTGAAGCCCCGGCGGGACGGCCGCCGAGCTTTCTCCCAACACCGGCGGCATGCGCCGGAGCGCATTCAGCCGGAACGTCATTTCTGAATCATGATGTTGTGCTTCTTGATGAGATCGTGCAGTGTGGGCCTGCTTACATCGAGGTCGGCGGCTGCGCGGGTGATGTTGTAATTGTTCCGCGCCAGCGCCAGGTTGATCGCCGCGGCCTCGGCCCTGTCGCGGGCTTCCTTGAGCGTATTGACTTCCTGGCGGGGCGCTTCCAGGTCGATGTCGCGGGGCTCGATACGGTCTCCTTCCGCCATCACCACTCCCCTGCGGATCCTGTTCTGCATCTCCCGGACATTGCCCGGCCAGTCGTAGCCCGTTATGGCATCCATGGCTGAAGGGCTGAACCCCTTGAACCTGGGCCCGATCTCCTTTGAATACGTGTCGAGGAAGTATTTCGCCAGGACCGGAATATCCTCGGGGCGCTCCTTGAGCGCCGGTACATACAGAGGAACCACATTGAGCCGGTAGTAGAGGTCTTCACGGAAGAGGCCCTCTTTCACCGCATGGGTGAGGTTTACGTTGGTTATGGCGATCACCCTGGCATCCACGACGATGGGCTCCTTGCCCCCGATTCTCTCAATAGTGCCTTCCTGAAGAAATCTGAGGAGCTTCACCTGGAGAGTCAGCGGGAGCTCCCCGATCTCGTCGAGCACCACCGTGCCGTGCTGAGCCCGTTCCAGTTTCCCGATCTGCCTGGCATGGGCGCCGGTAAATGAGCCTTTTTCATGGCCGAAAAGCTCACTCTCGAGCAGATTCTCTGGGATGGCTCCGCAGTCGACGATGATCAGAGGCCTTTCCGATCGGTCGCTCAGCTGGTGGATGGCTCTGGCAAGCCGCTCCTTGCCGGTGCCGCTCTGGCCCTGGATGAGCACGGGATAGCCGGTCTTGGCCACCCTGCGCGCCCGTTCGAAGAGCTCCATCATGAGCTTCGATGTGGCGATCATGCCCTCGATCGGCGATTCCCCGGTCACCGCCTTTTCGAGCCGGGATACGTGCTCTTCGAGCCGTGAGAGGTAGCAGGCCCGCTTGAGAACGATCTTGAGCTCCTCGATATTCACCGGCTTTTGGTGATAATCATAGGCGCCTATGCCGATCGCCTTCACGGCGACCTCCCTCTGGGTGTTTCCCGTGATGATGATGACCTTTATGCGCCTGGTCATGCCCGCGATCTGCTCCAGAAGGCGAATGCCTTCCGTGGATCCGTCCGGGTCAGGCGGCAGGCCGAGATCCAGCAGGACCACGAGCGGGGGACGTGCGTCGATGGCTTCGAGGGCCTCTTTTGCATCCCCGGCCACGGATACATCGTAGAGGTCTGCCAGACCCCACTTCAGCTGCTTGGCCATACTCGTTTCATCTTCAACGATCAGGATATGGTCTTTTTCCATCATAGCAGTTCCATTCGTCCTTCCACCTCGTGTCCGCCGTCATCTGCGCTCGGCTTTTCGGGTGCTGAGGCGGTGTTCATTGGGTCAATCGGGAATGCGCAGCGTGAACTTTACTCCCTGGGCCGGGCGGTTCTCGACATCGACAGCTATACCCAGCTGGTCGGCTATGCTCTTCACCTGCCAGAGGCCCAGGCCGGTACCATGCTTCTTGGTCGTCTGAAAAGGCTTGAACAGCCTTTCCCTGACGAATTCTTCCGTCATTCCCGCACCGTTGTCCTGGATTGAAATATATGCCGCTCCGCCGTCTTTTCCCGAGCGGATCGTTATGCTCCCTTTTTCTGGAACCGCTTCCGTTGCGTTGATGATGAGGTTTTCCAGGATCCTCTCGAGCATGTCGCGGTTCGTCCGCACGCAGAGGCCTGGTTCAAGAGAAACGGTCACAATCGATTTGCCGAACCGGGGGTCGAGCTTGGAAAGGAGGGGGGTGACGATATCCTCCACAGGCACGCTTTCCCGCGAGAGCTCTTCTCTGGACGGCATCGCCCCCAGTCTCGACATGACCTTGTCGATACGGCCGAGAGTCTGGGAGATGGTTTCGATCATATCGGCCCGGAACTCTTCGCTGTCCATGTGGTTCGGCGCATTCTGGAGGATCAGCGAGAGATTTCCGGCCGCATTCTTGAGGTCGTGCAGCACATAGGACGACATGCGGTTAAAGGCGTCCACCTCCTTGTTGACGGCGAGCTCCTGGGCGAACCGGGCGCTCATCAGGGCGGCGCTCGACTGAGATGCGATGGCGGTGAGAAGGTCGATATCGTCCCTGCCATACGGGGTCCCGGGGTTTTCCCTGCCAACTGCGATATATCCGATGAGCCGGTTTTCCACCATCATGGCGACAGCGAGCTCGATCCGGTAGAGGTCCAGAAAATCCTGATGCTCCGTGACTATTTTCTCCCAGAGCTCGTCGCCGGTTCCGGGCGGTGTTTTCCTGAGAAAGTAGTGGTGCCGTTCGAGATATGCTATCAGCGGCTCATCCGCGCTGATGTGCCGGTTCGGGAACTGGGTGGGAAATGCATAGCCGCACCTGAATCCCGAGCCGTCCTTGAGCATGATGGAGAGCTCGGTGATGTACATGCTGTCGAGAATCACCTGAGCGGTCACATGAATGATCTGCTTTTCATTGAACGCGATGGAAAGATACCCGCTCAGCTCCCCCCATTCCTTGCGGTAGTCGTATTTGTTTGCGAAAAAATGCGTGTTGATAAAGAACCTCAGGCGGTCTCTGGCTCCCTTCGAGACCAGGATGAAGGCGAGGATGAACAGAGTCATGAACACGAAGAAGCCCAGGCCCACGAACGAGATCCGTATGCCGAGACGTTGAACCCCCAAGAGAAACAGGCCCATGGCCACCAGATACGCCCCGATGCTCAGAAACGTAATGGAGTGATACACGATGTATCGCGATACGAAGATATCCATCTCGAAGAGCTTGAAGCGGATGGAGAAGAAAATGACAAAGGTGATGCCGACCAGGAAGATGAGCGAGTGGAGCATGATCATGTCGGCGTGAATGCTCGGGATGCTCAGGCGGTATACCCCCATGAGCAGAAATGCGACCCCCAGGGCTATGACACCGAGCATGGGATATTTGAGGATTCGCTTCTGATCGTCTGTGCTGGAGCGGTGGATGTTCTCCATGATCCACATGAAGGCGACGGCGCTCGTGATGATGAAGATCGCCTGGGCCTTGCCGATCCACCCGATCCGGATGAGCCCTTCCAGATCCCTGGTAAACGTCTGCAGCGGAAACGACAGGGCCAGAGCTCCGTAGGTGATGCATGCGGCCACGAGCAGCCGGCGCTCCCAGAGAATGAGCGGCTTGCTTCTGGACAGGCCGCTTTCCATGGAGGTGACGGAGAGGAGGAAGGCTCCAGCGCTCGCCATCTCGAAAAACGAGGCGAATCTCAGGAAGGCGATGCTGTCCTGATGAAGCGTCAGGATATAGAAGATCTCGGCGGCCGAGAGAAACAGCAGTCCCACGGCCATGGACCTGCCGTAGCGGGCGCCGCTGCGGGAAAGGATGACCATGCCCCCCACAAAGCTGATCAGCGCAGTGATCGAGAAGATCGTCAACTCCATTGGAACACCATTCTCCAGCAATATATCAGGCAAAGAGGATACTGTCGAGAAATTTTACTTCTATGACGGGCCACTCCTGCTCCTCACTATAAGGCCGTTTATAAGAGAAACATAGTTCATGAATAGTGCAAAGATGATCGCCAGTTATCCCTGCCTGTCGATATTTTTTACAAAAAATTCTCAAAACATTCAGGGAAGGCATATAACCAATTCAAATTATTGAATATTTTAAGATTGGTATACTTGTTGCTTTTCGAAATTCGAAATCATTTATATAAGAGGAGGCAGAAATGAAAAGATTGGTAGCGTCATTCTCAAGTTTATTGATGATCCTGGCATTGTCAGGCGCCGTATACGCAGCACCTTACACCTGGGTGGACACCATAGACTGGGAGCCTGATCAGCTCATAGATTGGTGGGACGGCTTCGGTTACACTCATGATCTGACGGACGATACTCCGGTCGCATTCACTCCCGGCGAAGATCTCATATTCAGCTACTCCCTGACCGTCGCTCTGTATGATGACGGTGGACGCTGGGATTTCGACGAAATCGCCTATATTAATCAGCCAGGGCTTTTGAACGGCGGTTTTTATAATTTTGCTTATGAGAACCAGACCTTTGGATGGTCATTATTGGGGTTGATCTCCCTGAATGCATATGGGCAGTTAGATGTAGACATTATCTCAGCACTTGGCGATTTCTATCTCGACTACTCGGTTCTGACCGCATGCGGAGATAACGCCACTGCCCCGGTCCCCGAGCCCGCCACCCTGGTTCTTCTCGGCAGCGGTCTGCTCGGCCTCGCGGGTTTCCGCCGCTGCAAGAAGAGCTGATCGAGCTGAATGCAAGCTGTAAAAGGCCGGCGGCTAAAAACCGCCGGCTTTTTTGTTGTCTACAGGGGCCGGCCGATCTGGAGGATGAAGACCGGCCCTCCTTCGTCCAGACCTTCCGGCTGGCTCACAGGCCATGCGACACCCGCCTTGAACGCGGAGAGGTTCCCCCAGGCGATCTCCAGAGAGGTGATGAGCTCGAAGCCCGCTCCCGCGAGCATCTGATCCCTGCTCAGAGCATCCGAGCATACCCCGGCATCGACAAAGGCACCCAGGCTCAGGCGGTGGAGGAAAAGAGGCAGCGTCTTGTGCCCCCGATGGATCTCCGCAAGCGGGCAGAACACCTCGACGCTCGTGGTCACGGCCCTGTCCGCCTCGAGAATGTTGGGGGAAAACCCACGGATCGGGAACAGCCGCGAGGGGCGTCTGGTGAAATAGCCCTCGCCCACGTCGCCTCCCACCCGAAAGGTGCCGTGCCCGGGCGAGACCTCTCCCCAGCTCTTTCCGGCCTGGACAAGGGCGGTCAGGAACAGGTCTTTGCCGTACAGAAAACGCAATGATCCGTACAACGAGCGGCGCCCGCCCGAGTACGCCTCTGCCGTGAGCGACGGGGTGAAGGGGCCGATCCGGCCCTGCAGGGAAAGATCGCCCCACAGCTCGTGATCCCCTTCGTCCTCATCCGCATCCTCAAGCGGCTCATAGGTCAGCCGGTGGATCGTGAGCGAGACCCAGGGCATTCCGGAAGGCCTCATCCCCACGGAGATCTCGTGCCGCGACTCCTCGGTCTTCGGGGTGTTGGCCGGGTCGTAGGAAAGGGGGTAGCGGGCAAAGGCCAGGGAGAAATCTCTGATGCCCACCCCGGCCTGAAGGGAGAGGTAATCGAGATCGAACGAGTAGCGCAGCCCCGTACGCAGGGTGTAATCTCCGCTGACGTCCCTCCCCCAGGTGGCGAGCCCGGCCTGAATGTCGGACTGCCCTGCATAGAAGTCCGGTGCGATGAAATTCGGAACCACGCTCGGCCAGGGGGAATAGGGCACGGCGGAGAGATCTGGGGGGATCTCCTGCGGAAGGTGAGCCGGCGGATCGGCCGGAGAAAACTCGGCACCCTCTATCGGCCCGCGCTCGACGAGCCAGCCCGAACCGCTCAGGCTCAAATACGAACCGCCTCTGGGGAGCACGGCGGCATGTTCGGCGCGCGTCACCGCCTGCATGTCGGCCCGGACGATCTGGAACGACCCGCTTGCATTGGAGGAAAACACGAGCCCCCCTTCCGCCCACCAGGGGTCCATCTCGACGCTGTCCGAATCGCTCACCCGCTTCCATTCCGTGTCGTACACCCAGATGTCCCAGTTCCCGCGGATGTTCGCCGAGACCGCGACATGGCCGGCCGAGTTCACTGCCGGCCCCGAGAGCTGGATAGCGCCGTGCGGAGCCGGGATTTCACGATGGACGGTTATGCGGGGGCGGACCCGGCCCTCTTCGACGGTAAAAAAGACAATCACGGGCCGGGAGCCTCTCCGGGAGACGGCAACGCCCCCGGGACCCGGGTCCCATATATGTTCCACCTGCGGATCGAGGGTCGCACCTCCCCGGTATCCCTTGACGCGGGCCGTGCCGCTCTCCTCATACACGGATATCCACAGCGTCTCCCGTGCATCCAGATATCCGTATCTTCCCCGGATCTGAAACGTTCTCCTTCCGGGATAGACGCCGGATGCGTTCCAGCAGACGAACGGATCGGGCCAGTAGCCTTCCATGGCCGTACCCCGGATTGCCTCTCCCCGGCGTGGCGCGTCATCGAGGAAATCTCTCCAGAGCGCGGGGAAGGTCTTCCCGAAGACCTTCTTGGCCTTGAGATCGATCTCCACCGGAATGACGCCGCCGCCGTGGACGCTCAGGAACTCTCTTATCTTCTCCCATCCGTAGCACCTGTGAAGCCAGATCACAAACGGAATGCCGTAGATCCGGTAGGCGTAGTATCCGGGCCACCTGCCCGGGTGATTGCTGACCTGCGAGATGTCATCGGGGATGGAGGCGCCGAACAGCGCATCGCTGTACGGATCCTGGTGGGCGGTACCCGTGAACGACGAGTACAGCAGGGCGCACACCCCCTCGAAGAGCCAGGGCGGCAGGATGATGTTGGGCGACGAGACCTCGCCGAATACGGTATGCGCAGCCGCAGGCAGGCCGGAGCGCAGGGAGCTGACTCCCAGAACGCACAGGCCCTTGAAGTAGAAATATGTCCAGGGATCGGCCTGGAGGTATCCGTCTTCCAGGACGCCGGGCGCCCGGAGCGGTATCCTGATTTCCCGGTGGGGTATCATGTGAACGGCCGGCTCCGGGATATCGCGCGCATCGTCCAGGATCACCTGAACAGGCTCGGTAACCTGGAGCCCCTGCCGGTCGAGAAAGTCGAGCATTGCGGGGGTCTGCTGTGCAAGGCGTGAAACGATAGCCTCTTCACCTTCGGGAAAGGAGAAGACGACCCCGCGGGACTGGATCTGCATGAGTGCAAATGCATCCGCTTGCATCAGAAAGAGCAGCTGCACTACAGCCATGCAGATCTTCAGCCGCATGCAGTGACTGATCGCCTTTTTACCGATGTTGTGGAATGCCGCGCTTCTCACTCACCCAGGTCCGGCAGGGGATCGTTCTTCACATAGGCGAGACCCTGGAACGCCGCAATGACCTCCCCGGTCTCGTCGACGAGATCCACTGCATAGGTGGCGAGCCTTCTGTTCCGGGCGATTTCGCGGGCCTTTGCCAGCAGCGTCTTTCCCCGACCGGCCTTGATATAGGAGATGGTGCTGCTGACAGAGACCGATACGTGCCCCCGGGTATGCGCCGCCGCGGCAAAGGCCATGTCGGCAAGGGTAAAGAGGAGGCCTCCGTGAACGATCCCGATGCCGTTCAAATGCCTTTCTTCGATTCTGACGACCGCGGTCGCCGTGCCGTTCGAGGCTTCCACGAGCTCGATGCCGCAGGACTCGGCAAAGACATCGCGGGCGAAGTAGCGCTTCAGAAATTCGAGATTTGCGCGTGAGGAAGCCATCATCTGCCCGGGAGTCCCGCTATGCGCTCGGGGTGAGAGTAGATGCAGAAGCTGTCCTGCTTTACGCGCCCCACGAGAGTGACCCCCGCCTTCACGGCCGCTTCCACTCCCTGCCGGGTCGTCGCGGCCTTGCTGATCACGATTGGTATGCCCGCGTTCGCAGCCTTGATCACCATGCCGGACGGCTGCCTGCCCGTGCATCCGAGCACGCACTGCGAGAGATCGATCCCGCTGAGCAGCGCGTGTCCGATCACCTTGTCCACCGTGTTGTGCCTGCCGATGTCGCTGCTCTTGGCAACGAGATTCCCGCCGGAGAAGAGGACCGAGCAGTGAGCACCTCCAGTCCTTTCCCACAACTCCGAGACAATGTGGGAAATCACGGTGAAGACAAGATCGCGGCTGATGACGAGAGAGCTTTTCACCTCGGAGGCCAGCGTCCCGGACGTGGGGCCTCCGCAGGACTCGATGATGCTGCGAAGCGATCCTGACCGTTCAGAGGCCCGGACCAGGATATTGAGCCCCTCGAGGCTGACTTCCTCGATCTTGCCTGCAAGGCCTTCGCTGACCACGTACCCCGCCCCCAGCTCCCGGAGCTCGACAGGCGTCGCGACCAGGGTGCTGACAGGCCTGCCGTTGAGGCTGATGACAAAGATCTCCTCTATGCAGGTTTCCTGCTCCACTTCCTCGAACGAGCCCCGGTTGTACGCCCCGCAGCGTACTGTTGCGACGGCGTGCGTGAGATCTTCATTGCTCATCATGCGATGGACGTATACCATGAAAAACCCGGGCGCTCAATCTGATAAGCCCTCATTTCCCCGCCTTCCTGACCACGAGCTCGTAAATGGCTATGGCTGCGCTCTGCGATACGTTGAGCGAGTTGAAAGAGCTCCTCATGGGGATATGGGCCATGAGGTCGGCCTCCTTCTCCATGCCCGAGCGTATCCCCGTGTCTTCTCCTCCCACGAGAACGGCGAGCCGGTCATAGGACGGGACCTCCGAGAGCGGGACGGCCCCACGGGCATCGAGGCCGACGACCCAGAACCCCTCCTTCTTGAGCTCTTTGGCCACGGTTCTCAAGTTCTTCACCCGGGCGACCGCAGCGTGCTCGGCTGCACCGGCAGAGGCCTTGATCACCGCGGGGGTGACGTGGGCCGCTCTGTCTTCCGGGATGACGATCCCTGCGTCGGCAAGCGCATATGCGGTGCGGATGATGGAGCCTGTGTTCTGGGGGTCCTCCACGGAATCCAGGAGAACCACGACCTTCTTTTCCATCACCTCCTTCAGCGGTGTGTAGCGAAAGGGCGACACTCTTGCAGCCACGCCCTGGTGGAAGGTGGACTTGGTGATATGGTCGAGCTCCTTCCTGGAGAGGGTTATGACGCGGATCTTCCCGGCTGCCCGGGCTATTTCATCATAGTGCTGCCGTGCGACCAGGATCTCGTAGAAGGTCCTTTTGCCCGCGGCAAGGGCCTCCATCACCGGGTTCTTTCCATAGATGACTTCCAAGCGGCCACTCCTTTTCGAAATATCAGTTCTCTTTTCAAGACCGGTTCATTGTAGCCTATTTCTCGCCGGATGGCATTCGAGAAATTCCGATGAGGGCATGAAATCACCCCGGGAGAGCCGTGGGAAGCATCTGTAACGACAGGTGTATCTCTTGGCAAAGATCTCTGCTCTGCGTGACCATGCCCGGGGAGGTGCATCCGCGGCGTGCTGTCAGGAGCGGTTTCCCGGGGCGGATTCAGCGCCCGGGAACCCAGCTCGCCCGGTATTCGAGGGACTCGGGCGCGCCGACCCCATGGGAGCCCTCCAGCCTCTTCCAGCTTCCGGCAAGCCCGAGGGAAGATGCGGCCGATGAGAAGTGGAACATGGCGATGCCCATGTCGATGCGCTGGAGGTCGATCTCGGGGAAAAGGGTCCGGTATCCGGCGGAGCGGGAGAGGAAGAAGTGGAACCCGCCGCCTGCGGCCGCGACGCGCCAGGGCTGCTTGTTCAGGGCCGAAGGCGCGAGTCTTACCATCTCCAGGGCTTCGGCGTACTCTCCGGCCTCCCGTGCGTCCAGGGGAGACGAGAAGTCACCCCGGAAAAAGAGATCGGAGAAGGGTTTGCGGTTTTTCGAGCCGGCGCTCAGCGCAAAGATGGAATCCAGGATGGAACGTTTCTCGGTGACATGCCCCACCGGGCTCACGACCGGGATGATCTCCCCGGGGGAAAGTCCTGTCATCCTGCCGTAATAATCCCGGCTGAAGGTCCCGCCTATCCAGCATGTGCCCAGGTTCAGCCCGGTGCAGAAGAGAATTGCGGATTCGAAGCAGTAGCCGAAATCCTCGAATGCCATGGAGGACGGCTTCAGAACTCCCACGAGGATGTGCCGGGCACCCCTGACCACCCCGTAGGTACCGGGCGTCCAGCTTCTGTCGGGCAGGGATGCATCCACGAGCTCAATCCGCATAGAGGTGCCGAACGGAGGCGGATCGAGTGCGGCGATGAAGCCCCGGATGCGTGATTTCAGCTCGTCGGAGAGAGGCTCCTGCCGGTAGCTCCTCCACGATTTTCTCCGCCGGATGAGATCCGTCACCGGCTCCGAATAGTGCGCCATGGCAGCAGCCCTCCTGTATATACGATTCATGTACTAGCCGCGCATGTACCTGTCTACCCACCCGCGAATCTCCGAGAGGGCCTGCTCGTAGGAAACCCGGGTGCTCCACTCAAGCTCGCTCTTTGCCTTCGCGGTATCCACGTCATTGTCCCTTCCCATGATCGCGGCGGCGAGCCGGGTGATGGGCGGACGGATGCCGAGGGGCGTCAGCGCCGCTTCAAATGCTTCTCCGAGCTTCCATGCCACGGAGAAGGGGATGTTGAACCGGGGCCTTCTTCCCACCATGGCGCCCAGGTCGGTCAGATAGCGATTCCAGGTCACGTCCCAGTCGTCTCTCACGTGATAGGTGTTGCCTGCCGCATCCGCCGTGGTGCCGGCCAGGATGAGGCCGTCCACGAGATTGTCCACGTAGACGAGGCTGGCACTGTATTTCCCCCGGTCTATGAAGGGCACGAACAGGCCCCGGAACCTCTCCACTATGTCCCGCACCCAGACGCTGCCCGGACCGGTGACGTTCGCGGGTCTCACGATGACGGCATTGATCAGCCCCTGCTCGTGGAATGACCGGACAAGGCGTTCGGCCTCGAGCTTGGCGTCATTGTAGGGCACACCGGAGAATCGCGCCTCGTCGCCTTCCTTCATGCCCTTGAGGTGCCTGCCGAGCCCGCATGCGGCGATCGAGCTGACGTGTACGAAACGCGCGCCGACGCCCGCGCACTCCTTCAGGAGATTCCTCGTGCCCTCGAGGATGGGGCGGTAAAAGGCCTCTTTGGACCCCCAGTCCGTCACACGGGCGGCGAGATGGAAGACGAGATCGACCCCCCGGCAGATCCCTTGGAGGCTCCAGGGGTCGTTCAAATCGCCGGTGAGGATTTCAGATGCATACTCTGTGATATGTGATACCGGCTCTCCCGGCATCGCCAGGGCCCGGACCTCGATTCCCCGGCCTGCGAGCCCGCCTGCCAGCCGCGACCCGATGAATCCTGCGGCGCCGGTCACCAGAGCCTTCATTGATTCACCTCCTGGTTTCCTGTGAATTTCACCATGGTCTTGACCGCCCCGTTCCGGGATTTCGCGAGATTGGTTTCGATCATCCGGGGGAATTGCTCCAGGGTGAACGTATGGGTGATCATTTCTTTCAGATCCACCCTCTTTTTCCGGACAAGATCTATGGCGAGATCGAAGACATGGGTCAGCTTTCCGTCCATCGGCACGTATGCGGTTGCAAACACGCCCTTGATGGTCTGCAGCTTGAGCCACAGCGGGGTGAGGTCGAGCTTCACCTCGTGGCCGATACCCACGACCGACAGCACGCCGCCTGTGGCCATTGCCCGCAGGCTCAGGTTTATTGTCTCCTTGCTGCCCACGGTGTCGAATACCCTGGCAAAGCCTCCCATGAGGATGTCCTGCCCGAGCATGGGGCGGTATCTCGTGGCGCCCGCGATCTCCACGGTACGGCCGAGGATGTCACCGTCGGTGAATACGTGGTCGGCGCCGAACTTCCTGCCGAGCTCGGCATGGAAAGGCGAAGGCTCCGAGAGGGTGATGACGCAGCCGGTGTCCAGGGCCCTGAGCGCCTGGATAATGAGGCTCCCGATCACCCCGCCGCCGATCACCAGCACATGCTCTCCTTTTTGCGGTCTGTTGTCCAGCACCGCCTGGATACACACCCCCAGGGGTTCCATCATGGCCCCCTCTTCGTCCGACACCTCTTCCGGGAGCTTGAACACCTGGCTGCGGTGCGCCACCAGGTACTCGGCGAAACCGGCGCTCGTGTCTCTGCAGATGCCGGTAAACATGCCGGGCGCGAGCAAACCCCTGGCAAAGTTCTCGCAGCTTCCCCATCTGCCCGCGCTGCACGCGGGGCAGATGGCATCGATTCCACGCGCCTGGCAGCTGAGGTGAGGTGAGATGGTCACCCGGTCCCCGACTTCGAGCCCGCCGGCATCGCTTCCCGCTTCCACGATCTCGCCGGAGAGCTCGTGGCCCAGGATGCAGGGAAAGGAGGTGAAGGGCGATGCAGAGGGAGAGTCCCTGAGGAAGATGAGATTGATGTCAGAGCCGCACATGCCGCAGGCATGCGTCCTGATCTTCACCCACTGGGGTGTCGGCAGCGCCGGCTCGGTAATATCCACGAGCCGCACCGTGGCCAATGGCCCTTCGTAATAGAGCTTCCGGTTCGCGAGGCCGAGGGCCTTTAAGGCGAGGTACTGGGGAACGGCCACATTGAACTGGACGGCTTTCATGACCGTCACTCCATCTTGAGCCCGTCGACGAACTGCAGCGTCATGGGGCTGATGGCGCAGGTGTCTGTCATGACGTTGATGCACGAGGGCTTGCCGGACTCAACGGCCCGCTGTATGGCCGGAACCAGGTCGGCGTCCTTCTCCACGAACTCTCCATGCCCGCCGAGGGCCTCCACGATCTTGTCGTAGCGGACGACCCCCAAACGTGACCCGAACACCCGTTCGCCCCCGTAGCACAACTCCTGTCCGTGCTTGATCATGCCCCATGCCTGGTCGTTGTTGACAATGCAGACAATAGGGACATTGTGGCGCACCGCGGTGTCGAACTCCATGGCGTTGAGCCCGAAGGAGCCGTCGCCGTTGATGATGACCACCGTCTTCTCCGGCCTTGCCAGCTTAGCGGCGATGGCAAAGGGAATGCCCGTGCCCAGGCACCCGAACTGGCCTCCGGCGGAAGCATACACCGCGGCGCGCTCCTTTGCCTGGAGGCCTACCGCCCCGTAGTATGAGGTGTCGCCTCCGTCGATGATGTAGATTGCGCTGTCCCCGATCGCCTTCCTGGTCATGGCAATGAGCCGCTGGGGATGGATGGGGTCCGACGGGGTGTTCCGGGCCGTCATCTCCTCTGCCGTCATGAGCAGGTAGGTGTCTCTGAGGCCCTTGAGCCACGCATCGTGCCGTCTTTTCTCCACGTACCTGTTCAGCTCCCGCAGGCTCAGTTTGACCTCTCCGATGAGGCCCACGTCGGAGGCCCTGTTGCGGTCGATCTCCGCGGGGTTGATGTCAACCCGCACGAGCTTTGCCTGGGGGAATACCTGCCCGTACATGAGCAGCCAGTTGAACCTCACCCCCAGCGCGATGACGAGGTCTGTCTGCGACGCGGCTGTCAGCATGGCCATCATGCCGCCGTCCCACAGAGACAGAGGATGATCGTCCGGCAGAATCCCCCTGGCGGTGTTGATGAGGAAGAATGGTATGCCCGTCTTGTCCACGAACTCCCTGAACTCCTCTTCACAGGGAGAAGCGCCCATGCCGCCGCCGCCCAGGATAATGGGTTTTTCAGCCTTGTTGATCAGCTCGGCGGCCTCTTTGACGGCCTCTGTATCGGGCTGGCAGAAATAGGTGGTGCTGCCTCTCTTGGGCCAGACTACCCTTTCTTCGCTCACCTTGATGTTGAGGACGTCGGGAGGAAGCTCCAGAAACACCGGCCCTTTCTTCCCGGATGCAGCCTGTCTGAAGGCGATGTCGAGGAATTCGGGTATGCGCCTGATGTCGTGGCATATGCCGTGCCACTTCACCGTGGACTTGATCATGTCGGCCTGCTTCATCTCCTGCAGTGCCCCTTTCTCGCAGTCCCGCACGGGAGAGGTGCCGGAAATGACTACCATGGGCGCATTTTCGAGATGCGCATTCACGATGCCGGTCAGCGCATTGGTAAACCCCGGCCCTGCGGTGACGATGCAGACGCCTGTACGGTTCTTGTATATCGACCAGGCATGCGCCATCATTGCGGCGGCCTGTTCGTGCCTTACATCGACCAGCCTCACGTTCTGGTCGAGCAGACCGTCGTAGATCCTGTCGATGTGCCCGCCGGAAAGCGAGAACACCACTTCCACGCCTTCCACCTGCTTCAGGTATTTTGCCACCAGGTGACCGCCGAAGATGTCCGCCATAAGCCCTCCTCTTTTTTCATTTTTTCATATACAGCCGGGATATGTGCGCGCCCGCCCTCTTTGCCCGCCGTACACTGTCTGATCGCGGGTGAGGCACGAGAGGGGAGGGCTGCGGCAGCGTTTTCGTGCTGTTCCTTCATGCCTCGCCCTCTCGTGATGGAGCATCGGAGATGAAATATCACGATGTGGTCGCTACACGGCCGAATAATATGAGTAATTACTCATATAGTCAAGCGTGTAATGTGATATTTCGCTCATATTTCATTTGACACCGGCCGCCGGCGATATTAATTACCGGTAATAAAATATTGATGGAGCACCCGCCTGCATAGCCCTGAGGAAGAATTTTCCTGACCCCGGGGCAGGGACCTGAGAGAAATGCAAAAGCATGCCGTGAAGCGGATTCGGATACCAAAACAGCAGCGCAGCGTTGAAAAGAAGCTCAAAATCATGAGCACGGCCCGAGAGCTGTTCGCCCGGAAGGGCCTGGGCGGCACGAACTCGAATGAGATCGCACGGAAGGCTGGCGTTTCCATCGGCACTTTCTACAGCTACTTCCCCAACAAGAAGGCGCTCTTTCTGGACATCCTCCGGGAATATCTCGAGAGCTTCATCACCGGAATCTATCGGCTGCAGTCCGATGATGCCGTTCCCCTGAAGGACAATATCAGGAGCCATATCATCAAGGCATTTGCCGCATTCGATCTTCACCCGGCATTTCACCGGGAGGCGCTCGTCCTGAAGTTTTCCGATCGCGACGTCAGACGGCTCTTCGATGATGCGGAGCAAAAGCAGCTCGTTCTCATCAGCTCCCTCCTCGGGCCGTACTGCCGCCCGGGAAGCGGAAAAAATCTTCAGGTGGCGGCCAAGGTGATCCACAGTGCGGTGGAAAATGTCGCCCACTACGTGAAGTTTCTGGACTCGCCCATCCAGCGCGAGCTTCTCATGGATGAGCTGACCGAAATGATCTATCACTACGTGAGCAATCTCTAGAAGCGCGCCGGGCGGGGGCCTGGACCGTCCAGGCGGCTCATCGGCGTATCGCCGGGCACCGGAGTGCCCGCGCCGGTGAAGGGATGGGAGCCACCGGGAAGAGTGGGGCGGGACGTGCACATCGACTTTCTGAAATGATATCCTACGATGAGCAGCCGCACCGCCTCTCCGAAGGTTTTCGGATTGATCAGCAGGCTTTTTATGAGGAGCCTCCAGAAGCACTTCCTGAACCCTTCCTCATTTTTTATGCCCATCCGCCAGATGCTTCTGAAGAGCGCAATGACGCCGGAGGCGTTGATCTTGGACACGGTCTGCTGGTGATATGACTTGAGAAAGGTCACGCACCTCTTGTAGTAGCTCTCGGGCGAATAGATTGTCTCCAGCACGCGCCGGTAACCTTCCAGGAGCTTTTCCCTGTCCATTCTGGGAATGAAGTTGATGGAGGCTTCCGTATTGTCTCCGGAGCTTTCCGACGTGAGGCGGCCCTCCTGTCGCAGGCGCCTCCAGAGCTTGGTGCCGGGCAGTGCATTGAGGACGCCCACCATCGCCATGGTGATCCCGCTCTTCTGGATGAATTCGATCTGCTTTTCGAAGATAGACTCCGTGTCGTTGTCGAACCCGACGATAAAGCCTCCCATGACCTCCATGCCGTTCGCCTGGATTGACCTGACCGCCTGGAGCAGATCGTTCTTCGTGTTCTGATACTTGTTCGTCTCCTTGAGGCTTTCTATGTTGGGCGTCTCGATCCCGACGAATACCTTGTTGAACCCCGCTCGCGCCATCAGCCTCATGAGCTCTTCATCATCGGCAAGATTGATGGAGGCCTCGGTGAAGAAGTGGAACGGGCGTCCGTTTGCGTCCATCCAGTGAGCGAGCTCTCGGAGCATCTCCTTGACCTTTGCCTTGGAGCCGATGAAATTGTCGTCCACGACAAACACCGATCCGCGCCAGCCGCAACGGTGCAGCGAGTCGATCTCTCGAATGAACTGACCGGGCGATTTGGTGCGCTGCTTTCTGCCGTTGAGGATCACGATGTCGCAGAACTCGCAATCGAACGGACAGCCTCGAGAGAACTGAACGAGCATGGAGTCGTAATCGCGCAAGTCGATGAGCGACCAGTCGGGTACAGGGGTCAGCGAAAGATCGGGATGATCGGGAGAGGAATATACATGTCGGGCCGCGCCTGCAGCTATGTCGTCGAACAGCCCGGAAAGCAGGGCTTCCGCTTCGCCGAGCACCAGATGATCCACGTCGGAAAAATCATGGGGCGATGTGGTGAAATACGGCCCTCCGGCAATGATCTTCTTTCCGAACCGCCTGCATCGAGAGATAACGTCCGAAACGGATTTTTTCTGAACGTGCATGGCGCTGATGCATACGTAGTCGGCCCACATCAGGTCTGTATCTTTCAACCTTCTCACGTTCATGTCGATGAGCCGCTTGTTCCATCCAGCGGGGACAAGGGCGGAGACGGTGAGAATGCTCAGCGGGGGAAACGCGGCCTTCTTTGAAACGAATTTCAGCGCGTGTCTGAAGCTCCAGAACGTATCCGGGATCTCGGGATACACGAATAAAAGATTCACATGATCCTCCTGAGGGGCATCGCCCATTAAGATTATGATAGCCGTGCGGTATATGCTCTCAAATGATCACCCTCGAGCATGGCCCGATTGATCTCATCCGGGAGGCAGATCGCCTTGAAAGCCGCATGCTACCATACTATTGGCCGGGTATTTGTCAAACAATCTCAAAGCATGTGCAAAACAACTGTGAAGAATGCACGTATGTCCCCTGCAGCTCCAAGGTTTCCTGTTGACACTGGCATGGAGTGAGTGTATGGCATTACGGAAAAAGGTTGCCGATAACCTCTACAGAGGAACGACCATGTTCACGTATGATGAAATCGAGAGAAAGAGTATCGTGATTCTGAGGATCCTGAACCAGGCCGGACAGCCCCTCGGTGCCCGGATCATCGCCAGAAAGATCAGAGATTACGGGGTTTCGCTGAGCGAACGAGCGGTGCGCTACCACCTGCAGTTCATGGATGAGCGGGGGCTCACGCTGCTCGTTGGCAGGCGTGACGGAAGAGTCATCACCGAAAAGGGGATCGAAGAGCTCCGCAACGCCCGGGTCCAGGACAAGGTCGGCTATGCCATATCCCGCATTGAGATCCTCTCGTACAAGACCACCTTCGATATCGAGTCCCGGACGGGGCTGATACCGGTCAATGTCAGCTTTTTCTCCGAAAAGCTATTTCCCGATGCGCTGGGGGCCATGAAAGAGACCTTCGATAACAGGCTGGCGGTCAGCGACCTCGTGGGGGTAGCGAGCGCGGGAAGCTTTATCGGCGACATGAACGTTCCCGAAGGCCAGGTCGGTTTCGCGACCGTGTGCAGCATCGTGTTCAACGGTGTTCTGCTGAAGCGGGGCATCCCCATGGACTCGAAGTTCGGCGGGATTCTCCAGGTGCAGGAAAAGAAGCCCGTGCGGTTCGTGGAGCTCATCCACTACTCCGGAACTTCGCTGGACCCGTCCGAGGCCTTCATCAGTGCGAAGATGACCTCGGTCCGCGACGCTGTGTCGGGAGGCGAAGGAAAAATCCTTGCCAACTTCCGTGAGGTGGCCGGGATATGCCGGGAGAATGTCATGGATGTCATCGATCTGCTCGCCGGAGCCGGTATTCGCGGCATGCTCTCCACCGGCAAGATGGGAGAGCCCGTGTGCCAGGTCCCGGTGGACGTCAACAAGGTGGGCATGGTGCTCCTGGGCGGTCTCAATCCGGTTGCGTCTGCGCGCGAGGTGGGGATAGAGGCCGAGAACTTCGCCATGTCCACGGTCATGGATTTCCGGCTTTTGAGGCCCTTTTCCCAGGTGCTCCGTGAGATGAGAAGCAAAAAAGCATTTTAATTTTGACATCTTTCGAGGAGAAAGGAGATTTTCATGCCAATCGTCAGTCAAGCGTTGGAACGGGTGAGAGAGAAGAATCCGGGGGAGCCCGCATTTCTTCAGTCTGTCACCGAGGTTCTCGAGTCCTTAAGACCGGTTCTCGAACGCAACAAGAGATACCGGGACGCCAATCTTCTGGACCGGATCACAGAGCCCGAGCGGATCATCATTTTCCGGGTCCCCTGGCAGGACGACAAGGGGAACATTCATGTCAATCGCGGATTCCGGGTGGAGTTCAGCAGCGCCATCGGGCCCTATAAGGGAGGGCTCCGCTTCCACCCGAGCGTCAACCTTGACATTCTGAAGTTCCTCGGCTTCGAGCAGATCTTCAAGAACTCGCTCACCACACTGCCCATGGGCGGGGGCAAGGGCGGCTCGGACTTCGACCCAAAGGGCAAGTCGGACAACGAGGTCATGCGGTTCTGCCAGTCCTTCATGAGCGAGCTCTTCCGCCACATCGGGCACAACACAGACGTCCCGGCCGGAGATATCGGAGTGGGCGCCCGGGAGATCGGGTATCTGTTCGGCCAGTACAAGAAGCTCAAAAACGAATTCACCGCCGTGCTGACCGGCAAGTCGCTGTGCTACGGCGGCTCTCTCATCAGGCCCGAGGCAACGGGCTACGGTGCAGTCTACTTTGCCCAGGAGATGCTCGAGACCCGGGGCGACGGCCTGAAGGGAAAGGTCTGCGCGGTATCCGGCTCCGGCAACGTGGCCCAGTACACGGTGGAAAAGCTCCTTCAGCTCGGAGCGAAGGTCGTTTCTCTCTCCGACTCGGGCGGCACCATCTACGACAAGAACGGCATCGACGAGGAGAAGCTCGCCTGGGTCATGGAGCTCAAGAACGTCCACCGCAGCCGCATCAAGGAGTATGCCGAGAAATACGGCGTCGAGTACTATGAGGGCAAGAGGCCGTGGCACATCCCCTGCGACTGCGCGTTCCCTTCCGCCACCCAGAACGAGATCACGGGCAAGGATGCGGAAACTCTCATCAACAACGGGTGCTTCGTGGTGTCCGAGGGTGCTAACATGCCGACGGTTCCCGAGGGCGTGGACCGGTTCATCCACAAGGGCATCCTCTACGGGCCGGGCAAGGCGGCCAATGCCGGCGGCGTGGCCGTTTCCGGCCTCGAGATGAGCCAGAACTCGATGCGGCTGTGCTGGCCGCAGCAAGAGGTGGACAGCAGGCTCAAGGAGATTATGCAGAGCATTCACCGCAACTGCTACGAGACCGCCAAGGAATACGGCCATCCAGGAAACTATGTGGTGGGTGCAAACATCGCGGGCTTCGTGAAGGTCGCCGATGCCATGCTCTACCAGGGTCTGGTATAGCGGCGGCATATCGCCTGTCCATATTACCCGCCCCGGTCGGCATCCTTCACGGGAGGCCGACCGGGCGGCCCGCCTTTCGGCCCTACCGGAAGGTGCATCGTACGCCTCGCCCCGGGATTCTGCATCAGGAGACGGCATAACGGCATATGATTGCCGATAAATTGTCCGTTTCCCGGTCTCGTGCGGAGGAGTGATCCATGCGGGGACGCCCCGTGTTCTCCTTTACTGCGGACACTTCAGGGCCCGCCGAGTCACATCTGTGCCAGCTCGATTCTGGTCCGCGAAATGATCTCGTCCTTGACGGACACGGGCAGTTCGTCGAAGTAGGCGCAGTATCCCGCCACCCGGACCACGATGCCCGGGTGCCTTCCCGGATTGTCCCGCGCCTCGATGAGAATTGCCGGGTCCAGAACGTTGAGCTGCACTTCCATGCCTCCCCGGGCAAAGAACCCCTCTACGAGAGCGGTCATGACGCCTTTGGCCTCCCGGCTTTTCATGAGGGGGGCGTCGAACTTGAGGTTCAGGGCATAGCCGTTGGGCGCAAGGCGGGCGTCGATTTTCGCCGCCGAGTTGAGCAGGGCCGTGGGGCCCTGCCGGTCACTTCCGTTACAGCAGCCCAGGCTCGCGGCAAAGGGCGCACCTTTTTTCCTCCCGCTCGGAAGAGCCTCAGTGCGGCTCCCGAAGCCCACGTGACAGGTGGACGAGTAGAACCCGGGAATATACGGCCCTCCCCGGGTGCTCGTGTGCCGGGAGAGGGCGTCGCGGAAGATGCGCACCACCAGTGCGGCGTATGCGTCGGGCATGTCGAGGTCGTTTCCGAATTTGGGAGCGGCAAGGAGTTCAGCGCGGATTCTTTCTCTTCCCACGAAGTCCCTCTTTACCGCATCGATCACCTCAAAGAGCGTATGTGCTTTCCGCTTGAACACCACCTCATCGATGGCCGCAAGTGAATCCGCGGTGTCCGCCACTCCGACTCCCTGTACGCCGCTCGAGTTATAGACGGCGCCGCCCTGCGTGACGTCTCTGCCCGTTTCCAGACACCCTTCGACGAGCATGGAAGACAGCGGGGTCGGGTGAAAGTCGCGGTTGCCTCGCTCGATCACCTGCAAGTCCCTGATCATGCGCTCCGTCATGAAGTACACCTGGGCCCTGAAGGCCTCGATCACCTCCTCCATGGAGGTGATCGTAGCAGGATCGGGAGTATCTGCGCCGAGCCGTGCGCGCGATCCGGGTCTGCGGCCTCTGTTGAGTGCCAGAACCAGGCACAGAGGGAGGTTGAACAGGGCGGCATCCGTGGAGCAGAAGCTCTTTCCGGGGATCGTCGGCTCCACGCACCCCACCACCGCGAAGTTCCGTGCCTCGCGCTCGCTGTATCCGTGTGCCGCAAGTGATGCGATGGCGGCCTCGTCGCAGAAGAGACCGGGGACCGCATTGCCCCGGCAGGCTACCTCGACGGCCCTCTGCACATAGCCTCGCGGAGAGCCGGCATGGATCCGGGCCATGTAGTTCGGGTCGCGCAGGCCCGCCTGCTCCATCACGTCCAGAAACAATCCGGTGAGTCCGTTGACCGCATCGCGGCCGTCCGCGTCCATGCCTCCTACGGTTGCCGCCTGGGCCACGAGGTGTCCGCCGTGATACTCGCTTGTCCTGCCGGAGAGCAGGAACAGGTGTTCCGTAGTCTTTGCGGAGAAGCACAGGAGAAGCTCCAGCGCCTTCTCGGGAGTGATTTCGCCCCGGGATATGTCCTGCTCGTAGAAGGGCAGCAGGTACTGGTCGATACGGCCCAAGGAAACGGCCGAGTTCAGCCCCTCCAGGCATACGGCCATGTGAGTGATCCACAGCGACTGGAGCGCCTCCTGGAGGCTGCCCGCAGGCTCGCGGGGGACCTTTCTCAGGACCCGGGCGATCTCCTGGAGCTCTGTTCTCTTGGCGGCGCCGGCTTCAGCTGCGGCACGCCGCTCTGCCTCGGCGGCAAGGCGCCCGGCATAGTCCGTCAGGGCATTGCAGACAATGCGGCAGGCGGATGCAAGATCGCTGCTCCTGTCCTGCATAGACTCGAGAACTCCCGTAACGCCGAGATTCAGCATCTTTTCGTAATCGGGCAGGAAGTGCCCGATGCCGCCCGCTTCGTTGATGAGATAGGCACTCGCACCGAGCTGCTCCCGGACATATCGGAGCATCCGGAATCTGTTGCCGGAGAATGCCCGGAAATTCATGTTTCTGAAGAGCCAGTACGGAATGACCCTGAGCAGGATCCTCATCCTGTCCGGCCATGAGATGAGGAGCGGTGTGGTCCTTCTTTTATCCATCCACAAGAGCTCTTCGCACATGAACACCCCCGCGAGCTCGGGCTGGATGAGGGCGGATTTTCTCTTGGTGCCCATATTGCCCACGATGAGCTCGTCGTCGAAGATCTTCACCTGCTTGTTGCGCAGCAGGTGGCTCAGCGCCCTGGCCTTTCGGATGACCATGGGCTCGGACGGATCATCGTGTGATCTGAAGTACTCGGTAATGAGCAGGGCCCGCTCGGGACAGAGCCAGACCGGTGAGTCGAGAAGTTCCTGTCTGATGCGCGTAAAGCGCCCGGAAGACGCTTTGCCGTGCGCCTGTACAGCCTGCTTTTCCATGGCTGCGCCTCCTTGTCGAAAGAGAAGGTTGCTGGAGGCCGCTTCCCTTCTTAAAACTGAACCACCGGCTGCAGCTCGATCACGGGATAGATCTGGCCGTGCTTGGGTGGCATGGAGTTGTATACCCAGTCGATATCCATAGTCCCCAGCGTTGTCCCGCGCCTTTTTTCGAACCCGCCGAACACGCCCCGGACGAGCACGTCCTCCATATCCATGGTAAGCCCGAATATGGCGATGCTCGTGCCTTTTCCCAGCCTTTTCAGCTCGTTCGCGTAGGCGATGGGCGAAAAGGCGAGACGGGTGCTGTCTGCAGCCTGACACTGGATGAGAGGAATGATGACCGGAAATCCGTCGCCTCCCACATAGGAGAGGAATTTCAGAGTGTCCATGCGGTTGAAGAGGCCTTCGGCCCAGGGCTTCAGGACCCGCCTGAAGCTTCCGCTTCTGAACGCCCCCTTTGACGCCCTGGTGAACAGGGAGGAGAGGATGATCTTTCCCAGGGACAGGCGTTCTCTGCCGCAGGTCTCCACCAGATCCATGTAGTGCACGGTGTGGATACCGAAGTAGGCGTTGTAGCGGAACATGGGCTTGTTGTTGAACATGTCGTAATCCTCGCCCTTTCTGAGCTCGTGAGTCCACCGGGCCTTGCCGCGCCAGAGACTCCTGGACAGGGTCATGATGAGGAATCCGGTCCTGGGGTTGCTTTTGACGTGCTGCTTGCTCAGCCCTTCGGAAAACTGGCCCCAGATGAGAGTGTCCGGGGTCTTCGCCTGCAGGGCGGTGATCAGGGTGACATGGGGCAGCCCCTGGGGATTGACGGTAGCGATGAGCCCCACCTTGGCTTCGGGCTCGAACTCTTTGAGATCCTTCTCGTCGAACCGGTTTGCTTTCGTCTTCATTCTTCCCTCCTTCCCTTCATTTCCGTCGAGATGATACCCATGCACGCCTTCTCAAGATTCCTCTTCGGAATCGCGGGTAGCGCCGCTTATGTGCACGACCCCGGGATCGCTCAGTGCCTCCGCCGCCGTATGCCCCAGGCGTTCGAGATCACCCGCTCTCACGAGACCGTAGCCCCTGCACGTCCAGTCGATCCCGAGCCCGTCGTATTTGTGGGCGCAGAGGTTGTTGAATGCGCAGAGCTCCCATCTCGCCACCATGCCGTCGAGAGTGTCCCTGATATAGGTGCCGATGGCGCGGATGTTCTCCGCATTGTCTGTATGAAACGGTATAATGGGTGTGCGTATCCAGATCTGAGCCGGTGCTCCGGTTTTTTCACGAAATTCCCTGACCCGGACGAGGTTCCGCAGAATCTGGCTTACGCACAGGCCGGTGTACTCGCGGTGGAGCTCCTCGTCCATGAGCTTGAGATCGTAGAGCAGCAGGTCCGTATGCCCCAGGAGCTTCTCGAGCCTGTCCCACGGGCACTGACCGCAGGTGTCGAGCGCCGTGTGAATACCCTGAGCCTTCAGCGACTTCAGCACCTCCCCGGCGAAGTCCGCCTGCTGGGTCGGCTCTCCGCCGGAGAGCGTCACCCCTCCTCCGGATTTCTCGAAGTATACCCGGTCCTTGAGCACCTCGTCCACGAGGTCCCCCGCGCTTATATGCCTGCCGTAGACCTCCATGGCCGTTGAAGGGCACGCTTCCGAACAGCGCAAGCAGCCCGTGCACGCCTTTCTGTCGATCACGATGCCCGAGCCCGTGCCCTTCAGCGCCCCGGCCGGGCACGCCTCGATACAGCTCATGCATCCGATGCACCGGGAGCCCACCCAGTGCACCTCGGGCCTTGCCGAGATGCTTTCCGGATTGTGGCACCATACACATCTCAAGGAGCAGCCCTTGAAGAAGACCGTGGATCTGATTCCCGGACCGTCCTCCGTTGACATCCGCTGGATTCTCAGGATGAGGCCTCGTTTCTCCGGCAGGCTCTGTTCATCCGGCATCACAGGTCACCTTTTCTAGAAAGACTCATGGCTGATCCTCGCGATCACCTCGTTCTGCAGTTCGTGGCCGATGCTGGTGAAGTAGGCGTTGTAGCCCGTGATTCTCACCAGAAGCGACTGGTATTCCTCCGGCCGCAACTGTGCGTCGCGCAGCATGTCCGCATCGATCATGTTGATCTGCAGCGATGTCCCACCCTGTTCGATGCTCCCCTTCAAGAAGGCCTTGAATTTCTCCCGGTGCTCCGGGTCTTTCAGCAGCGACGGATTGATGGATATGGTGTGACTTGCGCCGTTGGGAAGGCGGTTGTAGTAACCGCCCCAGTCTCCGGGGCCGTCTGAAGCCTTGCCCCCGAGGGCCTTGCCCACCGAGTTCATGTTGGCTGTGGGGCCGTTGATGTCGGTGCCGCTCACCGGGCAGATGGCGTTCGAAAGGAATCTTCCCTTGGGCCGGCCGTCCGGGCTCGCCGGCAGGATGAACCCGTCGCCAACCCAGTAGTTCCAGCTGAGCATGCCGGGCCTGAACCGCCTGCCCGTGGAGGCTGTCCGGTGCTTCCACGTCTCTTCGCACCACAGGTCCATGACCGCCTGCGCCATAGCGTCCGCACCGTCGTCGTCCCTGCCGTACTTGGGCGCCCTGTAGGTGGCTGAAGCCTGGAGCTTTTCGTACCCCTGCCAGTTGGCCTTCAGGGCATTGACAAGCTCTTCCAGCGTACACTGCTTCGTTTCGTATACCAGGTGCTTGACGGCGAGCAGGCTGTCCACTGTGGTGGCGAAGGTCACGGCCTCGATCGTGGTGAAATTGAGCTCCGCACCTCCCTGGGTGATATCGAGGCCCTTTTCCGCGCAGCCCTTCACCAGGCACGATACATAGGGAGTCGGGCAGAACCGGGCGCGGATGGACTCGGACTTCTCGTAGAGATCCACGCAGCGCTTGATTGTGTATCTCGTCTGCTCGACATAGGCGTTCCAGAAATCGTCCCAGGTTCTCAGCGACTGCACTGAGCCCGTTCTGGGCCCAGCCTGCTTCACCTTTTCCTTCTTGCCCGTGATGGGATCGACGAAGTCGAAGAAATCACGCCCGTCGTTCAGTGCGAGCTCGACGCTCTTGAGAAGGTTCAGGTTGTTGTCCACGGTGCCGGAGCGGTCGTTGCCGACCATGGTATTCTCCAGGCAGCCGACCGGAGCATAGTCGTGCACGTTGTCCTGGTTGATGAGATGCTCGACTCCCGCCTTTCTCGCCTCGACCATCATGCCGGCCATGGAGCGCTCGTCGAAGTTGAGCAGAAAAGGCGAGCCCTGGCTCGTGGAGATCATGTCGACCACTTTGTCGAGGAGCTCCTCGGGGCTTGCCTTGTGAAGCCGCACATTGGGCTTGGGCTCCAGGATGGGCGAGAGCTCATCGATCACCTCGAGCATGGCATACGTCAGGTCGTTGGTCATGTCGCGGCCGCCTTTGCCCATGCCCGAGAGCGTGATGAGCTGTCCGTATCCGGAAGTGATGCCCATGTTCCCGATGCGGATCATGGCATCGTAGACCGTGTTTGCGTGGATCCAGAAACACTTCAGGATTTCCTTGCCGAATTCCCGGTCCATACCCTGCGAGATCGAGCGCTCCCAGTAGGGCAGCAGATACTGATCGATTCTGCCGAAGGAGACGCCCGGTCCGGGGTAGTTTTCGTCGCTCATGACGAGCATGTGGGTGATCCACAGCGCCTGAACGGCTTCCCAGAAGGTGTGCGCAGGCTCCCAGGGAACTTTTTTGAGGTTTTCCGCCATCCGGACCAGCTCCGCCTTTCTTTCCTGATCATTCTCCGGGGCGGCGAGGTCTTCGCAGAGCAGGGCGTATTTTTCCGCCAGATCTCTCGGCATGGTCGCGGCAATCATCATGGCGCGGAGCTGGCAGCCTTTGCCGCCCTTCTTCTCTTTGCCGCTCAGCTGCTCATAGC
>ERZ1026796.225-NODE-225-length-48185-cov-3.907820_pt1 | contig 48185 bp, 38 predicted proteins | sample MGYA00520874_ERZ1026796 | MGnify/ENA primary metagenome ERZ1026796 (study PRJEB33270, sample SAMEA104284474) | anaerobic digester metagenome | biome: Anaerobic digester microbiome; feature: mesophilic sludge digester; material: Anaerobic digester biomass | place...
GAACAAAGCGATAGAGCGCTGGTGCAAAGCAGTATCAGAACAGACAGGTTACGAATGGAAATATTTGTTAGTTAAACAAGTAATATTCAATGTGGATAAAAAATCAACGAAAACTTTAAAGCAGTTAGCTGATAAAATAAATCATTGGTGTCCGGCTAAAAAATAAATAACCTGATTAATTCATAGACTTAAATTAGGAATAAACTAAAATATTGTCCTTCCTTATTACTCCATCATACTGCAATTTTCCTTTGCATAATTCTATCAATTTATGCTCTGCCACCGAAGCGGCCTGAGACGTATATCCCTTATACCCTGGACACGAGAGGACATGCAGGACCATCCACGGACCAAGATCATAAAAACCATTTTCCGACATGAACTCATATTCCTTTTGCTTTATAATAGTCTCATCCTCCCACCTGACTGCCTCAAATTTCCTTATCCCGGCAAGGAACTTCTGCCGAGCCGTTTCCGATCCCATTATATCGTTGTGCCCCAACATTGTGAAGTACAAATCGGCTAGCCCTTCATTACGGAACGACAACAGGTAATGGATCAGGAATTCACGTACATCAGTACTCAGGTTGTAGTATTTGAATTCCGTTATATTCCTGTGATCACACAGATGTATAAGCTCATGTTCCCAAATGTATCTCAATTCATAGCTTTCTTCAAAATGACTCCTGAGATAAGCCTCAAGAAAGTCGTATGATGCATAAAAAACATAACTGCCCTTCTCTTCACTGGAATCGTAAGGATAGTAGCCGATATCTCCGTGTTCCATGCCGATGAGGTCTAGGACTATGGTTATCGACCTGAAATTCAGACCTTCAATCAGCGGCCACAGGTTCCTGCAGGCATCCCTGAACCTGCCTTCCACTATCGTCCTGACTTCATAATCCCAGTCAATCATACAATCCTTATTGGCTCCAGGCAAATCACACATCTCATCCCAGGTGTAATTCCTGGGGCGGAAGTAGATGTCTATTGGAAGATTGTCGGCTGTCATTGGGATCGGTTTATTATTTATGTTAAATGTTGTAAAAGTATCTCGTAATCTTTTTTTACCAGCCGAAGCTTTATGCGTAGGCCGGCAATTGTCCAATCATGCAATCAATTGAATGATCCTGCCCGCTAACTTACTGATGTATCAGCAGCACTACCTTCCCCCTCGCTCTCGATGCACCAATGAAAACCTGGAACTGATTCCTCCTGTCTGTGAGAGGAGAGCTGACCAGCACTACAACATCCCTTTCCAGACCCTTGGCCTTGAGCATGGTGGTGTAACGAATCCTGGCACTTTTGACTGAATAATTTTCCGGGGTTAAAAGCTCAAAGCCTTCGTCCTGCTCCAGGAGAGCCCTGATTCCCGACCTTTCCCTGAGCAGATCGGCCGTGAAAAGCACAATGCAGTTCTCACTTTCTGTTCCTCCCAGACTTTTTTCACGGACAAGCGCAGTTTTTACCATGCGTATCGCCTCAACGGCATCCTTCCATCCGCTGATAGCAACATCCTTCCCGTAATCCTTTCCGGGATCAATGCTTCCGGATGCAGCATCCTGAACGAACTCGTCAATACCGTGACCGGTGTTTACCCTGAGGCTCGAGGTCAGCATATAAGATGCTGCATGATTCCTGAACATGTCGCGGGTACGGATGTAGAGAGACAAGCCTTTGCCATCGGGATAATCCTGACTGTCGTCGTAGAAGATGAACCAGCTTCCGTTCTCAATAGGATTGTTTCCCTTTAATAGGGCTTTCAACATAAGGTCAATACCCTTGTCGAAAATATCCTGGGCTTCGTCGACGATCACAAAATCGTGTCTTTCCATATCTGCCCTTCGTCCCGCTTTTGAAACTGCCCCCTTCACGCATTGCCTCAATTCTCCTTTCTTTATGACCTCATTGGAGGGGATCAGCGATTTGTCGCCCGACTTTTCACCAAGCTCACAAGCCAGATCAAAGTACAGCTTCACCTTTATCCTTTCAGGGGAGATCTCAAGTTCCGGGTCCGAAAGCTTTTGCTTCATCTCTTCAGCCAGGAGTTCGTTCCAGCAGATATACAGTCCGGTCTTGCCTTCATCGCAGGTCAGACGCCTTATTAGATCGACCGCATAGGTCGACTTTCCGCTTCCGGGAGGTCCCTGGATCATGATGCGCCTGTTGCCGTCAAGTCCTTTCAGGATGGCAAGCCCTTCCCTCCTGCGCCTGTCCGACTCGGCCAGATTGAGTTTCACAAGTGACCGGTACAAGTCAGGATCAAACCTGGGAGTCAGTTCTTCACACAATCTGATTATTTCCCCTTCCTCAAGTTCTTTCCAGTCGATTGCCCTGGCTCTCCCCAACCTCCTCCGATCCTCCCTGAATTTGCCGATCTGGTCGTCCAGCGATCTGAGAATCATGGAGGAAAGATCCATGCCACATCCGCGGTGCCAGAGATAGTCAATGCTAATTCCCTTCCTGACAAAATCACAATCCGGGAAGCAAACCATTTTCCCTACAAAAATATTCCTCAGGCCTTTCTCCATCAAATATTTCTGAATGGCATCGGCATTTCCGTCAGCCTGTATGAAAGGGTCGGCCATTGCCTCTTTGGTCCTGCCACCGGCAAGCTTGAAATATCCTGTCGTACCGTCGGTCCTTTCACCGTAGCCTATCTCCCCTCCCTTCACTTCAATGACCATCAGTCCCAGACGTGTTAATACCAGGAAGTCGATTTCCCCTGCAAGCTGAGTCCTGTGATAAAACGATGAGATCCTAAGGTGATGGATGATATGAATAATCTCACCATCAAGGCTTGTGATGAGCTTGTCGGCGGAACGCTCCCCGGGATCCGCTATGTGCCAGGAGTTGTAAAGGCGTTTGAGCATTGGTCGGAAAATGTTGATATATAGATAAACGGAGATTCCGGGGTTTTAATGTTCATATCACACTATCAATAAACCATCCGGATTGATTTATTGTTCTACACTGTTATCCGGTTAAATCTACTTTTTCCACCATATTCATTACCTGCCTGAAAACCGGCTGTCCGGCTAATTTTATTTCTGTAATTTTACCCATGTTGGATGCTGTTTCCGCAAAAAACAATTTACAACATTGGGTCCCGATAAACCGGGATCCGGGGAGTAGCCCTCTTATTTTTTAGTCGGACACCGGTAATATCGGTATGACTGGTTTTTTTGTCATTCTGCAAGCATCCGGCAGAAATCCTTTACATGTATTCTATGTATGCCCAGGTATGAGTCTGTTTCATTGAGTTCATCCATAGTTACCACGTATTTGGGGAAATTGTCCCTGATCTCAAGCAGGTTGCCGAATTCACGCTCTGCAGTCTCAGGCTTTTCCAGCAGGTAAGCTACCTGAACATATATTCTTTTTCCTCCGCGGCTGGCTATGAAATCAATTTCCCTGCCGCCCTCCGACCCAACAGTTACATCATAGCCTGCAATCCTGAGATGCAGAAAAACAACATTCTCCAGAATCTTGTGAATGTCGGTCGGGTTATACCCTGCAATCACATTCCGGATACCTATGTCACTGAAAAAATACTTCTCCCCTATCTCAAAAATCCTCTTGCCCATGATTCCGGAGCGCCTTACCCTGTGAATCAAAAATGAAGATTCCAGATAACCGAGATAATCTATAACCACCTGAATAGAAATATTTATTTTCTGCGATTTAAGATATTCACTGATCTTCCTGGCAGAAACAATGCTCCCGATGTTGCCGGCAAGAAAAAGAACCAGATTCTCCATGAACTTAACATTCCTGATATTATACCGTGCTACAACATCTTTCAACAGAATGGTGTTGTAAATAGTATTCAGATATTCATTGACAACATGGACGTCACTCCCCATATGGATGAGAAACGGGAGTCCTCCTTCGCGCAGAAATGTCCTGAATGTTTCAGCTGAATCTTTTATATCGCGGAACATAATGTATTCCGGATAGCTCAGCCCATATACCCGTATTTCGATATACCTCCCTGAAAGAAGAGTGGCGAGCTCACCCGACAAAAGCCTGGCATTGCTTCCCGTGCAGTAGATATCGAAATTCTTTCTGGTTACAAGATCCCGGAGCGCTTTCTCAAATGAATCTATATCCTGAATCTCATCGATAAACAAAGCCACTTTCCCTTTCCCGGCATGCTGCCTGTTCACATATTCCAGGAGCGAAACATTGTCAGTTATCATGGAGAACTCATGCAACTCCTTGTTAATATATATTATACGGGTACCCGGTTCATTCTCCCTGATAAGATCCCTGATCTGCATCATCAGGTAGCTCTTACCTACCCTCCTTTGTCCGGTAAGCACTTTAATCAGGTTTTTCCCGATGTAGGGCTTTATCCTGTCAATATAAAGAGGCCTTTCAATATATTCTTTCATGTTTCAACCATATCGTATTTACTTGCAAATATAGCTATTTGTTTCAATTATGTCTGACATAAATTGAATTACTATAATAAATATCAGTTATATTTTTTGATGATGATTACCATTATTTGCTCAGATTGTTCCGGGAACTGAAACACAGGATCAAAAATTCAGTATTCAGAGCGTTCTTCCAGCCAGGAATGTATATCTCCCCCTCGTCATTAACGCCTCTAGAAAATCTCAAACTGATCCCGCCGGTTGGCAAGTCGTGCGGTCTTGCGGTCGTGCGGTCGTACAGTCGTGCGGTCGTACAGATCGGGTAAGTTGTTTGGATAGTGGTGGTTATGAGACTAATGCCGGTTGCGCGGTTATGTATTATAGGCGATGCGCAACCACTTAGCAAATGACGCACTTGATATCCGGAATAAGGCCGCTGAACTGCTTGCAATAATAACAATATGCCTGATTATCTGAAAGATGTCGGTGAGAAAGACTCAAATCAGCCCCGGCACTTCAGACAAAGAATCCGGTGTTTCAGACAAAGTATTCGGTGTTTCAGACAAAGAATCCAGCACTTCAGACAGCCATGTTTCGCCTGATAGGCGGATGAGGATCATAATTTTCCACTACAAAATCATCAACGGTCAGCTGATTGAAGGGCTTGTCCGCGATCCGAAGCTGAGGCATGGGCCTGGGTTCCCTCGAAAGCTGTTCTAGGATGGCGGTCACATGATCATACTTTTCCTCATTACCGTCACTGGGAGCATTTTTATTGATCCATTCAACCACCTCCAGATACTCTTCCCTTGCCGATACATTCCTTACCCTCTTCTGTAGTTCCCTGAAATTCTCCCTGTGCCACAGTGTTCTTTTTCCAATGCTGGAATAGAAATGTGAATCGCCGAAAGTGTGAATGAATGTTTTAGGAATCATACCGGCGCCTTTTGCAATTACCTGGGTAAGAGCAGCATAACTTGCTATATTGAAAGGAACCCCCAGAAACTGATCACAACTCCTCTGGTAAAGCTGCAGTTCCAGTTCACCTTCTTCATTTGCAGTTGCCTGATAGAGAACGTGACAGGGCGGCAATGACATTCTTGGCGTATCACCGGGATTCCATGAATCAACAATGTGTTTCTTCCCTGTCGGATTCTTTTTCAGTCCTTCGATCATTTTCCCCACCTGGTCAATCTCAACAAACACCCCCTTCTCATGATCAAAATATTCCCATCTCCTCCACTGTTTCCCGTAAATAGGACCTGCATCTCCCCATCTTTCGGCAAACTCCGGATCTTCCTTCACCCTCTGGCCGTATTCCTTCATTGCCTTGTCCCAGTCGGCAGAATACTTCACGAGGCCCTCAGGGAATATCCCTTCCTTCTGCATCCCGGGAAGATTGGCCTGAAATGCATCAGGTCGCCATATTGGACAGTTATTGTCTTCAAGATACTTGATATTCGTGTCCCCTCTCAGGAACCATACCGTTTCATGGAACATGGATGAGGTGAACATCTTTTTCGTAGTCAGCAGGGGATAACCTTTTCTCAGGTCATATTCGTTCTGATACCCGAACAGAGAAATGATACCCGAACCTTTACTGCCTCCCTTGAAATTTGAACGTTCAGATGTAAGGATTGCTCTTGAATGATCTAAATACTGCTGCGCCATTTTTCTCCCGTTTTGATTATTGTGTAAACAAAAATAGCCTTTATTTCCGTTGAGCTCCCAGATCAATGACCGCAAGTACAGGCAAAATTATCAACACCGATTGTTAATCCCTTTCTTAAATGGCTGTGAGTGACTGCTATAGATAGAAAGAATGGGAGAAAAGGGGAAAGAGAGAAGGGGGGATTAAGAGACGAAGAGACCGCAAGACCGCAAGACAGCGACCGCAGGGAGCCAGACCGCAGGACCGCAGGACTGCAGGACAATGAGCCTGCTACATCGGTATCACCTGCAGCCTCCGCCCTTTCTCCTGCTCGTAAAGCCGCTGAGCCATCCTGGCCTTATCCTCACTGAAGGAGGGATCCATGGTGTGTGCTTTCATATATGACTCGTAAGCCTTGTCGTACTGCCTGACATACAGGAAATAGTCTCCCTTTGAATCGTATACGTTGGGATTCTTCGGATCAAGTTCAATATACCTGTCGAAAGCTTCTTCCGCCTTATCCTCCTGCTTAAGATTCAGATATGCATATCCAAGCTGGTTGTAAAAGGGTGCCGGATCCCTGGTCACGGTCAATGCCGTCTTTATGGTCTCAACCATAACCTCGGTCTCACCGGTGATCGACAGAAAAGAAATCAGGTAATTGTATGTATTAGGATCACCCGGGTACATGTCAACCAGCCTTCTCCCGATATCGGTGACATCCTCGTGGCCTCTTCTCAGTCTCTCTATCGCTTCCTTAAGCAACTCCTCCCCTTCACTCAGTTTAGCCTTGCAATTGACTGCCGCATAGGAATACCTCCTGAAATTATCAGGCGACTCGTTCATAAGGAAAAACAGGGCCAGATGGTAATTCGCCATGAAAAGATCCGGGTCCTCCCCCAGCGCATCATTAAATGCCTCGATGGCCTTGTCCGTATGTACGGCATCATAATACCTGATGGCTTCATTATACAATGCCAGGGCTTTTTTCGAGGAGCTCGTTACGGGCATAAGCTTGCCCCGCTGAGGCCAGGCAACTGTCCCGATGCAAAGCAGAATCAATCCAAATACCAATCTCTTCATTTCTCAGATTTTTTAAGTTCAAACCAGGAATGAATCCTGTATTTTTTATGCCAAACCGGAATTGACATGTCTTCAGCAAGACCCGCGATGAACTCAGTGACGGGATTGCCGGATTACTTGTATGCCGATTCTATGAACGATTTATAGCGCGAAAGTATCACGGCCCTCTTTGGCTTCAGGGTCTGAGAAAGCATTCCGTTATCGACCGACCATGTATCGGCTGAAAAAAGGCTCCTCTTGATATGCTCATAATCAGCAAGGGTCTTGTTAATCTTCATAACCTCCCTGTTGAGTTTCTCAGTTACCTTTTTGTTTCCAAGCAGATCCTGATCACCGGTATCTGTCATAATGTCATTGTCCGTGCACCATTCCCTAAGCACTTTCATGTCGGGAAGAATCACAGCCGATGCAAATTTCTGGTTCGCGCCGAAAACAATGCAGTTTTCAATGAAGGGCGACTCCCTCAACTTGTTCTCAATCATCTGGGGGGATATGTATTTCCCTGACGACAGCTTGAATATCTCTTTCTTCCTGTCGGTTATCATCAGATATAGTCCGTCTTTAAGATAACCTATATCTCCCGTATAAAACCATCCCTCGGAATCGATTACCGCGCGTGTTGCCTCCTCATCCTTGTAATATCCCTTCATCACGTGCGGACCTCTTACAAGTATCTCCCCGTCATCGGCGATCTTCAGTTCGGTGTCGTCTATGGGAGTGCCGTTGGTGCCGAGAACATTGTTCACCGGCGGATTCACTGATATCACAGGCGATGTTTCAGTCATGCCATAACCCTGGTAGAGATGAAGCTTCGCCGCCGTGAACAGCCTGATAATATTAGCTCTTATGGCGGCGCCTCCACTGACAATCCACATCTCATGACCTCCCAGGCTGTCGCGCCATTTGCTGTAAACCAGCTTGTCGGCCAGACGGTGCTGAAAACGGTAAAGGAAATCGCCGCGCTTGTTGTCGAAACTGTTGCCAAAGTTCCATGCCCAGCGGTAAATAATCCTTTTTATCCCCTTCAGGCTCTTGCCGGCCGCCTCGAGCTTCGAATACATCAACTCCAGAACCCTTGGTACGGCACAAAACCCATCACCATGGAAACTGGCCAAATCCCTTGCTATCGTGGAAAGGCTCTCGGCATAATAGATACTGATGCCGAGCTGCTGAAACTCGTAGTTCATGGTCCTTTCATAGGCATGGCAGAGGGGAAGGAAACTGAGCATCTTATGCTGCGGACCGGCGGTCTGCCTTATCGCGTGTGCATTGGCATTGAATGTCAGGTTCCTGTGAGTAAGCATCACTCCCTTCGAATCGCCGGTAGTTCCTGAAGTATAGATGATTGTCGCTACATCATCGGGCGATACCTCTCTTTTGTTAGCTTCAATAATCTGATCAAACCTTCCGCGATTCTCTTTTCCCAGGGCAATGAGATCATCAAAACTGAAAGCCAATCCGCAGTCGTCTATCGTCATCACTTCGACGGGATGGTCTATCTTTTCTATTACCGGTTTAAGCTTGTTGTAAAGCGACTTGCCTCCAAGCACTATAAGCTTAGAATCGCTGTGATTGAAGACATGCAGGAACTCACTTTCGCTGAGCGTGGTATAAACCGGCACAAAGACCAGCCGGGCAAGTGTGCATCCCATGTCGAGGTAATTCCATTCGGGACGGTTGTTGCAAACCACCGCGATCTTGTCGCCGGGCTGGTATCCCTTTGCAAGAAGTCCGCTGGCCGTATTCCACGAGTTCTCTATGTACTCGTCAACGCTGATCTTAACCCATTTGCCGTTAACGATCTTGGCAAAAATGTCGTCCTTCGGGAATTTTTCCTTCAGGATATCGAGGTATTCAAAAGTTCTTGTTGGAATCATAACTTTTATCAAAACTGTAAATGTAAAAAATTAATAAATAAAAAGGATGGAATAATACAAGACCTCAAAATCATATAATTCCCGGAGATTTTATATTTTGCCGTAAAAGAAGTCTCATGGAACACAGACCTGTTGGAAATACCGGCATCTCAATACCTCGCGTGATTTTCGGAACCAGCGCTCTCGGCAATCTTTATTCAGCCTTAAGTGATGAAACAAAAACTGCCATTGTAAGGGAATGCCTTCAGCATGTCCCGAAACCTGTTGTTTTCGACAGCGCGGGAAAATACGGAGCCGGACTGGCTCTTGAAAAGCTTGGGGAGATACTGCGAAATCTTAAAGTGAAGCCCGAAGACATTATCATCAGCAATAAGCTTGGCTGGCTACGAACTCCGCTCACCGGACCTGAACCGCTTTTTGAGAAAGGAGTCTGGGAAGGCATAAGGCACGATGCAATCCAGCTTATCAGTTACAACGGGATACTGGAATGCATGGAACAGGGAAGCCAGCTCCTGGGAGAAGAATACAGGCCACGGATGGTGTCGGTGCATGATCCGGATGAATACCTTAATGCAGCCGGATCAGACGATGATTTTAAAAGACTGTTCCGGAATATACGCGAGGCTTACAAGGCCCTGTCGGTCCTGAAATCGGAAGGAAAAGTCAAGGCCCTTGGTGTCGGCGCCAAAAACTGGCTTACTGTCAGGATGATAGCGGACGAGGTGGATCTCGACTGGGTTATGATTGCCAACAGCATGACTATATACCGTCACCCGAAAGAACTGCTTGACTTCATGGAAAATCTCCATAAAAGAGGAATTGCAATCATCAACTCGGCTGTTTTTCATGCAGGCTTCCTGACCGGCGGAGAGTTTTTCGACTATGTAAAAATCAAACCGGATTCCGATGAGAATAAAGCCAGGTTTATCTGGAGGGAAAAATTTTTCTCCCTCTGCAAAAAACATGATGTGATTCCCGCAAACGCCTGTGTCCGTTTTGCATTGACTCCACCAGGAGTATTCAGCGTTTCCCTCAATACTTCAAAACCCGGTAATGTGAAGAAAAATGTTGAATCGGTCGAATGTAGCATCCCTGACGATTTCTGGAAGGAGATGCTCGAGAACAGGCTTATTGACCGTGATTATCCCTATCTTTGAAAAACGATACAAATAAAAACGAAGCAGGGATGAGAAAGATGAATGCCGCTGTCCTGACCCGGTACGGGAAGATTGAATGGAAACAGGTGGATATTCCGGAGATCAGCGGAAATGAGGTTCTTGTTAAAGTGGGCTATGCATGTATATGCGGAAGCGATCAGCATGTATTCCTGGGTGAATTTCATCCGCGTACCAGTCTGCCTTTGATACAGGGACATGAATTTGCGGGCACTGTTGCCGAAACCGGATCAGAGGTTAAAAATCACAAAGCAGGCGACAGGGTTGCGGTCGATCCAATAATCTGGTGCGGTCATTGCCCTGCCTGTCTCTGGCATCATTACCCGGCATGCTCCACACTGAAACTGGTAGGCATTGACCTCGACGGCGGCTTCAGCGAGTATATGAAAGTGCCGGAGACAATGCTCTACAAGGTTACTGATAAGATATCCGATGAGCATGCAGCTCTTGTTGAAGTACTTTCAATAGGATTTCATGCCTGCAACAGGGCAAAGGTGGCACCGGGCGACATGGTTGCGATATGGGGAGCCGGCAAGGTCGGACAGAGCATCCTCCAGGCGGTCAGGACAAAAACCGGCAATACGGTTGTAATAGTCGACATCCTCGATGAACGGCTCGAAATAGCTAAAAAGGCTTACGGAGATATTCATACCATAAATGCCGTAAAGGAAAATGCAGTTGAAAAGATCAGGGAACTTACAGAAGGCAAAGGTGTCGACATTGCCTTTGAAGCAGTAGGTCACACCAAAGATCTTCCAGGAGTTGTAAACCCCGTGCAGGGTTGCATCCGGGCTATCAGGGGCGGCGGAACAGTATGTGTTCTCGGACTCTCGGCAGAACCATCACCGCTCATTATGAGGGAACTGATCTGGAAGGAAGGTATAATAATGACCTCACGCGTTTCACACGGTGAGTTTGCTGAAACGATTGACAATATGAACAGGGGAACCCTTAAGCCCGATGCCATCGTTACCGGGATACTGCATCCCTCTGAAACACAAAAGGCTTTTGAAATGCTCGAGAAGGAACCTGACAAGCATCTTAAAATAATGCTGAAATTCAAACAGTGAAAATAGATTCCCACCATCATTTCTGGAAATACAACGAAGCTGAGTACGGCTGGATAGACGACCGGATGGCTGTCCTGAAACGCGATTTCCTTCCCGATGATCTTGAACACCGCTTGCTTGAAAGTGGTTTCTCCGGATCGGTGGCAGTGCAGGCACGTCAAACCACGGAGGAGACACGGTGGCTTCTGAACCTTGCCGGAAAGCACGACTTTATAAAAGGAGTGGTGGGATGGGTCGATCTTTGTTCGGAGGATAAATTAAGAAGGCAACTGGATGAATTCTGCAAGTCGCCGGAATTCGTTGGAGTGCGTCATGTGATTCACGATGAGCCCGACGACGGCTTTATGCTTCGCGACGACTTCCTGAAAGGCATCAGCATATTAAAGGATTATGACCTGACTTACGATCTTCTTCTCTTCCCGAAGCATATTCCGCTTGCCCAGATAGTGGTTTCAATGTTCCCGGAGCAGAAATTCGTCGTTGACCATATTGCCAAACCGCTGATAAAAGACCGGATAAGCGAGCCCTGGAGAGATGACATCCGGATGCTCGCGGAGAATAAGAACGTGTGGTGCAAACTTTCGGGAATGGTTACCGAAGCTGACTGGAAAAAAAGCACTTCCAAAGATTTTCGCCCCTGGCTCGATGTTGTCTTTGATGCATTCGGAACTGATCGCCTTATGGTTGGCAGCGACTGGCCGGTATGCCTTGTCAGCAGGAAATATCCCGATGTAATCAATATTGTAAAGGACTACATTTCAGGAATGCCCGATGTGGCGAGGCAAAAGATACTCGGATTAAACTGCATTGAGTTTTACAGCCTGGGGAAAAAGTAATATTCAGGAAATGAATTCGTACTGCCAACTTTTATGTCCTGGACCGTGAAACTTTCTCCGTGACTGACTCTGTTTTCCTTCGTTCTGCCACCGCATTAGTCTCCGGCAGAGTGATGTTGTAATACCCGGGCTGGAGAAGGAAGAAAAGACCTCTCTGAATAACTTTAACAATTTGTTCATAACTTGATGGTTATTCACAGTTGTTCATGGATTACCGATCTCAGGGATTTCCTAACTTTGTATCAGGCCAGCATCGTCCACCTTTCCAATTCTGGAATTTAGCACAATAAAATACTGATTAACAACTAAACAATCTTGATGCTGGCCTTCTTTAAGAAGCTGCGCGGACCGCGGATGTAATTATTTTACCGTGGTTTAGACTATTTTGTCAGGTTATACGTTATATATGTGACACCTGCTTGTGGATAAGATACCATTAAGTAAAACTGGCAACTATGGAAACACAGGAAATGTTTATGGGAGTAAGGATAAGCGCGTACAAGCTTAGCCTGGAAAAACAGCTCGAAGAAAACGCCAGAAGGCTCAAGGAACATTATCAGAAAATCCAGAGCCAAATCAAGGAAAAAGAACTGCAGAAAAAAGAACAGAAACAGGAAGCCGTTAACTTCATCTGCGACTGGCAGTAGTAGTTGTTTAACATATTGAAATCTTTCCCTTTTCAGGACTTTCTGTCCTGAGGATAATCGTATATGTATTGCTGAATGAAAACCCTGATATGCCGTAATATGGCTAAAAGGATTACTGTATCACTCATGCTCAGCCCTGGAGGTAAGGGTCTGGCCTGGCATTCACTTTAATTTATAATTTGTGCTTCGTCCGCCACCAGCCTCTTTTTGTAGAATATCCTTCTTCATTAAATCCTGAATATCCCGGAGAGCTGTATCTTGTGAACACTTGTTAATTTTTGCCCATTTTGAGCTTGTCAACTTTCCGTCAAATCCATCAAGAAGTCTGTTTATAATATTTTGTTGCCTGACATTGAGAATTGTGGCGGAATGTAATTTCCAGAATTCTGCTTTACGAAATACTTTCGATAAAGTTTTATCTGTGGATTCAATAGCATTTATTAAACATTGCAAAAACCATAAAATCCATTCTGTTATATCTGAATTTCCTTTTTGCGCTTTTTCCAGTTTCTCATAATACTGTTTCCTTTCAACCCTGATTTGTGCAGACATACTGTAGAACCGCATGACACTTTTGTCGGAACGTGCCAATGTCATATCTGTAATTGCTCTTGCAATTCGTCCGTTTCCATCGTCGAACGGATGAATTGTCACGAACCATAAATGAGCTATAGCTGCTTTAAGAACCAGGTCTGTATCATGCTCGTTTTCAAACCAGTCCAGGAATCTTATCATTTCCGGTTCTATCCTGTCAGAACCCGGGGCTTGATAGTGAACCTTTTCTTTTCCCATAGGCCCTGACACAACTTGCATAGGCCCGGTCGTATCTTTTCTCCAGCCGGCAACTGTGATTTTATTAAGATTACTCCATCCCGAAGGGAACAGCGCTGCATGCCAACCAAACAATCTGTTTTTAGTCAAAGGCATGTCATATTTTTGAGTAGCGTCAAGCATCATTTCAACTATTCCGTCAACATGGCGCTCTGATTCCACTGCTCCTGCAATGTCAATTCCAAGTTTCCGGGCAATTGAAGAACGCACTTGTTGTATTTCCAGAAGCTCGCCTTCTATTTCCAATGATTTTATAACATCTAAAGTAAGAGTATTCAATACCGCTTCATTTTGCAAATCAAAACCCAGCGATTCCATTCTTCCAAGAAGTCTACCCTGCTGATTTCTGGCTTCACCAAATTTTATCATCACTTTCTCATTGTCCCAGGTGAAGTCTGTCCAGTCTTCTCTTTCATGAATATAAACTATCATTCTCCGCAAATTATGCGACAAATATACTTTATATTCTTCAAAAATGAAACTTTCTCCGCGAAATTTGCTTTGAATACAGGATTTAATCTCCGCACTGTCGATCTTTATGCCTGACGGAACCTAGGCTGCGGAACGGGGGAGCTCATCGTACCTAAGTGAGTGAATAATGTGTTGTAGCGTAGTACTTTAGAATTCGGATATTATTTCCTTGATTGTTAGGATTCTGGTTTTTTCTATGAACTTGATTTCTAACAAATCATTGTCCCCGGTTACCAGGTAATCAGCTTTGCTGTCAATTGCTAAATTTAATAAGAAATTATCTTTAGGATCACGACATTTGTCGGTCTTTGATTTTACTTCTATTATAATCCCATTTTATCAATAAAATTAATAATTCTTGACAGATCGCTTTTCGAAAAGTACTTTTTAAACTTAGGCCTTTGCGCAACTGCCATGAATTCGTGTAATAACTCCATTGAAAAGACAAGTTTCAATCTATTACTTTCCACAAAGTCGTCAAGGAAACTGAAGTCTCCGGAAATAAGAAAACTAATCCACAAGTTAGTATCAAGGATTACTTTTTTGCTTTTCATATAGGGCTTTTCTGACAGATTCAACCTCCTTAGTAATTTCATCCAACGAGGGAGCCTCATCAGAATACTTTCTAAGGCTGTCCAGTAATTCTTTAAGCTCGCATCTTACTTCTTCTTTCTTAATCCTTATCAGATTCATATCAGCAAGGCTTTTTATCAAGCTTTTTGCTTTGGGATTTATTATTTCAATTATTAAGGATTCCATATGGTTTCATTTTTACAAATTTACGAAATCTATCCTGTTTAGAAAATACTCGATTGCAGAGGTTTTCGCAGCATGCGCCACACGAAACTGACACTCTCACTCTGCTTTACCTGCTCCCACCCCCGCTTGAGCGGGGCAGACTCTCCGGAGGAGGGAATCCAAAGAAACCACGACTTGCAAGATCTGCAAGATCCTGCGGGGCAGGACTTCGTCGTTTCACTCTTTAGCCTGCAAGACCTTAAATCTGGATTAAATTGTTAATAACTTCGCCAAATTGTTATTTACTTGGCTATCTCAATTTAACTTCTATCCCTAAATTTGAACCGGCCAGCACCCATTCGCACTTTCCTGCTCTGGAAATTGTATTTGACTAACATAATTGATTAATGCTGATAAAACGGGGTGCTGGCTTTCTTTATTATGCCACCCCCCCTGTCAGCATAATCAGAAACTAAATGCCAGTCCCAGATTGAGGTACGAAGGACCATAGCCCAGCTCGGCCATGGCAGCCATATTTTCACGGAAATAATACCTTGCTCCAACGAACAAGGACCATGCTATATGACTGGATGAGTCCGCGTAATTTTCATAGGGTTCACCTGTTTCCTTAACATTCACAATGTCCCAGCCAATAAGAAGGCCTGCATAGGTATCGAGTTTCTCAATAAAGGGATAATGAAAATTGCCCCTTACACCGACAATAGTGTTCGAATACCTCGCGCTCCAATTTGAATACTCCCATTTGTATGACAAAAATCCTATGTAGGGCCCTACACCGATCGAAGCTTTTTCAAGCACATTATCAGTCAGACCTACTTCAAGCGATGCCGACAGGGGAGGAAAGACAAGTTTGTTGTATGTAGCCGAAAGAACCCTGGTGCCAATACCCAGACCTGCATTGAAAACCCTGCTCCCTTTAACAAAAACCGGCTCCTGACCGGCTGCAATGATAAAGGAGGATATAAAAACTGCCGTAAGAATAGTTATGCGCTTCATATCGATAATTTAAGAATCTGCCACAGGCAGAATTAAAAAGTAGTTTGCCTTGTCCGGGATAGGGCCAGTCTTTTTCGTTCTGATCAGGAACCGCCAAAGATCAGGAACATCCATGCTGCAAGCGCGGCTCCAACCATCGGAGCAAAAAAAGGAACCCATGAATACTGCCAGTCGCTGTCCCTTTTACCTTTGATAGGAAGCAGGAAATGCATTATCCTGGGACCAAGGTCACGGGCAGGGTTTATAGCATATCCCGTCGGTCCTCCGACTCCCAGACCGATACCCAGAACAACCAGCGCTACCGGAAGTGCATTCAGCGCCCCCAGTCCCACCTCCGGCTCAGCCATGTAAAGCACTGCCAGTGCAAGCACGTAGGTGCCGATTATCTCAGTAATAACATTGTACCAGTAACTCCTGATGTTTGGAATGGTGGCGAACACTGCCAGCTTGGTTTCAGCATCGTCGGAGGCATCAAAATGCTTTTTGTATGCAAGCCAGGCAAGGCCGGCACCGAACATTGCGCCGAGAATCTGCGCAAGGATGTACATGGGAACTTTGGCCCATGAGAACTTGTGGGCAATGGCAAGAGCCAGTGTAACTGCCGGATTAAGATGAGCCCCGCTGACTGATGCGGAAATCAAAACACCGGTGAAAACACCGATTGCCCATCCGAAGGTTATTACTATCCAGCCTGAATTATGCCCTTTGGTCTTAGGTAGCAGAACATTGGCCACAACACCGCATCCAAGGACAAGTATCATGGCTGTTCCAAAAAACTCTGCAAAAAATTGATTCATAGGTTCAAGGTATTTATTAATTATTATTGGTTCAAAATTAGCGTCAAGCTTTCAGAATGGTCAATTGCTTCATTGCATGAGACTTGTAACATCCCGCGGAGATAGATCTCGTCGTTTCACTCCTTAGCCTGCTCTTGCACGACCGCGAGACAGAGAAGCGTATAGACAGCGACAGAAGGGAACAAATTGTTAATTGCAAATTATTAATTACTAATTGTTTATACATCGCCTATAATACATATCACATTATTCATCCCTCCGCCCATGCTTCGGCAGCCTTAATCGCCCGTCTCCAGCCTTTTATCAGCGATCCGGTAAGTTCCTGATCAAGAGCCGGAACAAAAGTCCTGTCAATCTGCCACTGCTTCGAAAGGTCATCAACGGTCTTCCAGTAACCTGTTGCCAGTCCGGAAAGATAAGCCGCTCCAAGCGCCGTGGTTTCCGTTATCTTTGGCCTGATGACGCTTGCCTGAAGCAAATCGGCCTGGAACTGCATCAGGCTGTTGTTGACTGTTGCCCCTCCATCGACTCTCAGTTCCCTGATGTCAATACCGGAATCCTTCTCCATGGCATGCAGCACTTCCAGCGTCTGATAGGCTATGCTGTCGAGGGCTGCCCGGGCGATGTGAGCCGTCGTGGAACCCCTGGTGATACCGACAATGGTTCCACGGGCATGCTGGTTCCAGTAGGGAGCGCCCAGCCCTGCAAATGCGGGAACAAAATACACACCGCCGCTGTCGCTTACCCTGCCTGCAAGCTCCTCAACATCGGAAGACCTTGCAATAACGCCCAGACTGTCGCGGAGCCATTGCACAACAGCACCCGCTATGAAGATGGAACCTTCAAAGGCATACCGTGTCTCGTTGCCTATCTTCCATGCAACGGTGGTCAGAAGCCTGCTTTTCGACGCTATAGGCTTGTCGCCGATGTTCATCATCATGAAACAGCCGGTGCCATAAGTGTTCTTCACCATTCCCGGTTCAATGCACATCTGGCCGAACATGGCTGCCTGCTGGTCACCCGCGATCCCGGCAACAGGGATATCCGATGAGAACTGACCTTCGGTGGAGCCGTAAATCTCGCTCGACGACCTGACATGCGGAAGCATGCTTTCGGGAATGCCAAAAACATCAAGCAGCTCCTTGTCCCACTGAAGGGTGTGAATATTGAAAAGCATGGTTCTCGATGCATTTGACACGTCGGTGATATGAAGTTTTCCCCTCGACAGATTCCACATCAGCCACGAATCAACGGTTCCGAATGCAAGCTCTCCCTTTTCGGCTAGTCCGCGAGCTTCGTCGACATTGTCAAGAATCCATTTAATCTTTGTTGCCGAGAAATATGCATCAACTATCAGCCCGGTCTTTTCGAGTATCATTTTGTCAACGCCATCAGCCTTAAGCTTGTCGCAAAAGTCGGCTGTCCTGCGATCCTGCCAAACAATGGCATTGTAAACCGGTTTACCTGTGATCCTGTTCCATACCACCGTGGTTTCCCTCTGGTTGGTAATGCCGATCCCAGCAATATCCGTGCTTTTCAATCCGGCCTTGGCCAGTACCTCTGTGGCCACCCCTATCTGTGTCGACCAGATCTCTTCAGGTTTATGTTCCACCCATCCGGGTTTCGGGTAAATCTGAGTGAATTCCTTCTGCGCTGAAGCCAACGGCTTACCGGAATGATCGAAAATTATCGCGCGGGAACTGGTAGTCCCCTGATCAAATGATAGTATGAAATCTTTCATGTAGCAATTGGTTTTAATATCTGATGACTATCGGCAATATTTTATAATTACTCTTATCGATACCCTATCCCCGGCCTTCTCCCTGTATTTTAATCATCCAGGGAAAAGTGATCCGAAGCGGCTGCATTTTTAGTTACAAATAGTTCTCCAGCACCTTCTCATAATCGTGGAGCTGCCTGTCAATCCAGTCCTTCCCGAATCCCAGTTCCTTTGCCATAATACCGGCAACAACAGGTCCTGCTTCAGCGCTTGCCCTGGCATCAAGGAACAACGCTCTCGTCCTTCGGGCCAGCATATCTTCAAGTGTCCGCGGCATCTCGTTTGCTGCTATCCACGCGATCTCAGCCTTGCAGTAGGGAAGCTTAGGATGCACCAGTTCCGCCATCCCGGGCTCATTCTCAATCAGATTGACAATGTCGGGAGCCCTGTCTCCATAGATCCTGAATTGTTCCGGGATTGTGTTGACAGAAGGAGAACAAAAGCTGAAACTCCTTGTCATGCATTTCCTTTTCTCAAGAATACCTGCCCTGATGGCTCTGTCAACAGTCTCCTCTGCCATTCTCCTGTACGAGGTCCATTTCCCTCCTATGATTGAAAGAAGACCTGAGCGAGAAAGACTTATCTTATGCCTTCTCGACACCTCCTTTGTCGCTTCAGGTTTGTTGGGATTGGCTGCCAGAGGCCTGAGCCCGGCAAATATACAAAGCACATCCTCCCTCCGGGGAGCCCGGGTAAGATATTTTCCGGCTGTCCGAAGAATGAAATCAATCTCCTCCTGAAGAGCCTTCGGTTCGAGGCTTATATCATTAAGCGGAGTGTCGGTGGTTCCGACAACAAGCTTCCCGTACCAGGGTATTGCAAAAAGAACGCGACCATCGTCGGTTTTCGGGATCATGATTGCCGAATCGCCCTTCACGAAACTCTTGTCGAGAACTATATGAACTCCCTGGCTCGGCTTTATGGTTGCCGGGGCCGAGGGATCATCCATCCTGTGGATCTGATCGGCAAAAACACCGGTGGCATTTATGACAAGCTTCGATTTTATATTGTATACCTTTCCGGTTTCGACATCCGTGACTTCAACTCCGCTGACCCGGCCCTGATCATTCTTCAAAAGGCTGTCAACCCTGAAATAGTTAAGTACCGTTCCGCCGTTCTTAACACAGGCCGATGCAATGGCCAAAGCCATGCGGGAATCGTCAAACTGCCCGTCGTGATAGACAATTCCTCCCTTCAAACCCTCAGCCTTGAGAGGAGGGATCCTTTCAAGAGTCTTCGAACGATTGATGAAATACGACTTCCCCATACTCAGTCTGCCTGAAAGGAGATCATAGAACTTAAGGCCTACAGTGTAAAGGAAAACATCCCAGTATGTATAGACTGGAATTACAAATTCCTGGTTGACAGTGAGATGAGGTGCATTCCTCAGCATCAGCCCCCGTTCATAAAGAGCTTCCTTTACAAGCAGGACGTCGCCCTGGGCCAGATACCTCACGCCGCCGTGGACCAGCTTGGTGCTCCTCGATGATGTTCCCTTTGTGAAATCCGACTGCTCGAAAAGGACGGTCCTGTATCCACGTGTTGCAGCATCAAGAGCTGTTCCAAGTCCCGTGGCGCCGCCGCCGATCACAATTATATCCCATTCCCGCGATTGATTGCTTTCAAGCTGTTGTATTTGTAATCCCCTGTTCATATCAAATGCCCTTATATTAAACCAAAACCAATGTTACAAATAAAAACGATGATTAGCTGCAATGGGCTTAAATTTTATTCGTAAAACTTCAAACAAGCCGGCATCTTAACCTTTGCTGAATCAACTGCTTTCTCAGCCATTCCGTTTGTCTTACCGATCCTGAAGACGGTAATCTGATCCGATTTCTGGTTCCCCACTATCAGATATCTGCCTGAAGGATCAATTACAAAGTTACGAGGCCAGTCACCTCCGCATGAACTGTGACCGACAGGCTCTATAAGTCCGTCGGGAAGTATTTTAAACGTGACGATATTGTTTTCGCCCCTGTTCGATCCGTACAGGTACCTGCCATCCTTGCTTATATGGACATCGGCACAGTAATTGTTTTCAACTATTCCTCCCTTCATTGTCGGAAGTGTCTGAAGCAGCTTGAGCCCCTGATTCTCTTCCACAGCAAAAACCATCATTGTCGAGCCAAGTTCATTAATCACATAAAGCCGTGTACCGTCGCTGTTGAATGCAAAATGACGCGGTCCTGAGCCCCTGGGAAGACTTGTGATTCCATTCTCAAGCAGATTCAGCTTTCCTGCCCTGCTGTCAAAATCATAAACATATATCCTGTTGAGACCCAGATCAGTGACATAAACATAGCGCCCTGCCGGATCATGGAGTATCATGTGGGCGTGCGATCTGTCGGGTGAATTCTTGTCGTAAAGGATAGTGTCGGTAATGGTCTCCGGCACTCCGCTTTCATCAAGCCTGACCACAGCCACCGAGCCGTTCGGATAGTTGGCTATGAAAAGATGCCCGCTGTCGGCCGACATCGAAATATAGCATGGCCCGGCATATGGAATAAGCATTTCATTCAGCTTTTCAAAAACTGAATTCTTCTCATCGTAGCTGAAAGTCGACAACCCTCCTCCGAACTCTCCCCTGAATTCCATCACCTCGTTAATGACATAAACCAGCCCTGTCCTGTCAGAAAAGCAAAAATAAGCCGGACTCGGGCCTACATCGGCTGAAGAAACATACTTGAGCTTGCCGCTTCCGGGATTGAATTCAAAAACCGCCATGGCCTTCTCTCCTTCCCTTTCTGTGAAACCGCCGACGAAGAGACGAGGCCCCTGACGGCATGAGCTGAGGGAAAGGATTATTGTAATCAGAATAAGGACCGGTAACGATATCAACCTTTTCATCATAATATAATTTTGATTTTAATGGTATGATAGCCTGCCCCGCTCAAGCGGGGGAACCCACATGTTTGAAAATTATATAGATATGTGTTTGTGTATTTGAAACATGTGGGTTTCATATTTGATGCAGTTATAAAATGTGGCTATAATTAAAAAGTGCGGCTATAAAATATGTATGTATGTTTTGCTAAAATTAAGATTTCCTGTAAGCTTTTGCAGGAGTCTGCCGGCCCCGTGTCTCCCCTGTTAATGCCGGGAAAAGGTTTGTCTAAAAAAACGGCATCTCAGGGCTCAGGGGATAAAACCGCACTCTCATTTCCCCTTTCCGAGCTCCCTGTATTTCCTGTCAAGCTCATCCAGCCTTACCCTTACACTGAGAATCCAGGGCTCCTCATCCTTGTCCCAGTGCCCGTAGGTGGTTACCACGAATGTACCGTCGGGTAGAAGTTCGACTCCGGGATAGCAGCAATCCCAGCTGTGGATGTTATCCTTGAAGCGGATCCTGTACTTCCCCGGCTTGCCCTTTACCAGGTCCTTCCATGTTCCGACCCAGCCGACCCAGTCACCTTCGGTAGGACTTCCCTGTCCGGTTTCAGAAGCAATAAGGCTGTAATTCACCTCTCCCCTCTCCTTTGCAATAGTTCCAAGTTCAGGCCTGAAACTATTCGGGCTTATGTCCCGGAACACAACCAGCAACCTTCCGTCGGGTGCATATTTAAGCACGTGCCTGTCGCCATTAAGCTCATTGGGAAGAGGACGCGGATCGGTCCATGTTTTGCCTTCATCACTGGAGAAAATTATCTGAGAATTTGCCCTTCTTGCATTTTCCCTCAGGAGGACTGCAAGTGTTTTTCCGTCGGGCGACCGTATCACACCCGGCTCGCAGAGGTTAAGGTCCCTCCTGCTGAGAATGGGTTCCGGAATGCCCCAAGTCAGCCCTCCGTCGGTCGAAATGGTCTTGTAAAGTGTAAACAAAGCCTGATCATTGACTTTCCTGTCTGCGCGGTAAGTTTCCTGTCCGCCGGCAGTAAAATATCTCATGTCATCGTGGAAGAGCGCCATATAATGGCCTTTGCCCGTCTTTAGCTCAGTCATCGCGCTCATCACGACAATCCCTCCCCAGTCGCCCACTGGTTCAAGTTCGCTCCAGCTTTGCCCATCATCCTCCGAATGGGCAAGCCTTGCCGGGTAAAGGCCCGAGAACACTATAAGGTGTTTCTTCCCGGAGGGATCGACGGTCGGGAAAATTGTGGGCGTCTCGAGTGAGGTCTTCCAGTTTTCGGGTGTAGGAATCCGTTCACTCCATGTTAGACCTCCGTCGATACTCTTCTTGTAAATAATTTCACCACGGCCATGACCTTTGGGATAGACGGTAAGGATAGTCCTGCCGTCGTCAAGAAGAACCGTTGTCGGATGACCCAGGTACTGGCCTTTTTCCCTGTCGACAACCACCTGGCGGAAGGATTCGTCATTGAGGTCGATGACAGGAATCCGGAGATAGGATTTGCCGGACTTTACCTGAGAAGGAGCGATCAGGGATAAAGCCGACAGGAGGATAATAAGTATAGATGTCTTCATGATAAAGAATTTGAAATACATAGAAACACGGAGTTATAAAACAGTGCAACTCCGTGTTTGACAAAATAAATAAATTAAATAAAAAAAGAGGCTGTTTTCACAGCCTCTTAAAACATTTTATACTTCAAAACTATCGCATTCGCGGTATGCCTGTATCACCCGGGCTTCGCCCTCTTTGGTTCCTCTCTGGCTTATCCCGTGCTCCATGCACAGGGTCCCGTCGTATTTCTTGTTGTACAGAAATTTAAAAATATTCTTGTAGTTGATCTCACCGGTGGTGGGCTCATTTCTCCCCGGGTTATCTCCAAGATGGATTGCAGCGATCTCGCTCCATGCCATCTCAAGATTCGGGATAAGGTTACCCTCGCTTACCTGCTGATGGTAAAGGTCATTTACTATCTTACAGGCGGGTGAGTTTACCGCCCTGCATATTGCATAGGCCTGCGGAATCCCTTTCAGAAACAATCCCGGATGATTGGTATGATGATTCAGAGGCTCAAGAACCAGTGTAACACCTGCAGGTTCCATTATGTCGACGCAATAGCGCAGGTTGTCAATAGCATTGGCTGTCTGATAATCCATGTGAAGTCTCATATCATAACGGCCCAGAACAATAAGCGCCTGTTTTGCCCCTGTCCTTTTGGATACTTCAACTCCCTCTTTCATCTGGGCGATCAGCATATCACGAACCTCCTGGCTGTTAAGGACAAAATCCTGTTTGCCCGAATCGGCCCTGAGGACATAGGGTCCGAAATCCATCCCAAGGCGGTTAAGTTCGTTCATGATCTTCTCCTGCACAGCAGGTTCCCTTCTCATGAGGCTATTGTCGAAGACGGCCCTGAATCCCTGATCGTGGATGAATTTTATATTATCTATGGGATCCTGTCCCGCGTGCTGCCGGAACATGCCCAGACTCGGAGCATATTTCAGCTTGAAGGGTGCAACGGCATCTGCCGCCCTAACCTGTCCGGAGGCTTTGGCAGAGCCTAAAATGGCAGGTGCTGCCAGAATCGCAGCACCTGTCGTAGCTTTTTTTATAAAATCTCTTCTCGAATTATTCATATTTGAGATATTATCATTTAGTTGCCTGCCTGCTGATTGGCTGCAGCAGCAGCTGCTGCTCTTCTTTTGGCCTGCGCGGCAAGCTGTTCGGGTGTCGGAGGCTGGTATGCTTCTCCTGCAATCGGAACTTCCTTGGGAATATCGACCGGACCAAACACAAACACTTCCGGGCCAAGCTTGAGGTCGGAATTCATCATTTCCTCGTACGTGGTTTCTTTTCCTGTATAAGCCGAAATCCTTCCCATGATACCTACCATGGTCGAAATTGCCGTGGCCTCCAGTTCATTGAATACATTTCCCGTACGGATCGCGGTGACAAGGTCGATGTGCTCCTGTACATAAGGATCGACGCTTACACTTCCGGTGGGCTTGCCGTCGGCATCAAGCGGATATTCATATTTCCACAGTTCTGTTCCTGCCAGGTCAAGTATAGTGTTCCGGCAATTTGTTGAACCCTTGGTTCCCTGAAGCCTTTCGGAAACATTATTTGCACATCCGTTGATCTGGCGGCACATACTGTGAATATGAACGCCGTTCTCCATCACAAAATCTATGCTGAAGTTATCATACTGGTCGCCTGTTACCCTGCGGAGGCGCGATCCCATACCGACTGCCTTGACCGGATATGCTCCGAAGAACCAGTGGGCAACGTCGATGTTGTGAACATGCTGCTCAACGATATGGTCACCTGAAAGCCATGTCCAGTTAACCCAGTCGCGGATCATCCATTCCATTTCGCTCCATGACGGATTATTGTCGCGATGCCATAGCTTACCGCCGTTCCACCATATATTGCCGCCGACAAGCTCGCCTATCAGACCCTGCTGAACCTGCTGCCAGTTGGCAACATAGTCGCGCTGGTGACGACGCTGTGTTCCCGTTGCAATGCTAAGTCCCAGTCCTTCAGCCTTCTTGGCTGTTGCCATTACCGACCTTGCTCCTGTAGGATCAACGGCAACCGGCTTCTCGGCAAAGATATGCTTCTTGGCTGCCACCGCGGCTGCAAGATGCTCCGGACGGAAGAACGGAGGGGTTGCAAGAATAACAATGTCAACTCCCGAATCGATAACTTTCTGGTAAGCATCAAAACCTACAAAGCAATTCTCGGCCGGAACTTCCTGATTCTTCTCCTTGAGAATCCTTGCCTTGCAGCTGTCAACACGGTCCTGGAATGTGTCGCCAAGAGCGGTCACCTGAAGATTCGGACCGGCATTGAGAAAGTCGAGGGCTGCTCCGGTTCCGCGGCCGCCACAACCTATTATCCCTGCCTTGAGCACGGGACCGTCGGGAGCCTGGTCGAGGAAAGTGGGAACTTCAACAACTTTCTTTGTTTCACGGGCACAGCTTGTTATGATCGTCGGAACGACAACTCCTGCCACACCAACTGTAGCTGCCTTGCCAAGAAAATTACGTCTTGAGATACTCGATTTTTTCATATTTGATCAGATTAGGTTTTTATAAGAACTAATATACCTGGTTTTCAATGGTCATGAATCTATCAAATGTAAATATAGAGTTTTTAATAACCAAAGATTCAAATGAATTTAAAGTTTTTTAACAGAAACTCATTCTCCTTCCCCTCAAACTCTTATTATCCGTCTCCGGACTAGCCGGTAAAACTGTTCCATTACTTTGCGTCAGAGAACGACAGGCATCAATGGCGTGCTGTAATACTTTTTATTGCTACATTTGTTAGTTGACACAAAGATACTAAAATTCTATATGAACTTAGCTCAAATACATATATCTATTTCATTTTTCATCCTCCTTTTCCTGTGGTCATGCTCGGGAAGCCCGGGGAAAGACACAGTCGAAAAGGATGAATACCCCTCAATCAACCCTGATTATAGCGGAATAGTGATCCCTTTCAACATAGCACCGATGAACTTCAGAATCGAAAATGAAGGATCGGTTTTCGTAGCCAGATTTCAGGCTGAAAACGGCAAAATGACAGAGGTTCAAAGCAGAAACGGCGACATAGCAATCCCTGCGCGGAAATGGAAGGATCTTCTTGAACAAAACAAGGGCGCTGAACTCAAAATCGAAATCTTCGTCAGGGACGATGAAGGCTGGACGAAATACAGGACAATAAGCAACCTTATAGCAAATGAAGCTGTCGATCCATTCATAACATACAGGCTCCTTTACCCGGGTTATGAAAGCTGGAAGGAGATTCACATCAAACAACGCAGCCTTGAAAGCTTCAGGGAAAAATCGATTATAGAAAACAGCCTTGTTGAGGAGAACTGCCTGAACTGCCATTCATACAACAATACCGGACATACCGAAAGCTTCATGATCCACATGAGGGGCAGCCTTGGAGCTACCTACTTCTACAACGACGGCAATTTCATCAAGGTAAATCTTAAAACCAATGAACTGAAAAACGGCGCCGTTTATCCGCGCTGGCATCCCTCGGGAAAATTCATAGCCTTCTCTTCTAACAAAATTGTTCAGCAATTCCATTCAGCTCTTGATAAAAAGGTGGAAGTAAGTGACCTGGAATCATCGCTTGTACTTTATGATATTGAGAAAAATGAAATAATGGATCTCAATATCCCCGATAAGGAGAAACATATGGATACCTATCCCGAATGGTCACCCGACGGCAATTTCCTGTATTTCTGCAGGGCAGCGGCTCTGGAAGAAGGGTTCAGTTACGACAGCATATACTATGACCTTTACAGGGTTCCCTTCGATCAGGCGACAAGAAAGACCGGAGCCCCTGAATTGATTTACAATGCATCCGCCATGGGCAAAAGTGTCTCATTCCCAAGGATCTCTCCCGACGGTTATAACATTGTTATAACGCTTCATAATTACGGTTGTTTCCCGATATGGCACAGCGAAGCCGACCTTGTCTCGATCGACCTGCGAACAATGAAAGCCTCAAATATGGCGCTCAACAGCAGCGCTACCGACAGTTATCATTCATGGTCTTCAAACGGCCGCTGGCTTGCATTCAGTAGCAAAAGGACCGACGGTCTCACAGCCAGGTTGTTCTTTTCATATATCGACAGTGAAGGAAATGCCTCAAAACCTTTTATAATGCCTCAGAAGGACCCCGGATTCTACGACCGCTTCCTCAAAAGTTATAACGTTCCGGAGCTCTCAACTCTTGAAGTTGATGTGAACCCGGGTAAGATACTGAAGAGCGCCAGGGGAGAGACATTGCAGGCAGTGTGGACCGGAAACTGAAATCCTACCTTGTTGTAACTATCCTGAAAATGAAGAAAAACAATCAAACCTCGGACATCACAGCTAAAGACCGGATAGCCGCGTCTCTACCCTTCCTTGTGTTTCTTGTACCGGTATTTGTTTTCTTTGCCTTCGCGGCCGATTACATAGGATTCTACCAGGAAAAGCAGTCGCTCTTCATATTTTCTGCCGACTATTTCAGGGATACCGTCAACCGGCCCGGATCGCTGCTGGTTTATATTGGCCGTTTCATAACAACATTTTTCCATTCACCCGTACTGAGCGGATTGCTGATTGCATTGATGACCGGTCTGGTAATTTTCCTGGTATCAGGTATCATAGTCCAGCTGACCGGAAGAAAAGGCTTTCTTGTACCGCTTCTTTTCGGGACTGTATTTTTTGCCCTCCAGGGAAATTACCAGTATCTGGTCCATAACAACCTCGGAATACTTCTGCAGCTCGCCTGCTTTTATCTGGCTGTCAAATACTCCAAGGGCTGGCTCCCTGTATTACTTTTCCCGTTCTGCTACCTGATAATGGGAGGATTCGCATGGATGTTCGCGATGATGTATTCGATCCATCTTGCGCTGAAATCACTGAAAAGGGAGTGGCTGAAAATTATATTAATACCCGGCATCACTCTTCTGATCATATGGTGTCTCGGGGAATTCTTCCTCTTTCATAATTTCAGGGACATGCTTGTCTACCCGCTCGCGCGCGAAGGAACCGGCTCGCCTCTGATACTCTTCCCGGCGATGGCAGTGGCCGTCATCCTTCTGCCTTTAGTGGCAGGGATCAGGATAAAGATACCCCTGGTGCTAAAACGCTTTGAACAATACAAATCAATATTTATCGTGGTTTTGGCCTTTCTGCTGGCCGGCACCACGGCTGTTTCGCGTTACAGTAAAGTGTACGCGGAATATTTTACTGCCGAGAAACTGTTTTACCAGAAAGAATACAGGAAACTCAATGATTATATTGACAAACATCCCTCGAACAACAGGCTTACCATCTACCTTAACAATATTGCCCTATGCGAAACCGGAAGGCTGAACGATAAAATGTTCCATTACAGGCAGAGTCCCGACGGTCAGTCGCTATTTCTCAAATGGGAGATGTATGGTGAGGTGTTGCGCCGCGGGGCATATTTCTATTACACCACAGGCATGATAAATGAGGCAGAGCGTTGGGCTTTCGAGAACATGGTGATGAAAGGAATCACGCCGCAGGACCTCCTTATGCTGGTTAAGTGCGAGATTATAAACGGGAATTACAGGATGGCTGCAAAATATGCCGCCATGCTTTCCAAGACTTTCTCTTACCGCGAGGAAGCAAAAGAATACCTTGGCCTGCTGGCCGATACCGCGCTTATCGACAGTCATCCGGAACTGGGTGCAAAACGCGGGGAAAAGATAGAACATGATTTCTTTTCAATAACCGACAATCCCCACATTAATGTTGAGCTGGCATTTTCCGCCGACAGCTCCAACAGGAAACTGTACGAATACCGGGTGGCATACCAGATGCTTACTGAAAACTACGAGGGAATAGTGGCAGGATTGCCACATCTCGAACGCCTGGGCTACACAAAGGTGCCTGTTCATATACAGGAGGCGGCTCTTGTCAGCAGAATGTCGGGTTTATCGCTTTCCGGACTTGGCAGTCTGAAGATTGAGCCCCAGACAGAAACAAGGTTCAACCAGTTCCTTCAAACCTTCAATTCATTTGGCAATAACCTGAAAACGGCACAAGCTGCCTTGAAACAGAGGTTCGGTGAAACGTTCTGGTATTATGGGTTTTATCATTAAACGAAAAGAGCCGGCTCTTCAGCCGGCTCTTCCTATTTCCCTTTCGGGTTTAAAATCCTAATACTTACTTGATTGATTAATTATACCCCGGGTTCTGAACGAGCTGAGGTGCTTTGTTCATTTCGTCGCGAGGTATGGGCAGCCAGTATAAATGATCGCCTCCCCATTGCCTTGCATCAGCCCTTGCAAATTCTCTATGCGCACCTTCTGAAAGATCAGCAGCATAGTACCATTCAAAGTCTCCGTTGCTGTATTCCCTGACTTTCATCTCGTACACATCTTCAACTACATTTTCGAACTCCATCCAGCGGCGGAGGTCCCAGAAGCGGTGTCCTTCGGCGAAGAACTCGATGGCTCTTTCATGGCGCACGAATGCTCTGGCCTCATCCTGGTCATCGGTTACCCTGTCGGGAAGTCCGGCACGGTTCCTTACCATGTTGAGAGCATCAAGACCTGGCTGAAGATTATCTCCGCCAAGTTCAATACAAGCCTCGGCATAGTTAAGCAGGATCTCTGCATAACGGAACTCAACCCAATGGTTGGTATTGTTGAAATACTGGCCCTGTGTTGCCGGATCCATCAGTTTCTTCAGGTAGTATCCGGATTTTGTGCCGTTCCATGCCTCGATAAGGCCCTGGCGGGTATCAACCCCTGCAATTATCAGAGAACCGTCAGGATTGTAGAAAGACCCGGTTTGCACCTTGTTGTAGGGATCGAACGCGGCAGCATCGGAAGGACGTGCCTGCCATGGAGCGCCGTGATATAAAACAATAGCGTAGAAGCGCGGTTCGCGTCCGTTATAGGGATTCAGCAGGGGATCGGCAGCCAGTTGGGCGGCTGTCGCTGTACGCAGGTATTCACCCTGGCCGTTATCCCATACGAAAGGTGTTCCATCAGCCATTTCAAAGCTTCTTACAGCAGGCTCGGTCGGGCCGTTGTTGCCCCAGTTGTGATAACCGTTGGGGCCGTTCCACCTGTTAGTGACAATGTAGTTGCCACCTGTCAGCGGATACTGGATAGCCCAGATAGTTTCACTGTTCCATTTGCCATGCTGTGTAAAAATACTGAAGTAATTGTCCGAATAAGCCTGGACCTGAGCTTCGCTGAGAGGTAGAACCGGATCATCAGTGGAGCCAACCAGTGAATAGTCGCCATAGTCACCATCCATTACATCCTTGGCGGCATCCCTTGCCTGCTGCAAAAGTGTTTCGCGGCTTCCTGCCGGGAATGAAACCAGTGTATTGGAAGGCTGAAATCCGCCATTGGTAAGCTCGCTGGCGCAGAAAAGCAATACTCTCGATTTAAGTGCAGCTGCAGCTCCCATACTGGCCCTGCCCTGCTCAATGGTGGGATAATCTTTCAGAATGTTAATCGCCGAAGCAATATCAGCAAGAACAAACTCAAGAGTCTGGGCAATTGTCGACCTGTTAACTGTCGAGTAATCCTGACCTAGTTCCCATGGCTCGGATGAAAGAATGACACCTCCGTGAAGCATAAGGAGAGTGGCATACTCAAATGCCCTGAGAAAATAGGCTTCACCTTTAAGACGCCTTGCCAGGACATCCTGACCTGCTGTAAGCGGAACATCATCAATATTGGCAAGAATGTTATTAATATTCTGAATGTTTGCATACAGGTTCGGCCACCTGAGGTAACCCCCCATTCCGTTACTCGCGAAGAATCCAAGCTGGTCGGGGCTCTGGGTTCCTTTCAGGTTGACATAGTTGGCAGGCCTGTGGATACAGAGTGTCTGATCGGTCGCGGATGACAAAAGGTCTTCACGCATCCCGAGGATTCCGGCATTGGTATTGCCTCCCATCCTGTCGTAGCATTTACCCAGATAGGCTTTTACCACGTTTATGTCTGAGAAAACAACCTGTTCGTTAAACGAGTCCACCGATTGCTTGTCGAGAACGTCATCGCACGACGTGACCGGAAGCATCAGCATCACAATTGCAATGATATAATAAAGTAATTTTTTCATATTCTACAGTTTAAATGTTTCTCAATCAGTTAAAACGTAATATTCGCTCCTATGGCATATGTCTTCAGAAGAGGATAAGCACCGGCGCCGCCGCCTTCAGGGTCGAATTTCCTGGTCGCTGTCCAGAGGAGAGCCACGTTGTTACCCGATACATAAACACTGGCCCTTGATATGCCAAGGCCCCTGTACAGATTCTGAGGAAGGGTGTATGTCAGAACCACGTTCTTCAGACGGCAGTATGCTGTGTTGTCATACCAGTAATTGCTGTCGTTCACCTCCAGGCTCCAGTAATAGTCATTCCTGTTGTAAGCCCTTGCAATGTTCGTCTTGGTATTTGTTGGCGTCCACCTGTTGTCGTAGTTCCACTGGAAATAGTTACCGGCTTCACCCCTTCTGTTGTCATAGTAGTTTCTCCTCAGGAATTTACCCTGTCCCTGGATCTGTGCCTGAAGCGAAAAATCCTTCCAGGTTGCTTCAATTGAAACTCCGTAGAATGTTTCGGGAGAATCCGTATTGTCAAAGAGAATCATGTCATCACTGTTGATTATTCCATCCTTCGACACATCCTCGAAGATCACGTCACCCGGCTGTGCACCTGTCCAGTGAGGATATTCGAGAGCCGCCTCATTTTCAAAGATGCCTATAGCGTTGTACATCAGAATTGATCCGTAAGGATGTCCGGTGCGAACCTGCCACGGAACCACCCTTGCAGGCTCATCGTAGAATACGATCTTGTTCCTTGCAAAACCATAGTTGCCTGTAATGTCAAGTCTCAGTTCAGGAGTAAGGCTCTTGTGAAAACCTGCCTCAATTTCAAAGCCCTTATTATTTACCACACCAATGTTTTCGCGCGGCAGTGAAAGACCTGTGAAGTTGGGAACCGAAGCATCCCTTTCCGTAAGGATATCCTCCCTCTTGTTGAAGAAGTAATCAAAGTTAAGAGTAATCAGGTCATTGAACCATTTCGAGTCAAATCCAATGTTACGGGTGGTCTGTGTTTCCCATGTTATATTCGGGTTTGCAACCGAAGGAGGACCTACCGTGGTTTCAATAGAGCTGCCGGTTCCAAAGACCATACCGCTCGAGAGACCGAATTTGTTCATATACTGGAAAGCAGCTCCGGGGTCCATACCCATCTTACCGTACGATCCTCTCAGTTTGAAATAGTTGATAAACCCAATGTTATTCTTCCAGAAATCTTCCTCAGATGCTCTCCACCCGAGCAGGAAGCCGGGGAAGTTGCCCCAACGGCTGTGTTCCGGGAACTTAAGGGATCCGTCGCGACGGAAGACTATCTCAGCAAGATATTTGCCCCTGAAGTCGTAGGTTGCCCTTCCGATAAGTGATTTCCTTGCATAAATAGTGCTGAAGCCTTCAGTATGTTTATCCTGATCAGCGCCGGCATCCATTGTCTGGATAAGCGATGAGATATAATACTGCCTGAAGCCTTGCAGCCTGTTGTAATCATTTGTATACTGCTCATAACCTGCAAACAGTGTTATGTTGTGACCTCCAAACTGTTTCTGATACATTGCATTCAGGTTAACAGTCTGGTTTATCGTCCTGTCATACCTCTCATTGTTTTGAGGTGATGAAAGACCTCTCAGCGTTGGTGTTAAAGGCATGCTTGTGATATAGCCCTGGGAATTGCGCACGGCATTTTCCCACTGTGGATAGTACAGTACCCATGGCTGATAGAAGGCCTTCTGGTAATAGTTGGTCAGGTCAAAGCTGAATGATCCGGTAAATGAGAGCCCCTGTACAAAAGGAACCGTAATGGTAGAGGTCAGTGTATTCAGCAGCCTGTATGTTTTCTGGTCGTTCTTACCGGCCGAGAAAGTTGAGGTCTCAACAGGGTTGTCTCCGTACTCGATATCAGGGCCTGGTTCGCCCGTGGGCCAGAATGACCAGCTGGTAGGAACAAGACGGGTTGACTGACCTACAATGGCATCAGCTGATTTATAAGGATAAACGCGGTTCACAAGGAAGCCTGCAACGTCAATCCCTGTTTTCAACCAATCGGTAATGGGCATTTCAACCTTTGTACGGATATTGTATTGTTTGTACTTGGTTGATGAAGCTTTGTAAATGGCATCATCTGTCTTATAACCAAGGGATACGTAGTAAGTCATTCCCCTGTTTCCGCCATCAATCGACAGGTTGTGCTTGGCTGTTCCGGTCCATTTCTTGATCAGGTCGCCATACCAGTCGGTGTCGGGATGTTCCCATGGATCTTCACCTGAAGCGAAAAGCCTGATATCCTCATCGCTGTATGTGCGGTTCTTGCCGTTTGCCACCTGATATTCCGAAAGCATGGTTGCATATTCTGCAGCATTGGTAACATCGGGAATAATGGTCGGTGTCATAAAGCCCTGGTAGAACTGGTAGTTCAGCCTCGGTCTTCCTTCCTGACCTTTCTTGGTAGTGATAAGAATAACACCGTTTGCAGCAGTTGCACCGTAGATTGCAGCAGAAGCATCCTTCAGAACAGACAGACTCTCGATATCTGATGGGTCAAGCTCGTCCATTGAACGACCCTGAACACCGTCGATAATAATGAGCGGGTTGGTATACCCGTCACTTAATGCTCCAAGAGTCGAACGTCCGCGGATCATAATTCTCGGAGCCTGCTGACCGGGCTCACCGCTGCCCTGCATGATGGTCGTACCGGGAAGACGGCCGGAAATAGCATTGTTAATGTTGGCTGCCGGAATCTGAGTCAAGCCCTCACCTGACAGCGAGGTTACCGAACCTACTACGTTTGCACGCTTCTGAGTGGTATATCCCACTACAACAACTTCGTCAAGGTCGGTAATTTCCTGGTTAAGAGCCATGTCAATCACTGACCGGCCTGCAATGGCTTCCTCCTTGGTTACGTATCCGATGAACGAAAAGACAAGGGTTGCATTCCCGTCAACATTCGCTATCGTATACTTGCCGGCAATGTCGGTGATGGCGCCCTGGGTGGTTCCCTTGACCTGAATGTTCACACCGGCCATTGCCTCGCCGGTTGCGGCATCGGTCACTGTACCTGTTACGGTTGCCTGTTGCAGATTATCTGCAGCCAGCGAATGGGCAGGCATCACCAGACCGCAGAACAGAAGAATTACCACAATTTTCACAGGCAGTAGTAACCTGCGAAAACTTACATCTGGCCACTGGGACCAAAAGCAGTTGGGAGTTTTTTTCATACTGTTACACTGTTAGTTAGTTAAAAATTAATGATAGATATTAGGATTATTTAAATTGTTACATGAAGCTACTCGGCGGGCAATAATCAGGTCTTCCATTTAATATAGATGCATTATGCCGGCAAATGGTTGCTTCATATATTTTCTCCAAAGCGATACCCGGAGCATCCGGGATTATTTACTAATCTCATTATTCTCTGCCGTTTGTTTGTCTCTCTTTTTGAATTAGTTATTTAAATCATTAACATATAGCACAATAAGGGGATATTAAGTGTAAAACTTACACTCATTGTCCTGCTTTTTCTTCAATCGTTGTTTTTTTATTTCAGACAAATTTAAGGTTATTAGCTTGATCTGTTTAGGGTTCTTAAAAAATGTTAAGACCGCTGCAATTTAAAGAACTTGTACTTCAAATGCAAGTTTGTTCCTGCAAATTTCATTATCATAAAAGTGCGACTGCTCTTAATTCCTCATTCAGAGGAGCTAAGATTACCTGTCTTTTCGTCAAATTCGCAAACAACCCTGAATCCGACATTAAAGCAGTCGGAATACCACCAGATACTCTTCGGGATCTGTGGATCGGTCCGAAGCCATGCTTCCGTCCTGGTATAGTCGCGTGTTGCGCTCCTGAGCAATCCGGCACTGTTCAGGAAGCTGCCTCCTCTTACAACATGTTCCTCCCCGCTCTCAGGTCCTTTCGGATCCCTTATCAGGCCTTCAGGGTACTGGCTGTAGGCATCAGCCTGATACCAGTCGGAACAGAACTCTGCAACGTTCCCGAGCATGTTCTTCAAACCGAATGGATTGGGCCTGACAAGATCGGGAGTCTGAGTCTTCGATGGACTGTTCTCCTTATAAATAACATAGGTATTGATAAGCGAGGTATCGTTTTTGGAAAGCTTAGCCATCAGGCCTGATTTTTCGAATTTTTTCGGATTTCCTTCAAAGAAATAGGGGCCGCTGGAGCCGGCACGGCAGGCATATTCCCATTCCGCTTCAGTGGGAAGACGGTAGGTTTTTCCCGTGACCTGCGACAGCCATCTGCAGTAAGTCTCGGCAGCATGGAAGGTGAATGAAATTGCAGGCCTCTGCCCCATTCCCCATCCCTGGTCGGGCTGGCCATAAGGCGGAGTGGCTCCGGAAATGGCATCAACATCACTTGCCATTCCTGATCTCAGCCCTTCAGTATCGGTCGAACGTCCTTCAGCTGATGTCTGGGCATAAAATGCCAGATACTCATCCCAGGTAACCTCAATTTCTGCCATAAAGAAAGGACTTATTTCAACTTCCCTTACCGGGCCTTCATCCGGCCTCCTGAAAGGTTCATCATCGGGACTTCCCATGTTAAAAGTACCTCCCGGGATGGCTATCATGTTGAATGAAACCGGCGAACCCGGTATATTCTCGGTATAGTTCACAAATTCAGTTACAGTTGTCGCTTCCTTAAACACTTCCTTCGGCGCAGATGATACGCTCCCGAATGTGACATTGCTTCCATGGGTGTAACCTTCAATGTAATGACCTGCATTCAGATGGCAGTTGATACAGTGAAGATCGGGACTCTCCTCCTGCTGCGTGTAATATAAGTGTGCATCCTCTCCTTCCTTGGTAAGCTCAGGGGGGAAAAGATTCTCATGGCACTTGAGGCAGCTGCTGTTGTAGACGTGCCTCCTTGCAACCTCGAGCCTTCCCCTTTCATCCCAGTCAAATGATGCGGAATCCTTAGTGTAGTAACTCCAGAGATCGCGAAGCCCTGTCGTGCCCTTCGCCCAGAGATAGCCCTGGCCTTTCGGCGGCAGATGGCATTCGACACAAGCAACCCGGTAGCCGCTGTTAGTCTCATAGTGAACCGAGCTTTTCCAGCTCATGTCGGCAGCCGGATGAATATGGCACGACTGGCAATAATCATTTGTCGATGTGGCATCCAGGGCCTTTCCGGCACCCAGTACAATGACAATGCCCAGGATAAGACCGGGCGTGAACCATAAAAGGAATTTCTTCATAACAGAAAATTAAGGCCGTCAAGATAAATATTTTATCAATATCTCCGAAGCTGCCTCCTGTTTTTTTAGATCCCCGGCAATTCAGGGGCTTCGCCGCAATAGCTTTAATTTATTACTTTTGCACTTCATTACCGGATGATATGAAACCTGCATGCGTCAAATACACCAATTTGTATATTAAATACACTTACACGTATTTGTTTAAATTTCAGTTATGTGGATTATCCGGTCCGAACGTGGTAGTGTTAAAATCAATATTATACTGATGAAAAGACTTCTTATTATGTCCGCATATTTTCTGCTGTCGCTTGCCGTCAGCGCGCATCCCTGGAAACCATCACACTACGTGATAGTCGACACCGATGGAGGCATCGACGACATCAGAACTATTTCAATGCTTCTGGCATCGCCCGATGTAAGGCTTCTTGCCGTCACAGTTTCAAATGGAGCCCTTCCTGCCGACAAGGCTTTCATCAAGGTAAAAAGCCTTCTCAACTCATTCCACCATGAAGGAATTCCGGTCGGCATCAACCGGCTGGGCAGCTTCAGATCGCCGGAGTTCCCTGCTGCACTGAATGCCCGCTGGGGTGATGAGGAAGGAATAGATCCGTCTTCTGCCGGAAACTCTAACGATATTATTTCAGAAATAATAAGAGTAGAAAAAACTAAGCTCAGCTTCATCTGCCTCGGAAGTATGTCGACTGCTCTTAATGCTCTCAGGAACATTCCTGAGTTCGGCAATCAGGTAAAGGATTTCATCTGGAGCGCCGACGGGGCTGACGACAAAACCGGTTTCAATTACAACATTGACGCAAAATCTTCCGTATCCATGCTGAAACAGGAAATCCCCGTGAAGATCGTGCGGAAATATATGCTCAACAATTCTGTTTTCTGGGACAATGAACTGACTGAAGCTGTTAAAGCCATAAACACCCGCTACGCCAAAGCAGCCGGTTCCGTGTCGGACTTTTCTGAAAGTCACAGATTCGCCCTTGAAGCCAACGATGAAATGACAGCGCTGTTTCTTCATTACCCGGAATTATTCATTTGCAAAACCCTGGGTAATGTTACCGACTGCATCCCTTCAGATCCGGCCGGGTTAAGGGAAAACACCCTGAAGATACTGAAAGGCGAAACAGTACCCAGAAACCAGGTTATAAAGGAGTTTTCTGCCGATCCGGATTTTTATTTCGACGACCTGAGCGGATCGGTCACTGCCATTATTGAAAAACACGGTATTGATGAGTTCAGTTCATCAGTGATTTCAAATGAGCTTCACCGTCATCTAGGGGTGTTTACCGTCATCGGGGTAAAAATGGGTATAAGGGCGAGGGAGTACTTCGCCACCGGAGTGGATGAGTTCCATGTCAGATCCCTGGCTGGTTCAACGCCTCCAATCAGCTGCTTTAACGATGGGATACAGGTCAGTACAGGCGCCACACCGGGTCACGGTCTGCTTACGGTTGTGAATGACCAGCCTGCAAGACCGGCAGCAGAATTCACCTACTACAACCGGACTATCAGGCTTTCTCTTAAACCCGAACTGGCCGAAAAGGTCATCTCCGAACTGAAGGAGTTCAACTTCGTGTATGGCCTCGACAGCAACACCTACTGGGAACTGGTACGTAAAAACTCGATCAAATACTGGCTCAACATGGATAGGAATGAGATATTTGACATTGAGGTGATTAAGTGATCATTTGTTGTATTCATCAAAGAAATCATTTCCCTTATCGTCGGTAAGAATGAAGGCGGCCATGTTCTCCACCCTGATCTTTCTTATTGCTTCCATTCCAAGGTCTTCAAAATCAACAACCTCCACCGATTTGATATTTTCCCTGGCCAAGACGGCAGCAGGTCCTCCTATCGATCCCAGGTAGAAGCCTCCGTGCTTCCGGCACGATTCGATAACCTGTCTGCCGCGGTTTCCCTTTGCCACCATTATCAACGATCCTCCAAGGCTTTGGAAAAGCGGAACATAGCTGTCCATCCTGCCGGCAGTGGTCGGTCCGAAACTTCCGGATGCCATGCCTTCCGGTGTCCTGGCAGGTCCTGCATAGTAAACCGGGTGGTTTTTGAAATATTCGGGCATCGGCCTGCCTTCATCAAGCATCTTTTTGATCCTCGCGTGAGCAATATCCCTGGCCACTATCAGTGTCCCCCTCAGATTCAGCCTGGTCTTTACAGGATATTTCGTGAGTTCGGCTAGTATTTCCCGAATCGGTCTGTCAAGGTCTATCTCTACCGGTTTTTCGAGTTCAGGGGCCTTTGCAGGCATAAACCTTGCCGGATTGGTCTCAAGCTGTTCCAGGAATATGCCTTCTGCCGTTATCTTTCCCCTGATGTTGCGGTCGGCGCTGCAACTGACACCCATTCCCACCGGGCACGAGGCGGCATGACGGGGAAGTCGTATCACCCTTACATCATGAACAAAGTATTTCCCTCCGAACTGGGCGCCGACACCATATTGCTGACAGATCCTTTCAATCCTTTTCTCCCATTCAGGATCGCGGAAAGCCCTTCCTGATGCATTGCCCGTAACAGGCAGATCATCAAGATATCCCGCCGAGGCCAGCTTAACGGTCTTCAAGGTCATTTCAGCCGAAGTTCCTCCAATAACCAGGGCCAGATGATAGGGCGGACAGGCTGAGGTGCCAAGCTCCTCTATCTTTTCCCTGACAAACTTTTCAAGGGAAGCTTCGTTAAGCAATGACTTCGACTGCTGATACAAAAAGGTCTTGTTAGCCGATCCTCCTCCCTTTGCAATGAAAAGAAAGTGATACTCGTCTCCCTGACAGGCAGTTATATCTATCTGTGCAGGCAGGTTGCTGCCCGTGTTCTTCTCTTCGAACATAGTCGACGGGACGACCTGGGAATACCGCAGATTCTTTTCATTGTATGTTTCCCAGATCCCGCGGCTCAGATGAAGGGCATCATCAGCCGCGGTTACAACATTCTCCCCCTTCCATGCCATGACGATAGCCGTGCCGGTATCCTGGCACCAGGGCAGTTGTCCCCCGGCCGAGATCACAGTGTTACGGAGCATGGTCCATGCCACGAAGCGATCGTTGTCAGTGGCTTCCGGGTCGTCAAGTATCCCGGCCAGCTGCCTTAGATGCGAAGAACGCATAAAGAAATTCAGGTCGATAAAAGCCTGTCTGGCAAGCATCGTCAGGGCACCGGGCTGAATCTGCAGTATCTTCCTGCCGCAACATTCGGCAACACTGACATGGTCGTCCGCAATCCGGCGGTATGCTGTAACATCCTCCCCGTGCTGGAAGGGCTTTTCATAAATGAATTCTGCCATGATCTTTCAGTTTAATGGGCATTGCAGTACCAAATATAAGAAGGCAAAATGCAGAAGACAAGAACAAATACAAATAAATTATTTCACTTCTCCACGAAATCCGTCAGCCTTCCCTTTTTCCCTGCCCTGATCCCCTTCTCAGTCATCATGAGAGTACAGCATTCCGCTGTAACATCATGCTGAAAAACCAGAATATGGTTGGCTGCCAGAGCTTCTTCCAGCAGCTTCGATTTTTCATCTATGGTACGAAGCGATTCTATATCGTAACTCATATTCCAGATGAGCGGCAGATGAGCCATGGTCGGGATAAGATCGCCTGTGTAAACAAGCGTCTTTCCCCTGAAATTTATGAAAGGAATCATCATCCCCGGAGTGTGACCGTAACAGATCCTCACTGAAAAGCCGCTGAAAAGTTCACAATCCTCATCCACCAGGTTCAAATGGCCGCTCTGCCCTATCGGAAGAATATTCTCTTCCAGAAAAGCATCCTCCTCCCGCGGATTGTTCTTAAGGGCCCATTCCCACTGGACACGGCTAACATGGTATATGGCCTCCGGAAATGTCAGCTCAAAACCTGTTCCCCCGCTGCTTTTCACAACACTTCCGCCGCAATGATCGGCATGAAGGTGTGTGAGCACCACATCCGTAATATCCCCGGGCTTGTAGCCCCTGACACGAAGTCCTTCAATAAGGCCTTCACCGTCATGCAAGTAAGTATGCCTGAAAAACTTCTCGTCCTGCTTGTCGCCCCATCCGGTATCGACAAGAATAACATGACCGTCCGTTTCAACGATGAGCGAGCGGAGAGCCAGAACAATCAGGTTGTTCTCATCGGCGGGATAAACCCTCGACCAGAGTGCTTTGGGAACAACCCCGAACATCGCGCCCCCGTCGACCTTGAAGTTTGCTATATTGAAAATATCTGCTTTCATCCGTATATTATTTTATTTTAAAGGTCGGATGGAACCCACATGTTTGAAAATTATATTGATTCGTGTTTGTGTATGCAATACATGTGGGTTTCATCTTGCAATAATAACTAATTCCCGAATCCAAAGTTAAATGCCTTTTTATCACACGCGTTCCGCTAAGGATTATTTTATTATATTTCCGCTTGCTTAATCCGCGAGGACAGGCAACTGTTAAACAAATAACAATAAAACCCTGATAATTATGAAAAAAACGCTGCTCTCCATTCTTTCATTCATGATTGCCATGTCGCTTTCAGCCCAGATTAGCGGCAAGGTAATGGATAACCAGTCGATGAAAAGCAATATCCTGAAAATGGACAGGAAATATGCCGTTTACCTGCCGCCCGATTACTTCACTTCCGAAAGAAGCTATCCCGTGCTTTATCTCCTGCATGGAGCAGGTGACGACCAGACGGGATGGGTACAGTTCGGCGAGGTTCTTCACATTGCCGACAAAGCAATCCTTTCAGGTTCGGCAACTCCCATGGTAATAGTGATGCCCGACGCGAACACCGGGACCAGGGGCTATGTCAATGATGCAAAGGGGGAATGGCGCTACGAGGATTTCTTCTTCGAGGAATTCATGCCTTACATTGAAAAAACATACAGGATCAAGGGCGAAAAACGTTACCGTGCTATTGCAGGCCTATCCATGGGCGGTGAAGGTACTTTCATCTATGCCCTGCGCCATCCGGAACTGTTTTCGTCGGCCTGTCCCCTGAGCGCGGCAACCGGACCGGCATCGGTTGAAGAAATGGGTAACTACAGGCTCTGGAAGACAGGCGATATTTCCGAGGCCCAGAAAAAGGCCTATTTTGAGAAATACAGCGTCCTCAGGCTGATCGACGCCATGAAGGATGATCAGAAGAGAGCCGTGAGATGGTATATTGATTGCGGCGACGACGATTTCCTTTATGAAGGCAATTCGCTGGTACATATCGCTATGAGAAAGAAAGAGATTCCCCATGAATACAGGGTCCGCGACGGCGGCCATACCTGGAGTTACTGGCGGACAGCCTTGCCCGTGGTTCTCGAATTCATCTCAACGAGCTTCCACCAGAACTGAAAACACTATCTTCCTTTTTTTGAGGTCATCTGGGCCAATATCCTCATCAGAAGCCTTATCATCTGATAGGAAGTCCATCCTCTTAACCGGGTCCACCAGGTCGAGCGCCTGAGGTACTCCTCAACGGTTACCTGGCGGCAGTCGTTTCTTATTATCTCATTAAGGGTTTTTTCAAAATCCGTGGTGAAGGCTTCGTCCAGGATGTTAACATTCATCTCGATGCTCCCGTAATCGCTGATATGGTTGAAATTATAACTGCCAATGGTACACCATTTACCGTCGACGGTGGTCACCTTGGCATGAAGGTTAGCGGGATAGTACTCGTATATCTTTATATTGTTGCGCAGAATGTATTGATAGAGGAAACTTGTGGCCCTTTTGAACATGGGGGCATCCGATTTGGCAGCAAGGACTATCCTGATATCTACTCCCCTTTCGCTGGCCAGCCTGAACAGTTTCCTCTCCAGCCTGCCGGGCAGAAAATAACTGGCAAAGATTATCATGTGACTCCTGGAATCCCTGAGGGCAGTCCTGTAACTCCTGAGTATCTCTATCTTGTTCCTGTACCAGTTGTTCTCAACCACCCTGAGACTTATATTCTGCTCGTACAGGGCAGTTGAATACACTATCTCGGAAGACCTCTCTTCCTTCGCGAGGAATGTCTTGTTCCACAGCCTCCTGCAGATGTTGTTTACACGAACGCATTCAGGACCCCTGATCAGAGCTGCAAAGTCGAGCCAGGCCTTTACTGAGTCGGAACCGCGATACCTGTCGGCAAAATTTATACCCCCGATGATGGCAAGCTCCCCGTCGACCAGCACAACCTTGTGATGAAGCCTCAGGCTCAGCTGAAAACCCTTCATAATGAAGACAGGAGAGAAAAACCTGAAAAAAATCCCGGAATCCTCGATTTCATCAATAAACTCCTTGGTAAGGTATTTGGTGCCAAAGGCATCAAGCAGAAGATAGACCCTTACACCCCTTCGGGCTGCCCTTACAAGCGCACTGACTATCCGTTTGCCGGTGTCATCCTCATCGACAATATAACTCTGAAAATGAATATAATGCTTCGCTTCATCAAGCACCCGTTCAACAGTCGGGAAAAAAGACCCGCCGCCCTGCAGAAGTTCCACATTATGTCCTTCCTTGTAATCGTGTTTCGGGGAACGTTTCATAATATAATCTCTGCAATATCGAACTGCCTTACAAATATAAAAAATTTACCCGGCACGGCGATTTTGCGGCATCCTGTTTATCCGGCGAGTCTGTCTGCAGCTGACCGATTACCAATAAGCGATTACCGATTACCGATTTTCGGAAAAAAAGACTATTTTAGACCGGAACAAACAAAGTATAACATGACAAGAAGAAATATGATTGGAAGCATGGCCGGTGCAGCGGTGATAGCCGCGGGCAGGCCTCTGGATTCCCTTGCAGGGATAACTCAGGAAACTTACAGGCTTAAGGGCAACATCAGGCATTCGGTAAGCCAGTGGTGCTTTGGCAGTATCCCCCTCGAGGAGTTCGCAAAATACTGCAAGGAAATAGGAATTGAGTCGATCGAACTGCTCAATGAAAAGGACTGGCCTGTGGTGGCAAAGGCCGGACTGAAATGCGCCGTTGGATATGCAACCGACTGGGGAATCCCGAAAGGTTTCAACCGCGTTCAGAATCACGACAAGCTGGTCGCCGACTACGAGGCAATGATACCCAAGGCAGCTGCAGCCGGAGTACCGAACCTTATCTGCTTCTCAGGAAACCGTGAAGGCATGGGCGATTACGAAGGTATGATAAACTGCGCTATCGGCCTGCGAAGAATAATGCCGACTGCTGAAAAACACGGGGTGACAATAATAATGGAACTCCTCAACGGCATAGGACACCGCGATTACATGTGCGACAATACAGCCTGGGGCGCCGCACTGGCCGAAATGGTGAACTCGGAACGCTTCAAGCTGCTTTACGACATTTATCACATGCAGATAATGGAAGGCAACGTTATCGATACACTGAAGAAATATTTCAAATATATCGGGCATATCCATACCGGTGGTGTCCCCGGAAGAAATGAACTGGATGAGACACAGGAACTTTACTATCCGGCTATAATGAAAGCCCTGGTCAGCCTGGGCTATAAGGGATTTGTCGGACAGGAATTCGTACCTGCACAGAAAGATAAACTGGCTTCCCTGAAGAAGTGTATCCAGATCTGCGACGTCTAGAATGAGGATCCACTTTATCGCCATCGGCGGAGCAGTGATGCATAACCTTGCAATCGCCCTCCTCCGAAAGGGATATGAGATAACGGGATCGGATGACGAAATATTCGAACCGTCCCGGTCACGGCTTGCTGCCCGCGGACTTCTTCCCGAAGCCTACGGATGGCATCCTGAAAAAATAAACCGCGATATCGACATTGTCATCCTCGGCATGCACGCCAGGGCTGATAATCCCGAACTGGCAAAAGCCGCGGAACTGGGACTGAAGATAATGTCCTTCCCCGAATTCCTGCTGGAACAGACAAGGAACAAAAAGAGGATAGTGGTTGCCGGAAGCCATGGTAAAACAACCACCACGGCAATGATAATGCACGTGATGAAGACCCTCGGGATAAGGTTCGACTACATGGTGGGTTCATCAATCGAAGGCTACGAAACAATGGTCAGCCTGTCGGACGATTCCGAATTTGCAGTGCTGGAAGGCGATGAATACCTCAGCTCCCCCATCGACCGGCGGCCAAAGTTCCACCTTTACATGCCTGATATAGCCGTGCTTAACGGCATAGCATGGGATCATATGAACGTCTTTCCGACTTTTGAAAACTACGTGGAACAGTTTCGGATCTTTGCAGATAAAATTAGCCCGGGAGGAACACTTGTGTATTTTGAGGACGACCCGGAAGTGAAGAAAATTGCCGGATCGGCCAGGGATGATATAAAAAAGATTCCATACAGGGTTCATGGCCATTTCCGGAACAAGACGGGATTTTATGCAGCCGGCATCAGCCGGACTGTCAAACTTCAGTTTTTCGGCCGGCATAACATGCAAAACTTCTCGGCTGCCATGGAAGCATGCCTGGCTGCAGGAATTAGCAGCGACAGCTTCTATGATGCAATCGGCAGTTTCAGCGGGACATCCGGCAGACTGCAACTGATAAGGGAAAACGAAAAAGGAACTTTCTACTACGACTTTGCTCATTCGCCCTCCAAGGTGAAGGCAACAGTGGAGGCAGTTGCCGAACGCTATCCGGACCGCAACATTGTGGCATGCTTCGAACTTCATACCTTCTCCAGCCTGAACAAAAATTTCCTGCCGTTCTATAAGGGAAGCCTCGAAAAAGCATCCAGGGCAATAGTGTATTTCAATCCCGGACAGTTTGAACAGAAAAGACTCGAACCTTTCTCCCCCAATACGGTGAAAGAGGGATTCGGAGGAAATAACCTGACTGTCTTCAATAACTCTTCCGGTTTGATGGATCATATAAAAAATATAAAACTCAAATCGCCGGTCTGGCTTTTTATGAGTTCGGGCGACTTTGGCGGCTGTAACCTTAAAATGCTTGCAGAAGAGTTGCTTGCATAATTAATTTATTTGAGCAAAATATTTTGCAGATAAGAAAAAAGATTGTTTCTTTGCATCCGCATTTAAAAAGTTCTTTAACGGTCCATTCGTCTAGTGGTTAGGACGTCAGGTTTTCATCCTGGTAACAGGGGTTCGATTCCCCTATGGACTACAAAATTTTATATAATTACAATACTGATAATGGCAAACCACAAATCGTCCGAGAAGAGGATAAGGCAGGATAAGACCAGGAATTTGAACAACAGGTATTACGCGAAAACGATGCGAAATGCCCTGAAGAAGATCCGTAACACATCAAACAAGGAAGAAGCCGGTACCCTGCTGCCGAAAGTCAATTCAATGCTCGACAAGCTTGCAAAGAGGAATATAATTCATGCCAACAAGGCTGCCAACCTCAAGTCGTCCATAATGAAGCATGTCAATAGTCTGGAATAAGCATGATAATTTGATAACTTTCAGAGGGATCCGGAACGGATCCTTTTTTTTGCGTTTTCTTTTCCGGGTGGCCCATTATCCTGAACAACACCGATCCCCTTCCTCCTAAAGCCGCTTTTTCCTGCAAAACATAATTCAATTTTTATTTTTTAGTGTTCCCTCCTTTTCCTAATTTTATTCCCGGAAATATGTCTCGTTATGTCACTAAAAATCACCGACTGGGCTGTCGAGGACAGGCCCAGGGAAAAAATGATCAGGAAAGGTATATCCACCCTGAGCGATGCCGAACTGCTAGCAATACTCATCAGTTCAGGCACCCGAAAGAAATCTGCTGTCGACCTGGGGAGAGAACTGCTCAGCTCAGTAAGCAACAACCTCAACTCCCTCGGTAAGCTCTCAATCTCCGATCTGCTTAAATTCAGGGGCATCGGTCCGGCCAGAGCCGTAACCATAAGCGCCGCCCTCGAACTCGGAAGAAGGAGAAACATAGCCGAACTTCCTGATGCCGGACAAATAAGATGTTCGAAAGATGCAGCCGATATCTTCCAGCCTCTGTTATCCGACCTGCATCATGAAGAATTCTGGATACTATTCCTCAACCGCTCCAACAGGGTAATCGACCGGATGAAGCTCAGCCAGGGAGGAATAAGCGGAACCGTGACCGATGTAAGGATAATAATGAAGAAAGCCGTTGAATTCCTGGCCTCCGCTATCATCGTCTGCCATAACCACCCTTCGGGCAACCTGAACCCTAGCGATGCCGATTCAAAGATCACCGGAAAGATAAAGGAAGCCGGCAGCATAATGGATATCCAGCTGCTCGACCATATAATTATCTCGGGAAAGGATTATTACAGCTTCGCCGACAACGGACTTATCTGAGAAAAAGGAAGGCTCAGCCTGCTGAAAAGGGATGCTTCGCGGAAACAGCGCGTTTGTCCCTGCACTTCATAAGAAGCTCTGAAAAAGTGACTTTCAGAACCGGGTGCATCATCTCCGGAGCCAGCTCGCGGAGAGGCTCAAGGACAAACCTGCGAACGGCTATCCCGGGATGAGGGATTTCAAGATTTTCATTATTTATCACATCCGTGCCGTACAGGAGGATGTCAATATCCATCGTCCTCGATACATATCTCCTGACACCCCTCCGCCTGCCAAGCCGGGCCTCTATCATAAGCGTCTTCTCAAGCACTTCCTGTGGCTTCAGGGAAGTTGTGACCCTGACAACCATGTTAAGGAAAGGATTGTCGCTGAGGAAACCCCATGGCTCGGTCTCATAAACGGAAGAGCAATCGATCTCCCTGCCTATCTCTTCACTGATCATATTCACAGCCATCAAAAGATTGTTCTCCCTGTCGCCAAGGTTGGTCCCAAGTCCGAGAAATACTGTTTCTTCCATAGCGGCCGCTTATAATCCAAATTTAAAAATTATGCCTGTCATTCGGGCAATCCGCCATCTATTTTTTATATCTTTGGTACTCATTTTATTAAAGCTGGCTTAAAATGAAAAACTTTCTGAAATACGTCCTGGCTACAATTACAGGAATAATTATCGTGTCCATCCTTTTCATGGTGGTTATGCTCGCGAGCCTCAGCGTGATGATGGTGTCGGGCGACAAGACGACGTCGATTACCGATAACTCAGTACTCGTACTGAAAGCCGGGGTTAACATCCCCGACAAGGGAAGCAAAAATCCATACTCGGGAATCGATATTATAAATATGACCGTCACTCCGGCGCCGGGACTGAATGAGATCCTTCAGAACCTTAAAAAGGCCGCATCCGACGATAAGGTGAAGGGTGTGCTGATCGAAAACGGAATGATTCCCCCGGGATGGGCAACTACCGAAGAACTGAGGGATGGCCTCAAAAAATTCAGGGAGAGCGGGAAATTCGTAATAGCCTGGTCTGATTACCTTATGATTCAGGAGGGCTACTACCTTTCAGCCGCGGCCGACAAGATTTACATTAATCCGTCCTCAACGGTCGATTTCAAGGGATTGAGCGGAGAAATCCTGTTCTATAAAAAAGCTCTCGAGAAACTGGGAGTAGAGGTTCAGGTAATACGTCACGGAAAATTCAAGGGAGCTGTCGAACCCTATATCCTCGACAGACTGAGCGCTGAAAACAGGGAACAGATTCTTACATATGTCGGATCAATATGGTCGCACGTGTTGAACAATATTTCAGCCGACCGAGGCATACCCGTCGAAAAGCTGAACAGCATTGCCGACAACCTGACCGGATACGTGGCACAGGGAGCTTTTGAAAGCGGACTTGTTGACGGACTGCTGTATCACGACCAGCTTATAGATACCCTGAAGGTCCGCTCCGGACTTACACCCGACGACAAGATTGCCCTTGTTCCGATGCATAAGTACACAAAAGTCCCCGAATCAAAGAAAACTCCCTTCCAGAAGAACAAGATCTCTGTTGTCTATGCATCAGGGTCGATTGTGAATGGAAAGGGAAATGAAAACAATATCGGAGGCGACGCTTTCAGGGACGTGATCAGAAAAGAAAGAAAGGACAGCACGGTGAAGGCTATCGTACTCAGGGTCAACAGCCGCGGGGGAAGCGCCATTGCATCCGACATGATATGGAGAGAACTCGAACTGGCAGCAAAGGATAAGCCCGTGGTTATCTCAATGGGAAACTATGCAGCTTCGGGAGGGTATTTCATTGCCGCACCCGGCACAAAGGTAATGGCGAGCCCGACAACCATCACCGGTTCTATTGGAGTGTTCGGACCTGCCCCTTAAACCCTTCTGACGCTGCCGACGACCTTCGCCGGCGT
>ERZ1026796.233-NODE-233-length-47541-cov-6.552221_pt1 | contig 47541 bp, 83 predicted proteins | sample MGYA00520874_ERZ1026796 | MGnify/ENA primary metagenome ERZ1026796 (study PRJEB33270, sample SAMEA104284474) | anaerobic digester metagenome | biome: Anaerobic digester microbiome; feature: mesophilic sludge digester; material: Anaerobic digester biomass | place...
ACGAAAAGATGAGAAGTATTTGCTATCATCTTTTCCAAGTGCCGATTCATGGCACTTTTTATTGCAATAAAACTTAATTCCATGTCTTTCCTCCTGCTTCAATTACAATTACTTCGCTACAATTTCCTCAGGGATTATGTTATTATCCCCCTCATCAAAAATCCTATTCCCCAACCGATCAAGAATCCACCTAGCCATAATCCAAACAATGCATTCATTTCATCCAGCTTCCTTCTTTGTTTAGTCTATCCAGAATTGTTTCTTCGCCTGGAAATAGCCCAATTTTCGGCATCATATAGGTCATCTCACTACTTTTATTTTATTTTCATTCTATGCAAAAAATCCTTGTCAGACTCTTTTGGATAATGATAACGACCTAATGGTAATTTAATTCCTGGTGTGCCGTTATCCAAAATTCCTGGACTAACGTTTGGTGTTCCATCTGGATATCTTAGAATTTCGAGAAGCCGAAGTTTGTTTGATATAAGTTCTTCGGCATCACAACAACCATTTGTTCCACCATAACAACATCCATTTCTGTGATACTGTTTTTTATGTGCAGCAATTTGGTTTTCTAATTCTTCAATCTTTTGTTGCATTGTTTTCATGTAAGTCACCTCATTTTCTACCAAGTACTACTAGTACTTGATTCTATTTATAAGTTTTGGTTACCATACACTTCCTCTACAATTTCCTCGATATCCCTTGGATAGTACCCAGATTCCTTTAACATGTTTCTAAGATCATCTTCTTTACTGATGCCAGGTTCTGGTTCCATTATGTCAGAATATTCATGTAGAATCCATGACATCCTAGTACCGGCGTCATATCTATAATCTCCACCTTCTCGGAGTAAAGCTAACTTTAGTTTGTGTATTCTTATCTTTGTATTCATATGACTCCTTCTCCACCGTTCTTAATACACTTTATCACGCAATCACTTGAAATACAGACATATTTTACATTATTAGCATCTTTCTTTATTTCCACAAACAAAATACTATTCTTGTATACACCATTTTCTTGTTCTAAACCATAACTTAATATCGTGCCAACTTCTTGCTGACCACCATACATGAATAATATAGTGTTATCTATTCCAATAGAAAAACTCGGTATACATGGCTCAATTGAACTTAGTGGCAATGAAATAGTACCATATGCATCATATAGTTCATCTACTTTTACATCAATTATAAAAGCCCGTCTGTCTTCTTTCTCAGAAGGAATCCACATCCCTCTCACATTTCCTACTTTGCCGATAAATGCCTTCGCTACATCTGGATGCAATGGAGTCCAGCCGTTTCCCGTTCGATCCCGTGTGATAATGACTTTCATGCCAAGTTTAATGTCTTCCAACTTCATGTTTAGTCAACTCCTTTTTGGTTTTCTGGCCTCAAACAAAAGAAACAAAACAGCAAACGCTGTCTTGTTGTCCTTTGCCTGTTTTGTTGGGCATATATTATACTATTGCTAAAGTATTTAAAGATTTTGGTAGCTATTACCAAAACGTATTTATACAACAACCACTAAACAAAGTATTATGAAAATGATTCAAGCTGATCAGATATTACAGAAAATTCCACCTTTTCTGGAATCCGACATACACAACAAAATAATAATATCAATAACGTCAGACCTTATAACCAAAAACATAAGTTATGCTATCGAATATAAATACAACGACAATATCATACGGTTTCGAGGAGCTCGGATGGATTACCCTGATTATGTTATAATTTGGGGAGATTCTTATAATACTGGAAGAACATTGCTGGATCTAATTATCAAGGAATGTAAAGCCATTCACGAAGCAAACATGGCAGTCTACTATATAATAATAGAATCCAGAAAGGACCTAGAAGATTTCATTGCCAAATGGAAACTAACCGATAAAGAACTTGGCAGAGAACTAACAGATTATTGGGATAAAAACCACCAAGAAATCATACAAAAGGAGACACTCCTATGAAAGTATTTACAGATCCTATAAATAGGATTCCGCCGCTTCTAGAAAGTGACATAAATAGTAAAATAATAATATCTGTGTCTATTTCACCAACGAATATAAAATACATAAGTTATGTAAGAATAAATAAATTTAACAGTACACTAACGTTTCGTGGTTGTCGATCACATCAAAATCAAATTTACAATTGGACGGATAGTTATAACGCAGGAATTTCTGTATTAGATTTGATTAACAAAGAATATAAAAAATTAACTTCTGATGGTTTTAAGGTAACATACTATATAATAGAATCCGGAAAAGAATTAAAAACTTTTATAAAAAGACATGATATAGAAAACAGTTTAATGGAAATAGAACTATTGGAACTTTGGAAACAACTTAAAGAAAACAAAAATATTAAAGAAAATAGTAAAAAATCACATATGATATAAGAACCGATGATATCAGCACTATTTCTATGCTCTCCTCTCGTATTCATATTCAAGCTCTGACATGGATATTGGATGATCAGGACCAAATCGATTTCGCACTGCCTGGTAAATGGTTTCGCGGTCTTGCCTTCGCAATGCCCCAAATTCCGGTTTTTGGAATTCTACAAGCCTAGTTTGTTTCATGATAACCTCCCTTATAATACCAGTATAACCACATTCAATATTATGCCAACAATTGTACCGACAACGCATTTCAAACAAAATACATCATTTTCTTCCATTTTACATCACCTCACTTTTTACCAATTACTAATAGTACTTACTAGAATAAATAGTTTACGGTTGAAAAAATATGTTATTGTAATCATTTTGTTATTATTACTGGTTCTTCGAATATGTCTCTACTTAATGATATTTGTTTATTTATGCTTTCCATGAAGTCGACCAAATAACTTATTGTTTCGTCATATGTTCTGCCATTTTTAATATTATCTAATCGATCCTTTGTTGAATCACTCAACTTGATTGTTTTTGTCATCATTTATATATTCCACCTTATTTTATTAGTATACTATAGTAAGTATACTAAAATCATAGTATTTATAGTTTTTGCCTGATTTACATTGATTTTCATTGACTTACTATATTTATAGAAATTATTAATATATTTATACAGTTTTTTTAAAAAACCAATATCTATTACTTATACTTATACTTATACTTACTTATATTTTATACTTACTTATACTTATGTAATATAGTAAATATATAGTAGTAATATAGTAAATATAGTTAGTAGTTATTGATTATATAGTAATATAGTAGTTATAGTAAAAAATATAAAGAGCTTAAAACTTTAGTAGTATAGTAAAAGTTTTTACCGTATTACCGTATTAGACAATTTACGGATATTGGTTTTGTGAAAATTTTACAATAGGGTTAAGAGAAATTTCGAGACGTTTACTGATAACGGTTTTGGACAATACGTAGTTTAACTATAATTAGATATTCAAAACCAAAAACTATAAGTACAATAAAGTTAAAACTTCCTAATATGAAAATTATCGACTATGACGTATCTAAAAGAATTCCGCCAATCACTGAAAACGACGTCGAAACCAAAATAATCATATCACATAGCATTTCGGATGGGGGAAACAATTTCATTGATTATGTAATAAGAAACAATGATGGAATATTTATGTTTCGTGGTAATTTAAAAAATTGTATAACGGATAATTGGCTCGTTGATGTCATTACATGGGACGATAGATACAATAATGGTAAAACAATAATGGACTTATTATTAAAAAAACAAACTGAAATGGAAAAAAGGAGATGGACAACAATACATTATATTGTGGAATCCTACAATGACTTATTGAAAATAATAAATACTTTTGATATTACCGGAAATCTAAAAACCGAACTAATGGTTTGTTGGGAAAAACTTCCAGTTAACCAAAAAGCTTAAATACGATAATAGTGTTTTATAATGTGCCCAACAAACACCGGAAAGCCAGGAGACAAGATTTTCCTTGTTTCCTAACTTTTCGATGAGGGACAAAAATGAGGTGACGAGAAATGACGTCTGAAATGATTCAGGATAATGAACATGCTACCCGGCTTGCTATTAGAATTGCAGGGGTGTCGATAAAATGCAGTTAACTGCGGAAGAACGATATCAACGTTCCAAAGCTTCATATGAAAGAGAAGGATGGGTATTCGAAGATGATAATATAAGGTTTGATAAAATATGCCCAGTAATTCAAAGGGCTTGCATAAAAAAACAATGCCTCTCATATATAGCATTTACTAGTGTTGACGAAAAAGGAGTATATTATAATTGCTATAAATGTAGTTTATTGAATATAGAATTGGAGTGACCGAACGTGACCACAAAAAATGACATTGAAAAACTTTTCCAGGAAACACAAGATAAGATGCTGGACCCGAAAACAAACAGCACGGTTTGTACAACGTTGATGCTGGATTTCGCGGATAAGGCATCTGTATTGTTACCAGATTTGTTCAAAGAATATGAAAGGCTAGAAAAGGATCTTGCTGCCAGTAAATCATATGCTAGGTGGCTAGACAAGCAGTATCACGCTGCCCATGAAAACGCAAGAAAAACACTAAAGGGAGTACCATGAAACTAGGAATTTGGCCGTTTGGCAATAAAAGCAACGAAAACAAAGAATGCGTGGTAATAAAAAACATGCCACTTGAGCAAGTATCTTGTGATATTTTGAAAGAGGAAATTGCTAGAAGAAAGAAGGAAAACCACGATAGGCGAGTCCGGGAAGCCAATGCAAAAGCAGACAAAGTAGACAAGCTCATTGATGAACTATGTAATGAAATAATGCCAGTTGATGGAAAAAATACTTCTAACTCAACGTACAAGGAAACCATTATTAGAGAATTGGCAAGTTGTGTAATGGAGTCAATAGAAAGATATAGTTATTATTATTATTATAGATATCCAAGTGAAAGAGATAACAACATGGAAACTATTTTGGATTATATTAATAGAACCATAGATGAAGTAGACCATGATGCCATCCACATATCAAATATTTTCAAATACATGAAATCTGAGTATAGGAAATCATTGCTATCAAACATCAAAGAGGAATGCTAGCTAGGTGGTCACATTGAAAATTTTTGGTAATCCAAGAATTAAGATTCCACCAATCTTGGAAACCGATATCAACGATAAAATAATCATTGCATATAAGGTCACACCAGAAGGAAATAGGTTCCTTAATTATATGATAAAAAACAAAAACGGCACATTATCATTTCGAGGGTCTTCCAAAAATAGTTATAATGATGATAAATGGTCTAATGCCGTTACTTGGACAGATTCTTATAATAACGGTCATACAATAATGGATCTTCTAATAAAAGAATATGATAAGATGCGGGATATTGATTGGTCTACGACTCATTACGTTTTAGAAAATCGAGCAGATCTTAACGACATATTGCAAGCGTATGATGTTAGTGGTGAATTAAGAACCGAACTAGAAAAATTGGGAGCGAAAATATTTTCCCCTAAACCCTAATTTTCCAGCATTTAGTTTATATACTAGAGTCCGAAATCGCGGGGAAATCGATGCAAAAACCCACGATCTTTTTTCTATAATATCAAAACTACTACCTAAATTAAAACTGATTTTAAGCGCTTAAAACGTTTATATTGCAATGTAATTATTAAAAAACATTTATAATAATAGTTACCAAAAGTTATAAATAAAGGCAAAACTAACAGTTCGTTATGAAAGATACAATTAAATTAATTCTTGAAGACGTAGACAAAATACCCAAGGACTTTCATGAATTAAAGAACATGCTAGAACAATCGGAAAATCCAAACGAAAAAATGCATATCGATGATATTTATAAATTCAAAAATCCGATGTTAAAAATTCCTAACATTTCAGAGGACATAACCAAACAAATTGTGTTAATCCATGCGATAACAAATTATTCAAAATTCGTAGGTATTGTGGTGAAGGTTCGTGAAAACAAATACGCAATAAGAGGGACACAAATCATAAATTCTCGTTATGATCCAGACATGACAACATGGGTAACTACTGGACATTCAATACTAGAAACTATATCCAAATTTCGAATTGCCATGGGCAATAATTATGTAATGTTTTATGTAATAAGAAATAAGGAAGAAATGTTATGTGTCTTGAATAAGTTGTTACGGTGAGGCATATGAAACACATAATAAATCCGGAAAATGGCATTCCAGAAATACCTTTAGCAGATATTGTAATTGCGGTTAAAAACGACGCCACTTTAAGTAGGTGACATAATGATAACATTCAAGAATCCCCAGGAAAAAATTTATGACCTGGAAAATCTAGATGATAAAATAGTGTTGGTACATGTAAGCACGCCATTCTGTGAAAACCACTATGGAATTGTGCAAAGATATTCGTCTGGCAAATATGAAATAAAGGGAGGTACAATAGATAGACCCCAAAATGATATACATATATGGGGAATTGAAGGAAAAACTGTCTTGGATGTTCTGACACAAGGTTACAATCTTTCTAAAGGAAGCGAATATAAATATACTTTCTATATTATAGAAGAAATGTCAGAACTTGGAGAAGTACTAAAAGTATAAAAAAATCATTACGACTGGTGTTAGCCTGTCCAGCCGCCTCCAGTTCTTATAACTCTTTTTGGAATCCTTGTTGGAATAGAAACATTATTAGTAAACGTTGATAGGTAAAACAAAGCCTGTGTCATGCTATCAACCTGGTCGTCGTTTTTTCCAACCGGGAACGATGCAACTTCTTCCAAAAAATCATGTATCCAATCGGCGTTTTGTGGCATAGGTAACCATACGTTACCGGCTTCCACGTATGGTGTAATTGCGCGAGCCCTAACTACCTTTCCGCCTTGTGGTTCAACGGGAATAAGACCGGGTACAGACCGTTTTAACATTGTTATTATTGCAGGACCATTTGCTTTATCTTCTATTAGTTTTGCGGAAGATGTCGGCCATTTCGTTGAAAGCGTTGTAATACTTTGCATAGTGGCAATGACGTCCATTTGGGCACGAACCTGATCAAGTAAATAGAAGTCGGATTTTTTTCTTCCCCATACTTGACCGACGACATAATCAGTGTCTTCCGCATCTTTGAAAGTGCAATCCCAGGACTGTATTATGATATCCATATGGGGTTCGAGGTCTTTTGGTTTTTGGATGTAAAATTGGTTTTTGTGGGTTGGATCGATGTCACCAGGTATTCCCCACCAGCCCCTATTAAATATGGCACCACCTGATGGGCTTGGATGCTGTTGGTAAAGTGACGCCCAAGTATAAGAACCGGCGCTAATTTTTGTGGCTTCTAATTCCTCTGCGTTTCCGAAACGTTCGGGCCATAACGCTTCGCCGACTTGCCGTGGATCTTGTGGTTCCAGTGGATATTCAGCGATCATTGGGAATTTTAAAACTGTCCATTGTTCTGCCTTTGGGTTTGATGCTGCCAACGCAAGGAGTCGACCGGACAAATCGTCTTCGTGCCACCTAGTTTGCGTGATCAATATACGGGCATCCATATTAAGTCGTCTAGTATAAAAGTCGTCTTTGTACCAATTATAGATACCGTTGCGAATGGTTTCTGATTCAGCGTCTTTCCTGCCACGAATTGGGTCATCAATAATACCATAAAAGAATCTTTTACCAGTGATAGATCCACCAACACCAGCGCACTTATAATAACCTACATGGTTTACAATTTCAAAATTTTCGGTATTACGCTGATATGATCCGGATGTTGTTACCGTTCTTACGTTTTTTCCGGATAGCGAAGTTTCTGGGAAAAGTTCGCGATATAAGTCATCGTCTATAATTCGCTGGACGTCTCTATTCATGTCGGATGCGAGTGAAGCAGAATAACTTGTGGCCATTATACCAATGTCGGGATTCTTGCCGAAGATCCAGGCGGGCAATCTTCTGGAAACCAATTCAGACTTACCGCTGCCGGGTGGCATGAATATCATAAGTCGTTTTATGTCGCCAAATGCCCAGCGTTCCAAGTAATCACATATGATCTTGTGGTGCCAATTAACAGAATAATCTGGTTTTGTGTATAAGGTAAAGTCCAGTAAGTGTCTTCTTGCTTTTGCTTTTTGTATTGCAATGTCTCCTCTTTCTCCAAGTAACCAGGGAGCAATGTCACCACTAGGGGTTAAGATCGGCGACTTCAATACAGGAAGCGGATTTTCAAGTTTTGTTTTTTTCATGGTAGCGCAACCAAAAACTATTAATACTTGTAAGCGTAATGTTAACTTGGTGATGGATGTTGAAAACGATAAAGCCTGATGCAAATGGCGTATTCCCAATAATTAATGATGACCTTGATAGTAAGATTATTGTAGTGGTTGATGAATATAACGATGAAAGATTACCGGTATCATATTTTCTGCTGGAGAACCAAAGCAAAGTACTTTATCATATACCGTCTATGAATGTTGTAAATTCTCATGTGAACTTGTGTCAAACGGAATTGAGAGATTATCAAAATTTGTTTAGGATACTTGGTTCGAAATATAAACCATTATTGGCAATTACCCATTTCATTGTATTTGATAATATATATGAATACATGGAATGGAAAGCAAGGACCATTCCCGGGCAGAGGTAATCATGGACACCTATAAACTAGATAGTAATGGTATATTAAAGATTATTAATTTTGATAAATATGAATATATAGTAATGGTTTCTCGTATTGTTATATTCAATGTATATAAATTAACATTTTATCATAGAATAAATAAAAATGGTAATATAATTAATTTACATAGTGGAGATGGTTTCAATATAGGATATGACTATGATTTACAGCATTTGGTAAGTAGTTTTATGAATGCTAATTCAGAGTGTCTTTTATTTAAAAATTCCACAGAATTCCTTGGATGGATCAAAGAACAACCAGGATTAAAAAATGGTGTATTCTACAGAAAAAATATTATGTCGGTTGACTAGTTTCTAGAATGTTCTCCCAGTCAAACTTTATTACATTAAGGTATATTTTTCCGAGGCCATTTTTTTCACAATCAACACATACCTGGAAGTCTTTCAGGTGTTCCATGAGTTTCTTTCCGGAAAGATGCTTTTCCACAGAAACGATTGTTTCTTTGTGGCAGGCAGGGCATTTTAAAAAAATTTTCATGGCAAGGCTTCCTAAATAATTTTCCCGGATTCTAGGTCAGATAGAATCTTTTTATTGTGATCGGCAACGTTGCTTTCAGTTGTGATGCCACAGCCGCCTTCACAAGTACAAGTTTTTTTATTTTTTCTTTCCAACAACTTCATAGAAATCAATGATGTTATAAAACATATGTTGGTATCAAGTTCTATGATGGCATGTGATAAGTTAGATTTTTTTTCTATTAATTCGTCGAGGGCGGTGGCAAGTTCCTCGGCAGTCATGTCTAGTTCTGGTATGTTTTCTTTGAACATGGGTTACACCGAAAATACTATATTGAAATGGCGGCCCGGAATTCTGTGAATGGAAGTGTCGCTCCCGCGTCCGGTCTTCAAAGTATAGGTTCCGGGCGATAGTCTGCCTTGCCAAAAGAACGGCCTGTTTCCGTGGATGGGTTCCATGTCGATTATTTGGCCTTTTTCATTGAGAAGGGTCCAATTCTTTTCGCGGCCAACCGCTACTCTAGCATAGCAAGAATCGCTTATGCCGCCATACTCTTTTGAAATAGTGTATATGTTATTTAAAACGCTTATCGAAAAGTCTTCAAACTTAAATAGAAGCTTTGGTTCTGTGTCTGGACCACTAATGTCGGGACTAGATGGTTTTGGAGTATTTTCTTTCTGTTCGGTTTCTTGTTCAGTTTCCTTTGTTTTATCATGTTTTGTCATTGTTATTTTCCCCGCTGTAATTTTGATAGTTCTTTGGCTATTTTGTTTTTCTGCTTTTCCATGTGGGTTCTTTCTGTTGGTGGAAGGTCTTTAATAATTTCTTCCAATTGGGTAATTTCGTCTAAAATATAATTATATGGTGTTTTTTTTACCACGTTCTCCATCCTCGGTCCTTGGTTTTAATGAGATGTTCTAAATGTTTTTTAAAATAGATTTTTTCGCGATATCGAAAGTCCTGGTTGGATTGTCTTCGAACTTCCGGACTGTCATGGTTATACCAAAAAGGGTTATACTTACGGTATTTAGAAAATTTTGGGAATTTATGATTGGTGTTATATATTCTATATGTTTTGGACATAGAAATCACTAAAAAGTATTGAGTTTATTTATAGTTTTTGGCAGCAAGTTCCTTTTTTATACAACTCGGACACATAGCAGGTCCTCGCTCCGGAATTTTAACTTTACATTTAGTGCATTTTTTCATGATAGATCTTCCAAGTTTAGTGCTTTATGTAGTCTTCCATCGTCTATTCTTGCGATACCAATAACTTTCACCGCGAACCATATGAGTTGCATGCTTAGTATTGGGTGTTTTATAACAAATAAAATATTATTTACATTATATATAGATCTATTTGATTTAGTTGCTTGCCAGTAAAATGTTTCTAAAAGTTCATTGTTGAGTTCCATGTTATGTTTCCTTTTCATTATTAAATTGAATGTTCTGGATTTGAACCAGATCCGGAAGGAGGTTGTAGACAGTGGGTGTCAAACCACGACGTCATTTATTCCTTCGTTGTGTTTCTGACTAGGAAACTCAACCGCATCCCCAGCACGTTCCCACCGTGCAGACATTCAATGGGCCTCAGCCCAATCCGTGCTATCGGATTCGAACCGATGTAAAACATGGTCTACAGCCATGCGCGTAAACCTCTCTGCCAAGCACGGTTATATATATGTGGACTTATTCTAATACCCTTTTATTTCGTCCTTCCCTGCTGAACTTATCCGAGTTTTTCAAGGGTACAGGGAATTTATGTGGTCCGGGCAGGCCCACGTGGGTTTGAATCCCACTTGTTGTGTTATAGAATTCGCGGCTGTCATCCGCGTTACAGGAAGGAAAGTAAGGACACATTAAGTCAAATGAGGAGGTATTTGCTTAAACCCAAACAAGTTCTGAGTTCGGTTTTGCTGTATCCTTACTTTGCCAATATATACTAGTAAGTACTAGTATATAAATGTTACGGTTTTGGTTTTTTCTATTTATAGTTTTTGGTAGTGAAAAAAATAAAAAATATAATATATTTCATTACTTGAGTGGCCTTGGAACACTTGTCTTATATACGGGTTTTAATGGTCTAGGAACATGTTCATTGTTTCTGAATGCTATCCGTAAGTATATTGTAGTATCACATTCATTGTAGTCAAGGGGTTCTGTTTCAGTAAATTTCTGGTTACTGTGGTCAGATAGTCCGATACCGCCGCCAGTTAAGTCATTGCATGATCTTGTGGCGTGTGATTTTGCACAACACGAAGTTGAACCATTAAAGAAATGATGACCACCATCAGTAGTTGTATTATAGTATAGCGGGATTGCAGCGGATGTAGTATCATAACGGGTTATTGGATATGTTTCTATGGCATCTATCCAGGTTCTTGGGTAATGATTACCGGTGCCAATATATGGATCAATTACTTCATAATGACATTTCTTGGTTCCAGGTTTCCAGATAACTTTTATCAGGCCATTATCGGGATCATTGGAATCAATTTCGGCTTGGTTGGCTTCAGGAGTTCCGTTGCGATATGCCGTGAATTTTCCGAAGTCGTTTATGGGGTGTTCGAGTAAAACTGTCTGACCATATGGTATTCTATAAGTTCCAATGTATTTTCCAGATAAATATATTTCACAATCTGCGGCTTTTCCGATACCGTTGTCTTTGTGACCATTATGTAATCTTATTTGGAAATGTTGGCCATGATTAAGAACCACATAGCCATCTGACGTTTCTTCTTGTGCCTCAGGGACACTCACACTAAATCCATTTAGGGTACTCATTGTTGTTTCCTCCATTCGAAAGCATTTTCAATGCAATCGGAGTAAGGTCCATTATGGGACCACAAAATTGTCACCTCCTAACAATATATTAAAAAATATATATTAGTCAGATTTCAATTAGATTCGATCCTGCTTGAATATCTGACTTTTTTCCAGAACACTCGCTATTGGATACTTTTATGGTGCTTGATACTGGATTGAATGGATCCACTGTAACATAACAGCCGCCAGTGGTAACCAACTTACAATTCTTGACTTCAGCATAAGATTGTCCGATTGCATGAATTCCGTAATAGCCTTCAATGACACAATTATCGAAGGTTACATGGGCTTGTTCAATTAGGTAGGTTGCCCCACCAGTGGAATCATGACGGTTCTTATTGCTTTTTAGTGTGGAATCTTTGATAATGCCGGTGCCATCTCTTACCATAAATCCGTATGATCCCGTGGTTTTTGTGCAGTCCATGTTAAGGTTTGTGATGTTGAAGTCGTTTACTTGCCAGACGGTTACCTGGCTATCGGTTCGGATGTTGGATGCAGAAATCCCGTCTTTTGAACGTTCCCGAAAGTCATCATTGCCGTTTAATACAAGGCCTTCTCTACAATTCCAGGATTCGGAATCGCGAACTTGGCTATTGTGGCAGGTATCCAACATAATTGCTTCAGCGCCACAATTTTCAGAATATATGTTGGATACAATTTCGTCTGTTCCGCTACCAGAACCATTGTTTCCGAGGTATATTCCGGAGCCCCAAGAATTAAGTAGTTTGAGATTGTGGTAATTTCCGTTGGTTCTGAGGGAGCCTACTAGTATCAGGCCTTCGCCGTCGTGTGGTTGACCATCGGTTTGTTTTGCTCGATTACCATCTAACGTTAGATACGCCACTTCAAAGTTTTCATAGCCAAGATCGTATGCTTTCGTTGCACGTATTAACATTAAGGCGACGTGACGATCCGGACTTCTTTGACCAGGCATCATTTGAATTATGGTTTTGTCTTCACCTGCACCATAAATATGCATAGAATTTTTATCAAGTATTGGCAAACATGTATAGAAAATGTTGCTTCCATCTGGATTTAAAGCAAATTTATGTTTTGCAGACAAAAGATACTTTCCGGAATCTATGTACAGGCTTCCGCCATCTGGTACCGCATCAATGGCTTTTTTGAATAGGTCAACAGCATCGGAACCAACAGAAACCTTACCTAACTGTCTGCTAGAAGTTTTTGCGATAATGAAATCGTCTTCAGTATAGATAGTTACGTCGTATTGGGTCGATACATCATTTTGTACAGACGAACCTTTTGGATCTTCAAAACCAATACTTTCAGTTATGATGGGTTGTTCTTCGCATGTACAATCACAGTCATATTCTGTTTCTTCTTCCGGCATTTCTATTTCTGGTATGTCGGGAAATTCCATGTTCAGAAGGTCGTCGTTCATGCTAAAGGCGGTTAACGTAGTTAGCATAAGTAAAATAATTGTGGATAATATTAATTTTTTCATGAAGACTCCGAATTACTTTTATTGAGGGTTTTCTTGAATTCTTCAAATGCTTTTATTTGTTCGTCTGTCCATGATTCTATAGCAGCTACATCAGGATCAATTGCACTTTCTATCCGGACTGTTTGGATGGGGGGACGTAGCGATAAATAAATTTTGCTGGTCTCATTATAGAGCCGTAAGTATTTTTCATACCAAAATTTGTCGCGAGTACCATCATCTCCTATTGGGAGCACAAATTCATTATTGGAACCATCCAATACTGATTCTATTCGAGATAGTTCGCGTTCATAACGATTCAGGATAGTTGGAGAATATTGGTTGACACGCTCGGCTATAGTGGCAGACAAAAAAGCATCTGCTGTTTGTGTAGCTTCTTCTGCTTTTTCTCGGGCTGCCTTCATATGTTTCCAGATAGCTACTTCGGATACGTCGACGCCATATTCTTTTAGTAGAATTCCTTTTAGTTCTTTTGAAGTGAGAGTACAATTATCAATGATGTATTGTTTTGCTTCTTCCGTTATTACGCATGGGGTTGCCATTATGTTTCACCATATTTTTTTAAAAAATATATACATGAAAAATTATGATAATTATTTTTTAGATTTAGATTTTATTATTAGTTCTTCGACTATTTTACTATTTCTTGGTTTATATATAAGTTCTCTACCTAATTTTTCTTGTTCTATTTCTCTCATTCTGTCTACAACATTATCGTGTTCTATTCTTAATGCTTTTTTAATACTTGAACCTTTATTTTTAAAGAAGTCTTTGGTTATGTCTTTTTCACGTTCAAATAAATTTGCATATTCATCAGACTTGTTTATTAGATCCAATTGATTTGTTGCTATATCCAATAATTGTTGAGCAGTATCAAAATCTATACGATAATCCATAGCCTTATCTGCATTTGTTTTATCATAATTTTTAGATAAAATATTTTTCATTACATCTTTTCGGTGTGCAATTGTTGATGATATATCAGTAATAGCATTTTTTCTATTTTCTTGTGTATCCTTAATCGGTTCTCTAGGAATACCTTTCCAAAAGTTGGCGTCGTACGTAGTAAGGTTAGTTTTTTTAGAACTTTCTGTTTTGGTTTTTGTAGAATCTTTGTTGCCAGTGGCACCACCACAACTTCCAGGGCCGGTGCCTTGTTTTTCTGAGTCAGGGCAATTATAGTTAAGCTTCATTTGTTCATTTTCGGTTACATATAACGGACTTTTTGATTTTTTGTTTATTGTATATTTCATTTTTTAATACCTCAATATTATAAAAATTTGCTTTCATATAATTGCGTTACAAGATGTATTGCTTCTTGTTTGTTCTGACAGCCTTGCAACGCAAAAGATTCTTGCCAGCAAGGTATATCCTCATCATTGACGTCTATATATAAATCAAAAAAACACTTTTCTGGAATTGCGCGATTTAAAAAAGCAACGGAACTTTCTAAGTCCGTTAACTTTTTTTCTTTCACACATTCACCACACAAATAAAGTTCCAGGGTAACGATCTTCATATTCTTTTCGCCTTCGTATAATTTCGTTGTCTAACGTTTCTATCAAGTCATATCGGTTTTCCTTGATGCATTTATCTCGGAGTCTTTCTGCCATTCCCATTACATAGAATATGTTGGACTTTTTTGAACCAAGCAACTCAATTATTGCACTTATTCGGGTATCCAAGTCTAGTGAAACTTTGTTTTCGTATGGGATTTCGATTATTACGTTTTTGAATTCTCTAATCGGATTAAGTTCTATTGTTTCATATAGTTCTACCCAAAATCGTGTATCATCGTCAAGTGCATATCGATCTAACTGGGATCGACTAAAAAAATTGCTAGTCATTTAATAATATCACCAATGGGATTAATTAGTGTTGATCAGCCATACGATATGTGGCTAACATCTGGAGGAATTTTAGAATTCTCCGCTTTCATGGCTTTTTCTTTTGCTTGTGCTTCTTGGGCTTGCTTAATAACGTAATCTATGGTATTGCGTTTGATCGATGAAAACGTTTCTAGGTCCATTTCTGGTTGCAGGTCCAGTACAACAACGTCTGCATTTGTAATGGTTCCCTGGGAATTATATTCTTTTCCGGTCACGGGATCAACTTCATGGAGATAGAAATCAATGCCAACCATTGCATTAGGTTTTATGTCGGTTGCGAAAAACTTGTTACCGCCTGCGAAAATTATGTATTTTGCAGGATTTTCAGTATCAGCATTTTCGCTTTCACAGGAACAACAATTTTCGCCTTCGCTTTCTTTATTTTCTAGTTCGTTCCAGGTAGCTATAAATTCATCGATGAAGGAATTAAGGCGAGTTTCAATTATTTCGTTTAGTTCGGATTTCAGGGTTTCCAAATCTTCTTGTGTAACTTCAGTCATTTTCTTGTCCTCGAAACTATTTTATTATTTTAGTTTTTTTGAATAAGCTTTCTGATAAAATACGTCAAATGCTGAACCGGATATTTGGTCTAGCCAGAACCAGTCTTGTTGTGAAATGGTTCTTTTGTCGTATAGCATTTTTTTATCGTAATAGAATTCGCGGTCGGTTATTTCTGGTAATAAAATTTCGGTGGAAATAAGGTCACAATTTTCGCATTGCAATTCGCCGCGAGCATTATACCGGAGCAAACTACCACATTCATCGCAACGTAGGTCTACTCCGGTTCCAAAATCTTCTGTACATCCCACACATGAACTCGTTGTTATAGGATGAGTTCCGAATTTTTGTATGGTTTTCCGTTCGCGAAGGTATGTTGCTTTTTCTTCTTTTGTTTTGAAAAATATTTTGGTTTTTTTGCCGCAAATACTTATCACTAAAAAGATAGGTTTTTTGGGTTTTACGTATTTGCGGTTGCGTATTTTCTGTTGCTCTATATAGTGGTACTTGCACAAGGAATGTAATTTGTTGACAGTATCCTTGCGGCCATATGCGTTATCCTCAGATAATTCTATACCACATATATAACAATGATTACGATCGGATTTCAAAAAGAGTCACCAAAACAATATTATTAAAATATATTTAATACTTTTCTAGTATATAAAGTTTTTGGTTGAAAATTATTGGAACTATTGCTGAAGTTGATCTTCCAGAAGGTTTTGATAGAAATCCCAGGCAACATATATGTCCGGAAATTCCAGGACGGTATTATAACTGGTTATTACTTTTATATTGTTTGGTGTTTTTATGAAGTCAAAATATTCGGAAATTTGGTTTGTGTCAAAATCTATTATGTTCATGTGGACTTTGCCATATCTCCGAATTGTTTTAATGTACTTCATATAGATGGCTATTGGAGGCATTATATAAGTAGCTAGAAATTTAGGGTAGTTTACTTGGTAAATGATTGGCCAGTTATCGAAGTTTGTCATTGTAATGTCCTTTTTGTGTAATCATTTGCAATTACCAAAACATCCGGTAATTCTGGTATATAGAAGTAACACATACCTCTGGAATCTGGTCCTAATATTTTTCCCCCTCTTTTTTTCTTCTTTCTAACTCTCCGATTAGGGCCTCCTTGGGGAGGGTTTCCAAGACGGTTTCGATGATCTCTTCGGCGAAACCCTGTATGTTGTACCCATCCCATCCGCCAGCGAAATCTGTTAAATCGTCCACCAGGATTTCTTCTGTGGTAGCGGTGCGAATTGTGAATGAACCAATGGGCCGGTCGCCATAGTGTATTTTATATCTGTCATGGTCTTGTATGCGTCGTTGTACATACTTTTCCATCTTTTCACGGGCATCAGATAGGTTATCAGCTTTGATTAGTCGTTTAGAGGTAGTATTCCCAGGAAGGTCAATTTCACCAACAAAGTATTTATTTTCCATTTAATACTCACCAACCTTTATATGTGCGGTTATGTCCCAGACTTCCATGTTATGTAATTAGGTGTCTTTGTATTTATATGTTTTGACTATTCTATGTAGATATGGGCACTCGCAGAAATCGTTGTTAGACTACCGGGCAAAACATTAAGATCATTTGCAATTTTTTCCTGGAGTTTAGCGAGGCCATAAACGTTTGTGGGCCAGGCTTGTAATATATCATGGCTTCTAAAGAAATGGGTGGCGTATAGTTTACCTAATCGTAGTTTGTAGTCTGCGACAATCTGACACGGATGGTGCATATTTGTTTCTAGGTCTTTTTCTGGTAGCCATAGATAGGCTGTTGCTCGTCGTGTTGTGGGATGGTCTTTTAGGAGTTTTGTGATGTAATATATTTGGCGAGACATGCGCTCGTTGTAGGTGTAATCGAAGCCTTTACAATCATAGGAAAAGTCCATTAATTGTTCTGCATATATATTAAGGGCATTTATGTCCCAACTAGAATTTTTTATCGGAAAACCTTCTAGCGGTTTTTTAATTTCTACAACAAGGTTTTGAACCTCGCGAGTCATATTGTGGTCTTCAGTGATTATATTGTTTCCAACACGATTTATATAGTTTATTATATAGTTCCAAGCATTGGAACTATTATTAAAAATGTTAAAGGTTGTCATTGTAGTTCTGAAAACAAATAATTTTGTACAACATCGTTACATGCTATTATACATCTATTTTTTGCCAAGTCTTTAACCTTAATAGTAACATAACTACCACCAGACTTAAACCTAATCGGATTAAGCGCGCATTCCAAAATTTCCGTGGTTAATCGAAGCTTATCGACGTCGAAAAATATCCATGCTTCGGACTTTCCATTAGCATTGAGCCACCGATATAAATAATATTTAGCAAATGTTCCGTCAAGTATTTTATGGTATTCGGTATAAGTATAAAACGGAGTGGAATATCTTAACATAATAGAATGAAAGGCATTCCAGATGTTTGGATTTTCAATAACTCTTTGAGCAATTGTATCCGATACCAAACGAATATGAGAATCTACACCTAATTTCATGTCTTCTTCTGGTAAACATTTTTCAATGGTTGCAATTTTTGGGAGCAATGACATTATAATATTATCTGCTTCTTGATCATACTTTTTAATGTCTTCTATTTTTTTTAATGCATAATCATTTGTCATGTTTTAACCTCCTAATAAAACGTATTTTAACCAGTATGTACTATTACACCTAATTTAGATCGTTCATTCAAGGAGTTTTGCAGTATGGCATATGTTTATATAATGGACATCTTGGATTATCACAATCCCTAATTTCATCAGGATAACAATTCATGCAATCTGCACAAAATGCTAGTATAGCTTCTTTGCGTGAGAGTTCTTTACCTGCTCTGAAATCGGTTAATTCTTTAATTCCTTTGACTCTTTTCATTGCAAATCACTTCTATACATAATTGCGTTTAGTTTTTCCAATTCCTCGAGACTCCAGGAATATGGTATTGTATTATGGCCTTTCAGAACACGCTTTTTTAGATTTTCTTCAGAAAATTGATCTTGTTTAGCCATCCTAACCAATGATACTACTATAAAATTGCCAGCATTGTCCACAATCATTTTTATGGTGTCTTCAGTTCCGGCTGTTTCTATTTGCTGGAAGTTCATGGTTAGGTCAATGTCTTGGCCAAGAATGCCATTTCGACGTGACATTCGGCCATATTCACGATGGCCCTGTATAGTAAAAGAGTGACCATCTTGTTCTAGATAAAAGTTAGTGTTATGTAATTTATTGAGTTTTTCTATCGCTGCTAAAAAATCAATTGCTTTAGCACTCTTTCCAAACCGTTCTACAAAGCTTTTCTTTGTACGAGTTCTATTTACGTTTTTTAATAGTGTTTCGAGTGTCGGTATAGTCAGTATAGTCGTCTTAATCATTTTAATTCACCTCAAAAATTTTGCCAATAAGAATATTATTATTATATATGTTAAGCCATGTTTCGTTTGTGGTTTCTTGCCAATCTGAAAAATAGGCATTTGGCCACATTTTAAAAGTTTCGATCATACATTTATCTATAGAGTCATATGATTTTGTGTCATTTAATACTAGTTTATACATGATTTAACTCCTACGTACAATAATAGTGCTTAATCGTATTTATAGGTTTTGGTCAAAAAAATTTATTTTAGTAGTTCTAGAGTTTCTGCTTTCAAACTACTATTATCTTTGAAAATACCGCGTACCGCGGATGATTCAGTAACACCCGGTATTCTAGCACCTCGAACTGACATACATGTATGGGTTGCATTAACTTTTACCATTACACCTTTTACATTTGGAATCCAAGTCATAAGGTAGTCTGCTATTTGGCACGTCATATTTTCTTGTAGTTGCGGTCTCGACGCAAACTTGCGAACTGTTCTTGCTATCTTACTAAGTCCTACAATATGAGTACTTGGTATGTATGCCACACTAGCAGTACCTGAAAATTGCATCAAATGATGTCCACAAAATGAAGTAAATTCAATGTCTTTTACTATCACTAGGTCATCACTCATAGCAGGAAATATGCCCTTGCCTTTTTCTAAATCATTCCAATTTCTCCATTCTTCAAATTCCGCCATCATGCGCTTGATACGATTTTCTGTATTTTGTTTTGCTTCTTCATCAAAAAGATCTTCGGGAAAATATAAACCTATTGTTTTCATTTAATCAATCCTAATAAAAATTATTTACTTAGATGTGTTCTTCTGCACTATTATCTGCGGATTCATGAACAGTAACACTAACATGGTCATTATAACCGCTAAGATCCGCAAGTAAAGCCATATCGGCTAGTATTTTTTTTGCTAGGTTTTCCGCAGTTGGGTTACCAGACATTATAGTAACTTTTAAATTCATGACATTTAATAATTCTACTAATGGGTCATCCATGTTCAAAATGGTTCTATGGTCCCAGGTTTCCTTGAAGTAGTTTTTAATTGTTCTATAGTCTAGTAGCATACCACACTTATCCATTTCTCGGTTTGATTCAATTTCAATTTCAACGACCCATGTATGACCATGTAAGTGCTTGCAATTTCCATTATATCCTAAAAGCCTGTGCGCGGCATCAAAAGTCACTCTTTGTTTCAATTTCATATTTGTTTCTCCGTATAATAGTATTTTTTATTGATAGTATTTAAAGCATTTGGTACACATTTTCTGTTTTTGAAGGAAAGTAACTATTTATGTTTTTTTGTGTTTCCGCCTTTTTCTTTTCTTGTTCAAAATTTTCTATAAATATACCAGATTTTTTATAGTCATTGTATGTTTTTTGGTATCCGTGTTGGTTATAATCATTTAGAAAGTTTTGCATAGTAATGACTGTTTTTGTTTCGTTTAGTGATCTAGCGTACTTTAGTAAGGCATCATAATCGTCGACTAAAGCATTAATTGTTTTGTTGACTTCAACAAATTGATATAAATTATGTAGCGATATTATAATTGGTACCAACTGATTATCCTGGCTATACATGAAGTCTATATTAGTGTTTCTACAGTATGGACAATTACAGGGCAGAGTTTTCATTAGTTTTTGTTTGTTACGGCCAAATAACAAAAAATATCGAGCTGACATCGGCAAATAATACATACGAGTCCTTGATCCCATGTTAAAGGTAGAAGAATCAAAAGTTATTTTTGTGTTAAAGTGGTGTGATAACATTGCCAAGGCTAACATATTTTGTATACTACTCATACCAAAGAAGTGAATGTTGTTGAGTAAATTTTTTGCGTTGTTTTCATGTAAAACCATATAGCCAAGGGTTTGCAGAAAAACATTACTAGATGGTTTGATACCAATGGCCCAGCCATCAAAATCAAATTCTTTGACTGCGTTGTACCAGTTCTTAATTTGTGTCAGGTTGTGACCATGTAAAATATTATATAATTTAAAATTATAATTTTCTCGACTATTTTGAAATATTTGAAAATTTTCCAATGATCTTTTAAGAGACGTATCAAAATCGTTTACAACAGGTTCGTCGAGATTCATTCCAATATCTGCATTTTTTTCAATCCAACGTAATATATCTATCGGTTGAATACTAATAGGTTTTCCTTTACGAGTAAATGATGCAATTTGGAATCCGCCGCTATCTACAAGCAACTTTAAGTTTGATGGATAACCGTATGTCTTTCTAACGTTTTCGATGTCAATATTGTAATATGCATTTACTAATGCATGATCATGCTGAAAAGCAGACTTTTCTGTAAAATATTTAATGTCATATCCATTAAACTCCAATTCAGGATGATTTTTCCAGTAGTTTTCAAATTGTTGTCCATTTGCCGGTACATAAATTGATTTCATAATAATTCCTGGATGATGTTGTTTATTACGGTCTGGTATTGATATTTTTTCACAAAGTTCTGAATATAATGCCTATCTTTGTCAGTTGCATTTATCGCTGAATTAATATAATTTTGTATTTTATTTTCATTAATGTATCTACATAAATGTGGTACTGTTTCTTTAAAAGACAATTTATCCGGTACAATCGGAATACATCCACAACACATACCTTCAACTACACCGATGCCAAACGTTTCTTGTTCTGAAGGAGCGATTATTCCAGATGCTTTACTTAACAAATCATAGTATTCATTTTTAGTTCTTTGTTTATCTAGGCTTACTATAATATTGTTATTTTCTCGGAGTTTAAGTACTTTTTGGTAGCCTTTTTCAATGGATTTACGACCAGTAAAAACAATATAAGGTTCTTTGGGTATATTACCGTATTGCAATGTCAAACCTTGTACATCTATGGGAAATCCAACTACTTTTACTTTATCTTCAGGTACTGTTCTATTAGATATTAGTAGATCTTTATGGAATTGAGTTGCAACAAAAATTTTGTCGCAAACCTGAAACCAAGATTCTTCGAGTCCTTTGGCCCATGAAGTCATTCCTGTTTGGGCAGTTAAATCCCACGGATCGTATGTACCGGCATGCAGGTATCCGGATATTTTAATATCTTTTTTGAGTAATGCTTTTATATAGGGCAAAACTTCTAAACCTGGATTCCAGAGGTCTGTAAAAAATATTGTGTCACTAGATTTAATAGTATCAAATTGTTTAAGTAAATTAGTTAATTGTGTTAATTTCCAAATATTGGTTCCTATGGGGTCCAGAAAAAACTTTCCTTGCAAGTTACAATCAAATGATTCGCCGAGAATGATTTTGTTTGGTATATTATTGAATTCGAAAACATCCTGAAAATATTTGAGCCATTGTATAGAATATCTTTGTTCTAAGGGTTCCATAGGCATTAAAAAAATAGTCATTTTGTCCAAGCACCGCCTTCTGCAAACTGAAGATTTTTACAATCTTTACATAATGAATTGGGATGATTTTTATTAATATTATTTATGTTGGTTATGTGCCCAATTGGATATTTATTGTTATAGTCATTACAACACGATACAATAAATCCGTCCCACAAAACAACACAATAATTATATTTTAAGAAATAACATTCTTTTGATTCTAGCATTTTGCTTTTGGTATTAATCTGGGATGCCCAATTATCTTGTAATTTTTGTTCGTGTATTATATTTGAACCAGATTTAAACACAGAAAGATTGTTTCCTGTTATAGTATGTATTCGTATATTTGTATCCGGATAATTTTTACATAACTTTAAGAACGCATTAACGTTATCAATATAACCAGGCTCATTATAAAAGTAATCACACGCTATTCGAATTAGTTTTGGCCCTGCGTCTAACACATTGTAACCGAAATCATTTAGTAATAGTCCATTTGTACTAAATTCACAATCGACACCGTATTGTTGGAAGATTTTTATAATATCTGGTAATTTTACATGTAATAATGGTTCTCCCATGTGGTGTAATGCAATATACGTTTGGTTGTTTTTTTGACAATATTCCGCAACTTTTTTTACTATTTCAACAGATACATAACCTTTTGGTCTTGTCATTTTATTATGTGGGCAATAACTACAATTAGCATTACAATAATTAGTGGTTTCAAGCTGATAAATTTTCATACTATAGTTTATGCGCTTTTAGTATAAAAAGGTTTTGGTTAGAAAAATTTAGTCTTCTTCTTCGTTGTTATCATCTTCTATATCTTTATCTTTTTTGTTATAAGGCATATGCGGATATAATGGACAATTTATGTTATTACAATCACGAAGATCTTTGTCTTCGTACTCGCCCATACAATCAGCACAAAACGCTTTTATTGCTCTTTTTGGAGGTAGTGTTTTGTAGTCTTTACGATATTGTAATAGTTCTTTTACACCTTTAGGTTTTGACATTTTTAATACCTACTTATATATTTGTATCCTGATATTCGTCACGACTTGTTTTCATAAATTGTTCTTTTGGAATACAATAAATTAAACTAGATGTTTCGAGTTTAACAGTATCAGTCGTTTTAAGCAGTTTAACATTTTCTTGTGATATACATGCCATGATATGACAACTCGATAAAATATCGCCGGGAACCAAATTTAAATTATTAAGCATTACTTCGTAGGTTATAAGATAACCCTGACTTATAAAATAACGTATTGTATCATAATTAGCAACTTCTGATTGTCCTCCTGCACCAAAATATAGGTGCGAAACAATGATATGCTGTTTAAGACACTGATATAATTTGTCTAGAATAACATCTATGGATTGATCGCCTACAATAAAAAGAGTTTGAAGGCCTTTGAGCCGGCCTTCTACTTCTTTTCCTACCCAAAAGTTACTTTGGGACAATTTTAACGCCTTCCTCTTCTCCTGTGATTGTGTACTTCTTCCACCTTCCTCTTCCTTCCCTGATGTCTCGGAGTATTGCTTTAACCTGTCCTTTGGTCTTTTTAGGGTCATCATCGGGCCTTGTTTCAATAACCATGCTAACAATGTCGTTGACGGTAGCCGCTCCGGTTACAAGGGCAGTCTCAATTGCATCGGCTCTGCTATTCTTGGTGTCAAACATTTTCTTTTCACTCTCCATATTGTTCTGGTTTTGTTTGGTCTCAACGGGCAATACAATGGTCTGGATCGTTTTGCTTGTAAACTGTCCTAATTCGTTTCGACCAGCAATAGTCTCGTTTTTTTGTCCTTTTACAAACTGGCCTTTTTCATTTCTGTATTGCACAATATATCACTCCTCATACCTTAACAAATACATATAGTACCTTTGAGAATATATAGTTTACGCCACAACATCAAAATAAGGACAAAATAAAAAAATTAAAATGATTGTATAAAAAAAATAATAATTTTTGTTTGGTAAAACCAGTAGGCTAATATCAGTTTTTTAAATTACTTAAAAATTAGGTCACGCGAACTTATTAGTTCACGCGAATTTAGTCATACCTACAACTGCATCCGTTTTCATTATCTTCGGATACTGTAATAACGATTTGTCGGTTAGGATAGATTGAATTAATAGATTTATATAAGTTGTCTGATATTGTTTCACAACTTCCAAGATCTGTTTTATTTAGTTTTGGTATACAAAAAGTTTCAACGAAATGTTTAAATAATATAAATTCTATATCACGTTCATTGTGATATATTTCAATGTGTACCTTTACATGAAAAATGTGTCTATGAGAACTACGTAAAAAGGATACTTCTTCGGGTGCGTTTGGATAAGAATGAAAACCCTCGAACTGGGTATTAATCCAAATAAATTTTTTGTTCATATATAAACACCTAAAAATCAAATAAAGTCTTTGTTTTTTTAGCTGGCTTAACTTCCTTTTTGATTTTAATTTCAGATAAACCAAGTAGTTTACGTTCTTTAGTATCACATCCAAGTGCTAGGGCAACTTCGTTCCAGTCTATATGGGCTAGATTACATATATTTCGTTGGAATTCTTGTTCACTCCAAAAATAAAAACGTTTTGCCAGACTTTTTTGGAGTTCAAAGACCTTAGATTCTTTTTCTTTTGTGGCTTTGGGATATTTTATAAAAGCATTTTTATCAGACAAACCTAAATAAAGTAGATCGGTTACCATTTTTTGATCACAAAAAAATAAATATTGGTTAATTGTATTACACCAATATAAATCTTTTGTAGAACCCGAACACCATCTAACTAGTGGATATACTAGTTTTGGATCAACATTTTCGGGATGACCAGATTTTAATGCTTTCATAGAGTTAAGCATAATTACTCCATAAGTTTATAGAACATGGCTTCTATTACAATTTGTGGCCATGAACCATCTTTTAGGTGTTTATAAGCTTCACATATCTCTAAAATAGCTAATTTTTTGTATATGTCTGATTCTGAACTATTAAAAATGACAGTTTCTAAATCTTTTAAGAATTGTTCATTATCTATACTTTTATCTAAATATGTTTGACGTGCATTTATAAAATCCTTCTTTTTAATTAAGTCAAAAATTACTTTTGCAAAAATTGTTTCATTAACTAACTTGGATAAAGTTACGCCATCTTTTAGTTCTTGAATTTTATTAATCGATGCACGTAAATCAGAACCGTTGTGTTCCACAATTTTTTCAAGCGCTGCTAGTTCATATGATATTTTTTCTTGTTTACAAATAAATTCTAAACGCTTTATAATATCTTCTTTTTTAATGTTAGAAAAATCTATTTTAATGCATCTGCTTTGTAATGGATCGTCAACACGATTGATATAATTACATGTAAGTATAAACCGACAATTACCAGCATATTGTTCCATTAAGTTTCGTAGGGAATCTTGTGCTGAATTAGTTAAAGCATCGCATTCATCGAGAATACAAATCTTAATATTAGAATCTTTACTACGAGTCGATGCAAAAGTTTTAACTTTTTCTCTTATGGTGTCAATTCCTCTTTCATCTGAACTATTTAAAATAATATAATCACATTTTAATTTTTTTACAATAACTCTAGCTAACGTAGTTTTTCCTGTACCAGGTGGACCAGATAATAAAAGATGTGGCATAGAATCATCTATATCAAAATTTAAGTTTAGACCCACTATATCTTCTAGAATTTGTGGCCGATATTTTTCTACAAGTAATGTCATTTTATTCCTCCAAAAAGGTTATTTAGGTTTCTTCAATAACTAACGGAGAAACCATCCATTTAATAGTAGAATCAGGTTCTGTGCTGGTAATAAGTATTGGATAATCTTCATTAAACGCTACCATTACTTTACCAGTAATTACAGAAATAAATTCCAGAAATGTTATTCCGTATTTAGTTCTTACATCTTTATAATCGACTTTTGTTTTGGTTGTTAATTCGTCTGATTCTTTTTCGCCGGTCTTAACATAGAAAATATTATTTTTTACTTCTGCTATAACACCAGTTTTTTCTGATCGTAGTGTTGCAGTATTCTTTTTAATTGTTGTAAAAACATTACTATCTAATTCAAAACCGCCGTCATGAGCTAATGTTGGTAATGTTTCTAAATCACAATTTATGTATTTTTCGTCTACCATAATAATTTTTGCGTCATTATTGTCAGAATTTATTATAAATGCATTTTCTTTAATAGATAATTCAACATTTCCTGACATTGTACCTAAAACGGCTAACAATCGTGGAATGTTTCCTATTGGCACGTTCATTGGTGTATAATCCAAGAAAACGTTTTTCCGGAGTAGGCCAGTTACTGCACCGCAATTGCTTATATCTTTTACGGTCAGGGTTAGCCCCTCAGGACCAAACTTAAGTATGCCTTCGGGTATGGCTCCGTTTATGCTAACTTTTTTTATAAAATCTGCTAGAGTTTTTGCACTTGTCTTTATAGTATCACAACCTTCTAAAAATGTTATTAAAACAAGTTAACGTTAATAGTATTTAAAGGTTTTGGTAAACCTTGATTATTTTCCAGCACATCTGATATGGAGACGATCTGAATAATTGCAACCAAGTCGGCATGCTACCTTCCAGGTGTTTTTGCCGGAAATCGATAGTTTTTGGTTATTGTCGCCAGCTGGCATCAACCAGGTCCTAGAAGGATTTAGATCCGTGTTCTCAAACATATCTTTGATTTCAGCTTCCAAGAAGGCCCACGGTAAATTACCAACAACAAACTTAAAGTAAATGTTTTTGCGGCCACTATCCGAAATTTTTAACCAATTGGTTATAAACTCATTGCGGTCCTTGGAGGAAGTAAAACAATCCTTCTTGGGACTAATAACCATAATATTGAAGCGTTTAAATAGTTCTTCCTGGTTGTTTATGGTACCGTTGGTTTCGATGTCGAATAGTTGACCGGGTAAACCGTTCATGATTTCAGAAATGGCAGTGGGTTGTAGCAACGGCTCGCCGCCTGTAAAGATTATTCGACTGTTCGGATAAGTTTTCAGGTAGTTTTGGATACGACTTATCACAGAAGATGTTTCAACTTCTTCGACCCTATCTTTCTGTGGAGAATCGCATCCCTTACAAGATCTATTACATTTTGAGAGTCGAACGAATATTGCTGGCCTTCCTACAGCAGGGCCTTCTCCTTGTAGGCTATAAAATATTTCGCTTAGGTTCATCATTGTTTTCATAGTTATAGTTTAGTTTTAGGTGTTTAAATACTTTTTGGTTAACATAAAAAAGGTGGATGGAAACGACGGATCAAGTGGGCATCAGGGAGCGACCTCCTCATATCCGAACCTTGCTGTATACTCTGCCTTATATTTTTGGCGAAGTTCTTCTGTCCACGGATCATTGCAACAGATTCGCCACTCGCCCCTGGCAAGGGCATCCGAACACGCTTGCCAGCATACCCCTCCGGCGGAGGGGCCATCCAGATAGGGGCAGCCCGCCATCTAGGCCACCTCCTCTTGCTTATCCGAGTTTTTATATATCGATGCACAGACTATACCGCTTTCGCGGTTGAACCAGACGAGATTGTTCTCCCAGTCAATAAATGCACTTGATCCTAACTCTTTTGAAACTGCTTCTAAAAGTGCATCAAGTTCTGGGCAGGGTATTTCTGGTTCGACTGGTTCATTTTCCAGTTCGTGAATCTGCTTGATCAACTGTGTAACAATATTATATCCTTCCTCAGCCAGCATGCTGAGGAAATCAGTGTCTACCTCTTCATCCATCTTCGCGCCTCTCGCGCTGATCAGGGCGCGAAGGTGCTGAATTTCATCATCATTTTGTGCTATGTCAAGTATCTCTTTATATTTCATCTCAAGCCACCTCTTCTTCTTTTCTAACCTTAATTGTTATGTGTTCGCAACCTTCACTAATCTGGGTTCTGTTCAACCAGGTCCTTCTGGATCTAATCTTAAATCCAGCCAACCTAAGTTCTTCCTTAATGTGTGTTGGTATTCTTGCTTTTCTGCCATATTGTGCCCAAACTCTTTCGCTCATTTCAAATTTCACCTCACTTTTTACCAAGTACTACTAGTACTTCCGAGAATAAATAGTTTACGGTTCAAGAACAAGCCAATAATTACTTATAGTATTAACACGTATATGTCCATATGTCCATAATGTTCGACTTAGATAAAGCACTAAAAAATGTAGAAAATGCTAGAAAAAGAAACAAAAAATCTGAAAATACAAAAATGTGGTTCGAAGTATTTGATGAATTATATTTAGATCGTGTAAATAAAGGAGGCAAAAAAGAAATTATTAATATAATATTAGAACATAAACATTTATGTAAGTAGAACCAAAAACTATTTATTCTAGTAAGTACTATTAGTACTTGGTGAGTTAATATGAGCTACAATGAAGTAATAAAAGCGGAAGCAAAAAAGATTAAGGATACGGATCAAAAGGCCAAAGAAATTGCCAACAAGATAATTGGTTTGGAGATGTTTTAAATGAACACAACAAAGAAACAATTATGCGATATTGTTAGTGAAAACAATATTACAGTAGTAATTGGACAGTACGATGGAAGACCAAATACACTATATATAACAAACGAGCCAATAGATTTACCAATACCAGTATCACTGAATGGTAATATATCATCCACGATTAATGTGGAATTAACAGAAAACATGCCAGAGGTGTATAATGATTTAATACTTCACATTACTACCTATGGCAGAATGGATATAGATATGAAACCAGATAATAGTAGTACCACAGAAGAAGATATTGTACAAATAAATGTAAATGATACTGCATGTATTGCCTACTATATACCAAGAACAAATAGCTTCATAATGGGCGACCTATTATGGCATCACCACTATGTAAGCATTGTAATGAAAAATATCTGGCCACAAATAGTAGAAAAATTAAAACTATCATAAAAATATTTTTTTTGTTTTTTTTAATATTCAAAATCAATATAATCATCCATGAATAAATCATATCCGTTTTCTAGTTCGTCTTTGCTGAATATTTTAACCACTGGTAATTGTTTCGGATTTCTGTCTATAATGCTATCCAAATAAACAAACATTACTTTTGGTTTTCTTCTTAATGCTTGCCAATAAGCCGCTGCCTGGGCAACATGGCTATCATACGATTTTCCTGTTTTTATATCAAGTAAATATAATGCTTTATCAAAATGGATATCAAGTAGGTCGTTATTGCAGCTAATTTTCGCTAGCATATCAAGAGTCCCTGCATACGGTGGATTTTTATTAAACAACGATGTTTCCACAAAAAACGGCTGAATACTTAAATGCAAGTCATTCCACATTTTTATGCAGCGATTTATTCTGCCATAAACTTCTTCCCTCGGTATATTCCAGATAGGATTGCATGAAATTGGTAATACGTTCTTGGAATATCGACCTAGTATTTTTTTGTGGACCAGAGTTCCTATGTGGGCACTAGGTCCAGGTCCCCTTGATTTACCGGTATTCTTTTTGTGTCCAATAATTGTAGTTACAGACGGATAAGGTATTTCATCTTTAAAATAGAAACGACCATTCGGTGTTTGCTTTCTATAATAAGCGGATTTATCATTAACAAGCATTGTATCATCTAGTCCAGGAAAGTATTTGTTTCTTTGTCATAGAAACCGCGATCGTTGTGAATATAATCATTTTCATTAAAATATACGGGTTTTGTTCTTTTTACTATTATTATAGAATATCCAAGAATGTTTATAATGATCATGGTATCATCCTATAAATTTTTCTAGTGGTATTGGTATTTCTTTTATTCTTTTATTTGCTATATCGACATATTTTTGTTCTTTTTCAATACCTATAAAATGCCTATTTGTGTTTATGCAAGCTATTGCGGTTGTTCCTGATCCAATGCAATTATCAAGAACTAAATCATTTTCATTAGTATATGTTTTAATTAAATATTCAAATAATTCTACTGGTTTTTGTGTCGGATGAAATGGTTTATGAACAGAATTAAATTCTAATATAGATTTATTATAATTTTTACCTTTTGATACATATTCAGGATTAAAATGTGCTAGATGTGTCATTTGTTTACCGCCTTTTCTACTATTATAAAAATTTCCGGTAACTAAATTTTGTTGATTAAATATAGGTGTTTTTTTATAGAAAACTAGAACGTTTTCATGTATTTTCATTGGATTGTATTTAGCCAATTGAAAATTACTTGCTTTTGTTTTTTTCCATATCCATTCATATTTGAATAATGACAAATTACTCATTACTAGCATTGACGTGAATGGCTGACTACTTGTCAAAACAATTGCACCTCTATCTTTGATTATTCTAGTATATTCTTTCCACATCAGTTCAATATTAATTATATTATCCCACTTACAATCAGTTATACCATAAGGGAGATCACATAAAATCATATCAATTGTTTTATCAGGAATCAAGGGCATTAATTCTAAACAATCCCCTTGATGTATTTTATCTATTTCTAACATAATATCATTTCCTGTAATCGTATTTATATTTTTATATAGCCATAAATATTGCAGTGGATATAGAAGTCTTGTAAGTAATTTCACAAAGCTTATTTTTGTAATTAAATAAAACTTGTGGTATCAAAGAAATAGTAAATACCAACGATAATAGTATCATCTTATAAATTTTTCTAATGGTATTGGTATTTCCTTTATTCTTTTATTTGCTATATCCACATATTTTTGTTCTTTTTCAATGCCAATAAAGTGTCTATTTGTGTTTATGCAAGCTATTGCAGTTGTTCCAGAACCAATGCAGTTATCAAGAACCAGATCGCCCTCGTTGGTATAGGTCTTGATGAGATATTCAAAGAGAGCTACGGGCTTTTGAGTGGGATGTAATCTATTTGTATGATCCGAATTTGATATATTTATCACGCTTTTTGGATAACGGAAATCTGACTCTTTTTCACATATAGGATTTGTTTTGAAATTGTCAGTTTTTGGGTTTTTAATGTTTTTTGTATATCCGTTCTGCAACCACTTTCTAGTCGTTTCACGTGGTTCCTTTTGAGGATTATACATCATACGGTTTCCAGTATGGTTTACTTTACCGTGTGAAAATATGCAAATATCTTCGTGACTCAAGATAGGCATGTATTGTGCTTTCATATAATTAGCACCGAAAATTTTATCCCAAACCCAACAATATTTAAACATCTCTATATTACTGGTAATCAAGAATGAGGTAAACGGTTGGCTTGCCGTTAGCACAATCGCACTCCGGTCCTTAATCAGTCTCTTATATTCCTTCCAAAGAGGCTCAAAAGGAATGACATGATCCCACTTGCAGGCGGTTGTTCCATAAGGGAGATCACATAAAATCATATCTATTGACTTATCGGGAATTAATGGCATTAATTCTAAACAATCCCCTTGATATATTTTATCTATTTCTAACATAGTATCATCTTCTGTATTTGTATTTTTGTATAGCCATAATCAATGAAATAGTAAATACTAGCGAACAAATCATTAGAAGTTGATCGGAAAAAGGTTGTATAAAATCTAGCATTATTTATCGAGTCCTTTTACTAATTCAATTAATAAATTATCCGCAAATCTTCTTGAATTATAACTTACGGAATAATATATTTCCCATGTTTTTGTCTTTTCTGATTTTTTCCATTCGCCAGCTAGACTACCTAAATCTAATAGTTTTTGTAAATTATCACGAATTATTAATCTATCTATATGAGTAATACTTCGCATATCAGCAAAACTTACCTTTTCAAATATATTAACAACAATTACTAATTGTACCATAGGTGATAATACATGCCACCTATCCAATTTGGATATTTGGTCATATAACAAAAGATTTTCTTTGGGCGTTCTTACTATATTGGTCAATGTTTTACCTCCCTCACCAGTACCATGCATTCATCATACCACGGACATTCATTATTTCATAACCAAGGAAAAGTAAGGAATATGGAATATTTTTTAATTTCAAAAATCCAATTAACATATAACCATTTGAAAAAATCCACAAAAAGAATCCTAAACCTCTTATTCCTGCATCTAAATCAGAAGCAAAAGTTGCACCCAAAATTGCTAATACTAATGTAATGTATTCTAATGGATGCGACTTCAAATCACCAAATAATTTATTTATATCTACGTTCATTCAGTCACCTCAAAGTCGAATAAATCACATTGAATACTTTCCTCTTCCTGAATCTTTTTAAAACAAATGGGACCATATCCTACCACCTGGCTTTCTGGGGAAGATAAGCGACGGCCACATCTTTTACATTTAAAGAATTTTTGTTCATTCATTTAGGTTCCTTCGGGAAAAGTAATTTCCAGGCTTGGTATATGTTCGATTTCGATAATGTCCTTCAAACTAATAAGGTGTACTGAATCCTTACCACGAATAATTATGTAGTTTTCGTCGTTGGTGAGGATAGTTCCAGATATTCCGATAAGGTTACCATCATCCTTTATTTTTTGGCAACAAAAGACTTCTTTGCCTTTTGTCATGGTCATAAAAAAATCAAGGGGTTTCATGGGAATCAATTAATCTCCGAAGATCGTTTGGTGATGATATTCTACAGGGTACATTCAAGTGTTCGTTATAGCGCCTTGTGATTAATGCAATGTTATTGTAATTCTGAAAACCCGGAAAATCCTCCACGAGAATATCACCGTTTTTGAGGAAACCTAATTTATGTTTGCTGCTTTTGGTGTACACTACATCATATGAAATTTTTATATGACGACGTAGCCAAATTTCTGTGAAAGGGATCCAATCATCGAGCTGATTGGTTAATATAATAATATCATTTAATTTTTCATGAATTATTGGTAAGTATTCGCTTTCTGGGCACGTAGCACACAATTCCGGATGTTCATTAACGATTTCTATTATTGTTTTTCCATTATAAGTATCATGCCAATTTTCTGGTTCATAACCAAGGACATAACTACCTAGAATTCTGAGAACGCCATCTAAATCCCAATATAACATTATATGACTCCTAATAAAAAAATAATTGTGATTACTATTAGTTATAAGTTATTATTATATAGGCACCTACTAATGTTATCAGGGTGGTAAAGATAGTAACAATTCCACCAAATATTATGCTTAAGTAGAAAGCAATGCTCAACAACACCATTACTTCTTGAGGTACCATGAAAGTACTTGTCATGAATGGTATTATATAATTGGTTAGTACATGATATTGTACAAATACCCCAACAAATGGAATCAATCCAATTACATCGGTTAACATATACACTATTGATATTATGAATATTGCTAATCCAGTATACATGTTTTGTGTAATGGCTATTGCGGTAATTCCGAGTAATATCGAAATTACCGGTACACTTATCATGCTACCCACGGTCGTCTTTTCCTTGTTTGTCATGTAAATTCACTTCATCTATGTATTATGTATCTTTCTATAAATACCTTTTGGTTTGTCGTACATGAAAAATAGCATGCACTAACAACAATAATTTTTTTCAAAAAAAATATTTTTTTATTGTTCACATTATAATGTTTTTATTATTATTGATGTTGTTGCACCACGGCATTAGACGTTCTGCGACTTCCTGTAGCCTTTCTTCTGGCACTTCTGTCCGCGCAGAAAATATACTACCGCATTCCGTACATCTAGAATGACCAACCAACTTATTGTATTTCCAGATGGTCATTTTTTTGCATGCGATACACCACCTCTCCGTTTCTGGAGGAGGCGACTTCTTTCTGACCCTATGTGTTTTTCCTTTACCCATTTTAAATCACTTCCCTTACGATTACATATATACATTTATTACGTATTCATGATATATAAGCCTTTTGATTACACAAAAAAAGAAACGTCAAAAATCCTTAATTTTTAACCCTCCTAATTGCTCGGCTGTAAAAAATTCTGGTTCTAATGCAACAATCTTACCATTTTCTGTATTATACTTTATAATGAGTCCGCATACGTCACCAAACGTTCCTCGATTTACCTGAAAAGGCGTGTCTGACACAAAACAGCCAACCCCTAAAATATACTTGTCCATGAAGTTCGTTAGACACTTTTTATGACAATGGCCATATATGTAGATGTTGCTAGTGTTTTTAGAACTTAGGAGTTCTGCTGTTTTTTGTTGCAATTTAGGTTCGCGTTTCTGGCCCAAATTAGAATTTGTGCAGTTACTTCCGTGATACATAGTTAGTTTTATGTTGCCAGGTATGGTAAATGGTTTTGTAACGTTGTCATTGCCAATATGATAAGTTACATCTTTGCGAACTTTGCAAAATTCCTTACAAAAGTCATAGCTAGGATTTTCATATAGGGTTAGACTTTTGTCGTGGTTACCCATTATAATACCATTTGTGTTAAAGTCCGCTGGGTAATTTTCTTCACAATATTCTATATAACTGTCAGCGCAATGCAAAAAACGTTCCTTGTAGTGGTCTGGAAATGTCATTGTGCCATCTACTAAATCTCCGGCGCACAACAAAACGTCAATGGATCGTTCTTTACAAATCTTTATGAAGTTGTTCAATATGGTTTTTTGCTGCCATATATTCCCAAAATGCAGGTCACTAATGATTGCAATTTCGTTATAAGGTGTATCTGGAATTAATTTCCAGGCAAGAGTTTTGTTTGGTTTTTCTAAGCCAATATCTATCCAATATTTACTGAAGCGTTTTGCAGAAACCTTAATGGCTTTTGCTGAATTAGTGAACGTTTTGTGTCTTGAAAAAATTCTAAGTAAGTCAAATTTGTTGTAAGTGTTAAGGTCAACGATTTCCCTCTTTCGTATGAAAACACCTCAAAACTGTAAAAATAAAAATAAATTAATAATCATTTTCCACAGTACGATAATTCACATATTGTGTTTTTGTGGAAACTAATTTTCCTTCTGATTCTTCAAATTCAAGTATAATACCACCAATATCCGGATTCAGACCTTTTCTACCCATATATGAAGGCGTTGAACTTTGAAACGCTGGCATTTGAATGGTATATATACCAACATAGTCTGGTAATATACATGTTGCGTGGTAGTGACCTATAGCAAGTATGTTTGGCGTAGGAGTATCTTTGTTTTCAATTTTACTTAATGCTAGTTTTTGTGGTTTATAACTTCTGGCATACGCTACACCGCCATCTCCATGATGTATACAAATATTTATATTGCCGATGTTGAAGTTGGCTAAATAAAATCCCTTGTATTTCATGTCCGGTCGTTGAATAGATACATCATAACAAATGTCACTACCATAACGTTTGTAGAAACTTTCGTCGTGGTTTCCTCCGATCATTTCTGTGGTTATGCCATCAATTTTCGGATAGTTTTCTATAATGTATTGGGCTTGTGCTCGTTCGCCATGTAGGAAAATTTCGAATTGCTGACCGTTATACATGTTAACACCATCTGATAAATCCCCGGCGTGAAAGATGGTGGTTATGCCTTCGCGTTCGCATTTTTCATAGAATTTCCAAAGAGATTCCATTTGTTGGTACTTAGATCCCAAATGTGTATCCGAAATGATTCCAACTTTATAAATGTTGGTTTCCGTAGGTTCAATATCTAAGTCAAACGTATAATTGCGTTGTAACGGTTTCTTAGTAACAAACCACCCAGCATTTTGAATGGTTTGAATAGCAGTATCCAAATCTGGTGTTATACTATTATTAGTAATTGGTTTTAGAATATTATTTAGTGTATTATTCATATCATTACATAGCATATCCGCGTCATGATTGTTTATTTCATTTTTCTTACTATAATAATATTTTCTAAATGTCTTTGGATCACAACATAATTCTTTGGCACATTTTCTAAAAGATCCCAATTGCATATACAAACTTTCCATTTCATCTATTGTCCATTCCGAAAGTTTTTTATTCATGTTATTTATCCTCAATTTAATGATTTTGTTTGTCGATGATCAATGACACCATTATTGGTTTGAATGTAAATTCCACAAGATACTGGTTGTTTTCATTGACTTTGATAGAAATGTCCGCGGCATTCTTAACAGAACTTTTTATTTGTTCCGCGAGGTCATCAACGGAAGTTTTTTCTGACTTCCAGGAATCCAATATGTCGTTTAGTGTTTTAATATCGGTTCGATACGAAATTGCAATTCTATTGAACTGCCTTATCTGATCTCCAGTTTCTGACATAAGTTTCTCCAAAAAACTTTATAAAAAATAGGTTTTTATTAAATGTTATAATAAGTTTTTAGTATTTAAACTTTTTGGTTCATTATATTGTTAATACAACTGACCATTATCGATCAACGTTCCGCCAAATAATGGATGCAATAATTTTGGATAATCGCCTTTCCAATCTTTATCATCAATTGGATCTAGTATGCACATATAATTAAAATCAGTTACGTGTATTTCTTGATTATGGTCTACTTTGTTAAGTTCTTCCAAAAAACATTCTATGCACAGAATTTGGTTTTTCCACGGTTCTGGAAGTTTGTTCCAAATTTCATCCTTTATGCTAAACTCGAATCGCATGTCTTTATTGCATTTTCTGCAATATTGTACTTGGTTTTCTTTACTCATTGAGATCCTTCTTGCTATGTTTTTATGATTATAGTATGACCAGATTTATATTTTATTATTATTTTTTCTATTGTATCATCGGTGGTGTCCATGATTTCGGTTAACGAACTTTTGTCAGCCCGGCAAACTAAAAGACTGTCTGTTCGTTCTGACAAATTAGACACCTTCTGGTTTTTCTGGCCATTCTAATATTGCCCAATGCGTTACATTATAGTCGTCAGCAAAATGAACGTCTAGCCAATCATGCCAATAACCTTCCTGGTATGTTCCAATGCTAATCCTTTCTGTTACATCATCATACAAACATTTATTATAGGTTACGTGAATCCAGACAAGTGTTCTAGATTCTGGTAATTCCTTATTAACATCGATCCAATTAGTCATATAAGGTCCTCATTCAAGTGAATGCGAACAATCCAGTTTTGGTCTGTTTTGGGGTTAATACGGTTTTTGGTTTCTGATCGTCTGTTTCGGAAAATTCAAATAAACTTGATTCTTTTTCTAGTTTTTTACCGGTCTGGATTGAAATACCGATACATTCAAATATGCGTTCTAGTGGTGGTATAATTTGATGGGTGACATACCAATTGTTGTCTATACGACCGTCTGTATTCCTTACAAATTCTGGAGTATCAACACATTGACTTATGCCACCATACTTTGCAGAAGATGCTCCTGGCAACGCATAGTACTGGATACGATCTCCCAGACCAGGTAACGTTTCTTTACGGGATTCCATTTTCTTATAAACAGTCACATGGGGCTGAATGTTTTTGTAGCTATTAATATTGCCAATTTTCCTGCTAAGTATCAATTTTTCTGCAAGTTCCGGATCATCACGAATATCTTGCAAAGAAGATACCCGAGTAACAATATCATTCGTATATTGCCAGGCTTCTTGGACCTTATTTTCTTTCAATATGAGTTCTAGTACCTTTTCCATTGTTTCGCCGACAAGTGGAACCCAGTCCCGTCTTCTGAGTTCAATACCGCGGTATTTCATTTTGTCTTTCCAACCATCTTTGGAAGGTTCCATTATCCACATGGCATAATGTTTCTTCTTAAGAAGCAACATACTTTTAACTGCACATTCAAAATCTATTTCCATGGGTGGTGGCAATTTTTCCATCATGGCATCATGAATTATTTTAGCCGCCTTTTGTCCATCTTCTGGTGTTTTGCCATCCAACAAATGGATGAAAATAGAATCCGTATCGCCACCAACCACCTTACAGTTTACAAGGCTTTCTGCGGTTTCCTTGGTTAATGTTATAGCTTGACGGCCCGCACTTGTAACAGAATTAGCCAACCTAGGATCGTATAATCGACTCAGAACGGCGCCGGTGTATCCATAAAAAGAATTGAGGAGTATCTTCACAGCATACTGTTTATCATCCAGAAATTTTCTTTCTTCTTCTGTTTTGGCACTTTTCATGGCGGTTTTTAATTCCACACGTTTGTTATAAAGTTTTGTAAGTATGCGTGGCATTATGCCTTCATAAACAGAATGATCGACATACCTAACATTGTTTGGAGCCAAAATAGTTTTGACATTAACATTTTCTTCGTTGACTATAGAAGTCCAGCAAATATTATAGGCCCTGATAACGCTAGGATACAGCGACTTGTAATCCATAACAAGACCTTCTTTGTAAAGACCTGGTTCTGGATCAAAAACTTTACCACCTTCCACAACGTCAATTTCTTTTTTGCTACCACGTTTATCCTTCAATGGAAATAACCGACCTTCTTCAAAAAATCCGCGCAGTAGCATCGACTCAATACGACGAGACTGTCCACCATTTATGGATTCGTGGAGAAGTAGACCACATTCTTTGCTAATGGCAATATAGCGATCAATTAATTTAAGTTCACTAATGATGTCTTGAAGAAGGTCAGCATCTCTTGCAGCATATGACACAAAGTCATGTAACTCTTGTTCGGAGCCTTCCAACCAAATACGCCGCATTTCGCTAGCTTTGACATCCAGCTTTGGTCTATTAAGTAAAGTCTTGGACACATTTTCCAAACTATAACTAGAAAGCGAATAATTAAGTTTGATGGCGTCCATTAGGTCTATTGATGCCCTTCCAACCATATTGGCTTCTTTTTGACTGCCAAATTCCTTTACTTGTAATGTAGAACCATCGCGTCCTATTTTCAACGGTACATTCAACGCTTCTGACCTATCAACAATATAAGGAAAGTCGAACATATGACCGTTATACGTTGCAACGACATCAGGATCAAATCTATTAAAATAATCAATGAATGCTAGTAGCAATGAAGATTCATTGGGATAATATTTAACGTCTTTGGTGTCCTTGCCCGGTTTTCCAACCAATACAAGGCTCCTGGTTCCTTCAAAATCCATATTGAAGCTCAGACTCATTATGGTTATTGGGTCACCGTTTTTGGCTACCGGTACTCCAACTTCTGGCGGTTGTACTTCAATATCCAAACCAATATATCTTAATGGCGCATTTTCTATAACGTTATTGAGAGGTTTTATGTCGTTTCCATCGACTTCGACCCAACCCATTCCAAAAATGTTATAGTTCGTGAAAAACCGAGCAGTTGCATATATTATATCGGCTTCAAATATTTCCTGAACAGCTGGATGACTAATTAATGCGTCTCGTATTCTTGGAACGTCGCCTGGTCTACTTACATAAACTTGTAGTACTTCAGTGCGCTCAACTTGATAACCATTTGGCATGAACTTATATTCTTCGTAATATTCGGTTACTTCTTGGAACGTATCCAACAATGATTTCACTTCGTCAAAATTTTTCGGCAACACATAAAAATACGGTTTAAACCCAGTTATTGTATAATTAACAGAATCACCGTTTGATTGTCGACCATATAATTTAATGGCAGGACCGCTAGCCAAATTTTGATATGATGTTCCGATTAACTGAAATTGCATTTAATAATAACTCCAAGTGTGATTATGTTTCATTTAACAACACATCCTCAAAACCTTCTAGGATATCCATTATCACATACATTACAATCACATTTGGTTTCTGAACACGTTTTGAAATAATTGCAACCATAAGGAAATGGACAATATGATAATGTCTGATTTAATCCAATAGTTTTGAAATATTCTATATGCTCAGTAAAATATTTGTAATCAATTAACATGCAATTTGTTATTATTTTGTTATATGCGTCATTTTCCTTTTCTAGTTTTTCCACAAGTTCCGATAATTTTTCAGACATAAAACCATCCCTAACACGTATATTAACCAATTTAGTATTTATACTTTTTGGTCATAATAACCAAAAACTACTTATACTTCTATACTAACACTAACTTGATAACTATGAAATACAAAGTAACGCTATTTTCAGTGGCAACAATATCTGCGACTGTATTCGTGGATGCAATAAGCGAAGAAGATGCAAAAGAAATTGCAACGACTTCATGTAACGTCGATGATTTTGAAATCAACGATGTGGATCCAAGGGATGTTGAAGTTATAAGCATCGAGGAATTATGAGGGACCCACGCCGTATCAAACGGATATGCGAAAAATTGTGTATCATTTGGGAATCGATGCCGGACCAGAGATTTGGCCAGCTACTCGAAAACGAAATCAGATTTAATCAATTATTTCCATTTGATTATAGAGAATCACAACTAGTGCCGTTTTTATGGGGGCAAGAAGACGACAAAACTGAAGAAATATTAGATAGAATTATAGCGGAACTAAATAGCAAAAATAAATAACAATAATAAAAAATAATAAAAAAACTATTTTTTTATTCTTTATTTTCTTTATTTTTTATATAGAACTCCAATGCTATCAATACGAATAATGCAAACATACCAACTATCGCAGCAAACGAATTCATTGATAGTATCATAAAAATGCAAAATACAAATAAAATAAATTGTATAAAATTAATTATACTAATTGAAATTGTCATAAATTCCTCGTATACTTTTTTTTAATTTCCTATGCCAATACATTATGCAAGACTATCGGTATCACGAATATTATTACCACCAAAATAATTATTATCCAAATTCCATCTGAATCCATTTTACCACCAACAAAACATTATACTTTTTTGTTATTAATAACTTTTGGTTAGCAAATCACTAACGCATCCAAAAACCATTTCTGGAAAAGATTTTTGTTTCTTGCGAGCAATGGTCCAAAACTTCCATCTAAAATATATGTCATGGAATTGTCTTTTGGTGTTCTGGTTGTTCGGCCACAAGCTTGTTGGACTTGAATAGCAACAGTTTTGGAATACCACATATAATTGTCATATTTGTTTCGTGCTTGTATCCAATCGTCCCCAAGGTTGGGAAAAGGAACTTTAGCCACGATGTTCATAGGGTATTCTGGACCTTCTAGGTTTAGCCCTTGTTCAAATGCAACGCTCAGGAAAATTGCATTGTCTAGCCTCATCCAGTGTCTTAATACTTCATTTCGTTCACCGGGAAACTGCACCAAAACATTAGGCTGTAACCTACATAAATGTTCATTAATGAGGTTTGCTATTTGATAGTTTCCACAATGAACAATTGATTTTTCTGAAAACATGTCATGGAGCTGGGATATTTTTTCAGCCATTGGTTTTGCAAATCGGAAACGTCCATCTTTTGTCATGGCGCCAACTGGATCGTAATATATGGTTCGACGATCAATTGGTATTGGATGCATAACGTCAACAGAAATTGCTTTGTTGGTTAGAAGTTCAGTTGTTGGCGTTCCTGATGCCAGAACCACGCAATCCAATTTCGCAACAAGGTCAGCGAACGGAACCTTACAGTCTAGCAGTTTAAAATAAGGACTAACCGTTAATTCTTTTCTGCGAGTACTAACATTAAATACTTCTTCATTGTCTGTTGTAAGTACATAAGGAACTTCCAAGCTTAGATATCGTAACGCTTGATTGCAGGAATCCAAATTATTTCTATAATAGCTATATTCTTTTCGAACCTTCGATAGCATTTTTGTTTCGCGAGCAGTTAATTTTCTGTTTGCACCTATAATGTCTTTTCGGACGTCCTTGCAGTTTATGGTAACTTCTTTTAACTTTTTTTGCAACACTTGTGAATATTCATTGAGGTAATCCGTTATGTCTAATTTTGATAATTCTTTTTTTAGGAGTTCTTTTCTTTCGGTCAAACTAGTTTTTTTAACAGCAATGTTTAACTTTATGGTTGCGGAATCCAATAAAGCATTTGGTAAATTTGTGGATTCATCGACTTCGAGAACCTTTGTTTCGAGATAAAGACTTGGGTCTACTTGATATCGAGCAAAGGTTGTTGCGCGGAAGTTTGCTTTTTTGAAGGCAGCTTTTGCTATCCTATATGGGCATTCAGAACACCGGGCAAACCCAGGTTCTCGTGAACCAAATGGACAATCCTCCGCAGTATATCCAGAAATTCCGAGACATTTATAATTGTGTTTACCAACTATTTTTGGAAGGTCGAAAAGGTTGCCTTCCTGGATTAATGAAACTTGCGGCGACGTGAACAAAATATTACTAACAAAATATTCTTTTTCTAATATTTTTCCAAATATATATAAATCAAGAGTTTTTCCCGCAGCTGTTGGCGCATTTAAATTAATTATTTTATTTCCTGATTCCCAAGATTTTAGCATTTGGGTTATTGCTTTTTCTTGACCAGGCCTAAAAGAAGGATAAACATTATATTTTTGTAAATTTATTTTTGACAAAATATGCACCTCTTAAATAATAATGAAAATAAAAAAACAAAATACGATTATACGTTATTTGATATCTCTTTTTTGGTATCTTTCTGCAAATCTGTTTATTAACTCATTTGAAAACCCCAATTTTTTTGCTTTTGCTAACAAACTTTCGAGATTGTCATAATTATAAACCTTACCAAATGATGAATTCTGATAAAATCTATCAATTATGATACCATTCTCTTCGGTATTGGATATACCTTTCACTGACAACCAAGCAGTATTTCTTTTAGGTACCCAATGCAAACTATTTTTTCCATTAAATACCTGAATAGCAAATTTGCCATTAGGATACTTCTTCGCGAACTTTTCATCCAAAAGTTTTCTGTTTTCGGATATATATTCTTTTATGGTCATAACTTTTCACCTCATCAAATTTAAACTATATAATGTCCAAGTATAAATCCAATAATCAATACTAGTATACCACCCCTTCCTATCGCTGGTGCCAATATCCTAGTAAATCCATTTTTGTAAAATACTTTCTTTTCTGGTGGCAAATTTTCATACCATGCATAAAACTTTGTTAACTCATCTGTTTGCATATACATTTTTCTATTAAGTATCTTATGGTTAATAACCAATTCGTCCTTTGCGAATTTTGTCATAAAAAAGTATTGGTTAGTATTGTATTTATAGTTTTTGGTTATTCTCCTCGTTCCAATAAATATTTCGTCGAAATTGCTTTGAATGACAGCCTCCCTATTTTGTGATCGGTACTTTCAATTTCGGGCCGAAATACAAGACCTTCTCGCAATGTATCTGACAATACCGATTTTCCTGTTGCCATTTCAAGAAGATCATCTACGCTGTGATCCAAGGTTATTTGACCCAAATATGGAACCAAGAAATCTTTTCCCAGACCAAACGAATCAACAGTATCCCACATAGTAGCAACGTCAATATATTGGTGATTGGTCATGTCCCAGAAGTTAAATACACGGTAATAAATATCCGGTAACTTATATGGATTGCCTTGAATTCCGTTGCCAAACAATTCACCTTGTATAGCGATTGTGCTGCCCAATTGTTTTAGGATTTCTTCTATGTTGTGATCAATTGCATATTTCCAGTATAAATCGCCATTCCATTTGTGCTCGACATCTGGAGCCAAATCCACATTTCTTGAACAGACATGTAGCCCTGTTTCTGGATCTATATAGCAGGACATCGACGTGCCATCTAGTTTTTCTGTGACATGAAATGTTTTGCCTTTATGTCTTTCAAGAACATCAGGAATGTTTTGAACCCGTGTCTCATCAGTTTTGGGAACTGCCAATCTAGAAATAGGACACCGTATTCTACCTCTAAGACTAACTGGAATCGGTTTCTCATATTTCGTGATGCCAAGAACGTTAGTTACGTCAAAACCATTTTCCAGTTCATCGAAACAAATAGGTGGCTCGTCCATATCTTCGGTTAGATGCCAATCACCATTATTCAAAACATCTAGTGGAAAGCATATTCCTTGAGAAACCTGGCCTCTTAATTTAACTGTCCGAATTCTATAATGTTTATCTTTCAAGAATTCGAATTCCGGTCGTTCTGGCAGAATAGAATCAACTTCACAATAAACGACTTTGTCTCCAACTTCAAATTGTCCCTTTTTTACAACCACATTCCAGCCTTTTATTCGAGCAACTTCTATTTTATCCGCACCGCTAATTGGGTTTAGTTCGCTGATTGTTTCGATTGACGCAAGAATTCGAGTCATGTTATGTTATTATGACTTCTATCTATTTATACTTTTTGGACGATATTTGATTTTGTTAACCTATACTTAGTCTGGCATTAAGCCACAATAGCCATCATGTCCTTCGACAAGATATGTTGGTGTACAAAATACTGCACAATCCCGGTTACAATAAATGGGATTTTCTATGTCCCGAGTCATTATAGGACATATCGAAATTCCGATTTGCGTCATGGTATTGCTCCTAATTCACACATTAGCATTGTATTGCAATGCTTCTTTTTGCCTAGCTCGGTAGCCCCGATAAATCCTCGGGTGCCTACCGCGTAAATCTATCGTCGGTCGCCAGGGCCTGACAACGCGTTTTGGCGCGCGCATCTCTATTCGCATTGCTCGGCCTCCCTCAGCATGGCGCGTAGCATCTCGATACTGTGGCCTGGGCCAGGTATTTCCTCGATGTCGGGGACATCTAGTAGAGTCTCAAGGCAATACTCTAAGAGCCCGATCCGCTCCTCCGTGATCTGCCAGACTCGCGGCTTGGCGTCCGGCCCGATCTTGCCAACATCTAGCCCCGGTATATTGGCATATACAGATGATCGGAGTTCGTTGATTATTTTCGCGTATTTCGCCCCGGATCTCTTATGGGCATCCTCAAGCTCCTTGATCCGGGCGGCCAGTTGTTCCGCTTGTAGATAGATTGGCGGCTCTGTGATTGAGATGGCATGTGCCGCGTTCTTCCTCAGTCGCCTTTGATCCGCATCGCTTTGCTCATCCAGATCCCACGCAGAACATTCTGGATTCTTCTCCAGTGTATTGATGTACTCTGCATGTAGATCTATCAGAGAAGCCCGCAGCCGCTCGATTTCGGCAGATTGCTGTTGAATGTAGTCCAGTGCTGCCTGAGATCTCAGATGCACTTCTCTACGATCCTTGTCTTTCAATTCCTCAGAAAGATTTTCATAAGGAGTTGCTATCATTTCAGGCCACGCCGCCTTTCTACCATCGGATAGCCCCGGTTCGCTGTCCAAGATCGATCGAGCCCAATCTGCCCATTGGTCATGCTCTCCAGCAGCTAATAACTCTATCATTTTCATGACATCGGGGCCATGATTAATAGTAGTGACCATATTCCTAAGAACTTCTCTATCGAATCCATCTAGCTCTCCAACTGGAAGGTCTGTTTCATTAATATAATCAATTGCATGAACCAACGCAACTCGTTGCTCTTCGGTCAAAGTCATTGTTTTGCCAACCTTTCTTTGAGTGTCATTGTTTTTTTCTCGCGCCCTTCTTATGAAAATTGCTTTTCCGCTTCTTCCATCATCATTTCTGTGAATCCATACATCCCATCACCGCTTGTTTCGAACTACTGCCAACAACCCATATCCAGTTATGTCTTGAAAGGCGTCTTCCTCGCCCATATTATTATTTGCTATACGAAAAAGTTTATCGATGATACGTACAACCACTAATGCGTCTTCCATTTGGTCGACGGAAATCCCGTCTGGATACAAAACCTTTAAGATTTTTCCTGCATTTCCAAATGAATTACCGTATTGCAGTTGCTTTTCGGCAACAAGGTTTCCAATAGCTTTAGCGGTGTTCTCGTAAATAGGATCTGGTTTTTGTTCCGCATCATATCCATTTACGGTACAAGATACTGTATTTCGCAATTCACAATCCCTGCAATACACTGGCAGGTCATATATGTTTTGTGTGCAACCAATAGGTTTTCCATTTTCTAGAATAATCATGGTTACACCTTTATAACTTCTTAATTAAATAGTTTTTGGTCACCACTGCAAATATGTCACAAATCCCAATAATCCGATCATAAACAAAAGATTATTTAAAAGGCGATACCAACTACTATCGTACCTATCATATCCACGCAACCCTGTTAAAATAAACATTACCATTACTGCACCGAATATAGGATTAAAAATTTCCATACTAATCATCGCTCCAATTTACTTTTTATGTATTCAATTGCTTTTTCGTTATCCTTGCACTGTGCCTTTAGCAAACTTTCAGACGATTCTTTTGTATCACCATCAACTACGCATATTATATATTTTTCTTCTATTAAACTTAATGTAGCTTTTATTATTTCATTTTCTTCCTGCAGTTCAATTATAAAGGCTTCCCAGGTGTCCCGTTCTGATGTAAAATTAGCATCTGGATTAATACTATACATTTCGTTGTTTATATAACATTTCATTTATATCGCCCGCCATACTAGTAATTACCAAAAATACATATTAACTGTAATGCTATTTATAGTTTTTGGTGGTTCACGTAAACCAAAAAGTACTTATACTAAAACATCCTATACAAACTTTGTGAAAACTATAATAATATCGGATTGTCACGGACAACCACACCTTATAACCAATGCGCTAAATCACGCAAACAATTGGAGTCGCCTAATTTTTTCCGGAGATATTTTGGACATTGGTCCAGATCCAATAAAATGTCTCAATATATTGAAAGAAAATAACGCCGAACTATTATGGGGAAATCACGATGCAGCAATAGTCATTAATCGACCAATATGGCCGCAAAATACATTTGATCATGAAGCCAAACAAACCATTATAAATAACACGAATAACTTCAAGGTGGCAACCAACATAAATAACGTTTTGGTAACCCATGCCGGTCTATCAAAAAACTTTATGCACAATATGGACATAGATCTAAATCAGGGAATACCGGAAATTGTACAACATTTAAATAAATTAAATTTGGAAACCGTATGGTGTGATGATAGTCCACTATGGTATAGACCAAACAACAAAAATACTCCAATGCCAATTATGCAGGTAGTTGGACATACACCGCCTGAATGGATAGAAAGAAGTGGTTTCAAATCCGACAACTTTGTTAGTGTTGATCCATATTGCACAAAAGGATTTGGTCCGGATCGTTATAGGTATGTAGCAATAGAAGATGGTATCGCGACACTTTATGATAGTAACGAAAC
>ERZ1026796.245-NODE-245-length-46342-cov-3.028865_pt1 | contig 46342 bp, 37 predicted proteins | sample MGYA00520874_ERZ1026796 | MGnify/ENA primary metagenome ERZ1026796 (study PRJEB33270, sample SAMEA104284474) | anaerobic digester metagenome | biome: Anaerobic digester microbiome; feature: mesophilic sludge digester; material: Anaerobic digester biomass | place...
AACCTGAGCTTCCCCCACGAAAAAATTTAAGCTCAAACTATCGATCGGTTTGCCTTTCGGTAAAAAATGCAACGGTGCGTCGATATGCGTACCGGTATGGATACTCATAGAAAGTTCGGTGAGGTTTACCGAATCGCCCTGTTCGATGTTCGCTGCCCAATGTAGCCTTAATTCTGGGTCCCCCGGCCAGAGCGGCAAGCTTTCGTCGATGCCTATACTGATATCAAAGATCGCCATTTTGGGCTCCTTTAGGTCATTTTCTGAGATTATACCTACAAGCGCACAAAGTTTGAGAGTTTTTTAGAGAGTTTAGCAATAGAATAAATTGAAACCTGAGAGGAATAAGGAAATTGTATGGAAAAAGTATATATCGCTGGGGTTGGTCAAACCCCGGTTAGAGAAAATTGGGAGAAATCTCTTAAGGAATTAGCTGGAGATGCTGCGCTCATGGCTATTGAAGATGCCGAGTTGGGTTACCCGGAGGGCATCTTTATTGGAAACATGATGTCCGGCACAGCTAATAAGCAGTTGCAGTTAGGTGCACTTATTGCTGATTGGATCGGTGCGCACCACAAGGAAAGCCTAAGCGTCGAGTCCGCCTGCGGTTCTGGAGCTGCTGCTTTTCGGGCTGGTCTGATGGCTGTTGCCTCAGGAGAGCTTTCTTCTGCGCTAATCATAGGCGTAGAGAAAATGACCGATTCGCCCATCAACGAAATAACTGTCAGCTTGGTGACAGCCTCGGATGCTGAACTTGAAGGCGATTTTGGTGTCTCTTTTGTGGCGCTAAATGCATTATTGATGCGCCGCTATATGTTCGAATATGGCTGGGAAGCGCGGGATTTCTCCGGTTTTTCGATTAATGCCCATGCAAATGCGGTGCACAACCCCAATGCGCGCTTTCACAACAAGATTAGTGCAGCTGATTTTGAACGTGCCGGCATGGTCTGCGACCCGATCAATTTGCTGGATGCTTCCCCAGTGTGCGATGGTGCAGCAGCGATTTTTATTACCAGTTCCCGCCCAAATGGGAAGCACCGCTCTGTAAGCGTAGCAGCATCTGCAGCAGCAACGGATACCATCTCAATTCAGCACCGCGCAAACCCCATGCAGCTTTTCGCTGCACGGGAATCCGCTCGCAAAGCGTATGCTCAAGCCGGCATTAGCCCCAAGGATATCGGCGTATTCGAATATCACGATGCCTTTTCGATTATGGCAGCCTTAGCCTTAGAATCTTGCGGTTTTTGTGAGCCTGGTCAAGGTCCACGCATGGCGCTGGAAGAAAAAATAAAGATTGATGGGGAAATCCCCGTGGCGACCATGGGAGGATTGAAAGCGCGTGGTCACCCCGTTGGTGCGACTGGTATTTACCAACTTGTCGAAGTCACCTTGCAATTACGTGGAGAGGCAGGTGCTACCCAAGTCCAGCGCAACCGCTATGGGATGGCACAAAACATCGGCGGATCAGGCTCGAATATTTTCACCCACATTCTCAGACAAGAATGATAAAATTCTCACAGTGCCGGTGTTCAAGAGCACCCTAAGGAAACAAATACCACTGGATAATATATCCATTGGCTGTAGAATCCGTTGGGTACTATTGAACACAATTGCAGAGTCACAATCAGTATGACTAAGGAGAGCCCTCATGATGGAGTTCCATGTTTCCCGTGCAAGCCGCGATAAGTATCAGTTCGACCAGGTCTTATTTTCACTAAACGGTAATGTCATTTTTGCCAATTTTCAGGCTGCGCGCCAATTTGCTGCGCAAATTAATGCTCAGAAAAAACCGGGAGACAAAGGTTTTGTTTCCCCAGGGCAAATTAACGCTTTAGGATTGATTGACGAGATTTTTCATCTTATCGTTTCGCAATACTATCAGGAATATGGAAAGGACATTCGCGAAGCACTCTATACTGAGCTGATCTCTAAATTAGGTAAGGAAAAGGTTGAATCCACCTTGGAAGCTTTTTTGAATGAGTTTCCACCAGTGGAAGTCTATCAGGGCAAGATAAGTTTAAAAGATTATCTCGCTGGCGAAACAGAGGGCGTTTCAAACTATCAGTTAGCACTCGAAGAATTGTTGATGCTCTGGTTAACTAACGCTAACCCAGCAGCTGAACCTTATTCTGAACTTTTCGACGACAGTAAGCTCCAAAAAACCACTGCTTACGATCAAATCATTGATGGCATCAAAGTGTTCTTTAAGCAGCAACCTTTCTTTGGTCCTGAGAATCAGGACCTCGTCACAATGTTGCGCACGCCTGCCATCGTTGTGCCGCAATCCTTGAGCGGTCAGTTAGAGTACATCCGCCAACATTGGGCGAAATACTTAGGCAAATTCCTTTATCGCCTGCTTGGCAGCCTTGATTTGATCAAGGAGGAAGAGCGCGCTATTTTTGCCGGCCCAGGGCCTACGCTGGTGCCGGACTATGCAAGCCAGGATCTTGAAGTAGAGCGTTTTAGCCCGGATAGCGATTGGATGCCAAGGGTAGTGATGATTGCTAAAAACACTTTTGTGTGGCTCAATCAGCTTTCAAAACAGTATCAACGCCCAATTGAGCGTCTCGATCAAGTACCAGATGAAACTTTAGATCAATTAGCGCGTTGGGGCTTCACAGGCTTGTGGCTGATTGGTTTATGGGAACGCAGCGAGGCTTCCCGCCGCATCAAACAAATGTGCGGCAATCCGGATGCAGTCTCCTCAGCCTATTCGCTGGCGCGCTACCAAATCGCCGAGCGTTTAGGCGGAGAAGCCGCTTATCAAAACCTCAGCCAACGTGCCAGCCAGCGCGGGATTCGCTTAGCGAGTGATATGGTTCCCAATCACATGGGCATTGACTCAGATTGGGTTTATGAGCACCCAGACTGGTTTATCGGTCAGAGTTACAGCCCATTTCCAAATTACACTTTCAACGGACCAGATCTCTCCCAAAACCCAGATATTAGCATTAACATCGAAGACCACTATTACACCCGAAGCGATGCTGCCGTCGTCTTCAAGCGCTATGACCACCGCAATGGCGATACGCGCTTCATCTATCACGGAAATGACGGCACCAGTATGCCTTGGAATGACACGGCTCAACTCAATTACCTCAACCCAGAAGTACGCGAAGCTGTCATCCAAACCATTCTTTCGGTAGCACGCAAATTCCCCATCATTCGCTTCGATGCAGCCATGACGCTGACAAAAAAGCATTACCAGCGCCTTTGGTTCCCGCAGCCGGGCACTGGAGGCGACATTCCATCGCGTGCTGAGCATGCTATGACCAAAGAGGAATTTGACCGTGCCATGCCTAACGAATTTTGGCGCGAGGTGGTCGAGCGCGTGGCTAAAGAGGTCCCAGATACACTCTTGCTGGCAGAAGCTTTCTGGCTGATGGAAGGCTATTTTGTCCGCACCTTAGGAATGCATCGCGTGTATAACAGTGCGTTTATGAACATGCTGCGCAACGAAGAAAACGATAAATACCGCCAGCTGATTAAAAACACATTGGTTTACGACCCGCAAATTCTCAAGCGCTACGTTAACTTTATGAATAATCCAGATGAAAAAACTGCGGTAGAACAATTTGGCAAAGGTGATAAATACTTTGGTATTTGTACCGTGATGATCACCATGCCAGGGTTACCGATGTTTGGGCATGGACAAATCGAGGGTTATGCCGAGAAATATGGCATGGAATATTACCGCCCCTATTGGGATGAAACCCCAGATTATTATCTCATCCATCGGCACGAAACCGACGTTTTCCCTCTTGTTCACCGCCGGCGCGTTTTTGCCAACGTGGATAACTTCAGACTGTACGACTTCTATACGCCTTCAGGAAGTGTGGATGATAACGTTTTTGCTTACAGTAATACCGAGGGGGGTCAAGCGGCTTTAGTGGTTTACCACAACCGCTATGGCTCCACCTCGGGTTGGATTAAAACCTCGGTGCCTTATTTAGTGAAAGGTTCTGAGAATGCCCATCTGGAGACAAGTGAATTAGCCGACGCGCTCCAACTCGGCGGTGATTCCAACACTTTTGTGACATTTAGAGATTACATCGAAAAACTCGAATATATCCGCTCGGTGCAGGATATTCGCGAACATGGGATGTTCTTTGCTCTTGACGCTTATAAGCATCACGTATTCATGGATTTTCGGCTTGTGAGCGGGCGGGAATACGAGGAACTGAACGCACACCTCAATGGCAGAGGAGTTTCCAACTTAGATGTCGCCAGACGGGAAATCGTGCTTGGACCAGTGTTGCAGCCACTTGGGCAAGTCATCAACCCCACTAACTTGAATAACTTGATTGAATTAGCGCAGGAGAGGGAAAACCCAGCCTCACTCGAAAGCTTACTCCGCGTTAATCTAGACTTGATAAGCCAAGCTGGCTATGCTATGCAGCGCCAAGGGCTTGCGTTGGGCGGCGATATGGAAGCAGCGAGCAAACATCTCGAAAAATGCCTGCGGCAAATTCTTGACTTAGAAAACTTAGATAAAAAACTAGGACTTTCCGGCAAAAAGATTGCGCCGCTCCTAAGCAAGGCTTTGCAAGAAATCGATCCGCGGGCTAAGTTTGTATTGCTTATCTGGAATTTCCTTAGCAACTTGGCTGGTCCTGCTAATGAAGCAGAGAACACGCAAAACGCGCGACGCTTCTTAGATGAAGAACCAACTTCGCAATTGGTGACAGAAACTCTAAAGGGTTTAGGTTTTGGCGATTACGAAGCTTACAAAGCCTGCCAAGCTATTAAATGGATGTTGATCAACACGAACTGGCTAAGCGAAAAAGATTTGACCCCAAGCGAGCTTCTAGAGCAGTGGCTGCAGGATGAGCAATTCAAAGAATATCTGGAATTAAACGAGTATAACCAGGTATATTGGTTCAACAAAGAGAAATTCGAGTCCATGCTTTGGTACATGCACATTGCCACGATTTTACGTTATGCATCTGATCCAAGCATTTCTTCGGTTGAACAAGTTGAAGCTATCTTGCGGGCAGAGCCAATTTTCGCTAGGCTGCAAAAAGCTTTTGCGCAATCTGAATTCCGGCTCGATCAACTCCAAGCAGCGCTGAATTAAGCGGCTTTCTCAGCCTGAGCGCGCATCATCGTCTGAGAGAAGACGGTATCTCCCCTCAGGCTTGTCTTTTCGCTTTGCACGCGTTGGAGCAAATCGGTAACAATTGACCTAAGCTCGGCGCCTGTTGCCCGTTCGGTCAGGTAAACCGCTTTAGCGGCATAGGCGATATTGTTTTGCGGTTCTAAGCGGTAGAACTCATCATGGAAAAATCCGCAAGAAGTGAACATTCGCTGCCGTTCATATTGCGCCGAGAGCAGATCTTGAATGGTATTCAATTCCATTGACGTGAGCCTTCTCCCTGAAAGCTGGTAACACAAATCTTGTAGTGTGCGCTTGCCCCAAAGTACCTCGATGTACCGATGCCGAAGCTCCCACGGTTCGGGAAAAATGGGTGAGAGCGTTTGCACATAAAGTGTATCCAGCAGTACTGCGGTACGGTCAAGAGCGTCCCTCAGGGCTGCTTTCCAGACAGCGTTCGGTGTGCACCCACAAGCTTGCTTCCAACGATCTACACCATGCATACAGGACCAGGAAGAATTTTCCACGAGTCGAGCTTTGGTGGTTACCTCATGCTCTTGCAGCCACTTAGCCGGATAAGTCCATTCGATATTCCTACGCGTGCCGGCACCGTCCATCAGATAAGAAAGGAAATGATCTCTAAATGGTTGATGATGCCCATAAAGCTCACCATCGCTGGCAATTAGTACCAATTCATTGGGGTTATCAGGGCGGGTGCGGAGAAGATTATCCAAAAAGAGGTCGCCATTGACCGTTGCGCTTGGATTAAAACTAACCTGAGTGCTCAGTTCCTGGTCATAAGTAAATACGATAAATGGCTCCCGCCCATTAGGCAAATCGATCAGAAAAGGACCCCGGCTTGTCTCTTCCGGAATTACTTGCCACGGGGCTAAAATTGTAAATTTAATGCCGCAATCTGAGAGAACACATAGTGTTTCTAAATCGACAGCAGTTTCAGGCAGCCATAGCCCATCTGGTTTATGCCCAAAGCGGTAATAAAAATCTTCTATCCCCCAGCGCACTTGGGTGATTTTATCTTCTAAGGTGGCTAAAGGCATGATGAGATGGTTATATCCCTGTGCCATCCCATTCCCAACCCCAAAACGGTGGTAATTCTCCTGCTCCTGCTTGATGATCATATCGCTCACTTCAGGATCAAAGTCAGCTAACCAATTGAACAAGGTGGGGCCAACGTTGAAACTGAGTTTCTCAAAATTTCTCGCTTTAGCATTAGGCTGATAACACTCAAAAAGTATTCGCTCATTCCAATTCCTGAATGGTTCTGCGCCAGTTTCGTCAGGGATATAGTTTGAAAAGGGGTCTTCTCGCGGGGGTTGATAAAAATGACCATGAATGCAAATCTTCATAATTTTTCTTTAAATTCCTTTTGTCTGTGGAATTAAGTAATCAATGTTCTGATGGAATCTTGCAGGATTTATACCAAAAATGCGCGGAATGGAATCCAATGCACAAATTTGATTTTCAATAAAATAATCCATCCAATAAGCTGTGCGGGGGAAATCATGGTGCAAACTTCGTATCAAACGCAGCCAACGTTGCAATTGGTTCGTATTCACAGCAAAAAAACTGCGTTTCTTTCGCAGTTTTTGAGCAATAATTTGTAGGATTTCTAGCAAAGTGAGATATTCGGGTCCACCGATTTCAATGATGCTGTTTTCAGTTGAAGGCATATCCATTGCCCACAACATACAGGTCACCAGATCTCGTACCCATAAAGGCTGTAAGTTGACATTGCCATCGCCAAGGATTGGAACACGACCAGGAAAATAGCGAATCCAGCGAGCTAAATTTTCTGAAAAAACATCTCCTTTACCATAAACAATACTGCTGCGAATAATGGTATATGGGATGCCAGTTTCTTTAATGATGTGCTCTGCAATTCCTTTGGCTTTCAACAGATCAAAAGCCGAGGCGCGATCTGCGCCTAAATGGCTCAAGTAGATAAATCTTTTTACGCCAGCCACTTTTGCCGCATGGACAAAACTTTCGATTTCTCTAATTTCGATTTGTTGGAGGTCAATGTTCGCGGTGCTCTGATCGGCTAAGGAAATGAAGTAAACCACATCAACATCCTGTAGAACAGCTTTCAGCCCCCGTTCATCCGAAAACGCGCAGATCGCAGCGTCAAATTGGACGCTTTTGGGAAGTTTTAACGTGGGTTCTTCGGGATGAATTAACAACCGAATGGGACAGTCACTTTCTAAGCACTGATTGAGCAATTCCATTCCTATAAAGCCGGTACCACCAGTGATTAGAATCATCCGCGACATTATAGCATAATAATATGACGATTTATGGCATATATCTTGCATCATCATAGCTGAATTTGCAATTAACTATAGGAAAAGCCATGAACAAACGACTGGGATTTCATTACTTTCAAGATGTCAACCACTACCAGGTCCGGGATCTCAATCTTTGGTTGCCAGAGCTGCAAGCGCTCAATGCCGGCTGGCTCGTCATAAAAAGCTCAACCACCCAGGCAATACCAGAAGAATTTATTACGGGTTTAGTTCAGGGAGGTATTCAACCAATCATTGACTTTGACATGCGGATCAATGACAATACCAAACCTGATGACTTGTCGGTGCTGCTCTCAGCCTATGCGCGTTGGGGCGTTAAATATGTAGTTTTCTTTAGAAGCCCGAACGTAAAGTCATCATGGCTGGAAGGTACTTGGTCTCAGGGAGATCTGGTTGAACGGTTTTTAGATCGGTACTTGCCATTTGTGCGCATCGCAGAGCAAAACGATCTTATTCCGGTCTTCCCTCCTTTACAGCCAGGTGGTGACTATTGGGATCTTTCCTTCCTGAAAAAGGTTTTGCAATTAGTTCAACAGCGGCGCTCGCTTGACTTTACTGCCAATTTACATATGGCTGTTAGTGGTCAGACCTTTTCTAAATCTCTTACATGGGGCAAGGGCGCAACAGCGAAGTGGAAAGCCCCGCGCCCATACAGCAAAACCGAAATTGGCGAGCAGGATCATCAGGGAATCAATACTTGGGAATGGTACCGAGATCTTATAAAGTCCACACTTAACATCACCCCAAAAATGTTCTTATTTTGGTTTGGAGCAGCCAGCATCGAAAAAAACCAATTGGACCCTGCGCTTAACTTTGAAGATTTGGTGAAGTTGGCAAACTCCGACCCTGCCAGTGCAGAGAAGGAAAATAGCTTACCCGAGGAAATTATAGGTTGCCTGCTTTGGCTGCTTAGCTCAAATGAGGCTGATTCACTGGAAAAAGCAGCGTGGTTTGATGAACAAGGCAATCCAAAACAAGAGACGGTTAGTCTTTATAAAAAACAAATCAAAGAAACTTCCAAGAAAAATGAGGAATACCCCGTCGCAGATCGCGTCGCACAGTGGTTGTATCCAATCGACCATTATTTGCTACTACCCTCCTATGATTGGGGAATCCCTGAGAATATATTAGATCGCGTCCGTCCAATTATCCGCGAGGCTCGGCCAACAATTGGTTTCTCGCTGATTGAAGCAATGAACGCGCGTAAGGTTACCGTTTGGAACGAAGATTCAGCTTTTAGCGAGCATGACCTCCAAATGCTCCGAGAAGCTGGATGCCAAGTAGATGAGAAAGTTGTTAATAGCGTCAGGATTACCGCCTGATAATATACCCGAGGTGAAACAATGAGCACTAATCCTTCTTATTCTTCAAGAACCCCGATCTCTAGTCCGCAACCCAAAATTGTAGTCATGGGCTTAGGCGGCGGTGGTTGTAATGCTATCAATCGGATGATTGAGAGCGGAATGCAAGGGGTTACCTTTGTTGCTTGTAATACCGACTCACAAGTGCTGAGAACTAACCTAGCACCAAACAAGATCCAATTAGGTCCTAAAGCTACGCGCGGCTTAGGGGCAGGCGGCATCCCTGAAATCGGTGAAGCAGCTGCAGAGGAAAGCTATCGCGACCTTGCTGCTGTGATGGACGGCGCCGAAATGGTCTTCCTCACGGCAGGGATGGGAGGGGGTACAGGCACAGGGGCTATCCCTGTTGCAGCTAAAGTGGCAAAGGCGGTAGGCGCAGTTACGATCGCTATCGTTACGAAACCCTTCTCCTTCGAGTTGGGTAAACGGCAAAAAAATTGTGAGCTTGGTTTGCAAAAGCTGCGCCAGTTTGCAGATACGCTCATCGCAATCCCCAACGATAAGCTGATTCAGGTAGCCCCGCGTGATTTACCGTTAGAAATGGCGTTTACCTTGGCTGACGATGTACTGCGTCAGGGCGTACAGGGCATTTCTGAGCTCATAACAGAAACTGGACTTATTAATGTTGATTTTTCGCATATCAAGAGCGTTATGCAGCGTGGCGGTGGCTCCCTTATGGCTATCGGCACGGGCAGCGGCCCAGACCGGGTCAAACAAGCTATCGAAAAAGCGTTACACCATCCCTTGCTCGATGAAATTGATCTCTACTCCGCCACGAATATGATCGCGAATTTCACCGGCAGCGCAAACCTTTCCTTCCGCGACGTTACCGATGCTTTACAAATTCTCCAAGAAGCCTCCGGATATCATGCGGATATTATTCCCGGGGTTATCACCGACCCGCGCATGGAGGACCGCGTACAACTCATTCTAATTGTGACTGGAATCGGCAATAAGCCGGGAGAGATGAGGGAAAATAAATCGCATGATGTCCCTTTTGAACAAAAGACGGTCTTAGAGAGCCCCACTGAATGGAACACAGAGAAAAACAAATCTGACAAAAGCACAAAGTTTCAAGATTTCAACGAAATTAACCAAGAGGATTATTTAACCAAGGTGGAGCCGGAAAACAATTTAGATGTACCCGCTTTTCTTAGGCGGCGTTCATACCAATCAAGATGAATCAAAGGGTAAAGTCATGGATTCCGCAGCAATAAAAAAGGTTTGCCAAAGTGTTTACGCTCGTGTTCCCGCACTTCAAGGAGTCAAACCTAAGGTTAGTGCCCAAGGAAGTAGATATTTATTGATTTTTACAAAAACCAATAAACTTCCAACAGGGAAAGCTTTGGAACAGACAGTACGGGTCGTAGCGGATGAGGAAGGAAACATCATAAAAATGTCTTCTTCCAGAGGATAGAAAGCCGAATGATGAACCTGTTCAAAACATTAGAAATCCATTTTTGGAACTTATTGCTGCCAATAGGGAAAAGAGGGCATGAACGTAAAGAGGCGATTGCCCCACCCCTTTCCGCTCCAGATGAAGTGCGCTTGGAATACTTGGCTCAGAGTGCACAGCAGGTCATAGATCCTGAGCCAATCCGTTCAATATTATCCCAGCAATCCAGAGAAGTTGATCTAAGCTCTCAGCCAACCATAAAAATTGAAAAGCGAGGGGGACAAAGTTCTATCTATTTTGGCGCAACAGTTCCAACAAAAGCGATTAAACAAAAAATCAAGCAGGGGGAAGCATTTATGTTAGTCGTATCTTCTTTTCTTGGGCTGGTTATTGGCATCCTGATAGCATTTTTCGTAAAGTAGATAGCTTTCTAGTACGAATAGTAATCAAATTATAGTATTGTTAGTTGTTATATAGTGGCTATGCGCAATGCTCCTGGCTAAGTCTTACGCATCCTTATAAACATGTATATTATGTCTTTTTCATGTATAATTCAGCCACTAATAATTAATGTATGAGGTCCGGAATGGCAGTACCGCATAATAATTCAAATAACGAGCGTTGGAAAAATCTCACGATTACAGACGCAGACTTACAAGATTTACTGGCTTACCTTTTTGAAACAGAAACCCCTCTTTCCATTGAAAGTTTAGCCAGAATCCTCGTCCATAACCGCTTAGAACATGAAAGAAAAGTGCTCGAAGAACGTCAGAAGACCCTAGGCAAAGTTTATCTCCCTAAAGAACAATACACGCCCGGGGAACAAATAACGTTTCCAAATCTGGATTGGAAAAGCGGAACGGTTAGTGCTGCCAGGCAGGGGAACAACCCTGAAATCGGGGACTTCAAGGTAATCACCGTTGAATTTGAGGACGGTGAAGAGCGTGAATTTGCAGCTGAATTAGCAGAGCATCCCCTTAATACCCAACGTAATAAAGTTGATTCTAGCGTTGATCAGACAGTTGAAACGGTGCTCAAAACCTATGGGGCAGTTATCAGGAAAAAGCTGCGGGTAGCGCTTGAGGAGCAAAGCGATATCGTCCGCATCGGCGGAACGTGGTTCCCAAAATCTCTGCTCATCAATATCAACCAGGGTTACCTTAACCTCGCTGAAGCCTTGTTGGATGCCCAAAAAGGCGGACCAATGAGTCCCGAAGAGTTGCTCAAGCAAATGGAACTCGATCAGACAGATAACTTGAAGCTTTTAGAATTCTCGCTCAACTATGCTATGCAAGAAGATCCACGCTTTGATGAGGTTGGAACAAGCGGCAAAATTGCCTGGTTTTTACGCCGTTTCGAACCTGAAGAGGTTCGGGAAGTACCGCTTTATTTACGGGTTGAACCTGAAGTTACAGAACTTCCGGAAATTTCCGAGGACACGCTTAAGATGATCCTCAGCTTAAATGATGAGCTGACCCTAAGCGAAATTCCAGAACCCGAGGAACGAATTAACCAGACATCTATTGTCCTAAACTATCCTCATTGGCGTACAGGCACTCTCCCAATTACTCCAGCGACAGCCCAAATCTTCCCGACCGCTTTGGAAACTGAGCATGTTAAATTTACGCTCGTGGATGCACAAAATGATGAAAAGATTTCTGCTTGGGTCGTTCGCCCGCATCGATATGTCTTTGGTCTGCGTGATTGGTTCGAAAGACAAAACCTCATTCCTGGGAGTATTATCGAAATTGCTGCCACCGAAGACCCCGGTGTCGTAAAAATCGTACCGCAGAAAAAGCGCTCGAATAAAGAGTGGATCAAGACCGTCCTGGTCGGTGCAGACGGCGGTTTGGTTATTGCATTGTTGCGGCAGCCAATTTACGCAGGTATCCATGATCGCATGGCTATTGCTATCCCGGATGTCGCTTCCCTCGATAATTTATGGAACCAACGGCGCTCAAAAAATATCAGCCTGAAATCGGACGTAAAACGCATGATGATTGAGCTCTCTAAGCTAGACAATCAGAGGCATGTCCACTTTATCGATTTGTACGCATCGATTAATGTTATCCGCCGCACACCACCTTTTGATCTTTTAGCAGTCTTATCGAAGAGCAGCGAATTTATTCATGTTGGAGATAACTATTACAACTTGGCAGAAACAGACTAACAGGAGATTAAATGGATTCTAAGTTCTCAAGCCTAATCAAACCCACGCTGAACACAAAGTTTAGAGTTGATTTTGATTGGTGGAAAAATCAGGACCAAAACTGGAAAGTCTACCTCCAATCCTTTCTCTGCGAGGAACATAAAAAAATTTTAGCAAACTTTAGCTACGAAGATCAAATTGACTTGGTCAATCCACAGACCGGTGAGGTTACAAAAGAAGATGCTCTTCTCTACACGCTCATTAATCACTGTGCCCGCCAACCCGATTTTCTTTCTGAGAACACTGCCTTAGTCGACTCCATCTTTAAAATCTTTTTGGTCAATCAAAATCAGCCGCTAACACCGGTTGAGCTTTCTAAGCTCATTAATCGACCCGCAGATCTAATTCTTAGAACGATAGGCTCCGGAAAAGTTTATCGAGGAATAAAGCCTATATAATTAGCCCAGTTTGTTATACAATAAGTTTGGAAGCCCTTGTAGCTCAATGGACAGAGCAGCAGCCTTCTAAGCTGTTGGTTGCAGGTTCGAATCCTGTCAAGGGCGCCTCTGGCTATAAATCGATAGATTATCTAGTGAAGCCATCTTGAACTTGCAAGATAATATCTAAAAACGAAAGGAGCAAGAAAATGAAATTTGTAGCACGTTGGTTAGCCGTTTTTCTGGCACTTTTGGTAGCTGCCTGGTTAGTCCCCGGGATTCAGGTCAGCGAGGGTAGCTGGGGCGCTTATGCAGTGATGGCTTTGGTGCTTTCCTTGCTGAATGCGACCTTATTGCCCCTCCTTAAGGTTGCTTCGTGCGGGATGATTATTTTAACCTTAGGCTTATTCAGCTTAGTCTTAAATGCAGCGGTATTCATGTTAGCCTCTTCAATTACTGTAAACTGGTTTAATTTAGGTTTTCACGTGGAGAACTTTTGGGCTGCTCTTTTAGGCTCGATTATTGTTTCGATAGTAAATACCTTAGTCAGCCGGGCTTTGGTCGAAGATTGACCATGAAAGCCCCTTTTAAAGAATAAAATGCCGGCAATAAGCCGGTATTTGTTTTTCTGATTTCACTTGCATTGTAAAAATGTTGTGGTAAACTAAGCAACGTTAAATTCAGGAATACCTGATACCTTCCACTCCTGCCCGCCCAAGGCGACCAACAGGAGCAAACCCGAGGAAAGGAGCCTCAAATAAATGCGTGAATATGAATTAGTTTACATTCTCCAGGCAGACCTGGACGATGCCACCACGGATGGCATTGTAGAAAACATCGAAACCTTGATCAAGAATAGCAACGGCGAAATTGACAAGGTCGACCGTTGGGGGAAACGCAAATTGGCTTATCCCATTCGTAAAATGAACGAGGGATATTATGTCTGTGTTAACTTCAAGTTCGAACCAGACGAAATTGCCAATCTAAAGCGTTCCTTAGGATATAACGAGAATGTGTTACGTTATATCATCGTTAAAAAGGCATAGAAAGGACAAAAATGACCGATTACAAACCGAATGGCAATGGCTCTAACCGCCGTTATTTTGCTAAACCCAAGTATTGCCAGTTCTGCACCGATAAAAATCTCGTGATTGACTACAAGAACACCGATTTACTGATGCGATTCATCAACGAGACGGGGAAAATCCGCCCCCGTCGGCAAACCGGCACTTGCGCCAAGCATCAACGGGAAATCGCACAGGCAATTAAAAATGCCCGTCATATCGCACTCATCCCCTTCACGGGTGACGTGTGGTCCGACTCAAATTCGTAGGAGTAATCCAGTATGGCCAAAACGACTGTTCCACCCAAGCAGGTTACTAAAAAGCATGTCGCTAAACAGGAGAAAGAAGCGAAACAAACGCGTTTTCTCCTAGCTGGAGCTATTGCAGTTACTGTAATTGTGGTGGTTTTACTTGGCTACGTTCTCATCGATAGATATGTGATTACTCCAAACAAGATAATTGCTACAGTCGGGGAAAAGACGATTAAGGTCCGCGAGTTTGAACCCATGGTCAAATACACCCGTTTGAACATGATTAATCAAGCCAATAATTACTACTATTACTATCAAATGTTTGGCAGCTATGGTGAGTCATTCCTTACCAGTGCACAGGATTTAGTTCTTACGCTTAATAACCCGACATCCGTTGGTGAACAAGTTCTAAACACCATGATTGAGGATATCTTGATCGAGGAAGAAGCAGCCAAGCGCGGCATCACCGTCACAGATGAAGAGCTCGCACAAGCAATGCAAGAAGCTTTTAACTTCTATCCTAATGGGACGCCAACACCAACCGTCACACCTACCCCTGTAAACACACCCACGATGTCCCTAACTGAAATTGCGATTATTCAACCTACCGACACACCCACCCCCCTTCCGACCGCAACAAGTACCCCAGAGGGTTGGGAACCCACTAACACATCAACACCAACCTTAGCGCCCTCGGCAACTTCTCAACCAGTTCCAACTGACGCGACCCCTACCTTAGAGCCGACTGCGACGAGTGTCCCAACGATTACCCCCACCCCAACTGTCTACACCACACAGGTCTTTGGTAGTAATCTCAAAGATTATCAAGACAATCTAAAAAGTTATGGTATCCCAACGGATGTGATCGAGAAATCAATACGAGCTCAGTTGCTGCGTGATAAAGTCAAAGAGGCAATTACCGCGGATCTTGAACCTAAACAACTGCAGGTGCACGCCCGGCATATACTAGTCGCTACAGAATCCGAAGCGAATACCGTCCTTGAATTACTCAAGAATGGCGAAGATTGGAATAATTTAGCTGCTAACTATTCCACAGACACCGCCACCAAGGATAACGGCGGCGACTTAGGCTGGTTTGGAAAAGGTCAAATGGTAGCTGAATTTGAAGAGGCTGCCTTCGCCTTGGAACCCGGGCAAGTGAGTGACCCTGTCAAAACTGAATACGGTTACCATATTATCCAATGTCTTGCCAAAGGCGAAAACTACCTTAATGCGACCGATTTTGAAAATTACAAGACGACAACCTTCAATAATTGGCTGCAAGATTTACGCGACTCCCGCACAGATATCGTAATCGAACCGGATTGGACTGAATATGTTCCAGCGACACCAGCCGTGCCAAGCTCATTGCAAAACGCAGTCTTTAACCCAACAATTGAGTCACAGTAAAAAACCTTTTCTTAATCTACAAGAGGCTGGCTAAAGAGTCAGCCTCTTGTTTTTAATTGGAATTAATTCTGCTTATGAAGCTTATTTAAGGAAAACGTCATCTACATCTTCAAGCTGTAAGCTCATCACCTGACTGACGCCATCTTTCCCCATTGTAACTCCATAGATGACATCAGCAGCTTGGACGGTATTACGGTTATGGGTAATCAGGAGAAATTGGGTGTCATTCGAAAGGTCTTTAAGCAAATCAATAAACCTACCCACATTCGATTCGTCCATCATCGCGTCAACCTCGTCCAAAATACAAAACGGCGTTGGCGAGATTTTCAGGAGGGCAAACACAAGCGCCACAGCCGTAAGGCTGCGTTCACCACCTGAAAGTAAAACTAACCCTTGCTCGCGTTTTCCAGGCAAGCGCGCTTCTATTTCAATCCCGCCCTCTAATGGAGCGTTCTTATCCGAAAGAATCAGCCGTGCGGACCCGCCATTGAATAGACGTGTAAAAATGCGTGAAAATTCAGCGCTGACAAGTTTAAAGGTCTCGAGGAATTCGCGTTCCATAACTTCATCAAGTTCCTTAACGATCCTTTCAAGGTCACTAATGGCTGCCTCGAGGTCAGAGATCTGACTGATGAAGTTATCGTAGCGGTTTTTTGTTTCTTGATATTCTTTCTCTGCTTCCACATTCACCACACCGATCCGGCGTAACTGCGCTTTGAGTCCCTTTATTTCCTCTTCGGTCGTCTCAGGTGGTGTGGGCGTTGAGCGTAATGAATCTATCGAAAAATCCTGGAATGGTAGCGGTGGAGGATTAAAGTTTTCTCCTTGGTATTCCAGCTGAATAAGTCCAAAATCATTTTCGATGCGATTCCGGAGTGAGTCCAGCTTTTCTTGTTTACGGCTAACCTCTAATTGGCAATGTGTGAGCTGATGCTCAGTTATGTTGAGCTCTTGCTGGTGGGCTTCTTCTTGCTTGAGCAATTCCTGATAGTGGGATTCAAGCTGAGCAAGTTGTTGCTGGTGCTTGTCTAAGTGTTCGGTTTTCAGTGTACCAATCTGATTATTGAGTTCGACAACTGCTTGGTTAAGCTCTGCTCTCTGCTCCTTAAGCTCTCGGAGGTTTTGATCAGCCTCCTCATTTCGTTGGGTCAACTGATGAAGTCGTTGTTCATCTTCAGCAAGCCGTTGTTTTAATGCGTCTTGGGCAGCGGTTTCATGTTCGACTGCTTGCTGGGCTACCCTAATTTCCATCAGTAAATACTGAAATTGGTGCTCATAATCTTCCGTAGAGTGCTCTGCTAGCAATTGCTTTACCTTTTCCAATTCGGATTGCGCCGTTTCGATTTCTAATTGATTTTTACCTTCTTGCTCATCGAGAACGAGGCGATCTGCTTCCAACTTAGAAATCTGCTGCTGACTTTCTTCGATCTGATTCTCTATCCACTTTCTACGGCTGCTGAGCTTATCTATGGCTACAGCAGCAGCAGACAATTCTTTATGAAGTTGTTGCGTTTGTGTATTTAATTGCCGCAAGCGTGTTTGAGATTCGAAAAGCAGCTTTTCATATTGCTGATTCTCTTGCTGGAATTTTTCTTCTAGATTCTTAGCTTCTTCCCAAGCGGCATTCACTTTAGAAAGCGCAGCTTCCAGCTCTTTTGACCTACGAATATAGCTTACTTTGCCTGATTGCCGCTGATTCCCAACAATGGCGACGCCGTTCTTAAGTAAAACCTGACCATCCAGCGTTACTAAGTTGTAACTTTCACGGATTTTTTGAGGGAGATGGAATAACTTATCGATTGAGCTGACTACTAAAAAATCTCCAAGTAGACGATGGATAACTGATGCCAATCGCTGTGGGTAGTTCACTAACTCCGCAGCCACGCCAACGATGGCATCATCCAATGGCAGTCCCTCCAATTGCCTAGATCGATCATTATCGCTACCTGCAAGCGCAACCTTCTCGCTGACGCTTGCTGCAATATCCATAAGAAGCACATCATCAAGTTCCCCATCCTCTAAAACGAGCAGATCAATGGCTTCACCAAGGGCAGCCGTAATAGCTTTTTCATACACTTCGGGGACCTCTAACTTGGTAGCGAGGTCAGTAAAACTCTTGCCTTGCCGCCTAAATTTTGGGTTTTTCAGGACAACTTTCGCACCTTCCGAAAACCCAGAAAGGCTCTCCTGCGATTGCCGCAACAGATCAATTTGATTGGTAAGCTTGTTCCTCTCCAAGTTTAACTGGTTGATTTGTCTGCTAACTTGCTCCTGCTTCTGCTTGAGATTAGCTTGTTGTTCCAATAATTCCTTGAGGTTCTGCTCCAGTGCACTGCTATCTTTTTCAAGCGATTGTTGCTTTTCCAGCAAAGCCTCATGAGTTCGGACTGCGCTTTCTTCTTCCCCTTGCAGGCTCTGCGCTGTAGCTTGATTAGAATTTATGTTATTTTGCAGCGTTTTTATCCGCTCTAAGATTTCACTCTTGCGGGATTTTATGACTACTGCATCTTTTTCAGCACTTATCAAACGGTCTTGCCACAATTTATATTGTGTATCGTAAGCTTCTTTTTTGCTTCTTGCTTCTTTGAGTTGTGCTTCCACTTGGGTGAATTGCCCTTGCAGCTGCATTAACTCCTGGTTTTTTTGCTCAATCTCAGCCTGCATTACGTCGAGGCTTTTTTGTTCAGATTCAATCGACTCTACTAAAATGGAAAGATCCTTTTCGAGTTGATCTTTCTCTCGGTTCAGTGACCTTTCCCGCTCTTCTAAAATGGCAATTTGTTGTTTTTTTGCCTGCACCTGGTTATGGAAAGCACTCAGCTGCTCATGCAATCTGCTGACCTCGTCCCTTTCCATCGTAAGCTTTTCTTTAAGGTCTCCAACCTCAATGTGGATTGTATCAACGCAAGCTTGGATCTTATCACGGGCTTCTTGAGCTATGTTCAGCTGCGCTTTGGCTCCTACGAACTCTTCTTGAGCTTTATACCAATGGTAGCCATACCAAAGCCGTAGTTTGTTCTGTAAGTTATCTTGTATAGTGAGGTATTCTCGGGCGCGGATTGCCTGCCTTTCCAGGTTGCGTAAGCGCGGTTTGATCTCATCTAAAATATCCTGAGCTCGCTCTAAGTTGCGCCGCGTTGCTTCCAAGCGTTTGAGAGCTTCTTCTTTGCGTGTGCGATAAAGCCCAATGCCAGCAGCTTCTTCAAACAGCTTACTCCGCTCATCAGGGCGGATCGAAAGAGCTAAGTCCACCAATCCCTGGCCAATGATTGTGTAAGTTCGCTCGCTCAAGCCGGTTTTCGCCAGCAGCTCATAAAAATCCTTCAATCGAACGCGCTGGTTATTGAGCAGATATTCATTCGCTCCGTCTCGATAAGCCCGCCGGGTGAGCACCACTTCGCTATACTCAATTGGCAGCCAATTATCTTCGTTATTAAAGGTGATGGAAACGGAAGCCATTCCAGCTCGGGCGCGCTGGTCTGAACCGTTGTAAATCATGTCCTCTGTCTTTTTGGCACGCAGCAATGAGTAAGACTGCTCCCCTAAGACCCAGCGAATCGCATCAGCTACATTCGATTTTCCCGAACCATTCGGCCCAACAATGGCAGTAATGCGCGCAGGGAAGTCAAAAGTGGTCTTCTGAGCAAAAGTTTTATAGCCGTTCAACTCTAACGATGCAAGTTTGATGGGCATAGATTATTCTCGTAGACCCAATTTTCGGATTGCTGCTGAAGCCGCGGCTTTTTCAGCCAATTGTTTACTACCACCCGTACCTTGGGCAAGTTCTTTTCCGTCCACGCTTACTGAAACCTCAAACACCTTGTCGTGATCAGGTCCGTTTTCCCGCTCCAAGGAATACACAGGCGAAGCATAGCCTTGCGCTTGGGACCACTCCTGAAGAATGCTTTTCGGGTCTTCTTCAGTATGATTTTGTAAAATTGTGTCTATTTGACTCTCTATCATGGGGTAAAAGAAATCTTTCACCGTTTGAATATCCGTTCCCAAATAAATAGCAGCAATGAGAGCTTCAAAAGCATCACAAAGGATGGCTGTGCGGTCGCGCCCACCGGCTTGTTCTTCCCCCCTACCTAACAGCAGCGCTGAACCAAGGTCTATTTTTCGGGCGAAAAAGGCTAATTGCTCAGTATGCACCAGTGCCGAACGCATTTTGGTGAGAAAGCCTTCTTTTTGTTCAGGGAAATGATTGTAGAGCCATTCCGCCACAATATAAGCTAGGATGGCGTCGCCCAAAAACTCCAGCCGCTGGTTATCCTCTACTACCGCACGGTTTTCATTCAGATAGGAGCGATGCGTCAGAGCACGGGTTAGTAAGAATTTATCAGTAAAATTTGCCGGCAGGCTCTGATAAAACCTGGCTGAGGCATTTTTATCAAGCATGTGTCTCCTATCCAGAGCTGCTTGATCGTCTGACATCAACGCCTTGATAGCAAACGATCCTACAGTTCATCTCAATGTTGGATCAAATTTTAATCCAGAACCCGTTAATATCAAAACGATTGGCTCAAGCCAATGGGAGCCAAATTTTTGGTAAGCTGCCCAAACAAGTGCTGAAGTGGGCTCCACATAAAAACCCATCTTGGCTAAGCTGTAAAATGCTGGCAAAATATCCTCTTCCTCAATCGAGACCAATTCATCTTTCCCCCGCTGCAAGGAGTTTAAGATTTTCTCACCATGCACAGGAGCCAAAATCTGCGTTCCTTCTGCTAAAGATGGTTGTGTACCGCCTTCAAAGGGTTGTCCTTTCCAAAAAGCTACCAGCGGTGCACATCTTGCTGGTTGCACTCCAACCATTTTTACTTCCTGGTGTATATCACGTTGCTGTTGCAAGGCTTGCAGACCGAGCTGAATTCCCCAAAATAGGCTGCCATGCCCCACAGGCGCAACGACAGTACCTGGCAGTTCCCCAAGCTGCTCATAGATTTCTAAGCTAATTGTAGCAATACCAGCTAATCCGAAAGGCAGTAAGGCATGGCTGGCATAGGGAAATCCAGTTTCTGCTACATATTTCAACGCTGCTTGATGGGCATTCTCCCGGGGACCGGTAACAGAAATAACATTTGCACCGCTTGCTTTCATCTGGTTTAATTTTGGACCAGAGGCAATCGCTGGAACAAAGATATGACTTCGGATTCCGAATGCAGCTGAATACGCCGCTAACGAGGCGCCCGCGTTCCCCGAAGAATCCTCAACCACTTCCTTTATCCCCCGCAATAGAAGCATGCTCGTCAATACCGCAGTTCCGCGGTCCTTAAAGGAACCGCTCGGATTCAAATTTTCCAACTTAAAGGCAACCCGCGTGCCACTAATATTTCTAATGATTAATGGCGTATTCCCTTCGCCGAGATAAGTCAACGGATTATTTTCGGGTAAACCAAAGGCACTCTGGTAACGCCAAATTCCAGGCAAATTACTCAAAGAAATGCCTTCTTGGGGGAAAGAAAACTCTCCTAAGGTAAAAGTTCCCCCACAGCGCGGGCATTGATGCGGCAACCCCTTCGAAGGATATGGAAACTTACATTGTGAACAGTAATATGTTGTCATTTTCGAATCTAAATTTAATTGGCTATATTAATATTATCACACAGGCGGTAGATATAAGCCTGAACGGAAGTGTATAATTAAATCGTGAACAAGCTTTGGCAGCCCCAAACTGGCGAGTACGAAATCGAAACTGATGTCTACTCCGGTCCCCTAGACCTGTTGCTGGATCTCATCCAAAAAGCCGAGTTGGATATCACCAAGCTTGCGATCGCCCAGGTAACGGACCAATTCCTGGATTACATTCAATTACATCGGGATACGAACCCAGACTACATTTCTGCTTTTATGGTGACCGCTGCAAAGCTTATCCAAATCAAATCCGAAGCCCTACTCCCCCATCCACCGGTTCACGAAGAGGAAGAAGATATCGGAGAAAGCTTAGCCCAACAGCTTCTGCTTTACCGCCAGATTAAGCGGCAAGCCCAGTGGTTAGATAAACGCGTCAGTGCTAATCTGCGGTGTTATGTGCATGTCCCTCAGTCCTTTCCGACAACTATAAAAGTGGACATGTCTGGCTTAGGGCTCCAAGACTTGGTTGAGGCGCTATTGAACCTCGTCTCTCAACAATCGTCCCCACCAGCCAGCACCATGATAGGTATCCCAAAAGTAACACTCAAACAAAAGGTCCAGGAGATTTTGACAGTGCTTCATAAGACGGAACAGACTTCCTTTCAAGGTTTGATTGGGAATGACCATTCGCGGCTAAATGCCATTATTGTATTTCTCGCTATTTTAGAACTAGTCAAGCAAGATTTAATCAAAACGGAGCAGAGTAATATATTCGCAGATATTAAAATCTTTGCTAAGGAAAAGCTCCATACCATGCAAGAAGCTGAATTCACTATTGAAGATTAATATCCAGAAAAATTGCGACCTTAAGAATCGGTTATAATTATTTTTTGAAAGGATGATATGGACGAGATTCAAATAGAAAGCACCTCCGTAGAAGTCAACGAGCAGCCTGAAACGAGTAAGAAAAGTAGTTCTACTTGGGCGATCATCATCGCAATCTTATTCATCGGGCTCATCATTGCCGGCATTGTGATCCTTTCCAATCAGCCTCAGGAAGTAACCAGCAAAGTGCGGGATATTTTTATCATTTTGTTAGCAGTGGAGATGTTCATTATTGGGGTTGCTCTGATTGTTCTAATTATCCAACTTGCTTCCTTGAGTAACCTGCTGCAAAATGAGGTAAAACCAATATTGGACTCGACGACAGAAACTGTGAACGACCTCAAAGGTACAGTAAAATTCCTTAGTGATAATGTGACCGAACCGGTCATCAAACTTTATCAATCTATGGCAGGCATAAACCGCTTGCTGCAGATGTTTAAAATCAAGAAATAAACAGAAAACACAAAAGATAGGAGTATGAATATGTCTGAACAGAAAAATTTCGGAGCGTTTTTAATGGGTTTTGTTATTGGTTCTCTTTCGGGTGCAATTGCTTCGCTTTTGCTCGCACCACAAACAGGTGAAGAGACACGGCAGATTATCAAAGACAGAGCCATCGAACTCAAGGATAAAAGTCAAGAGACTTTCGAAGAGACCAAGAAGAAAGCCGAAGAAGCTTATAAAGAAATTCTCTCCAAAGGGATGAAAAAAGGCGAAGAAGCTCTGGATGCAGTAGAAGAAGAGGTTAAGACGACCAAGAAAAAGGTCAAAAAAGCCTCCGAGGAGCTTGAGGAAGAAAACGACTAAAACACATCCCGTTGCTATCTAATTAGCAATAAGGACGGGTATAACTCGGACCTCGAAAACGCGTCCAGCTGAGCAGGGTTATCAGCCAAGGAAGCTTATTGCTTGACGAACCCTATGGGGTATGATAAACTCATTTGCGTTCGGGGGCGTGGTGTAGCGGTCAAACATGTGGCCCTGTCAAGGCCAAGATCGCGGGTTCAAATCCCGTCGCTCCCGCACCAAATAAATTGAAGGACTGCATTGAAGGTTCTCAGAGCAGTCCTTTTTCTTTTAACGAATATCGTGAGTTAGTGTGGCTATGCGCAATATCGGAGTTAACCCAGCACGCATCAACCCTGCTGATTTTCACTATTCCACCCTACACGGTGACCCGATGGTTGGACGCAGGATTGTGTTTGTCAGTTTTACAATTAATTCATAAGTACCTTTTATTAGAAGAGGTGGTTTACTGCCCGAGAAACAGGATTATCGCTGGGAAATAAAACTCAGCAAACCTAACTCGAATAAATGTTTGCTGGGTATAATGTTAATTGCCTTGGAACAACGTTTCAGGCTTAGCTTGACTCTTTAGAAATGACATTTTTTAAAACTCGAGAGATACACGAGCGTTCAGTTTTAATGGAAAAACCAGGACAAAGCCGATGAGTGAGAAACCCGTGAAATCTTCCCCTCCAAAGATATCACATCGAAAGCGTTATCAGCAAATCCTTTCAACTTTCATTAAGCATGGTTTTGGTTATGCCTTAGCCAAGCTACAACTGAAGCGCTCCTTCTTTCCTATTCCACCAGAGGAAACCCCAAAAACCGAAGAGGATCTGAAATCTCGTGCAGTGCATTTCCGCTTAGCTTTAGAAGAGCTTGGTCCCACTTTTATTAAAGTCGGACAGATTCTTTCTACGCGTCCGGATTTGCTTGCCCCAGAGTTTATTCAGGAATTAACCAAATTAGAAGATTCCGTTCGCCCAGAGAGTTGGGAAACTATTCAAACAGTTTTGTCAGAAGAGTTAGGTGAAGAGCTCGAGCAAATTTTTCCTGAAATTAATCCTATTCCGCTTGCTTCTGCCTCATTAGGGCAAGTGCATTCTGCTCGCCTAAAGAATGGCAGAAGCGTTGTCATTAAAATACAACGGCCAAACATCGAAAGCATCATCGAAGTAGATCTTTCCATTTTAGGAGATTTAGCTGCCTTGGCGGAGCGCACCCCTTGGGGTGAGCGCAACCACCCGGTTGAGATAATCGATGCTTTCGCGCATACCTTGCGTAACGAACTCGATTACTACCGCGAAGGCCGCAATGCTGACCGTTTTCGCGAGAATTTCACCGGTGATGAGCGTATTTACATCCCCACAATTTATTGGGATTTCACTACCCGCCGCGTTTTAGTAATGGAGGAGCTACACGGTATCAAAATTACTGATATCGCTGCCATCAAAGAAGCGGGAATCAACCGTAAAAAAGTGGCTCATAACGCAGTCTCAATGATTGTCAAGGAAGTCCTCGAGGATGGCTTTTATCATGCCGACCCCCATGGAGGCAATTTTTTTGTTCTCCAGGATGGTGCAATTGGTGTAATGGATTTTGGTATGGTGGGCGAGTTAACTACACGAGACCGCCAAAGCCTGACACGTTTGTACATCAATGCTATTGCCATGGATGCCGAAGGTATCGTAGATGAACTCTTTCGGATGAATGCTGTGCCTCCAGATGTAGATAGAGAGGGCTTAGAACGGGACATGGAACATATGCTGCAGGATTACGCAGGCTTGCCGCTCAAGGAAATGCATTTTCAGAACATCTTGCAGGATTTCACCAAGCTCGTTACCCGCTATAGCCTCACACTCTCACCTGATTTCTGGCTGCTTGGTAAAACCTTGGGGATGATGGAAGGCATAGGGTTGCTGCTCTATCCGGAATTAGATATTTTTGCGATCTCTGAACCTATCGTGCGCAAATTGCGCAGAGAGATGCTCCTGCCCAAAAAAGAATGGATTCGATATCTCGTGCGCCAATCGATGGATTGGGAAGAGGTGGCTCGGTTACTTCCCCGTGCAACCCGACGGCTAGTTGAGCGCATTGACCAGAATAAGCCTTTGGATATAAACCTGATTGGTCGAGAGAAAGAAAAAAAGGAAGTTGTTCGCGGTCTCAACCAGCTGTCCCTCAGCATCCTCATCGCTAGCCTTGTACTTGCTATCGCGATGCTGTTGCCCATCGCAATGAGCAATCCCTTGTTCTTTATCCCTATCGGGATTTGTGTGATTGGCATCCTTGCGATTTTCGTTTGGTTAGCCTTATCCTCTTTTAGAAATCGATAAAAAAACAACTCGATCACCTCCGGTCATCTAATAATCCCCTGAAAATCCCATCATTTCCACACTTAACCGTCCTGAAAATAGGATTAGCGTTTAAAATAAAGGAAATTCTTATAGTCATGAGGCGCCATGTTTTCTCCTGCTATACCTTTATTTGATCCAGCTGCTAACCCTCAAGCGATTGTTTTAGCTGGTCCAATGCGTTTTACGATGCTGAAAAGCCGGCTCATCCGCATTGAATTTTCACCTGAGCAAACTTTTGAGGACCGCCCTAGCCAAGTATTTTGGTATCGCAACCAACCCGTACCCGAATTCCAAACCTACGAGAAAGACGGCAAATTGATCATCGAGACAGCCGACTTGGAGCTAACTTACCGCTTAGGTGAGCAACCGATCGCGCGTTTTATACAAATTCGGCTTAAAGCAAATGGCGTTACTTGGACCTATGGTGATCGCGACCAAACTAACTTGCGCGGTACTGCCCGTACCCTCGACCGCGCCAATGGGCGTATTCCTTTAGAAAAAGGCTTAGTTTCCCGCTCTGGCTGGAGTTTGATCGATGACAGCAATTCCCTCGTTTTCACCAGCGATGCAACCCTCGAGCCGCGCGGGACTGACCCAGATACGCGGGATTGGTACTTTTTCGGCTATGGACATGACTATTTAGCTGCTATCCAGGACTTTCAGGACATTTCTGGCAAGCCTGGGTTGATACCCCGTTGGGCTTTAGGGAACTGGTGGAGCCGTTATTGGGCTTACACTCAAGAAGAGTTAACTGAACTCATCTTGGAATTCAAACGCCATGATATTCCGCTTTCTGTTTGCATTATTGATATGGATTGGCATATTACAAATACAGGCAACAGCTGTTCTGGTTGGACAGGCTACACTTGGAATAAGCAACTTTTTCCAGATCCAAAACAGTTCTTACAGTTCTTACATCAAAATGCGCTAAAAACAGCACTTAATCTGCATCCAGCTGAGGGAATTCATCCTCACGAAGAATGTTACCCACAAATGGCAGAAGCAATGGGCGTTGACCCTGCCAGCAATACACCTGTTCCCTTTGATCTCACTTCGGAAACATTCCGCCACGCCTACTTTGAAATATTGCATCACCCTTTAGAAGCCCAAGGTGTTGATTTCTGGTGGATCGATTGGCAGCAAGGCACACGCAGTAAAATTACTGGCTTAGACCCGCTTTTTATGCTAAACCATTTGCACTATTATGATTTGGGCAGAACACCAGAAAAACGACCTTTTATTTTCTCTCGCTGGCCTGGGTTGGGTGGGCAGCGTTACCCCATCGGTTTTTCTGGGGATACGATTGTCTCGTGGGAATCCCTTGCCTTCCAACCAGAGTTCACCGCAACGGCTGCAAACGTAGCCTTTGGTTGGTGGAGCCATGATATTGGCGGGCATTTTGAAGGCATCGAAGAAGCTGAGCTATACCTTCGCTGGGTGCAGTTAGGCGTGTTCAGTCCAATTTTGCGCTTGCATTCGACCAATAACCCATATTGCGAACGCCGTCCTTGGGGTTATGGATTGGATACGCTCGAAATTGTGCGTCGGGCTATGCAGCTGCGCCGCCAATTGATTCCTTTGCTCTATTCTGCCAATTATCACAACGCGACCAGTGGTGAGCCTTTGATTTTGCCGCTGTATTACGGTTGGCCAGAAAACCCAGAGGCTTATCAATGCCCGCAAGAGTATCTCTTTTGCCAGCAGCTCCTCGCCGCGCCCATTACCCATAAGACTGATCCCGATACGCGCCTTGCCCGCCAGGTCGTCTGGCTTCCTGCTGGCGATTGGTATGATTTCTTTACCGGTGAATACTTCGAAGGCAATGCTTGGTATCCGTTATATTGTACAAAGGAGCAAATTCCTGTTTTTGCCAAAGCCGGCGCGATTATTCCTTTGGATGCAGAAAAAATTGCCAACGGTACAGCATTACCCCAAGAATTTTTCCTCAAAATCTTTGCTGGTGCTGATAATACCTTCAGACTGTACGAAGATGATGGGGAGAGCCAAGCCTACCTGCAAGGTGAATTTAATGAAACTGAAATAGCACAAACGTATGCTCATCAAACCCTCACGGTGCAAATTCGACCTATTGCTGATAAGGTTAAAGGTATACCCAGAAAACGTACTTGGAGCTTTGAAATCTATGGAATATCTCATCCAGAGAGCGTCTTAGCAACTGCAGATGAAGTGCCGGTTGAGTGCACGTTCATGTATGATGAAACAAAATGTAAATTGCTCGTTCATCTGCCCCAGTTAGCCATGGAATCAAAGATCAGCCTAATTTTAGGTAATGTGGAGTTGCAGCATTGGAAATCGAACGTAAAAGACCGCCTCGCCCAACTTATCACCGCAGAGCGAATGCCCACTTCGATAAAATTCCAGTTCATGAGTCATCTCAATGAAATAATGGATAACCCAAAATGGCTACGCGCAATAGAATGCCATTTCGCTCAATCTCAGCTTTTATCCATCCTCGAAAGCATCTTCTGGAAGCAATCTCAACCCATCGCAACGGATGCCCAGATAGCTTGGCTAGATGCTCAACTTAAATTAACTGAGTGGATCGAATCTACAACAAAACACGGATAAGAGACACAAAGAAACTCCGCTTCCAACAAGAGTTAGAAAGCGAATTTTTGATATATTTCTCCCGCCGAAAGCAGCTCTTCAATTTTCCGGGTTGCTTTTTCTGCAGCGCCAGCTTGCTCAAGGTCAAAAGCTAAGATGTTCGGATAGTGCCTGCTGAAGTAAGTTATCAAGCTCGGGCGGTAGGTAATCAAGGTCACTTTGCTCGGCAAGTTTCCTAAACGCGGCAGGATAGCCGCCCAGCCCAAACCTTTCTCGACTTCATAGGGCCCAATCTCATCGATGACCCATAAATCGCTGTAAACATCCGTTTGTAAATATTCCAGAGCCCACGTCATAGTTTCCGGGAACATGTGCCACTTTCCAAAAACTTGTCCATCGCCAGCTTGTGCTAAGCGAGCTAATTGCCGGTTTTCACCGCCAGGGATAAGCTGCGCCGTAATACCAGTCTTCAAACCTTCTTCAAAAATCGCCGGGCTGCAAACACCTCTACAATTAAATCCTCTATCGGTAACCTGCCTGACTATCTCTTCAACAAAGCGCGTCTTTCCACAACCACTTGAGCCATATATGCCAACCAACTGGGACATTCTATTTCCGTACCTGCAATTCACCAAATAGTCTACTTAATTTGTCTATTAGTCTAGGTTACATCGCTAAATTGATTAAATCCATCAGAATCTCAGTGGAATTTAATCCGCCGGAAAAATTCGTAATAGCAGCCATCCTCGGCAAGTATATTTGCCTTATTGGTTTGCATGCGTGTGAGAAACTTTTCAGCATCAATAATTTGAGATTTGTGGTTGAGGAGAGCATTTAACCGCCGTTCCCAATATTTATCTACATCCAGCCTGATATTAGGCGTTTGGGGCAGGCTTAACCAAAGCTCGGAGATTTCGACAGCTGGCAAACCTTCTTCGAGCAGCTCCGGGAAAAAGGCATTGTTGATCGCTGCTGGAAATACCGAATCCACGACGATCTGTCCAGCTGTGCGGTGATCTGGGTGGTTAAGATAACTATCTGCAATGTAATAACATTGCGGATCAGATGAAACAACTACATTGGGTTTTTCGCGGCGGATGACTCGAGTTACAGCCAAACGTTTATCTAATCCCGCTTCCAAATAGCCATCCGCATAATCCAGAAATTGGACATTTTCCACCCCAAGCACTGCTGCTGCAGATCTTTGCTCATCCACCCTTAATGCTGCCAACGCTTCTCCCTCAGGAAAGCCCGGATTAATGCCTTTTTCTCCCTTCGTCAAAAGGCAATATTGCACGCTGTAACCCTTATCCACCCAGCGTGCGATGGTGCCGCCCATAAAAAACTCCGGGTCATCAGGGTGAGCCAAGATGACCAGGATTTTTGTGCCTGTTTGCCAATTCTCATCAATTGTATTTACCATATTCAATGCCTATAGATGGGATTTATTTCTTATTCTGCCCTTGGTTTTTATTCTTGTTTTCGGAAGGTTGATTTTGCCTCTTTTGAGCAGGACTTTTGGTCTGTTTCTGGTTATGCCCCGAGCGTCTCCTCTCAGAGCTCGCCTTGCGATTTGATGAGTGCTGTCTACTCCTGTCAGATTTCCGTTCATGCTGCGGTTTTGTCTCTTTAAAGGGAACCGGTTCTTCAAAAGTCAGCAGCTCCACATCCGCTTCCTCAAAGACATCAACCTGAGGGAGAGACACCTCTCCAGGGTTTTTATCGGAAAGTTTCCCACTCTGCAGTTCCTCTAAAGAAAATTGCCGCGGGCCTTTCTCGGGCAGATCGACCACAACTGAGTTGCTTAGGGGTAACACTTGAACAACTCTCCCCTCACCCAAAGGAGTCTGAATCACCTTTTTACGCTTGGGCAAATTCTTGCGCGCTTCCTCGTAGGTCTCGTACTCGTATGCCAGGCAGCAGCGTAACCTTCCACACATCCCCGTGATTTCCATCGGTGTCAGCGATATATCCTGTGACTTCGCCATTTTGATTGATATTGAACTGAAGTTCGTGAGGAAGCGCGAACAGCAACGCTTTTCAATCCCGCATGCCCCTAAGCCAGAAATTGCCTTTGCTACATCCCGTGGACCTATTTGACGAACTTCGATATGGGTATCAGAAAAATCCTTAGAAATATCGCGGATAAATGTGCGCAAATCAAAATCTTGATTAGGTTCGTAGCTAAGGTATAAGGTCATACGATTACCGTCAAACGAGTAGTCCGCTGACAGAACTTTCACACCTTCTAAACGCTGTTCCTTCAAATATGCACGGATCTTTTCCAGCGCTTCTTGTTCCCTGAGCTTGTTTGCCTCCCAGACTGCTAAGTCTTCCTCATTGGCAATGCGCTCAATCGGTTGAATTTCGGAGCTTTCATCAATTTGTTTACTTCGTTTCCTCACCACTTCGCCCAACTGCCTGCCGCGCGTTGTGCTGACGAGAACAATATCGCCCACCCTAACCATTGCTCCATCCGGTAGGACAAAGTCATAAACCTTGCCAACTGGACTAAATTGAACGCCAATAATTGTATTTTCTACCATAATAACCAATTATACCCTGTGGGAATTTTATCCTCAGTTATTCCTCATAGAGTGTCTTATTCCTCTTGGACTCGAGCATAAGCCTGCTTACTTAGCTCAGCCGCAACCTTACTGCTAATGGTGTGAATAGCCTGCGCAGCCGGACTTTCAGCATGGTTCTCTACAATCAATAAACCGCGATCGCCGTTCTGTACAATCTGTTGGTCAAAGGGAATACTCCCTAGGAAAGGGACACCACTGCGCTCAGCTAACGCTTTGCCGCCACCTTCCCCAAAAAGGGTCATACGACTGCCATCAGGCAGCTCCAAAAATGCCATATTTTCAATAATGCCCAATACGGGCACACCCAGTTTTTCAAACATCGAGGTAGCACGGTAAGCATCATCTACCGCAACCGCTTGCGGCGTTGTCACCAAGACAGCTCCGCTGATGGGCAAGGATTGCGCTAACGAAAGTTGCACATCACCCGTCCCCGGTGGTAAATCAACTACCAAATAGTCTAAACAACCCCAATCGAAATCTGATAAAAATTGCTGGATAGCGGAATGCAGCAAAGGACCACGCCAAATCAATGGCTGACCTTCTTGGACGAAAAAACCAATGGATACGACCTTGATTCCATGGGCAATTGCCGGCTGAATTTTTTGCCCGTCCTTAGAGGCAGGGTGAAATTCATCGATCCCGAGCATACGGGGGATATTCGGTCCATATATATCCGCATCCATCAAGCCGACGTTGGCGCCTTGCTGAGCTAAGCTAATCGCCAGATTACTTGCTACAGTACTTTTCCCAACACCGCCCTTACCAGAGCCCACCGCAATTACATGTCCAAATTGATTATCGCCCAGACTCAAAGGCTTTGCGCCCGGAGTACGCGAGATAACCTTAATGTTCACTTCTTTTGCGCCTGTTTGTGTCATGACAGCTTCACGCGCATCGCGTTCCAATTGCGTGCGCAATGGGCAGGCTGGCGTCGTCAGAACTAAGGTAAAGCTAACTTTTTCGCCTTCAATGTGAATGTCTTCAATCATCTGTAAGGATACCAAATCTTTGTGTAGGTCTGGATCTATAACATTTGATAATGCTTGTAAAACTTGCTCCGTCGTGATCAAGTGAACTCCTCTAAAAAGTTTTACTTAGTTTAACCGATTTTCGTGCTCGAGATGAAAATAGGCGTTATACGCTTACTCGACGGTCACGGATTTGGCTAAATTGCGCGGTTGGTCAACATCTAAACCAAGTAAGGTGGCAATATGATATGCAAATAGCTGCAGAGGGATGGATGTAATCACCGGACTGAGCAGCCAAGGTGTTTCGGGAATCCACATCACCTCATTGGCTAATTCAGGAATGAGCGCGTCGCCTTCAGTTGCAATAGTGATGACCTTCCCGCCACGCGCTTTGGCTTGCTCAATTTGGCTAATCATTTTTTCATACCATTTATCTTTTGGGGCAATGACTAACACAGGCAGCTCTTGATCAATCAAAGCAATGGGTCCGTGTTTCATCTCGCCGGCAGGATAACCTTCTGCATGTATATACGAAATTTCTTTTAATTTTAAAGCACCTTCATAAGCAATAGGCATATTAATCCCCCGCCCTAAATATAATATATTGCGTATATCTTTGTATTTTGCTGCGATTTTCTTCACTTCGCCTTCGCGTGCAAGTGTTTTTTGAGCCAAAGTCGGCACTTTGAGCAGATCCTGCACCAGTTCATGTCTCTTTTCATTCGTCAAATCTCCCCGCAAATCGGCTAAATAAACCGCAAGCATATAGAGGTCTAGAATTGGCGCGGTAAAAGCTTTCGTCGAAGCCACCCCAATTTCTGGCCCTACCTGCATAGATATGCTTCCATCAGCACCGCGCATTGCCTGAGAACCAATCGCATTAACAATGCTCCACAGCTTTGCTCCCTTACGTCTACCCTCCTCCATCGCAGCTAAAGTATCAGCAGTCTCACCTGACTGACTAATCGCTAATACAACCGTACCTTCGTCAATGATAGGGTCAAGATAACGGAATTCAGAAGCAACCATTACCTCCACAGGAATATGAGCAATCTGTTCAATGAGAATCTTCCCAACCAACCCAGCATGATACGCTGTACCACACGCCGTAATGAATATCTTGCGGATGTGCTGAGCTTCATCCGCTGTTATGTGCAAATCTGGGAGCATAATGCGGTAGTCATCAAAATCAATCCGTCCTACCATCGTATCGGATAGGGAACGTACTTGCTCATGAATTTCTTTCTGCATAAAATGCCGGTATCTTCCCTTCTCCGCAGAAACCGGATCCCAGGGAATATGATTCCAAACTGGTTCTATGGGCGTTCCAGCAAGTGTTTGCAGGGTTAGACCGTCCTTCTGGACTACAGCAATCTGCTCCGAGTCCAGAAAGGTAATCTCGTGAGTATGTTCCACAATAGCAGGCAAATCACTAGCAATGAACATCTCGCCATTGCCTCTGCCAATTGCTATACCGCCAGCATTTCCTAACCGCGCAGCAACGAGTTTATCCGGCTCACGAGAGGACATCACCACAATGCCATGTGCGCCTTTAATGCGCTTAAGTGTCTCTTGTACAGCCCGGAGTAAGTCCTGCGTTACCGCATAGTAGCGTTCAATCAAGAGGACAATGGTTTCCGTATCGGTTTCAGAGCGGAAAACCGCTCCTTCAGCGCTCAGCTCCTCGCGCAAGCTGAGGTAATTCTCCACAATTCCATTATGCACAATGACAATTTCCCCATTAGAGCTAATATGGGGGTGTGCATTTTGCATATTTGGTGCCCCGTGCGTTGCCCAGCGGGTATGACCAATCCCCAAATTACCCTCGAGGGGTTCCTGAGCGATTAAGGTTTCGAGATGATCAATTTTTCCCGCATCACGCCGGATTTCGATTTTTCCATTTTGCAGGACCGCAATTCCCGCTGAATCATATCCGCGGTATTCTAACTTTTTGAGTCCACCAAGTACAATCGGTGTGGCGTTTTGCCCGCCAATATAAGCCACGATTCCACACATGACGCAATCTCCTTCCAGAATCAAGCTAAGCTCACAGCAAAGCTATGCATTAGCCCTATGAAATTGTAATTACACTGGAAATCAGATGAACAGTCATCTGGGGGGCATCCGCCGATCTTTCGATTTTCCCATGTTAATGGTTAACCTTTCCTTGCGGAAAGGAACCCCCACCCTCGTCACCTGGCATAGCCAGGCCTGGCGCTATTTTTCCGGTGTTGGGTAGATTATACCGTATTATTGTTCTGGCAAATTTAAGCCAAAGCGTTCGCGCAAGCGAGCGTAATCTTCAGGTGTATCAATATCTCCCGCCATATCTTCATCTAGCCATTCGAGCAAAGTATTTGGAAACTGGTTGAGCACCGCCCTGCCACCCTGATCTCCTTCCAGTTTTAATAGCGCTGGAAAGGCTTGTTTCGGGAAATAAACTGGGTTAGCCCGCTTGCCCATAATCACGGGGAGAACGACGTTATTTCGTTTCCAAGCTGTCTCCATGATCGAAACGATAAGCTGGACTGAAATTTGCGGTTGATCCGCAAGTAGAAAGACCGCGCCATACACATCTTCAGGGAGCGCGGAAACCCCAGCTTTCACGGAAGTACTTTGCCCTTCAGCCCAGTGATGGTTAATGACAACTTCCACACCTTCCTGGTCCATCTCGGGCAAAATTTCTTCGTAATGTGCTCCTAATACCACCACGATTGGCGATAACATTGCAATTTTTGCTGTGGCGATGCATGTGTTGAGCATATTCCGTTTACCCCATGGCAGCAATTGCTTGGGCTGACCAAAGCGGCTGGATTGACCAGCCGCTAAGATGACACCTGCAATGTTAACTTGAGAAGGAACCATATCCTGCCAAAATTCAAATTAATTGATCTTGCCTAAACCGCGTAAAACTGCTTCTGCAGTCAGCGGAAAAGTGTTAAAACGAATACCAATGGCTTGGTAGACAGCATCGATGACTGCTGGCACAAAAGGCAGATATGGCATCTCGCCCATCCCACGCGCACCATGCGGACCGATTGGGTCAGGATACTCTAAAATCAAGCTTTCCACGTGCTCAGGAATATCCGCAGATGTTGGAATAAGGTAAGTGGAAAGCTCTTTGGTCAACGTTTTACCCTTTTGGGTAATAAAATTCTCCATGAGGGTATAGCCAGCAGCTTGTACAACCCCGCCCTCAATTTGACCTTCAACCAAGCTGGGGTTGATGGCTTTCCCGACATCGTCTGCGCAGATGACATCCTTAAGCCGGACCTCGCCTGTTTGCGTATTTACTTCAGCTAAGACGGCTTCTGCTACATAACCATAGGCAAAATTGGGATAGCAATGCCCATCAACTTTATCCATTGGAGAAGTTGCCGGTGGACGGTAAACAAAATCACCCACTGCTGGTCGATCTCCAGCCTGCCAACGTTCCAAGGCTTGCTGGGCAGCACCTGAAATGGCATTACCGGACATAAAAGTCATCCGAGAAGCTGAAACACTCCCCGAGTTACGTGATGTAGCCGTATCGGAGAGGCGTAATTCCACCTTTTCAATAGGCAACCCAAGAGCCTCAGCAGTAAATTGAGCAAATACGGTATGTGAGCCTTGCCCAACTTCAGCCCCAGCATGATAGAGCTGTGCCTTTTCGATTTCTTCATCGCCGTAGAGCACAATGGTTGCGCCACAATTTTCCGGCGCCCCATACGAAAATCCAATATTCTTGTACCCGCAAGCAAAACCCAACCCACGTTGGATATGCTCATCTTCCGAAGGGACTATTTCTGGTCTTTGCCAGCCAGATGGCGTCTCTTGCCAACCAGCTTTAAGCGCACAACGGCGCACGACTTCTCGGATGCTAACCCCCTTTGGAATAGGCTGCCCCATGGATTGCAGCGAACCCTCTTTGAAAAGGTTGCGCATGCGGAACTCAATTGGGTCAATTTGCAGAGCTTCAGCTAAAGCGTCTACTTGCATTTCAGCCATAAAAATAGCCTGAGGACCACCAAAACCACGAAAAGCACCAGCTGGAATGTTATTGGTATACACCGCATAAGCATCCGTGCTCACATTAGGGATCTCGTATGGGCCTGTGGCAAGCAATGTCGCATTGCCTAGCACTTTAGTTGAGGTATAGGCATACGCCCCACCATCGGCATATACCCAGTTTTGGGCGGCTAAAATCTTTCCTTCTGCATCTGCACCCCACTTTGCTTTAAGGTAATAAGCATGGCGTTTGTGATGCCCAATGATTGACTCTTCCCGGCTCCACACAATCCGTACTGGTCGATCGATGCCCATCTCGTGCAGTTTTTTTACCGCCAAGGCTAAGATGATTTGCACAGACATGTCTTCCCTACCGCCAAAGGCGCCCCCAATATAAGGATAAATCACACGGATTCTATCTAAGGGTAAATTCAAGGCATGCGCAATTTGCTCTTGATCTTCGTGTACCCATTGTCCACCAACGATTACGGTGATTCGTTCTTCTTTATCCATAAAGGCAACGCCGGCTTCGGGTTGAAGATAAGCATGCTCCTGCACCGGTGTACGATATTCTTTTTCCACGATTACTGCGCATTTCTGGAAAGCTGCCTCAACATCTCCAAAACGCACCACATTATGCTGAAAAACATTACTTCCCAAATTTGGGTGGATGATGAAGGCATCATTGCTCAGGGCTTCATCGAGCGTGCTGGTGATGGGTAAATCTTCATAATCGACTTCAATGGCTTTCAATGCTTGGGTGGCGATCTGCTCATTTTCAGCAACCACTAAAGCTACCTGATCCCCTTCGAAGCGGACACGATCAGCAAATTCTTTATTAGAACCCGGACCGCAAAGTACTGGTTGGTCAGGAATAGAAAGCCCATATTCGTTATTGGGTACATCTTTGGCTGTTAGAACCGTCACTACTCCTGGGATTGCCATAGCTTTTTCGATATTGATGGCATGAATGATTGCATGCGGTCTACCGGCAAAGAGCACTTTCATCGTTAGCTGATCAGTAAATTGGAAATCACCAGGGAATTTTGCTTTCCCCGTCACCTTAGCAACCGCATCCACGCGTTTGATTGAGTTTCCTATGGTTTCCATGGTTAATCCTTCACTTTCAGGCTTGCCGATTCAATCGCCTCGATGATTTTATAGTACCCTGTACAGCGGCATAAGTTCCCAGAAATTGCATTCTGAATCGTCTCTCGAGTTGGATTAGGAATTTCTTGAAGCAGTTTCACCGCAGACATCACAAATCCTGGTGTGCAATAACCACATTGCACAGCAGCATGCTCCACAAAAGCTTCCTGCACAGGGTGCAGCTCTCCGTCCGGCGCAGCAATGCCTTCGATTGTCGTAATGCGTGCCCCATGTGCTCGCGGTGCAGGAACTAGACAGCTGACCACTGCTTTGCCGTCTAAGAATACGGTGCAAGCCCCGCACTCACCTTCTTCACAGCCGGATTTGGTGCCCATCAATCCAATTCGATCACGGATTAGACTAAGCAAGGTTCGGTCCGAGTATCCTGAAATGGTATATTCTTGCCCGTTGATGTTCGTCCTGATCAAATCGCCATCCCAACCTTCGGCTGGGTGGGTTTGGATTCCCTCCTTGGTGTCTAATGTAGCAATTTTTTCTGGAATGCTGTCTTTTTGGTTACCCAACCTCACTTCCTCAAGTGCCTGTTCAACGAGAACCTTAAGGGTATAACTCCGATAGTCTTGCGACGCCCGAATATCACTGATTGGCTTGGCAGCCTGCGCAGCAATGCCGGCTGCAGTTGTGATGACATTCTCATCCAGGCGCTTGCCTACCAAATAATCTTCTGCCTCGGGAGCATGGATAATCGTGGGGGCTACTGAACCTAAGGTTATGGCAGCATGTTGTATGATCCCATCTTCTACAGTGAGCAAGACGCAGCAATTGGTAACGGCAATCGCTTGCGCACGGCGCAGAGCAGACTTTTTGAAGCTGCCAGCTTGATTCGGCTGCAGCTGCGGGACAATGATCTCACGCACATATTCATCTGGTCGCAGTACCGTTTGACGGACGCCGATATAAAACTGATCCAATGGCACCACACGCTCTCCTGCATGAGAAGCTAGAACCAAACTTGCTCCCATCGCCATGAGCGGCGGAATCGTATCATTCGCTGGCGATGCAGTCACCAAGTTGCCGACGATGGTGCCGCGGTTGCGAAGTTGCGGGCTTGCCACACGCGCACATGCCTGAACTAACGGAAAAGCATACTCTCGCAGCAATGGTGAGCGAAGCACATCGTTGTGCGTAACCAGGGCACCAATGTGAATTAGCCCGCTTTCATCTCGTCCAATTTGATCTAAGCCACTGATTCTGGATATATCTAAAACTGTTTCCAAACCTGCCCATTTTCCATTACGAATCTCAACCATGAGGTCCGTCCCGCCTGCGATGATACGCGTTGGACCTTGGGAGTGAGCTAATTGTTGGGTAAGTTCTTCAGTTGTTTCAATAATGCGATAATTTTTCCACATAAAAGCTCCTTCACATTGAAGGTTAATTTTTCGGCGCGTTTTTTCGCGCAATGATCTCAGCTAAAATGCTGATAGCGATTTCATCTGGTGTTTCGGCATGAATATCCAGACCTATTGGGCATTTAATACGCTTCAGGTCGTCTTCGCTTACCCCTTGGGCAAGCAAGGCTTGGCGGGTGGCTTCCCATCGCCGGCGCGAACCAATCAAGCCAATGTAAGCCGGTTGGGTCCTTAACAGCACTGGTAATCCAGCCACGTCCACATCACTGCCCCGCGTGACTATGACAATATATGTATGGGGGTCAATCTCGATTTGTTCAGGGATCATTTGCATCGGAACGGGTAAGAGCTGGTCTGCGTCAGGAAATTCCTCTTGTGTGCAAAGCTCAGCGCGGTCATCCGATACGATCACCTGGAAACCAAGCAACTTACCAAATTTAGCCACGGATTTGCCCACATGCCCTGCTCCAATGACCAAGAGCTTGGGTTTAGCCAGGAATGGTTCCAGATAAATATCGACTTCCCCTCCACAAACGCCAACACTGCCTTCATTCTGGGCTTTTAATGAATAGTGCAGCAAAGCAGGTTTGCCGCTCCGCAGAGCTTCCAGCGCTGCCTGCGTCACTTCTGCTTCTACTCCGCCACCACCAACCGTTCCTATGGTTTCTCCATCGGGGAAAACCAACATTTTGCTGCCAGCATGCCTCGGTACTGCACCTTCGGTCTTCACGATCACACATAAGCACACTGGCTTCCCGTGTCGATTGCACTCTGCTAATTTGTCTAGAACTTCATCCATTTAAACCTCTAAGAGCGAAAGTACAATTGGCAGAAGCTGCTTTTTACGCGAAACGACGCCTTCAGCAAAAAGTGTGCCGTCTGGCAGGGGTCTATAAGGCAATTCTTCCAATGCTATTGGTGCATTGACAAATATCAGCCGGCTGGACCCCATCACCACATCCGTGACCATCAAGCCAGCAAAATCTAAGCCATTCTGGTTTATCAGGTTTTGCAAGGCTTGTTTAAGTTTGTCGATGTAATCCCCAATTTCATAGATATCCGAAGTTTCAGCCTGGGCGATAGCAAACTTGTACCCAGCTGCTTCGTAGATTTTCATGTCCGTTCTGACCACTTCATCTGGGTCTTGGGTGGAAAGCCCTGCCCCCGCTTTGATTATTTTTTCGCCATACGAGCGAATATCCTCGCCTTCCAGTGGTGAACCAGGTACAAATGCCCAGCGAGCCAATCTTTCAGCCGCTCGATGATCGCGATCTGTCGTCGTTGGAGAACTGAGAATAAGCGTATCCGAAAGTAGCCCTGCCAAGAGTAAACCCGCAATTGAGGGAGGCGCACTCAAACCAGCGTCTTCGATTTGCTCGGAGACCAAAGTTGAGGTGCTTCCAACAATATCTACCGTAAATTTAATCGGGCTATGCGTTGACTGGTTCCCTAAGCGGTGGTGGTCAAGGATTTCAAGCAGTTCTGCTTCCTCTAACGATGCAATAGCTTGTTGCGGCTCATTGTGATCCACTAAGACAACCTTAATCCTTGGCGGATTCAACAAGTCTCGCTGGCGTACAACACCTAAGTAGCGCCCATTCTCATCCACAACCCAATATTCATTTTGCTCCATGCGCAGCAGGCGGTTAATCACATCTTTGATACGCGTGCCTGCGGGGAATTTTGGGATGTCTGTCGTTGCAGCCTCCCGGCAGGGGATATCTAAGAGCTGCTCTAAGGTCATATCCTTATAACGTGGGTGCGGTCCCATCAAATCGCGCAGGAAGTCAAAAATGCTCGATCCGGTGATGATTCCATACGGGGTGCCATCAGAATTGACCACCGGCGCAATCCCACCGGTGCGCGTAAGGATCGACCAAGCTTCATTGAGTGATTTTTCAGGGGTAACGACATCAAGCCGGCGCATCACCGACTCAAAGCGCGGCGAAGCATCCGTTAATAACACGGGAACGTCTAGTTGTAAGAGCTGAAAAACAAAAGAGGTCTGACGATTAAGGGCACCAGCCCTAGCTGGAATAGCATTCAACCCATCCCGTTCACTGAGCAGCCAAGCATAACCGACCGCGGAAGCAACCGTATCTGTATCTGGATTAATATGCCCAATGACAAAAATACGATCAGAGGTTTTTTGAAAATTACCGAACATAGGCATCGATTGAATTAACCTCTCTTTGTTCTTTTCAGAGATTCCCAAACTTTTTCCGGCGTTATCGGGTTAGCGTAAATCTGTGCTCCGCAAGCATCTAATACCGCATTGCCAACTGCAGGAGCTACTCCATCCATTGGAATTTCAGCCACAGCTTTAGCCCCAAAAGGATGCGTAGGCTCGTAGGTCTGCACAAATATCGTCTTCATATTGGGCATTTCATCCGCACGGAAGATATGATAATCCACCAAATCCTTTTCGCGTGCCACACCTTGGGCGTCATAACGCATTTCCTCACAGACACCGTAGCCTAATGCTTGTGCCATCCCACCTTCAATCTGCCCAGAAGCCGTAGCTGGATTAATGATCACACCGCCATCCACAGCCATTACTAAATCTTCCACCTTCACCTGCCCGGTTTCCGTATCGACCAGGACGGTCGCAAACTGTGCAGCAAAGGGCGGTGGGGAGCTAGGCGAAACGTAAGAAGCAACTGCCATAATCTGCTCTTGATCAGCATGGTGTAAGCTCTCCAAAGCAATTTCTGCTAATGGTATCCTGCTGCCATCAGGGGCTATAGCACAGCCCTCCTTGAGTGTAATTTCATCTGCTGCTACCGTTTTACCATTTGCAGCAAACATCTTTACCGCGCGTGCGCAAATCTTTTCGCTAACCTCTGCTGCTGCTTTGATGACTGCAGTACCAGAGATATAAGTGGTCGAGGAGGCGTAAGCACCCTTATCAAAAGGCGTAAAATCCGTATCAGAAGAATACACGATAATATCTTCTGTGTTTACGCCTAAGATTTCCGCTGCCATCTGGGCTAAAATCGTATCACTGCCCGTACCCAGGTCTGTTGCTCCCACGAGTAAATTGAAAGAGCCATCGTCATTCAGCTTTAAGCTGGCTCCACCCATATCCAGATATGGGATTGCGGTGCCCTGCATGACCATGGCAACGCCAATCCCGCGCTTTAAGTGCGGTTTACCCGGGACCTCGTGCCATTCAGGGTTTCCATACTTATGCTCCCATTCAATAGCTTGCGCGCCTTCGCGCACGCACTCTTCCAGCCCAACAGTTTCCACAATTTCAGGGCGCGGTTCGCGTCCCTCATTCCAAGCAGTACTGAAAGGCTGGTATTCACCGGACCTTAAGGCGTTCTTGAGGCGGAAGGCAAGCGGATCCAAGCCCAAGTCGCGGGCAATCATCTCCATATGCCGCTCAACAGGCCAAAAGCCCTGCGGCACACCATAACCACGGTAAGCGCCAGCTGGCGGTGTGTTGGTATAGACAATATCAGCATAGAAGCGGATGTTGGGAGACAAGCGGTACTTTCCATCGCCCACGTAAAGCGCCATAGATTTCTGCCCGGTATTTCCTGTGACGGTGAGGGCATGGCAGCCATAAGCGCCGGTATCGCTAAGCGCGATCATCTCGTTGGCAGTGATCGTGCCATCCCGCTTTACGCCAGTACGCATTTTGATGCGCATTGGGTGCCGTGAGCGGGAAGCAATGAATTCTTCTTCACGGCTCATCTGGTAAAGCACGGGTTTTCCAGTCGCGATAGTCAGATGGGCGACCACATCCTCAATCAGCACTTCCTGCTTGCCGCCAAATCCTCCGCCAATACGTGGTTTAATCACGCGAATGCGTTTGACTGGCAGCTTGAGCAAAGGTGCTAGCATGCGCCGGGCATGGAAAGGCACCTGTGTGCTGGAGTAAATCACCAAACGTCCATCGGCATCCCAGTAAGAAAGTGCCACATGCGGCTCAATATGCGCCTGCTGTACCTTGGGGACCTCATACTCCTGCTCGTAAATACGGTCAGCTTCAATAAAGCCTTGTTCCACATCACCAATATCGATGCGGATGGCTGCTGCTTTATTGTGCGCTGGATCGGAATCAGCAAAATTGACGTATTCAGGCTCGTCATGAATCACCGAAGCGCCAGGTTTCATCGCCTCGCGTGCATCTAATATCGCGGGCAACTCTTCGAATTCCACATCAATCAGCTGCAGCGCCTTTTCGGCAATCGCTTCGGTCTCTGCCGCCACAAAAGCCACGCGGTCCCCGACAAAGCGCACTTTGTTATCCAGAGAAAAAGTATCCAATGGTCCAGGGATGGGGTCAGACTGCCCTGCAGTGGAGTAAACCACACGCGGGATGTCCTCCCAAGTGAGCACAGCTGCTACGCCAGGTAAAGCGCGGGCACGGGTAGCATCGATGCGCTTGATGCGCGCATGTGCTACCGGGCTGTGCAGTACTTTTGCCACCAGCGTGCCGGTAGGTACAAAATCCGCTGTAAAAGCTGGCTTGCCCTGCACGAGTTTGCTGGCATCCACTTTAGGGACTGCTTTGCCAACTACCGTTGTCTCCGGAATTTCATCGGCTTCAACGATTTTTAATGTACCCAAAGTTTTAACATGTTGGTCTTTTTCTTCCCGTATTAGCTGGGCTGCGCGTAAGACCGCTTCCACTGGCTTGACGTAAGCTGTGCAGCGGCACAAAATGCCCGAAAGCGCTTCCCGTACTTCTGCTTCGCTTGGATCAGAGTTACGCGCGAGCAGTGCTTTAGCTGCTAGAACCATGGCTGAGGTGCAGTAGCCGCATTGAATAGAGCCATTTTCTACAAAAGCGCGCTGCAACGGACTTAAGCCGGCGCCTTGTTTCCAGCCTTGCTCAGCGTATTCTCCTTCTGCCTCGACGGTCGAAATCGCGTGCCCCTGAGCTTGCACTGCCAGAAGCATGCAACTATTTATGGGTTTTCCATCCAGTAGCACCGTGCAAGCGCCACACTCCCCACGCTGGCAGCCACCAGATTTCACGCTCAGGATGCCAACCTGACGCAGCACGTCTAACAGCGGTGCTTGTGGCGCAACTTCGACTTCAACAGTTTGATGGTTTATTTCAAGCTGGATTTTCATCGTTCCTCCAGTCCTAATTGGAGAGCCCAAGGCTCTGCAAGAGCCGTTTCAGCAACACCTGGCTCATCGCTTGGCGGTATTCCGCACTTGCCCAAGCATCATCGCTCTGCTGGTAAGCTTGCCGGACCAGGTCAATAGCACTTTGTGGCTCTGTTGATATGTTTATCACTTGCGGTGAGTTCTGCATGCCTCCGCAAGCTATACGCAAATTACCTAAATCATCAACGGCAGCAGCCATGCAAATGATCGGTCGGTCTTTGGGCGTGCGAGCAATAGCTTCAAATGCTAAGCCTTTAGGCAAGGCTAAGTTTAATGCAGAAATAAATTCGGTTGGTTTTTTCTGCCTTGAGGCAAGATAAGTTTCGAGCGTCATACTTTGATGAGAAGGCAGCAACGCAACGGAAGGTGCGAACGCCAATAATACACACAAAAAAGGTGAACGACCGTCCGCAGTCCTGAGAAAATTGGCTAAGCTCAGGCTGTTGCGCACATTGAGCCCAGCTTCTATAGAAAGCGCTTCTTGCAAGCTATCCCAACCTTGGAAGGCTTCCTTGATTTGTTCCAAAGTAGCCAGTGCCCCAATCTCCACTGCAGTGCCATCAGAAATGATCTGGTCCAATCCTAAGCTTTGTAAATCAACTAAGGGTGCGGATTGGTCTAAACTGGCAAAGTTATAGTCGCCTCCGCTGAGGAAATTAACCTCTCCTTGAACCATCGACAGGATTTCCTCAAGTTCGCTAATAGTTTTCGGCCGAAAGTAAGCCGATATCTCATTTTTCATCGGGTTCAACCCTCCATCCAGACCTTTGTGGGTCCATTTCCTTCACTTTTTCCTCGGGAATTTGCACATACACGCCTTCAGCCTCAGCTAAAAGTGTGCCTTGCGAGTCCAAAATCTCTCCATGTGCAATCCCAACTCTTCCTTTTCGGCTGATACGACGCGCTTTTGCCACTAAATCCTGATTGATAGGCACCGGCTTGCGGTAGCGTAATTCCAGTTTGCTGGTTACCATAAATTCGTCTTCTTGGCTGGTAACAGCACGTCCACAGATTTCATCTAAGATAGCTGCAATAACCCCGCCATGCATTATGCCTGGATAACCTTCATAATGATCCGAAAGCTGGAAATGTGAGACCACCTCTCCACTTTCTTCCAAGTAAAACGCAATCTTCAAACTGCAAGGGTTATCACGTCCGCACACAAAGCAGTTTGAGCTGTCGGCTAACCTTTTCATCCAACCTCTGGAGCGAATGTATCGATCAGCAAAGTAGCACTCCCGCCCACAGGGTAAAGGATCGGGCAGGTACAGCCATGATCGATGTACTCCTGGACCTTTGCTTTCGCTTCGGTGGGCGTCCCGCTGGCTGTAATGCGGTCAATGAGATCCTCTGGGACCAGATGCTTGGCTTTCTGAATTTGCTCATGGGTGGCTGGCCAGCCTAAAATTGCCTGGATCTTCTCAACCACATCCTTAGAAACGCCCGATGCTTTGGCGATATGGGGCTGCTGAGCCAAATATTGACACAAAAGTTCACGGGTTGTATCAATGGCTTTATCGTGGTCCTCATCCACCGAGCACACCACCAACTGCGGGCGGTCAAAGTCCTCGAGCCTGCGCCCGGATTGCTTCAGCCCAACCATCAGCTGCTCAATGGCAATATCGTTGTATTCCACGGGTACACAATAATTCATCACTACGCCATCAGCGATCCTGCCAGCAAGTTCCATCATCTTGTCGCCTGTGGCACCAATGTAAATCGGGACGTTGCGCGGCTCTTTGCGCCCGTGCACTACGTCCAGCTCAATGTTGTGCACGTTTACAAACTCACCTTCAAAGGTTACCCGCTCCATATTGAGCAGCCGGCGGAGAACAGTCACGGTCTCTTCCATGGCTTTTAGCGGTTTGGTGCGGTTGATGCCCACATTTTTCGCCAGCGGATCCCACCAAGCCCCAATGCCGCAAATCACGCGGTTAGGAGCTAAGTCATCCAAAGTGAGAAAGGTCGCTGCCAATAAACCTATATTGCGCGTCCAGTTATTGATTACCCCCGAAGCGACTTTGATCCTTTCAGTCACAGCAGCATACGCAGCCATGGGTACGATAGCATCGCGTACTAAGCGGCTCTCGGCTTGCCAGACGGCTTCAAAGCCTTTGGCTTCGGCATAGCGCACGATATCTAATCCTTCGCGCAAATCATGCGCATCCTGTAAATATATTGCAACGCGATCTGTCATTAAAGTTCCTTTCTTAACTCGCAATGGGTGAGTTGAGTAAATAGGATTTTTGGATAAGCATTAAATCTTCCGGTGTATCAATATCCTGCTGAAGATGCCGGTTCAAATAGATGATTTGGTGTAAATGCAGTTGCTCGGCTTGCTGGCAATGCAGCTGAAATGAGTTTGCGCCAAATTGAGGCGTGAGCAAATCTGGTCGCGTAATTAACAGCGCATTCGTACCTAACTGCGCGTGGTCAGGGACGATCAACATGCCCGGATCTTCTGGCTGATAGGCACATAACGAAGTTAGATCGTCCACGGTCAAGAGAGGTAAATCCGTTGGCAGAATCAAGACAGATCCCGCTCCGTGCGAACCAATCCACGCCAAACCCTGAGTAAGCGCAGAATTGAGGGTTTCATCTCCTTCTTCAAGCAGGCATTCGCCTTGGTTAGCTTCTGCCCACGCTAACGCGCTCTTATCTCGGCTTACCACCAAGACGTGATCAAATTGCCCGCTATCTTTGACTTTCAGAAAAGTTGACTGAAAGAGAGAAATATTAAGCAAAATTAGCTCCTGTAGCGAAAATACTTTACGCAATCGGGATTTCCCTACGTCAAAGCTTTTTACCGGTATGAGAGCCCAATCAATCATGGTGATGTGTGTTGTTTATGAGGAATTCTCCAAGCTTTAAGGTTTCAATTGCAAGCCTAAGCTTGTCCTCGTCATTTTTCATTATTGTATTTGTCGCTTTTTTAATTATACCTGGATACGCATCAGATGTGAAAATGTCCCCGTCGAGTTGGTCGTAAATAAATCCATCTACAAAATCCGCATAATGCCCTAAAACCCCAGCAGAGCTAGCTTCCAAACCTAATTCCCGCGCCATTTTTGCAGCGGGTCCTTTTACTGTTTTCCCTTGAATGATTGGAGAAACTGCGATAACCGGCTTCTTTTTGAGCGCCGGGACCATTCCGGGCAAAGCTAATATTGGATCAATGCTCACCCACGGGTTAGAGGGACAAATTACTACAAGGTCAGCAGCGTCAACGGATTTCAGCGCTTGCGGCGCCGGTTGGATATCTTCTGCGTGTTGAAACATAATCTCTGCCACGGCTGGTTCGCAGCGTTCGCGCACAAAGTACTCCTGAAAAGCAAGCAACTCGCCCGTTTGGGTCCGAATCAGCGTCCGAAATGGTTGGTCGCTCATTGGCAGCAGATGCGAGGACACCTGCCAAAGCTTGCAAAAATGCTCCGTAACCTGGCTTAGGCTCCAGCCGGCTTGGAGCAGACGCGTTCGCTCCAGGTGCGTCGCAAGG
>ERZ1026796.246-NODE-246-length-46305-cov-3.296158_pt1 | contig 46305 bp, 41 predicted proteins | sample MGYA00520874_ERZ1026796 | MGnify/ENA primary metagenome ERZ1026796 (study PRJEB33270, sample SAMEA104284474) | anaerobic digester metagenome | biome: Anaerobic digester microbiome; feature: mesophilic sludge digester; material: Anaerobic digester biomass | place...
GGGCACTGAAGGCAGAAATTATCTTTTTCCGGGTTACGGCAGGATCTATTACTTCATCAATATAACCCAGTTCGTCGGCAATAAAGGGATTGGCAATTTTATCCCTGTACTTTTTTACCAGTTCTTTTTTCAGTTCGGCAGGATTTTTTGATTCTGCCAGTTCGCGGCGGTAAAGTATCGCGACAGCACCGTCGGGACCCATAACTGCAATTTCAGCAGTGGGCCATGCAAAGCTGAAATCGCCACCGAGGCTCTTGCTGTTCATTACAATGAAAGCGCCTCCGTAGGCTTTTCTCAGGATCACTGTTATTCTTGGAACGCTTGCCTCGCTATAGGCAAACAGAAGTTTTGCACCGTGCCGGATGATTCCCGAGTGTTCCTGGTCCTTGCCAGGAAGGAATCCCGGAACATCCTCAAGTGTCAGTATCGGAATGTTGAAGGCGTCGCAAAACCTGATAAACCTGGCTCCCTTTGTAGACGAGTCAATGTCGAGGACACCTGCCAGCACCTTCGGCTGATTGGCAACAATGCCGATTGTCTTACCCTTTAGCCTGGCGAATCCTGTTACCAGGTTCGGGGCATATAATTCGGCAGTCTCGAAGAAGCTGTTCCTGTCGATAATCAGATTAATTACATCCTTTACATCGTAGGCTTTATTGGGATCATCGGGAACTATGTCGCGAAGCTTTTCGTTTATGTCGGGCGTTGATCCGTCGTCAGCGTGCACCGGTGGATTTTCCACGTTGTTTGACGGCAGGTAGGCGAGGAATTTTTTAAGGGCCATAATCGTATTTTCCTCGTCTTCGTATATCATATGTGCAACGCCACTTTTTCGTCCGTGTACCTCAGCGCCACCAAGTTCTTCAGAGCTGATTTCTTCATTAAGTACTTCCTTTACTACATTTGGTCCGGTAACGAACATGTAACTCGTTCTGTTTACCATAAATACAAAATCGGACAGAGCGGGGGAGTAAACAGCTCCGCCCGCGGCAGGGCCCATTATAACGCACAACTGGGGAATTATCCCTGATGAGTTGATTATATTATGAAATATTGCAGCATATCCGCTCAGGCTGGCAACACCCTCCTGGATTCTGGCTCCGCCGGAATCCATCATGCCTATAATAGGAGCGCCCATTTTAAGAGCCATTTCCTGTATCTTGGCAATTTTCTTCGCATGTACGAGGCCGAGTGAGCCGCCCATCACAGTAAAATCCTGGGAGTATGCAAATACAAGGCGTCCGTTGATCTTTCCATGTCCGACTATAACGCCATCGCCGTATGTGCGTTCCAGCTTGCCAAACTCAACAGTCTGCTGCGCGGGAGTGACAAAGGTATCGATCTCTTCAAATGATCCTGAATCAAACAGCAGATTAATCCTTTCCCTCGCCGTCAGTTTTCCTTTTGAATGCTGTTTTTCAGCATTCGCAGGGCTATATTGTTTTTTCAGAGCCTCCTGACGTTCAATGAATGCCTTGTAATTTTTGCCTGACAGATCCATGTTTTGCCTAATTTTAAGGGTACCGGCGAATCCGGATAACGCCTGTACCGGTCCCGGATTCCGGGGGCTCAAAATTATGCAAAATCAATATGATTCCAAATATAAATTTCGAACAGACTAATCATGCATCTGTTAAATAATTAACAAACAGCTAATTATAAAATGTAATTTTTCGACTGACTCTTCATGTCAGGCCAGGCGCGCTATAATATCCTGCATCCTTTCATATTGCTCTTCCATGCTCTCGACAAGCCTGATCTGAGCCCTGGTTCTTTGCAGGTTATGGTGTTCGTGATGGATCCTGTAATAAACATCTCCGTCGATATAATCGGTAAGGAACCGGAGGGCCTGTTCATAAGTGATCAGCAGTGGGCCAAAGGCCAGGTATTCCTTTTCAGTGGAGTTAAGGGTTTCTCTTGTTTCAGAAAGGTATCCTTCCGCGTATGCACCGAAAAGTCCGATATCCATCCTGATCTTTGAGAGATCTTTCTCATCCTCGGCGGCGACGTTTGCCGCGGTCCTGATTGCATCCCCGAAGTCGTAGTACACATAGCCCGGCATAACCGTATCGAGGTCGATTATGCACAGGGCCTTGTCGTTTTCATCAAGCAATATGTTATTGAACTTGGTGTCATTATGGGTTATCCTCACGGGGATTCGTCCTTCTCTCCCCAGCTTCCGTATTATTGTCACCTTATCTGCCCTTTCCCTGAAGAATTCTATTTCCCGTTTAAGGCCGGCAACCCTACCGGCCTTATCGAGTGCAACGGAATCTTCAAACCATTCAAGGCGTTTCTCTACATTATGAAAATCAGGAATGGTTTCATGCAGGGGAGGACCCGGCATATCGGCCAGCATGGCCTGAAATCTTCCAACGGCCCTGCCGCCTTCCTTGGCCTTTTCCCGCGAATCAACTATATCGTAAGATCTGTGATCGGGTATGAATACAAGAAGTCTCCAGAAGTTTCCTTCATCGTCGTTTATCCAGCTTTTCCCGTTTTTAGCGGGTATCATGTTGATGCATTCCCTTTTCAGGTCGGCTCCCGGAATAGCGGCCAGTTTGCTTCTAATGTGATTTGTTACCCTTTCAATATTCTCCTGCAGTTCGGGAATTCTCCTGAAGACATTTGAATTAAGCCTCTGGAGGATATAATCGTCTTTTTCCTTTTCTTCCGTAGTAATCCGGAAAGTATCATGAATATGTCCGCTTCCGTAGGTTTCAGCCTTCAGAAAGGAACCATCAGCAAGAAAAGAGCCGAATATTTTCCTTAGGTCATGCTTCATTCTTCAGTCCGATTTTATAACCGTAGAAGGCATAGAACATGATCACCAGGTAGCATGGTATGCAGATCCAGTAAGCTGCCTGTGTTGATGAGAGGTCTGCAAGCTTTCCGTAAAGAAGCGGAATAATAGCACCACCGGCGATTGCCATGATGAGCATTGCAGAACCGGTCTTTGTGAATTTACCGAGGCTGTTCAGGGCAAGTGGCCACATTGCCGGCCACACCAGCGAGTTTGCAAATCCCAAAAGAGCCACGAAAAGAACTGTAACCGGCAGTACAAGATGAAGCGGTTCGAAGGTCATGAGATCGATGAAGGGCATTGTAAACACCTTGTCGGCCGGAGCGATCAAAGCACCAATCGAGAATATCACACCCAGAATAGCACAGATCTTGAGCGCGTCACCCTGCTTCAGGTATTTTGGGATAAGAGCTATACCAAGGACGTAGCCAAGTATCATAAAGGTCATCGTGAGTGAGGTGAAGTATTTGGCGGAATCCATTGAAACGCCCAGTGATTGTCCATACCTTATAATAGAGTCGCCTGCAATAACCTCGACGCCCACGTAGAAGAAGAGAGCCAGAACGCCCAGGAGGAGGTGGGGGAACTGCCAGATGCTTGTCTTTTTCACGTTGGCCACGCCGATTTCCTCATCTTCTGCATCCGTGTCTACATCGGGAAGATGGACAAACATGATAAGCAGTCCGAGAAGTACCAGCACTATTGCCATTATGATATAAGGAACTATCACTCCTCTTGCCATCTCATCGAGCAGAACGGCACGGGCTCCGGCATCAAGGGATGTAGCAAGTTTTTCTTCAATGACATTGGAATCCTTGAGAAGGACGCTGGCCAGGATTATGGGGGCTACAACACCGGCGAACTTGTTGGCAATTCCCATTATGCTGATACGTTTTGCGGCGCTTTCGCGCGGACCAATGATAGTAACATACGGGTTTACGGCAGTCTGAAGGAGCGCCAGTCCGGTTCCCTGAACAAACAGGCCCGTAAGAAACAGTCCGTAGGTTCTTGAAATGGCAGCAGGAATGAATACAACTGCACCCACGGCCATCACCCACAGTCCAACCGACATTCCCATCTTGAAGCCTGTCTTTTTCAGTATCAGCGACGATGGAAGGGCCATTACAAAATATGAGATATAAAAGGCAGCTGTTACGAAGTATGCCTGGAAATCTGTCAGTTCACAGGCAGTCCTGAGAAAGGGTATCAGCACACCGTTTAGCCAGGTGACAAACCCGAAGATAAAGAAGAAAAGACCGATTATTGTAATTGCAAATACATAATCTTTCTTGCTGATGTCGTTGGAAGAGTTGCTTGTAGCCATAATAATGGATTTAGTTTAAGTATTTTCAGAATGGGTTCAAGTATTTTCAGAAAGGTCAAAACTAATCTTTTTTAATTTCGCTGCAAAGCAAAATCACTTTTCGATATGGCCATTGCCGCATTTTTTCCTTGATTTTACTCCCAGATAGCCTCCGTGATGTCTCAGCGAATAATCGCCCGGAGTGAATCCGATCTTTTGCATCATCAATACCACCAATGCATCGCCGATAACAGTAAACACTGTTGTCGAGGTGGTGGGAGTGAGGCCGAGTGGGCATACTTCCCTGGGCGCACCGGTGGATATGAAGTAATCGGCTTTGATTGCCAGGGGGCTGTTGACCTTTCCCGTGATCACTATCACGGGCATTCCGGGGAAGAGCTTTTCCTTAAGATCGATGAGTTCTATTATCTCCCTGGTTTTTCCTGAGTTTGAAATAGCAAGCAATATATCATTCTCCTGCAAAACACCAAGGTCGCCATGCTGGGCTTCGCTTGGATGAAGGAAGACGGCAGGGGTACCCGTCGAACTGAATGTTGTTGCAATATTATTGGCAATCTGCCCGGCTTTGCCCATGCCACTGGTTATCAGTTTCCCCCTGAGTACATGGACATGTTTGTGGATAATCTCCGTAACATGTTCGTATACATCGGTTACCGGTATGTTTTTAATTGCATGGGCTTCCCTTTCAAATATTTCCGCTACCTTCTCCTTCATTTTCTTAAGAATTACGCTCAAAAGTACGAAAAAAACATTTTCTCAAATTTCCTGAAGCACTTTGTAAGATTATCCCGAATGAATTATATTTTTGTATATAAATCCTAATATATTTCCGTTATAATAGTTCCCCCCTATGAGCGGGGCGGGCATCATACCATTGAAATTAAAATCAATATTATATTATGATGAAAAAGTTTTTTTCCGGATTGTTGATTTCAGCCTGCCTGTTTGTATTCTATCCCGTGAATGCACAGGTGGCGGAGCAAATGATAAAGATTATGGTTTCGCCCGATCATGATGACTGGCAGTACAGGACGGGTGAAAAGGCAAGTTTCACAGTACAGGTCTTTTATCATCAGAATCTGCTGAAAGGCGTGAAGGCTTATTATGAGATCGGGCCGGAGAAGATGGATCCTGTAAAAAAGGATTCGATGCTTCTTAACGGCAAACCCTTTGTTCTTGAAGGGGGCACGATGTCATCGCCAGGTTTTCTCCGCTGCGTGGTAAGTGTTGATTATGAAGGAAAGAGGTACAGGGGACTGGCGACAGCAGCTTTCAATCCTCAGGCAATCAGCCCAATCGTGAAGTATCCCGGCGATTTCAGGGCTTTCTGGGAATCGGCCAAAGCCGAACTTGCCAAAGTGCCGATGAATCCGCGGATGACACTTATTCCTGAAAGGTGTACGGAAAACACCAATGTTTATCATGTCAGTCTTCAGAATATTGGCAACTCCAGGATATACGGGATTGTTTCAATTCCAAGGAAGGAAGGAAAATACCCCGCGATACTTGAGGTTCCGGGAGCAGGGGTGAGGGCCTATTCGCCTGATCTCAATCTTGCAGAACGTGGCGTTATCACTTTCGTGATAGGCATTCATGGAATACCCGTCAATCTCGATCCGGTTGTATATTCTGACCTTGGAAGCGGCGGCCTGAGGGAGTATTGGACAAACAATATGGATAACCGCGACAGGTATTATTACAAGAGAGTCTATCTGGGATGTGTGAGGGCAAATGACTTTATTGCTTCCCTTCCCCAGTATGACGGATCAAACCTGGCCGTGACCGGAGGCAGTCAGGGCGGTGCACTCTCCATAATCACAGCTTCCCTTGATCAGCGTGTAAAATACCTTGCCGCCGTTTATCCCGCGCTTTGTGATGTTACCGGATATCTGTCGGGAAGGGCGGGAGGATGGCCGCATTTCTTCGACAGGAATAATGTCAAATATCACAACATTAAGGAGAAACTCGAGACCATACCATATTATGATGTTGTAAATTTTGCCAGGGAACTGAAAGCGACAGGATATTATTCATGGGGTTTCAACGATGAAACCTGTCCGCCGACATCCATGTACGCTGCCTATAATGTAATAAATGCTCCCAAAAGCCTGCATCTTGCACTTGAAACAGGGCACTGGACTTTCCCTGAACAGAACATACTGCTACAAAACTGGCTGATTGAAATGCTTAAAAAATAACAGGAAAACTTATATACAATTATATGGTTTTTTGATAAAAATTTTGTATTTTGATCAAAGTATGTTAATCAGGTGGCAAACGGATTTTCCGTTATGATATACTTAATATATTGAATGATTAATTATGTTAAAATACCTCATTCAGAGTACTTTGATAAAGTGTCGATTTTGGTGGTTTATTCTATATTTATTATTTTTGACATAACAAAAATGACCCTGCACTCCGGCAGTGCAGTAGCAAAACTTTCATATTGAATGCTGGACATTAGCAATAATATAAAAGAGACTATCAGGAAACTGGCATCTCATTTCTTCCACAACTATTCCATTCCACGATGGATGTTGTTCCTGCATGACATTGCAGCTGTGTTTTTCACCTTTTTGCTATCCTATTTATTGAGGTATAACTTCGTATCCGGCGACATACCAATGGAGAAGGTACTGTTGCACGGGCTGATTACACTGCTGGTGTATACGATTTTTATGTTGATCTTCCGATCCTACGCGGGGCTTATACGTCATACAACGCTTACCGACATTACCCTTGTATTTCTCACTACCACTGTCTCAGCTTTAATAATGGTGTTTTTCTCGCTTTTGGGCGGGAAACTGAAAATTGGTCAAAACTTCACAGTGCCGATATCCATTCTTTTGATCCATTATGTTCTTATCACGGTCTATTTGTTCTACATGAGGATCGCGGTAAAGGTATTGTTCAGATTTGCCCATCATTCCTACAAGAGGTTGACCAAAAGGGTTTTAATTTACGGTGCGGGGGAGATGGGATTCGTTGTCAAGCGTGTTCTTGTGAGCGATCCCAGGGGAGGTTTCAGTGTCAGCGGTTTCATTGACGATAACCGTCATTTGCAGGGAAAGAAAATAAATGATATCCCGGTGTACAATTCAGATATCCTTAATCAAGGGTTTGTTAAGAAACACAATATTGAAACTCTTGTACTCGCGATTGCCAATATTCCTCCTACCAGAAAAAGCGAGATCATCCGTAAAGCCATATCACTTGATATTGAGATTCTTGAGACCCCTGCCATTGATAAGTGGCTTAACGGACAGCTTGAGGTACGACAGTTACAGAAAGTCAAACTGGAGGACCTGCTTGGCAGGGAACCGATAAAACTCAATCTTGATGCCATCAGTAAGGGATTGTCGGATAAAACCATCCTGGTAACAGGTGCGGCCGGATCTATAGGTTCTGAAATAGTCCGTCAGCTTTCGCACTTCGAAACGCGTATGGCGGTTCTCATCGACCAGGCAGAAACACCGGTGTTTCACCTTGAAAACGAGCTGAGGAAAGACTTCAGCCACATGACATTCAGGACAATATTGGCAGATGTTACCAACCTGGAAAAGATGGATAAGATTTTCCGGGCTTACCGGCCCGAGGTGGTTTTTCATGCAGCAGCCTACAAACATGTTCCACTAATGGAGGCAAATCCTCATGAGGCATTGCGCGTCAATGTCGGAGGAACGCGGAACATGGTGGAACTGTCGGTAAAGTATGGAGTCAGGAAGTTTGTTATGATCTCCACCGACAAGTCGGTAAATCCGACAAATATCATGGGAGCCTCAAAGCGTGTATGTGAAATGCTTGTTCAGACCAAGGCGATGAAAGAAGGAGTGAAAACCCAGTTCGTCATTACCAGGTTCGGGAACGTACTGGGATCCAACGGCTCTGTAATCCCTCTTTTCAAAAAGCAAATTGAAGAAGGCGGACCGGTCACTGTCACTCATCCCGATATAACTCGGTATTTCATGACCATACCTGAAGCCTGCCAGCTGGTTCTGGAGGCCGGGTTTATGGGTAACGGGGGTGAAATCTTTGTATTCGATATGGGTAAGCCGGTAAGGATAGCTGATATGGCAGTGAACATGATAAAGCTTTCGGGACTTGAACCGGGAAAGGACATCAAGATAGAGTACACGGGGTTGCGTCCTGGAGAGAAGCTATATGAAGAGCTGTTGTCATCAGAGGAAGAAATTCAGCCGACTCATCATCAGAAGATAAAGATTGCCAAAGTCGACAGGAAAGACTACAAGACCGAAGTGCTGCATGTCATTGCATCCCTTCGCAATATTTACGGACTCAGTGATGATGAAGTGGTTGATTTCTTTGAACTGCTCGTTCCCGAGTATAAAAGTGCCAAGGAATCCATTACCATTAATGGCAATTCGCCTCAGAAAAACTGATCGGATAAGCAGCAAAAAAAGCGCCCCTAAAGGCGCTTTATGTGATCCCGACAGGATTCAAACCTGTAACCTTCTGATCCGTAGTCAGATGCTCTATTCAGTTAAGCTACGGGACCTGATTATTTAATTCAGCTTGCAAATATAGTAATTTTTTTACCCCTGTTAATGCTCATAACTAATTTCGAGGAAATGTAAAATATTTAATATTTTATGTCGTTGAAAATTGGCACGCGGTGTATGGATTCATCTGCAAGGCATCATACCATTAAAATCAAAATTATATTATGATGAAAAAAGCAAGTTCAATAATACTTAAATCTCTCCTCGGTATTGTACTGCTGATACTTGTACTTCTTTTCACTGTGCCCGTGATATTCAAGGGTAAAATAAAGGAAAAAGTCGTCAGCGTGATAAACGAATCGGTAAATGCCAGAGTAAGCTTCGGAGACTATAAGCTCGGGTTTTTTAAAAACTTTCCAAACCTGACGTTTTCGATGAACGACTTCTCGGTTGCCGGTACCGGGGATTTTGAAAGCGATACACTGGCTACCGCGAAATCAATAAACCTGGTATTCAACCTTTCAAGTCTCTTCGGGAAGGAAGGCTATGAAGTAAGATCGATATTGATAGATGCTGCTAAAATAAAAACCCTGGTTCTCGAAGACGGAAGTGCAAACTGGGATATCATGAAGGAATCCGATGAAACGGAATCAGAAGGGGATTCAGACTCTGATATAAAAATACTGCTTCGGGAGGTGAAGATGCTTAACAGTTCATTCTCATACATTGACAGGGAATCGGATATGGCCGCGTGGCTCGATGATCTGAGCGGCAGCCTGAGCGGCGACCTGACAGGAAGCAAAAGTGACCTGGTCATTAATCTCAACTCCGACGATTTTACCTTTGAAATGGACGATATGAAATATATCAGCAGGGTAAAAGCCAATGCAATAGTAAATGTTCTGGCCGATCTCGACAGCATGATATTCCGCCTGAGGGACAATACTGTTTCACTCAATGACCTTCAGCTTAAACTGGCCGGAACCGTGATTATGCCAGAGGATGACATTGAAACTGACCTTACATTCATGGCGGAGGAAACTTCCTTCAAGTCGCTGATATCCCTGATCCCTGCTTTCTATATGAAGGACTTTCAGGATCTCAGGGCCGACGGAAGCTTTAACCTCTCAGGATCGGCGAAGGGAGTATACAGCAGTGCCGACAGCACCATGCCCGATATCTCACTCAATCTGAGCGTGAAGGATGGTCTGATAAGCTACCCGGCCCTGCCGGAGCAGATCAGGCGGATAAACGTTGAGTCGGCGATATTTGTCGACGGTAAGGATATGGATAAAACAAGGGTGGATGTAACAGGATTTCATTTCGAACTTGCCGGAAATCCGTTCGACATGAGATTTTATCTCAGGACACCCATAAGCGATCCGGATATCGATGGTTCAGCCAGGGGGAAAATCGATCTTGGCGCACTGTCGAAGGCTGTTCCGATGGATAGCCTGGAATTGTCGGGGCTGATTGATATTGCTGTTGATTTGTCAGGACGGATGTCGATGCTGGAGAAATCGCAGTACGACAGGTTTCAGGCATCGGGCAATATCGGCCTGAAAGACATGACGGTATTAATGACCGGATATCCGGGGATTAGCATCAGGGAGGCCGATATGGCAATAACTCCTGCATTTGCCGAACTTAAAAAAGCAGAGCTGAATATAGGTTCCGGCAGTGACTTCAGCCTTGGAGGAAGACTGCAGAACTACATACCATACATGCTTAAGGATGAAACGATAAGCGGCAATCTTTCACTTTATTCACGTCAGATCGATATGACTGAGATAATGGAAGGAATGTCATCGGATACAGAAGATGAGGATACCACATCTCTTGCAGTAATAAAAGTGCCTGAGAATATCGACTTCGACTTCAGGGCCAAAGTCGACAAGTTCAGCTACAACAAGATAAATGCCGAAAATGTCAGCGGTCATATTGTTGTAAAGGATGGAATACTTAGCTTCAGGGATACAGGAATGGATCTTCTCGGCGGGAAAGTTGCCTTCAATGCAGCCTATGACACACGCGACACCCTTAATCCTTTTGTGAACGCCAGCCTGAGCGTGAATAACCTTGCCGTTAAGGATGCTTTTGAAACATTCAACACCATAAGGATGCTGGCTCCCACAGCAAAGGGAGTTGATGGAAAATTTGCATTTAGCCTCAATTTCAGCAGTCTGCTTCAGAAAGATTTCATGCCCAGGATAGCGTCTATAACAGGAGACGGAAAGATGCAGTCAAGTGAGTTGACTCTTGTTGAATCGGCAGTTTTCAATACAATGAAGGAAGTTTTGAAATTAGGGCAAGGCTACACCAACACCTTCAAGGATTTGAATCTCAGTTTCAGGATAAGGGAGGGAAGGATATTTGTTAATCCCTTCAATACCAGGGTTGGCAATATTAAAATGAACGTAAGTGGCGACCAGGGTCTGGACCAGACAGTCAATTATGTTATCAGGACTGAAATTCCAAGAGCGGATCTTGGAAATGCAGCCAACTCGCTTATTGATGGCCTGTCGGCTCAGGCATCAGTCTTTGGATTGACTGTAAAACCCTCGGATGTTATAAAGGTAAATGTCAATGTGACCGGAACCTTTCTCAAACCTCTTGTGAAGCCATTTTTCGGTGAATCAGCCCCTGAGAGCCTGTCAGCCGGTATTCGGGAAACAGCCGGGGAAAGCGTAAAGGAAAAAGTGGAAGAAGCCAGGGATAAAGTAAAAAGTGAGGCTGAAATCCAGGGCGACAGGCTGGTTCAGGAGGCGGAGGAAACAGGGCAGAAGCTGAGGGATGAAGCAGCAAGTGCTGCAGAGAAGATCAGGCAGGAAGCCAGGGCTCAGGCCGACAGGCTTATCAGGGAAGCGGAATCTAAAGGTCCTGTTGCTAAGCTTGCTGCTCAGAAGGCAGCCGATTCTGTCGTCAAAGAAGCCGACAGGCGGGCTGATCAACTGATAAGGGAAGCTGATGAAAAAGCCATTAAGCTTGTCGATGAGGCAAAGTCAAAACGGGAGGAACTTATCAATAAGATATAAAAAAAAAGAGGCTGTTCTTCCGGACAGCCTCTTTCATATTCAACTATTTCAGAATTTTCTTTCCCTGATACGTGCTTTCTTTCCGGTAAGATCGCGGAGGTAGAATATTCTTGCCCTGCGAACTTTGCCGTGTTTACTGACTTCTATCTTGTCGATCAAAGGGGAGGCAATCGGGAATATTCTTTCAACACCTATATTGCCTGACATTTTTCTTACAGTAAAAGTCTCGGTGTGGCCGCTGCCGCTACGCTGGATCACAACTCCGCGGAACTGCTGGATTCTCTCCTTATTACCTTCCTTAATCTTATAGTGAACAGTAACTGTATCCCCGGCAAGAAACCTGGGAAATTCATTTTTTACTGCAAATTCCTTATCAACGACATCCATTAAATTCATTTCACAACAGTTTTGTTACAAACAACATGATCAAAAATCAGGGTGCAAAAATACAATTTTTATTATTATTCACAAATAGCATTATTTTAATTTTGTCATATGCTGGTAAACAAAACATTAATGACTGTCGCCGGCAGGTACCAGAAGCTTGGTGCCTGTATCCCGGATAACCGATTTCTTCCAATTGTCGTCATAGCCCGGCTGCATAGGGGAGGAGGGATATCCATCCCCGGATGTTGAAAATCTGCCGTTTACTTCTTTCTTGATATTGCCGTCGATGTACTTGACAAGAAGATATTCACTGAGCTTTTTCCATTCCCTGAATGTATTCTGAGCTGTTTCAACCGAATACCTGGTGAGGTAATCGCGGGCTTTCCAGACATCTGTTTCGTATAGTTTCTTAGCCTCCGCATCTATTTCCGATACTGTCTGGCTGATATATTTCTTTTCCAGTTCCCTCTGGACCTTTAGTGCATCCTCGCTCATCAGGTCGTAGCGCTGGTAACACATGTTTGCAACCAGGTTGAACAGCCAGAAGGCAGAAGTGGGTGAGTAGGTTACCATGTCTCCGTTCCCGACCCTGAAACATTCCGGTATCTCGGTAATTCCGCAGTAAATCGGGTTGAAAACGGTAGTGCTGGCATCGTCGACACCGAACCAGAATATTCCCCCTATGGGATCGGGAAGCCAGTTGCGTGATTCGGCAACAAAGACAAAGCCTGTCTGCTGTGTGGCTGTTGCCCTTTCGTTACAGTAGCTTGGAGCGTTGGGGTCATCGGATACCTTCCATGTAAGGGGTCTCCATCTGTAGGGAAGGCCGAAGGGGCCGGCGCCAATATCTCTTCTCATGTCAAATTCAGTACCCTCGAGATGATCGCGCATAAAGTTCATGAGATCGTAGTTGGAGATTTTCCTGTTCGGTTTGATCCAGAGAGGCATTCTGTTGCTGAGTTCATGTCCTGATGCATAGGCCTTATACTGTTCCATATCATCGCCGACAGCCCTGAAGAATGACCATACCCTTATTTCGCAGAATCTTGCACCGTCGAAGGTAACCGGGTTAAAGGTATCGGAGAAACTGAAGTCCTGATCGGGGCCATTGTACAGACCTTTGGATCTGGCAAATTCTATGACGTCATGTGCATAAACACATTCCACAAGTGGGTCGGATATCCTGCGAAGATCTTTTGAAGTGATTGCAATGCTGTTTTTCTTGCCGCTTGCAAGCGGGAAAGTCTGAATCCTTGCCTGGTTAGCATGCGCGCATACATATCCGTCGGGGATAAGGCGTGCCACCCATACAGCTCCCTTATTGCCTTTACCCTTGCCTGTCATTTCGAGTATCCATGCCTCGTTAGGATCGGCGATGGACAATGATTCACCCGAGCTTGCATATCCGTATTCAGAAACAAGTTCGGAAATTACCTTTATGGCTTCCCTGGCATTTTTTGCCCTTTGAAGCGCGATGTATATCAGGCTGCCATAGTCCATAATGCCTTCCGGATCCATAAGTCCGTCAATTCCGCCGTAAGTAGTTTCCGCGATCGACAGCTGGTATTCATTCATGTTTCCCACCACTGAATAAGTATGCCTTACCTGGGGGATCTTTCCCAGATACCTGCCTGAGTCCCATTCCCATACCTCAAGCATCGCACCTTCGGGATAATCCCTTGAAGGCCAGTGGTAGAGTTCCCCGTACAACACGTGGGAATCAGCCGAGTATGTTATCATAACGGAACCGTTGGCCGATGCTCCCCTGGTAACTATCAGGTTTGTACACGCGGACGATTCCGGAGCCTGGATCATCCAGGAGAAAATAATTGCCGTTATTGCTGCGAATAGCTTTTTCATACGTATGTTATTGGTTTTACAATTCTTTAGATTTTAAGATTTCCGGAAATGCAAAGGTAACAAGCCGGACAAAATTTCAAAGAGATTCAGATTATTTTGAGCGATTCGATGATTTTTTTTATTTTTTCCGGATCAGCAATTTTTCGTTTAAACTCCGGGTTTCCCGGCAGACTCCCCATTGAAATGCCCTGACGCCGGAAGATCATTTCACTATCAATCTCCATTCTTCCCGTCAGATGCAATTCCTTTGCCTTTGTGGCTGTTATAATCTGGGCTGCATTTGTTTCATCAATTCCACCTCCCGGCATTACTATGAGTCTTTCGCCGGCCTGAATCACAAGTTGTCTTATCAGTTCGACAGCGTCGAGAGCCTTGTTCTGCTGGCCGGATGTCAGAAGCCGTGAGGCACCCGTTGCAATCACGTCCTCAATCCCCCTGACCGGATCCGCGCACATGTCGAATGCCCTGTGGAAAGTGGCAGTCATCGGGTAGGCGAATTCAATCAGCCTGGCGGTTCTTTCAACATCGATAGTACCGTCGGGAAGAAGAATGCCTGTCACAATTCCGTCGATCCCGTTCTCACCGCAGAGCTCAATGTCTCTCCTCATAATATCATATTCGGTGTCTGAATACAGAAAATCGCCTCCCCTGGGCCTAATCAGCACATGAATACCTATGCTCAGATTATTCCTGGCTGAGATGATCATGCCATAACCCGGGGTTGTGCCTCCCTCGCCCAGATTATCGCACAACTCTATTCTGTCGGCTCCTGCCGATTGCGCGTTTAATGCCGAAATGGCACTGTCGACGCATATTTCAAGCTTGAACTCCATTAACAATAATTAATATGGATAATAAAAGTAAGAATATTTTAAGTATTATTGTGTATTTAAAAACTTTATCAGACTATTGAAATCAAAATTATATTATGATGAAACCGACGCTTTTAGTTCTTGCAGCCGGAATGGGCTCACGTTATGGAGGTAACAAACAGCTTGATGAAGTTGGTCCCTCCGGTGAAACAATTATCGATTATTCCATTTATGATGCCATACGAGCTGGTTTTGGCAGGATTGTCTTTGTTATTCGCAGGGATATTGAGGAACAGGTAAAGGAAAGATTTGTTGAAAAACTGCAGGGCAAGATTGAAGTGGATTATGTGTTTCAGGAGATAACCAATCTTCCCGAGGGAGTCAAAGTTGCTCCCGACAGGGCAAAACCCTGGGGCACAAGCCATGCAATACTTGTCACCAAGGACAAGATAAAGGAACCTTTTGGTGTGATAAATGCCGACGACTACTATGGAGTTGATTCTTTTAAGATTTTGAGAGACTTTCTTGTGAACGACAAGGATCCGAATAACTACTGCATTGTTGGTTATAAACTTGGAAACACTCTTTCCGATCACGGACACGTCAACAGGGGTGTATGCAAGGTAGATGAGAAAGGCTTTCTCAGTCATATAGTTGAGACGAGGCAGATTGAAAAGACAAAGGAAGGCGCCATAGCCCCGGGCCCTGACGGTAAGCCCCTGGTATTTACCGGAAATGAGGTGGTCTCGATGAATCTCTGGGGATTCAAGCCATCGTGCTATGATTTTCTGGAAAAGGAATTTAGAACTTTCATAAACAATTCCGGAATGGATCTGAAGTCGGAACTCGACATACCAACCTCAGTTGACAGGTATGTCAAGAACGGCGAAATCACCATACAGATACTGATGAGCAACGAGCGCTGGTTCGGCGTGACGTACAGGGAGGATAAACCCTTTGTTGTTGAAAGTATCAAGAAGATGGTCAGGAAAGGGGTCTATCCTGCCAGGATATATTCATAGTTCACCACAGGAATTCCGTTTCCAGGGTACTCTCATTATCGCAGTTGTCTGTAACTTTTAGCGTGAGGGTGTGTTTTGTACCCTTCCGGATTCTTGTTGCATCGAAAGTATAAATCAGAACATTGTTCTTCTGATCATACTCAAACAGTGCCCATTTCCCGTCGATAAGCGGATCGTATGACTTTATGCCTGAAAGATCATCGCTTATCCTTATTTTTAATTCCGTCCTTCCCGAAAGGTTTGCGCCTGAGGAAAATCCGCTGGTTGTTATCCGCGGAGGAAGGGTATCGATGCCAATGAAAAATGTACCGAATGTTCTGGGACTGGCTGTAACGAAGCCCTTATCCCAGGAACTGGACACGGGATTCTTTCTTCCCTTTTTATCAATCTGAAGTATAAGGAGTTTGGATTCCTTCCCGGCAGGCAGCTTCGAAGGCTTGAGTGAAAGACTGTACGATTTATGAAGGGGGGTGTAGATATTGTGAATATCAAATATATCTGAATACATCCCGTCCTCTCCGGGCGATTTCCCAAACTGAAACCACAGAGTGTCATAGAGAGTACCGGTGGAAATGTTCACAGCCACATCTTTTGTTACAAACCTGTTGTTCCTGTCGAAAGGCATCAGAGTTCCTGTCCGGGAATTTGCCTGACCGGAGCTTTTTTCTCGATTTGCCGGAGACGGTTTGGAAGTGACGGTGAATGAAAGGACCGACCGGTTGCCGTGCATATCTGATACAGTCAGTTCAATTGTATGGCGCGAGTTGTCGCTGAAATTTATTATTCCCCTGTTAATCAGATTTCTGTAAACGCTCAACCTGTCGTTTGGAAGGCGGAATGCTCTTTCAATATAGATGTTGTCGCGCATATAGGTCTCGTAATCTATATGGCTGTTTATATACCTGGTCTCGTTGAAGGAAAACTCGTCCATTACATAGCTGAAGACCTGCCTGTTGTCCACATTAAGCTGAATGGAATGGACTGAGAACCTGCTGCCGGAACCGTTAATGAAGTCGTGTGCCCTGAAACCGAATCCCGCGGGGCCGCTAATGGTAATTTCATTTCTTGATGACAATTCATATTTGCCGTCGCTGCCCCTGACATCCAGTCTGAGCATCCTGTTCTGATCATTAATAAAGGTGTTTTCCGAGATCGGGTAGATTACCAGTTTGTCGAACACCGGTTTAATATTGTCACTGATCCCGAAATTAAAAAGGAAGGGATTAACCGGGATTTCGCCATCTGTCTTTCGTATTTCATAGTGGAGGTGTGGTCCCGAGGAACTGCCCGAGTTTCCTGAATATGCAATGACATCACCCTGTTCGAACCGGAAACTTTCCTTTGACGGCCACAGGGTAAGCATGAAACTTTTTTCCTCATATTGCCGGGAAATAAGATATTCTTCAATCTCGGGAGTGAATTTGTCGAGATGGGCATATACGGTGGAATAACCGTTAGGATGACGCATATAGAGTGCTTTTCCAAATCCTCCCGGAGAAACGCTTATCCGGTAAATATATCCATTTGCGGCGGCAACAACTTCTTTTCCGGTAACACCCTGGGTCCTTATATCAATTCCGGAATGGAAGTGATCGCTCCGCAGTTCTCCGAAATTTGAAGAGAGGGACAAAGGGATTCTGAGGGGTGAAATGAACATTGAACGATCTGCAGCCTGTTCAGCAAACAGGCCTGTCAGAAGAAGTTTTATAAGGAATGTGAGTGCTATTGTCATCACGGTAAATTGGTCTCTTAAGGAACTTTTGCAAAACTAGGTTTATGACTTGTTCTTCCAAAGTATTTATGTTAAATATTTGAAAATTGTATTATCTGTGCTACCTTTGCATTAAAGATTCTGATATGTCCGTTCGTAGTCTGGAGGAGCTTGCACTGCTGAACAAAAAGCTCGAAGAGTTGTTTGAGAGGTATAAGGGTCTCAGGAATAAGATCAGGGATCTGAAGGACGAAAATGACATGTTGAAACGTTATATAGAAGAGCGTGACATTAAAATAAAGGATCTGGAGGTAAAATACGAAAGGATCAAGATATCAGGAGCACTGACGGGTAATGGAGGAGGAGCTGAAGAGGCGAAGGGAAGGATTAATGAATTAGTGCGGGAAATAGACAGATGTGTTGCTCTTTTGAACAGATAAGATATAGCAATGGATGATAAGCTTTCGATCAGGGTTAATATAGCTGACAGGTATTATCCATTGAAGGTGGAAAGGGAGAATGAGGAAAAGATCAGAAAGGCTGCCAGGATGATTAACGAGAAGGTGCTTCAATATAAGCAGCGCTACTCAAACAAGGATGTTCAGGATTATTTGGCAATGGCTTCTCTGCAATATGTGATCAAGCTGGGTGAATACGAAGAGAAGCTGGTCACGGACGACATTCCGGAAGCCCTGAGGGAACTGGCAAGGAAAATTGATGATGTTCTGGTAGAAAAAGAGTAACAGCGTTCTTTCAAATAGCAAAACTTATTGCCCGCATTGTTTCTTTATTCATTTTGTGAAACTCAACACTTAAAACTTTGGAGTCATCCTTAGTGCAGTAAGAACAGGCCTCATCCCGGTTCGCCGGGAATCTGCCTTCGGGCAGGTCAGTGGACGTTCGCGCTGTATTAGAGGCTCCAGCCATGTAGATATGGGGTTTTATAAAAGTTGAAGAGACTTTGCGGGTTTTTTTTATAAAAAACTTAACACACATTTTATGGCACTAACTATAATACTGGCAGTTGCCGGTCTGGTAACAGGCTTCGTTGCCTCTTACCTGCTCTGGCAACAGGCTCTGAAAAGCAAGAGCAAAAAAATCATCAGCGAGGCGGAAACAGAAGCTGAAGTGATCAAAAAGGAAAAGATACTTCAGGCAAAGGAGAGGTTTCTTCAACTCAAAGCTGAACATGAAAAGGTAATCAACGAGAAGAACAACAAGATAAATCAGGCTGAAAACCGGATAAAGCAAAAGGAACTGACCTTGTCGCAGAAGATAGAGGAAACACAGCGAAAGAGGAACGAGGCAGACATAATCAGGGAAAACCTGACATCGCAGATTGAAATAGTTGAGAAGAAGCAGGAGGAGCTTTCCCGGCTTCACCGTCAGCAGGTAGACAAGCTTGAAGCTATTTCCGGTCTTTCGGCTGACGAGGCAAAAAGCCAGCTTATTGAATCGCTCAAGGAAGAAGCCAAGACCGGGGCAATGTCGTACGTCAATGAGATTCTCGACGAAGCCAAGATGACAGCGAACAAGGAGGCAAAGAGGATAGTTCTTCAGACTATCCAGAGAGTGGCCGCCGAAAATGCCATAGAGAATGCTGTTACGGTGTTCCATATAGAGTCCGACGAAATGAAAGGCAGGATCATCGGCCGTGAAGGGAGAAATATCAGGGCGCTTGAAGCTGCAACGGGAGTGGAAATCATAGTTGACGATACCCCTGAGGCCATAGTCCTTTCAGCATTTGATCCGATCCGCAGGGAGGTGGCAAGGCTGGCTCTTCACCAGCTTGTGACTGACGGAAGGATCCATCCTGCCAGGATAGAGGAAATTGTAGACAAGACAAGGAAGCAGGTTGAAGAAGAAATACTTGAGGTCGGAAAAAGAACCGCTATCGACCTGGGCATTCACGGACTTCATCCTGAACTGATACGGCTTGTCGGCAAGATGAAATACAGGTCATCCTATGGACAGAACCTGCTTATGCACTCGAGGGAAGTGGCTAACCTGTCAGCTATAATGGCTGCTGAGCTCGGACTCAATCCCAAGTTTGCCAAGCGGGCCGGGCTGCTTCATGATATCGGCAAGGTGCCTGATGATGAACCTGAATTGCCTCATGCAATCCTCGGGATGAAGCTTGCTGAAAAATACAAGGAAAAGCCGGAGATATGCAACGCTATCGGTTCGCATCATGACGAGACTGAGATGACTACCCTTATAGCTCCGATAGTGCAGGTTTGCGACGCCATTTCGGGTGCCAGGCCGGGAGCCCGCCGCGAGGTTGTGGAATCATATATCAAGAGACTTAAGGAACTCGAATCCGTGGCTCTTCAGTACCCCGGAGTGATGAAGACATATGCCATCCAGGCAGGTCGTGAACTGAGAGTGATAGTGGGAGCAGAGAAAGTAAGTGACAAGGAGGCCGAAAACCTTTCCTTTGAGATCGCGAGGAAGATCCAGACAGACATGACTTATCCAGGACAGATTAAAATTACCGTTATCCGCGAAACACGGGCGGTTAACTATGCTAAATAAACAACAAGCTACAACTCTCTTTTCCAGGCTATAATGTCAACGATCAAACTGCTGAATATTGTAGGTGCAAGACCTCAGATAATAAAGTCATCAGCAATAAGCAGAGCCATCCGGACCGGTTTTTCCGACCGGATCACCGGCCTCACGGTACACACAGGTCAGCATTACGACAAGGAATTGTCGGATGTGTTTTTCGATGAACTCGAAATACCCATGCCTGACTTCAACCTTGGTGTAGGGTCGGCACGGCATGGCCGTCAGACTGCAGCCATGATTGCAGGAATAGAGGATGTTCTTATTGAAGAGAAACCAGACGGAGTTTTGCTTTACGGTGATACCAATTCGACACTGGCAGGAGCAGTTGCGGCCTCCAAGCAGCGTTTCCCGATTGTTCATATCGAGGCGGGGCTCAGGTCGTTCAATAAAACCATGCCTGAGGAGATAAACAGGATAGTGTGCGACCATGTATCAACATTGCTTTTTGCACCGACCAATGCTGCATTCAAAAATCTGATGCATGAAGGTTTCAGCCCTGAGAACAGTCCTCCCTATACCATCGATAACCCGAAGATCTATATCACAGGGGATATCATGTACGACAACTCCCTGTATTATGCAGAAATGGCAGAGCGCAAGAAAGCCGGACTTCTTGAATCTCTGGAAATAGAGAGGAATAACTTCGTGCTTGCCACCATTCACAGGGATATAAATACTGACGATGCAGGAAGACTGGAGAGAATCATGTCAACTGTCAAAGCTCTGGCCGAAGATTACAGGATTCCTTTCGTCATCCCCTTTCATCCGCGTACCATGAAATCGCTGAAATCGGGTCTGGTCAGTCTTCTTGCCGATCTTCGGAAATCGCGATACATAAGGATCATTCCGCCGGTATCATATCTCACCATGACATATCTCGAAAAGAACTGCCTGATGATAATGACTTACTCCGGTGGCGTCCAGAAGGAATCCCATTTCTTCAGAAAGCCCTGTATTGTTCTCCGTAAGGAAACAGAATGGATTGAACTGGTGACAAACGGCACCGTGATACTTGCTGATGCAGATCCGGCCCTGATCCATCAGGCTTTTGAGGGATTTGTTCAGCCGGACATCAATCTTGATTATCCCGGCTTCTATGGCGATGGCAAAACATCTGAATTTATTCTCAGGGAGATACTGATGCTGTTTGAAAACTGATTTCAGCTTTCAGGAGAAATAAATACCGGCTCTGGCCGTTCTTTTCTAAACATAACCCATGAATCGCAAGTTAAGCGGCCATAAGGTCCTGGTAACCGGCGGAGCCGGATTTATCGGATCAAATCTTGTTGAATCCTTTCTGGCATCAGGTAATTCAGTTGTATGCCTTGACAATTTCTCGACCGGAAAGAGAGAGAACATTGCCCCCTTCTCAGGCAATCCCCGTTTTGAACTCATTGAAGGAGACATCCGAAATTATTCCGACTGTGAAAAGTCGGTTCAGGGTGTTGATTACGTGTTTCACCAGGCTGCTCTCGGCTCGGTGCCGCGGTCAATTAAAGATCCGGTTACTTCCACCGATGTCAACATCGGAGGTTTTGTAAAGATGCTGTATGCTTCGAAGGAAGCAGGAGTGAAAAGGTTTATCTATGCCGCCAGTTCTTCAACATACGGAGATCATCCCGGATTGCCGAAAGTGGAGGACAGGATTGGCAAACCTCTTTCTCCCTATGCTATTACAAAATATGTTGATGAGCTGTATGCTGCTAATTTTGCCTCCACTTACGGTGCCGAATCAATCGGACTTCGGTATTTCAACGTTTTTGGCAGGCGGCAGGATCCCATGGGAGCATATGCCGCGGTGATCCCGCTCTTTGTAAAAAAACTAATAAACCATGAGGTGCCGGTTATAAACGGTGACGGTACATATTCAAGAGATTTTACCTTTATTGACAATGTAGTTCAGGCAAATCATCTTGCCGCTCTTGCAAGTGATCCGGGAGCAGTCAATCAGGTTTACAATGTTGCCCACGGAGAACAAACAACTCTGAATGAACTGTTTGATATTATTAAACATCTGATCGGACGCTATGACAGGGAAGTCACGAAAATCAGCCCGCGACATGGACCGGTAAGAGCAGGCGACATACCCCATTCGCTGGCATCAATAGAAAAAGCAAAAAGGTTACTTGGATACAGACCCACGCATACGGTAAGGCAGGGTTTGGAGGAAGCTATTGACTGGTACAGGACTAATTTGTAGAAATTGTCAGATTTTCTTTTCGTCAGATTATTTTCAAAACCGTTTCGGCGAGATTCATTATTGCCGGCTTGTAGTCATTTATGAATTCACCCGTTACGCGGTTCCCTATAACAAGACAAACAGTTAGTGCCTTGTGCCCAAGAAGCCCCGAGAGGCCGTAAATAGCCGAACTTTCCATTTCGTAGTTGCATATTTTTCGTCCGCGGAACGAGAATTCAGCAAGTTTGCCATTAATCTCGCTGTCGAAAGTACCGAGCCTGAGATTTCGGCCCTGCGGTCCGTAAAAGCCCGGCGCTGAAATGGTAATTCCTCTAACGAAGTTTTCGGCACTGAACATTCCGGCAAGTTCCCTGTTTGCATTTACAGCATACGGGAAGGCCAGGGTATCAGGCCACTCAAGATACTCTGCCATCACGGATGAGAGTACATTATCGAGGAGCCAGTCGTATCCTTCATAAAAATGTATAAGGCCGTCAAAGCCCACGGCAGTTTCCGTAAGAACACACGATCCGGTGGGAACATCCTCCCTGATTCCTCCCGATGTGCCTATTCTGATTATGGTAAGCGAGACAGTATCCTGTTTTGGTTCACCGGTGGCAAGATCGATATTGACAAGGGCATCGAGTTCATTGATCAGGATATCCACATTGTCCGTTCCAATACCTGAGGATATAATGCTTACTTCAGTTCCCCCCGCGAATCCAGTGACTGTTTTGAATTCCCTGTTCTCCTTTCTTACCCTTATGTCGGTAAGGAGGGACGATAGCATATCAACCCGTCCGGGATCACCCACAACAATTATTTTGTCGGCAATGTCGCCGGGAAGAAGATTCAGATGGAATATACTTCCGTCGCGGTTTGTTATCAGTTCGGTCTTCTTTTTCATCCGGATGTAATTTATTTTAAAGGTCGTACAAAAAACAAAGACCAAAGATAGCAAATCCTCTCACTCTTTCTTACACCTGTTCCTTTATCCTTCGTCCGGAGCTCCGGCTGCCGCGTGATCCTTCGATTTGAAAATATTATCAGCAATCAAACCGGAATCTGGCTCATTCTTGATATTTTCGCAGAGGCAATCAGGTATGGTCCGGGTTGTCCTGAAAAATATTATATCATGATCCAGAGAATTCAATCTTTATACCTGTTACTGACTTCCGGGATATCAGCATTATTCCTCAGCGGTGATTTTTTATGCTTTATTAATGATTCGGGAGCGGAAATTATTATGAATTACCGGGGTTTATGGATGAATGGACCCGGAGAGGCCACCCTGATCCGGGAAAGTCAGCTAATAATTCCAATTATTGGTTTGCTGCTGATAATTCTTCCGCTTATAGCAATTTTTCTGTACAGGAAGCGGCAACAACAGATAAAGTTAGCTGTTGCCAGCACAATTTTATCAGCAGTTCTGGTTGCCATTGTTGCATGGTGCGCGTATTCAATTGCGCGAGACTATCAGGCGGTACTTTCTCCCGTATTCAGGACTTTTCTTCCGTTGATAATGCTTTTTTTAAGTATCCTGGCCTGGCTTGGGATTCGTAAAGATGAAAAGCTGATCAGGTCATACGAGCGACTAAGGTAACAGGGCCGGTTGACTTACGCGATCAGATGATTTGCAGATTCTCCTGGTTTGTTATCTTTTCACAATAATGGCACTTGAGCGCCACGTTCTTCTTTGAGACAACCTTGAAACGGGTGGTCACTTTTTCATAGTTGGTTATACACTTTGGGTTCATGCATTTGGCGATTCCCACGATTGCATCAGGTACTTCCACCACTTTTTTCTCAACTACCTCATAATCCTTTATTATGTTGAGCTTTGCTTCAGGGGCGACCAGTGCAATACGGTTTATGTCATTGTCCTCAAAGAATTTCCCTGATATTTTTATGATGGCCTTTCTTCCCAGTTTCTTGCTTTCGAGGTTTGTTCCGAATGTGATCTGGCTGTCGATATGGTCGAGTCCGAGTATTGAAATGACTTTAAAGAGAGTCTTTGCAGGGATATGGTCGATGACAGTCCCGCTTTCAATCGCGCTTACGCTTAGTTGTTTTGGTTCTTTCATTTCAGCTTCCGGATTATTTGATTCCTAAGAGTGAACACAGAATAGCCTGTCTGGTATAAACCCCATTCAAAGCCTGTTCAAAATAATAGGCTTTCGGATTTGAATCCACATCAGTGTGAATTTCGTTTACCCTTGGCAGTGGATGCAGTATGCGCATGTTGGGTTTTGTATTTGCCAGCATGGAATTTTTCAGGACATACACATTCTTTACCTTTTCATATTCGATAGGGTCAGAAAATCTTTCCCTTTGCACCCTGGTCATATAAATGATGTCGGCCCTTGATATTATGTCTGTGAAATCGAGGTGTTCGTAATATTTAAGTCCGAGGTTTTCGAGGTATATCTTGAATTCCTCAGGCATTTTAAGTTCTTCGGGCGAAATAAAGTTGAAAGTGGTGTTCCACCTCGACATTGCCATCATCAGTGAATGAACGGTCCTTCCGTACTTCAGGTCGCCCACCATGAAGACATTCAGGTTATTGAGTGTTCCCTGGGTTTTTCTTATCGAATAGAGATCGAGCATGGTTTGCGTGGGATGCTGGTTTGCGCCATCGCCGGCATTTATAACTGGCACTGAAGCAATCTCGCTGGCATATCTGGCGCTTCCCTCAATCGGATGTCTCATCACAATAAGGTCGCTGTAGCTGCTGACCATCTTTATGGTATCGTGAAGTGATTCTCCCTTTGCAAGGCTTGTGGCGCCGGCTTCGGAGAATCCTACAATTTTTCCGCCCAGGCGGTTTATGGCACTTTCGAAGCTTAGCCGGGTACGTGTCGAAGGTTCAAAAAATAGTGTTGCAATGACTTTCCCTTCGAGAAGACGGCTTACCGGATTCTTTTCAAATTCGGCTGCAAGGTCAAGGATCTTCAGTACCTCGTCGGAAGTAAAATCATCTATTGAAACCAGACTTCTGTTTTTCATGATTTTGGCGGATTAGATACATTGTTTATTGCCAAAAACAAATGTATTCAAGAACTGCCAAGGTCAGAATGGATGTTGATAATTAGCTAACAACTTTTATGGCTTTGAAATCAGTATGTGCCTATGTGGATGTACTTCAGGTCGCTTACCCTGTCGAGCGAGGCAAGTATCCTGTTTCTTTGTGTTATTCTGAAACTGATTGTCATCCGGCATTCCAGATCGAATGACTGGTCTGACTGGTTTGCTTCTTCGTCTTTTATTATCTTCATTACATCGTTAATGGAAGAGTAGGGGAAGCTGAGTTTATAGTGATCCATAACACGGTGTTCGGTTATTTCAGCGTTATTAATGGCTGATTCGGCGGCTGAACGGTAGGCGTTTATCAGGCCACTGATTCCAAGAAGTTTGCCCCCGAAGTACCTGACAACCACGATTAGTATATTTGTAAGCCTGAAAGCATTTATCTGCCCCATGATGGGTTTCCCGGCACTGCCGGAAGGTTCTCCGTCATCATTTATCCTGAAGTTGTCGCGTTCATGACCGAGTATCCAGGCATAACAGCAGTGCCTCGCGGAATGATGTTCCTTTCGGACCCGCGCTATAATGCCTTTAATCTCTTCCTGATCGGCTACGGGCCAGGCAAGTGAAATAAACCTGCTTCCCTTATCCTTGTAAAGGCCTTGTGAGAATGATCTGATGCTAAGATAAGTATCCGCTTCCATTAATAAAATAAAGCTTCAGAAGCTGCGTTCATACATTAGTGCAATATTAGCCAATAATGTCAAGAAGGTCCAGGGTTAAGACGAAAAATGATATTTTTGTTAAAAATGAAATCTGACATGGGCGTATTACTTGATGAAAAGGATCTTGGTAAATTAATAGTTATAGGCGACAGGGTATTGATAAAGCCTAAGATTCCGCAGTCGAAGACAAAGAGCGGATTATACCTGCCGCCAGGTGTGAATGAGAGCGAAAAAGTACAGATAGGTTTTGTTGTCAAGGCAGGGCCGGGTTATCCGATTCCTACGATAAACGATATAGATGAACCGTGGAAAAGCAGGACGGAGGAACCAAAATATGTTCCCCTGCAACCAAAGGAGGGTGATCAGGCAGTCTACCTTCAGGGCAGTGCAATTGAAATTGAATTCAACAGGGAAAAATATGTAGTTGTTCCACAATCAGCAATATTGCTTCTGGTGAGGGATGACGGACTTTTTGAATAAAACCGGGCAACATGGTGAATGATTTCCTGAGGACAAAGAAAATTATGATAGTCGAGGATGACGTATCAAGCCGGCTTTACCTTAATAAAATCCTTGAAAAGACGGGCGCCTCGCTATTAAGCGCCTGCGATGGAAAGGAAGCTATTGAAATGGCCAGGGCAAATCCTGACATAGGTATAATTCTCATGGATATTCAGCTTCCCTGCATTGATGGTTACGGTGCTGCAAAGGTCATCAGGGAACTCCGGAAAGACGTCATTATAATTGCTCAGACAGCCTACAGTCTGTTAGGCGACCGTGAGAGGATAATTTCTTCGGGCTTTGATGATTATATTGTTAAACCAATATTTCCGCGGCAGCTTATAGAAAAGCTTGGCAAGTATACACGGGAGATATAAGAGGATACCGGATATGTTCAATCGGGATAAGCCGACATCTGCCTGAAATCATCTTCAAACAGACTTATTTCACTTATCCATCTTTCTCTTTCAATTTTTGAAGGGACTCCATTAACAAGTGAAATTCTCATAATTGAATCGCCTGACAAGATATCGAAGGGCATAAGCCTGTATTCATACTCATAGGGAGGGTCGTTGAATTTAAATGAATCTGCCGGGGAAGTTTCTATCACTGCCGAGAAGTATTCATAAGCAGTAAGAACCGGCAGGAAAGCAGATGGATCGGTAACATGAATCTGGATCCCGTTGCATGTCTGTCCTGCATACTTGTTGAAAGTGGGGATGAAATTATGAATCCTGAAAACACATCCGCTGATCTTTCTTGCATCAAGGTTGTCCTTAAGTTTTTCAGCATTGATGTAGGGAGCACCCGTCATCTCAAAAGGTATTGTAGTTCCTCTGCCTTCAGAGATATTCAGGGCTTCTGCCAGAACCATCCCGGGATAAACCATTGCAGTAGTGAGCGTGGGCATGTTGGGGGAAGGCAGGATCCAGGGAAGGCCGGTCTCGTCAAAAAGGGAATTTCTTCTCCAGTTCTTCATCCACACTATATTCAGGTCGCAGTGTATCGCGTGTTTTTCCCTGACCCAAAGTGCCATCTCACCGATCGTCATCCTGTGACACAGAGGAATGCAGGCGCCTCCGACAAATGTAAAGTACTCTTCCTTGAGCACCGGACCGTCGAGGGCGATCCTGGCAACGGGATTCGGCCGGTCGAGGATCCAGACTGGAATTCCTGCCTCAGCGCAGGCCTCCATGCATAGCTTTACAGTCCATACATAGGTATAGAGGCGGGCGCCAACATCCTGCAGATCGACAACGAATGCATCCAGTCCGGCAAGCATTTCCGCGGTAGGTTTCCGGTGTTCACCATATAGGCTGTGGACGGGGATTCCCAGGATGGGATGAAGCGATCCGCTCCATTCTATCATGTTGTCCTGTGTCTGTCCGTGGAGACCGTGCTGGGGGCCGAAGATGGCTGCAAGCCTGCAATCGGATTTGTTCAGGAAAACTGAAATGATATGGGTGTAATCGGATGTCACACTTGGAGCATGGCAAAGTAGCCCAATGCTTTTCCCGGTGAGCCCCCCTGGGGTTTCATACCTGATCTGATCGAGTCCGGTCTGAGTCATTTTTCTTGATATTAAATAGGCTTAAGTATCTTTAACGATTATCCGATTAATTGAGAAAGGAAAATCAAGCTAAAGTAAATATTCTTTTTTATGTTTATGGCGTGAAAAATACAGATCTGCCAAACCGGAAATTTTACTCCAAATACATAAAAATGAGAAGACATATATTTTTTGCTGCCCGCATTGCTGTTTTATTATTCGTGGTACTGACGTCTTGCATCGGTGGCAGCGAAGATGATCTGATAATACTTGAGACAACAGACCTGCATGGTCTTGTTCTGCCATATGATTTTACGGAGCAGGAGGAAATCGATGTTTCCCTTGCCTCCGTGGCTTCCTATGTTAAGAAAGTGCGAAGCGGACGCACCCCGGTAGTACTGCTTGACAACGGGGATAACCTTCAGGGACAGCCATCTGTTTATTACTATAATTTTATAGATACCGTTTCAGCTCACATTAATGCCCGGGCATTCAATTTATTGGGCTATGATGCCACTACAGCCGGGAACCATGACATTGAGGCAGGTCACGCGGTTTACGACAGGTTGGTCAGGGAATATGATTTTCCCATGCTTGCTGCAAATGCAGTAAGCACTGCCACCGGAGAACCTTATTTCAAACCATACACTATTGTGAAAAAGAAAGGCATAAAGGTTGCCGTGTTCGGTCTGGTCACCCCGTCAATACCCCAGTGGCTTCCACCGGAGCTTTATTCGGGAATGGAATTCAGGGATATGCTTGAAACTGCCAGGGAATATATGCCGAGGATAAAAAGTGAGAAGCCGGATTTGATCGTCGGATTGTTTCATTCAGGCTGGGATGAACGTAACAATGAGGAAGAAGGCAAAAGCCATTATGACAAGAACGGAGTGGCTGCAATTGCATATAATGTTCCTGGATTTGATGTTATCCTTTGCGGGCATAACCATAATTCTGTCAACACTACCATTGCCAATTCCGCGGGTGACAGTGTTGTCATAATAGAGGGCGGAAGCAGGGCTCAGAAGATAGGAAGGGTGGATGTCAGATTTGTAAGGGACAAAACAACGGGAAAGCTAAAACCGGTTGCGACAGGCTCACTGGTAGATGTCAGAGACTATAAACCTGACCCGGAGTTTATCAAGGCCTTCAAAGACAGTCATACTGCCGTACATGAATATGTAAGTAAAGTAATCGCATATTCAGAGACAGACATGTCATCGCGCGATTCATATTTTGGATCATCTCCCTTCGTGGATATGGTTCATTCCATTCAGCTTGAGATAACCGGCGCCGACATATCCTTTTCAGCTCCTCTTTCATTCGATGTAAGCATTTCGGCCGGGAAGGTAACGGTAGGCGATATGTTCAAGCTGTACAGATTCGAAAACATGCTTTATACAATGTGGATGACCGGATCGGAAATTGAAAGATACCTTGAATATTCATATTCCGACTGGCTTAATACCATGAAAGGCCCTAAGGATAATCTTCTAAAATTCCAGAGGACCAAAGACGGAGAGATACTGATCAGGAATGGCGAAGCCTGGCTTAGAAATCAGCCCTATAATTTTGATTCTGCGGCAGGGATAGATTACATAGTTGATGCAAGCAAGCCGGAAGGCAACAGAGTAAGCATAAAATCATTCTCGGATGGCAGGCCGTTTGAGATGAATAAACAGTATCGTGTTGCTGTAAATTCCTACAGGGGAAACGGTGGCGGTGGACATTTCACTTCCGGAGCCGGGATTTCTGCTTCTAAACTTTCCGGCAGGCTGATAAGCTCTACCGACAAGGATCTGAGGTATTACATACTGAATTACCTGGAAGATCGGAAAACTATTAAGCCGTTTGCCTTCAATAACTGGAAAATAGTCCCGGACGATTGGGTAAAGCAAGCCGCGATAAGAGACTACGAGTTGTTGTTTGGAAAATAAATGCTGTAGCAATCACGTTCTGAATTATGGGAAAAGCACAGAATATCAGGTCCGATGGTCATGAATTGCCGCTGGTGGAGGAGTTTTTCAGCATTCAGGGAGAAGGGTATCATTCGGGTGAGGCAGCCTGGTTTATCAGGATCGGAGGTTGCGATGTTGGCTGTAACTGGTGTGATTCCCGTTTTTCATGGGATCCCGTGATGCATCCGCTGGTGCAGACGAGTGACATTGTGCAGCATGCACTGAGTTCGGGGGCGAGATCAGCAGTTGTGACCGGGGGCGAACCCCTGATGTGGAACCTCGATCCCCTCTGCGATGGCTTGAAGAAAGGCGGCCTGAAAACCTTTATAGAGACATCGGGAGCATACAGGCTGAGCGGAAGATGGGACTGGATATGTCTTTCGCCCAAAGTCAACATACCGCCCGGGAAAGATATATGCCTTAGGGCGGATGAACTAAAAGTAATAATTGAAAACAGTGATGGTTTTGAATGGGCAGAGAAATATAGACTCCTCGTCGGAGCAGAATGCAGACTATACCTGCAGCCTGAGTGGAGCAGTTTTTCAGCAATCATCCCCGCTATCGTCGAATATGTCAGGCAGAATCCCGACTGGAAGATCTCTCTCCAGATACACAAATACATGCATATTCCCTAAGATGAAACAGTGGCTGATCATATTAATTTCCCTGTTTCTGATTCCGGCATATTCTGAAAACCTGTGCCTGGCTCAGAAGTACCATACCACATCGGCAAAAGCCCTTAAGTACTACAAGGCCGGTATGACTGCCTTTGACTATATTGATTATATAAATGCAGAGAACTACTTCAATCAGGCTATTGAAACGGATAATAATTTTTATGAGGCCTATATGATGCTTGGTGATCTGCTTTCCAAACTGAAAAGATTCGGGGATGCAGCCAGGAACTATCAGAAAGCCGTGAGTCTGGACTCAACAGCCTATATGCCTGTTTTTTTCAACCTGGCCACTGCTGAACTAATGTCGGGCGATTATGAAAAAGCCCTTCTTCATTACAATGTTTATCTGGCCCAGGATAATATATCTGAGAAGAACAGACTGCTTGCTTCAAGAAATATAAGAAACTGTGAATTTGCAATTGAAGCCATAAAGAAACCTGTTCCATTCAGTCCGGAAAGTGTCGGCGAAGGGATTAATACAGTTCACGATGAATACTGGCCTTCAATCACTGCCGATGGTCAGACATTGATGTTCACCCGTCAGACCCGTCCGGGTGAAAATGTTCTCAGGCGCGGTATTTCCCAGGAAGATTTCTATGTAAGCTTTCTTGAGGAATCGGTTTGGGGAACCGCGATCAACGCGGGAAGTCCGCTGAACACTCCTCAGAATGAAGGTGCTCAAAGCCTTTCCTCGGATGGCAGTTACATGTATTTCACTGCATGCGACCGCCCGGGCGGGTTGGGAAGCTGCGACATCTTTTTCTCTGCCCGGAATAATGACAGGTGGTCAATACCTGTCAATCTGGGAAGCCCGGTCAATACCCCCTACTGGGAAAGCCAGCCCTCGATCAATGCTGATGGCCGGATGCTGTTCTTTTCAAGTAACCGACCCGGTGGAATGGGAGGGAAGGACCTTTATTATTCGGTCTACATGTCCAACGGAAAATGGAGTGTTCCGAAGAATATGGGCAACAAGGTCAATACACCAGGTGATGAGATTTCGCCATTCATTCATTTTGACGGCCATACTCTCTATTTTGCTTCCGATGGACATCCGGGTATGGGCGGAACAGATATCTTTTTTACAAGAATGCTGGAGGATACGACCTGGACAGAGCCGGTAAACTTGGGTTATCCCATTAATACATATAATGATGAGATGGGACTGACAATCGAGTCAGGAGGTGAGAAAGCGTATTTTTCGTCAAAGCGCGATGAAAAGAGCGGGAAGGATATATATTCATTCAGGCTTCATGAAGCAGTGCAGCCCGATCCTGTTGCCTACATCAAGGGAAAAGTAAGTGATAAAATAACAGGTCAACTTCTTGTGGCGGAATATGAACTGATAAACCTGAGTACAGGAAAATTGGTATTCAATAACAAGACCGACGCCGGAGGAAATTTCCTGGTCTGCCTTCCGGCAGGAAACAATTACGGTCTCAATATAAGCAAGAACGGCTATCTGTTTTATTCCGAAAACTTTATGCTTGAGGGGGCCCATTCAGTATCCGATCCCTTCATAAAGAACATAAAGCTCAGCCCCTTCAGGGTTGGAGAGAGGATGCTCCTTGCAAACGTGTTTTATGAAGTCGATTCATGGCAGCTCAAAAAGGAATCGCTGACTGAGCTCAACATGCTTTCCGATCTTCTTAAAAACAACAAGGAGCTGATTATTGAGATTGGCGGGTACACAGATTCGACGGGGTCTGACGATTACAACCTTAATTTATCAGAAAAGAGGGCTCTGTCAGTTGTCGATTATCTGGTAAAAAGCGGTATCGAGCGGAAGCGGCTTACTTATAAGGGATACGGGAATACTTCCCCCGTGGGTGACAATGTCACATCGGAAGGACGAAAGCTTAACAGGCGTACTGAAGTCCAGATAATCGACTTCCAAAAATAGGTATAACTGCTTTTGAGGGCAGTGTTAACTCCTCAATCGCATCAGGCATCCGTTTTTCCGGACCCTGAACCGGGATGTTTTCCTGAGTATGGCTCATAGCCATCCCTGACGGAGTGAAAAGATCCAGATCCTGATGTGTTTTGTACAGGATTATTTCCGGTTCCGGCATCTTTCCCTTTGGCTTTCTTTGAGTGTTTGAGATACAAACTTATACCCAGTCCTGTGAGAACAATAAGGGCGAAGATTACATCATTTCTGTTCATTACATAATATTATAAACAATTCAAACATCAAAGCACAGGGCTCAGGGCACAGGGCACAGGGCTCAGGGCATTTCAAATATATTATTTATTCCGGTTGGCTGTATACATGATTCTGAACTTTAGGGAAAAAGCTCCCGAACCGCGTACATTCATCAGTTCATGCACCTGATCACTGTTGAAACCTATTTCCGATTTTTGCATAATTCTTTGAGTTTTAATAAATAATTCAATATTTTCGTAGTCTGAAAAAAACATGGACAGGCATGCTATGTTTTTTCATTAAAGACATTGAACCTTAAAGGATTGGTTATGATTAAAGATGATCCGGATGGCACTGTTCGGGAAGAACAGAACGAGGCGGAAATCAACGCTTCGGGTACTGATGACACAATAAAAAATGAAACCTCGGAAGCAGCCAGGGCTTTTGAGAGGCTGGAAGACGGTTGGGACGAAGACAAAAAGGAGATAGAAGCTGAGCAGATTAAAGAAGAAGTTGAAGTGGTAGTTGAACCGCGGGTTTCTGATGATGTAAAAAACGAAGGAGCAGTCGATGAAGAACCTGCTCAGGACACGAAAGAAGGGGAAGTAAAATCAGAAACCGAACCTGAGGGCACTACAGAAACTGAAACCGGCAGTGCAACAGACATTGAACCTGAGATTGCTCCGGAAGCTGAAGGCAGGAAATCCGATACCTCCGATTATGAAGACATGAAGCTTCCGCCTGTTGACTATTCACGTTTTTCGAAAAACGAGCTCGTTGAGACGCTGGGATTGATTATAGACAACAGACCGCCATCGGAGATTCGTGAGGATGTGGAGAGGATAAAAACCCTGTTTTACAAGAAGCTCAGACAGGAGTCGGAGGAGCGCAAGGCAAAATTCCTTGAAGAAGGAGGCAAGATAAATGAATACAAGGCATGGGTTGACCCGCTCGATTACCAGGTAAAGGATCTTCTTAACAAGTACAGGGAAAAAAAGAATGATTACTCCCGTGTACAGGAAGCTGAGAAATACGATAATCTCAAAAAGAAGTATGATATAATCGACAAGATTAAGGATCTTGTCAACCGCGAGGAATCAATCAACAAAACCTTTCAGGATTTCCGTTCCCTCCAGAATGAATGGCATTCAATAGGAGTTGTTCCGCAGAATTCCCTGAAGGATCTGTGGGAAAACTACCATCATAGTGTTGAAATATTCTACGGATACATTAAGATCAACAAGGAACTCAGGGACCTTGATCTGAAGAAAAATCTAGAGGCAAAGGTACTGCTATGTGAAAAGGCTGAAGAACTGATGTTAGAGCCAAACCCCGTGAGTGCATTCAGACTGCTTCAGGAACTTCATAATCATTGGCGTGAAATTGGCCCGGTGCCTCAGGAATCCAAGAATGAAATATGGGAACGCTTCAGGGAGGCCACAGGCCATATCAATAAGCGTCACCATGAATATTTCGAGAACCAGAAGGAAGAGCAAAGAAGAAATTTTGAGGCTAAAATAGCTCTTTGCGAGGAAGTTGAAGCCATCAACCTCAGTGAGATGAAAAGTTTCAGGGATTTTGACAAGATGGCCGATAAGATAATGTCCCTTCAGCAAATGTGGAGGACTATCGGATTTGCTCCAAAGAAGCAGAACAACAAGGTCTATCAGCGATTCCGTGAAGCCTGCGATGCCTTCTTCGAGAAAAAGAGGATTTACTATTCCGACAATAGGGAGATTCAGCTTACCAATATGCAGATGAAGACCGAACTATGCATACAGGCAGAAGCCCTTCGGGAAAGCACCGACTGGAAAGCTACCTCCGATGCCCTTATAAAGCTTCAGCGCGAATGGAAGGAGATTGGTCCGGTGCCGCGCAAACATTCTGAAAAGCTGTGGAGGCGCTTCAGAAAAGCATGCGACCATTTCTTTAACAGGAAGTCCGAACACTTCAACAGTCTGGATACATCCTACGAGGAAAACCTTAAGGCCAAACTCGCAATAATTGCCGAACTGGAGAAGTTTGAACCCGGCAACGATGTTCACGCCGCTTTCAAAAGACTAAAGGAATTACAGTTACGCTGGACTGAAATAGGCTATGTTCCTTTTAATAAAAAGGAGGAAATAACAAACAGGTACAGGAATGCTCTGAACAAGGAATTCGACAGACTCAAGATCGCTGACGAAGACAAGAGTATTCTCAAATACAGAACAAAACTCGACAGTCTCAGGACTAATCCCAAGGCGTCAAGGAAAGTCCGCAACGAACGCGATAAATTCTTCACGAAGATCAAGCAGCTTGAGAGTGATATTGTGCTATGGGAAAACAACATAGGATTCTTTGCCAGGTCACCCAATGCGGAAACATTGATCAGGGAGGTGCAGGACAAGATTGAAAATGCAAAGAAGACGATCAAGATGCTTGAGGAAAAGGTCAGGTTGATTGATCAGTCGGGCCTTGACGAATAATAGCACAGAAAACCTTGCATCACCACCGACGGGGCAGAAACCTGCTTCGACCCCCGGTTTCTCAATGCAGTTGTGAGCCAGGCAAGGAATGTAACGACGGGAAGGATCTGTCAGACTGGAATAAACAAGGTAAGGAAGCTAACAAAAGGATATTATTGATAAAACAGAATGGACAGGAATACTATCACCGGATTGATTCTGATTTTCGCAGTGTTTATCGGATTCAGCATTTATAACACCAGCCGGATGAACAAGGCATATACGTCAGTCATTGAAGTTGCTGACTCGTTGTATGCCGCCGGTGATCTTGAAAACGCGAGAGCTGAGTATATAAACGCCCTGCGATTCAAGCCGAATCACCCCGAAGCCGTGGAAAAAGTAAATGAAATCAACAGGAAGCTGGGTTTTACACAGGCTACACGGAATGCTGATACCATACCTGTAACTGATGCAGGTTCAGGAACGCTCCTTTCACAGCTTCCAGGAGAGGCAGTTGCCGATTCAAGCAGGTTTGGTGCCTTTGGGGCTTCAGTTACAGGAACTAATGAATTCATTACACTTGAAAACAACCGTATCGAACTCAAAATTGCCACAAGGGGAGGAAGGGTGTATTCTGCACGTGTCAAGGAGTATGTAACACATGATTCGCTGCCACTTATACTTTTCTCAGGTGATTCGACCATTTTCGGTTTTAATTTTTATACTGCTGACAACAAGGCTATTCAGACAAATGATCTGTATTTCATGCCGGTTGGAGATAGAAATCATGTAAGTGTAACTGATTCGCCCGGAAGCGTAACACTGAGGCTTCATGCAGGAATCGATAAATACATCGAGTATAAATACACGCTTGAACCCGACCGTTTTATGGTCGATTTCGACGTTACTTTCAAATCGCTTGAAGATATCATCGCTCCCAACCTGAGCAGCATCGCTCTAGATTGGAGGATGTATCTTCCCCAGCAGGAAAAAGGCCGGCAGAATGAAGAATATTATACTACCATAAAGTACAAATTCTATCAGGACGATGTTGAAAGTATACGCCTCAGGCAATCGAAGGAAGTTGAGACGGCAGATCTTCCGACTAAACTAAGCTGGGTGGCCTTCCAGGATCAGTTCTTTTCTTCGGTACTGATCAGCAAGGATCATTTCCTTAATGGGACGGTAGTTTCAACAAAAACCCCGGCCCTTGAAAAATACATAAGATATTATACTGCAGAGCTGGGTGTACCCTTCAACCCCGGTTCAGACAATGTAGTGGGAATGAAGCTATACTATGGGCCGAATCATATCACCACCCTTAAAAAGGAAGGTCTCGAGCTCGATAAGCTTATTTTCCTTGGAAGGAATATAATCGGATGGATCAACCGGTTTATGATAATCCCTGTCTTCAACTTTCTTGAAAAGTACATTGGCAGCTACGGCTTGATAATACTTATCCTTACAATACTTATCAAGATTTTCCTTTTCCCGCTTACATTCAAATCGTACCAGTCTACGGCAAAGATGCAGGTACTGAAGCCTATGGTCGAAGAGATAAATAAAAAATATCCCAAGCAGGAAGATGCCATGAAGAAGCAACAGGCCACCATGGATTTGTACAAGCGGGCAGGTATAAATCCCATGGGAGGCTGCCTTCCGATGTTGCTCCAGATGCCTATCCTGTTTGCCATGTTCCGCTTCTTCCCTGTTTCGATTGAATTGAGACAGGAAGCTTTCCTATGGGCGACTGACCTTTCAACATACGATTCCATACTGGATCTTCCTTTCAATATTCCCTTATACGGTAACCATGTAAGCCTTTTCACGCTTCTGATGACTGCATCAACGCTTCTGACCATGAAAATGACCAGTTCGTCGCCCGGACAGGATCAGCCAGGAATGAAGATGATGATGTACGTGATGCCCATTATGTTCATGTTCATACTCAATAATTTTTCAGCCGGTCTGACCTATTACTACTTCCTGGCAAACATCCTGACATACTTGCAGAACATGATCTCCAAGAGGTTTATTGATGAAGAGAAGGTTCTGGCAACACTCGAGGAGAACAGGAAAAAGCCAATGAAGAAATCGAAATGGCAGCAGCGGCTTGAGGAAGCAGCCAGGCAGAGAGGGATACAGCCACCTAAGAAATGATTTTTTAGTGACAATCAGCTAAAATTATTTGTTTCAGCAACATACTCAGATATAGAGTTTTTGCTATAAGTTAAAAATAATTAATACTTTTCTCTTTTATATTAAAAAAGCCTATTTTAGATCAGGCAAATTTTAGGAGCAAATGGGAAAAAGAGTTAAGAATAAAGATTTAGCTGAAAAGTTAGGTGTATCCAGTACATTGGTATCGCTTGTTCTGAATAACAAAGCCGACCAGCACGGTATCCGGAAGGAAACCAAGGAGAAAGTTCTTGCACTGGCTCGACAGATGGGATATTTTGATCTGCAGAGGGATCCCGCGGACAGTTCTTCGGCAGAAGAGAAACCCGGAATAATAGGAATGGTTGTTCCATCCCTTCATGATCCTTTCGTATATGGAATTACTCCGTATCTGCAGAGGGCATTTGGCAGTATTGGAGTTGGATTCTCAATAATGACCAAGGATCCGGATGATGGCAGGTATAACAGAATGGTTGGAGCCTTTAAGAAGTTTTACAGCGGTCTTATACTTGCCGGTGATGCCGCCGATGAATATACCATACGTTCGCTCAGGGCCATGGCTTATCCATTCGTTCTGCTTGAAAAATCAGTGAGGAATCTGCGTCTGAATACTGTCGGCACCGATTATGCAGATGGCGCAAGGAAAGTTGTCGACCATGTTGTCAGGATGGGCTACAAAAATATACTAATTGCCACCGACAGGCTGGCTTCTCAGTTCGACCGTCAGCTAATCAGCATTCTGAAGGATAACATCACTTCGAAAGAAGGAATAAGCAAACCTTTTATAGTCGAGTTCGATATGCCGGTGGATGGAGGAGAAATTGATCAGGGACAGATTGACCATTATCTTCGTCCGCCGTACAGTGCCGAGATAATAATAGTTGTCCAGGCCGACCTCGTTTACAGTATCATGAGCTATCTGAGAAGAAAAAATCTTCGTGTACCACAGGATGTCGCGATTGTATCAATGGAGGAAGGCATTGGCTTTGACCTGATGTCGTCACCTGTGACATGTCTGCGGAGACCTCTTTCGGGAATGGCTCTCAAGGTATCAAACATGATCTGGTCGGAGGTAAGAAATGCAGGTAAATCGAAATACAAGAGACAGGTGACCATTTCTCCGGAACTCATTGTAAGAAAATCCTGCGGAACTATCTGATCATCTGTCCCGTCTTAATATAAAATCAGAAAATTAGTTTCCTATCCAGGCAAAGCTTGGTTACTTCATGAAGTACTTCCTGTAATTGTCGATAAATGGTGCCACGTCATTAACACCAATCTTCTTGGCTAATATTTTTTTATCTCTGTCAAGGATATAAATAAGCGGTGTTGCCTCAACGTTGTAGTAATATCCGAAATTGGTTCTCCGCTCCGGATCCCATCCGTTAATCCAGTCGAGCTTATGATCATCAATGTATTTCTGCCATTTCGACTTATCTCCGGCCGTGCATACGGAAAACACTTCCACTCCCTGGTTTTTTGCCGTGTCGTACCAGGCCTTGAGCTTAGGCGTCGCTTCAGCGCAATGGCCGCAATCAGGTTCCCAGAAATAAACAACGGTGAAATCCTTCTCAATGTCATAAAGGGCAACAAACATACCCCTGTCTGAATCCATAATAAGGTCATGGGCTTTCATCCCTATAATGTTGGGCCGGATTCTATCAACCTGTTCGCGAAGGTCTTTTTTAAAGTCATCGGAAACCCAATCAGCTTTTCCCGACAGGTAAATATCGTCTGCAAGCTTTAACACCACGGCATCGTGTCCCATTATTTCACTCTCCCTGAAGTGGTTGAAAAGAAAGACCGAAACGAACTGGAATATTTTCGGATTCTTTTCTGTCCTGGCAATTATCCTGTCAATTTCCCTGTTTATGCTGTCGGGCGACTGAACCAGGACATTTGAAAAGAAAGTCTTAAGTCGTGCCTGCAGAATCGGTGTTCTCAGCAGCCTTTCATCAGTGATATCGGTATTGTCGAAGAAATGATCCCTGTTATACGCGTAAGTCATGGCCCACCTCACCGAGTCGGGATTCCCGGTTCCTTCGGGAATTTTAAATTGCGGGACCTCCACGGGAAGCATGGCCCTGACGAGCAGTGAAAGCAGGTTGTTTTCATTTTTATTTATCACTTCCCGCAGGTAGCTCTTCATTGCATCTTCCTGCATTTTCTGCAGTCCGGTAAGGATTTGAAGGGAATCCGGATTCTGTCTGTTTGATTGAAGCCTCTTGTTTATCCCCGAAGCTTTTCTCTGCATTTCAACCCAATTCCTCTGGTAGACAACAAACGATTCGTTTTCGCCTGAACCGGAGAAGTTTAGCGTGTTGAAATAGTCAGGGTGGGAGCATGAAACAGTAAACTGCTGGTCATCAGACATCAGGATTTCAAAATATTGCTTTCCGGGAAGAACGATCATGTAAATACCCTGTGGCAGGGCTTCCTGACCTGAGAACACGGCATTGCCACTGCTGTCGAGAACCACAGTATCCTGAATATATTGTTTGTCGCCGAAATGGTATGCCAGGAATATTGTAGAGTCGCTCAGTCCTGATACATTAACCGAGATTTCATATCCCTTGTGTGTCTGGCCTGAGGAACAAAATACTGTCGATATCAGGAGCAGGCAAAATATCAGGTTTTTCATAATAATGAATGACATGAATAACATGTGTGCAAATATATTCAATGCAATTTCTTTGCCAAACGACAGTTTTAGGAAAATTGGAAATAAATTGTAATTTTGGTAATTCTAAACCTTCGTTTCATATTAGCTGTTAAATGAAGATATCCATCCTGATCCCGGTTAATGATTATGACATTGTCGCCCTTGTCCACTGGATGAGGGATGGAATGGAAAATGTACCTGAATTCACCGAGATAATAATAGGTGATGACGGATCATCCGAGGACTTCCGGAAAAAATACCAGTCGCTGACTGACGATGTGGTGAAGCTTGTATCATCAGAAAAGAACATTGGCAGGGCATCGATAAGGAACCGTCTTATAGATGAGGCATCGGGCGATTATCTCTTGTTCATCGATGCCGACACGATGATCAGGGGAACTGCATTAAATTATCTTCAGAAATGGCTAGAGAATATTCACAGGGCAAGGGTGATCAGCGGAGGAATTCTTTACAGGGACATCCCGCCAGGAGATCCTGACAAGATGCTTCGCTGGAAATACGGGAGAAAAAAGGAGCAGAAGAAGGCATCATACAGGAACAAGCACCCGTATTCGTTTTTTTCCACTTTCAATGTAATGATTGAAAGATCTGTCTTTTCCAAGTTCAGGTTCTACGAGGAGCTCAAGCGTTACGGTCACGAGGACACCCTGCTTGGTTACCAGCTTCGCAAGGCGGGTATTCCTGTCCTGCACATTGATAACGGACTTGTTCACCTGGGACTTGAGTCGAACAGGGAATTCCTCGCCAAAACAAAGGACAGTATAGAGAACCTGAGCAAACTGTATGACAATGTCACTGACAAGCTCACTTTTGCATCGGCAATTCCCGTTGTAAGAGTTTTCAGGTGTCTTAATATTATGAGGCTGACCCGGCTTTTTGCCCTGATCTTTATCCGCAACAGGGAAAGAATGGAGATACGTCTTGATTCTGCAAAAATATGTCTTCCTCTTTTTCAACTCTATAAGCTGAGCATGTTCTGCACCTACAGGGAGATTCACTGCCGGAGGAAGCTGCTTCCCATATTCAGGATACCGCCTGATATCATCTAGAAATCGCTTCTTCTGATATCCATATTCCCGTCATCTCTTCTTTCCGCCCTCATGACAAAATCGAACCTGTCTTTCATTATGCACAGAAAATAATCAGTAGGAGGGGAGAAATCTATGTTTTCAGCCGCGAAGAATCTCTTCCCTGCGGTATGCCTAAGTGCAGCTATTTCTTCGTCAAAATTTTCATTCCTGCCTTCTGCCAGCGATTTGATGTATCTGGCACAAACAAGGTCCTCTTCAGCAGAAATACATGCCCTGTAACCCATGGCAACAAGTGAAACCCTGCCGGGTTTACGTTCGCGTATGAATCCGGCCACTGCTGATGCATTTACCAGGCTTCCGGTTATTATCATGTCGGCATTGACCGCGCTGACCAGTCCTGCAGTACCTGCGGTTGTAGTGTGGATCAGTGTACGACCTGTAAGGTCTGATTTGATTATTTCGGTCGGACTGTTGCCGAAATCAAATCCCTGTATCTTCATTTCATTTCTTTCACCTGCCAGAAGCGAACCACGATAAATCTCCCTGAGCCTGAATGCTTCTCCCGGTGTAGCGGTGGCTATTATCCTCGAAGCTCCTGCATCGATGGCATAGCACTCCAGCGAGAATGCCCTGAAGACATCAATTATTACAGTTAGTCCAACAGCCTGACGAGCACCCTCTACAAATTCGGAAATCTCAATTCGCATGATTAATATTTTGATCTAAAATAGTGAATTAATTTATATGCACTATTTTGTAATTTTGCACGTTAGAGTTAAAAACAATAAGATGGCTGATCCGGTTTCATGGGTGCTCGGAAAGATAAAGCAGGCTAATGACTATATCTGGAATACCTCGATATCCGATATTTCAAGAGGCAAATCATTTCTGATAAGGCAATTAAGGATTATAGTCCTTGCCGCCAGGGGCTTCATGAAAGACAGGGTTCAGCTCAGGGCATCTGCTCTTACGCTGTACACGATGTTGTCTATCATTCCCTTTGCAGCTATTGCTTTCGGTGTAGCAAAGGGATTCGCCCTCGACCAGAAACTTCAGGAACTACTCATCACGGAGTTTCAGAACCAGCCCGAGGTGCTTACATGGATACTCGATCAGGCGGGCAACGCCATGCAGGCCACCAGGGGAGGCTATATTGCCGGAGTTGGTCTTATCATCCTTGTTTGGTCGGTGATATCACTTCTCGATCAGATAGAGAGCTCCTTTAATCATATATGGCAGATTCAGGTATCACGACCCTGGCTGAGGAAGTTTACCGACTACATTGCAATCCTTCTCATTGCCCCGGTTGTCCTGGTTCTTTCAAGCAGCCTGACAGTGTTTGTGACATCAGAGCTTTACTCAAACACCGAGTCGATTAGATTCATCAGGCCTATAATCGGTTTCCTTATCAAAATTGGTCCCTACGTTCTTACATGGATCGGTCTGACCATCCTGTTTATTATCATGCCCAACACCAAGGTTAAATTCATTCCCGCTTTTGTTTCGGGAGTTATAACCGGCACCATACTTCAGCTGCTTCAGTGGCTTTATATCGACCTTCAGTTCGGAATTTCAAAACTCAGCGCCATTTACGGAAGTTTTGCCGCCATTCCCCTGTTTATAATCTGGGTTCAGGCCAGCTGGATAATCCTGCTTCTTGGGGCGGAGCTTGCTTTTGCCAATCAAAACGTTACCAGGTTCGAGTTTGAATATCAATCTCTGAATGTCAGTCAGCACCAGAAAAAGGCTCTGTCGCTCATGATAATGAAGACCATTGTGAATAATTTCACAATGGGTGAAAAGGCATTGAGTTCTGAAGGCCTTTCGCGCAATCTGAGAATCCCGGTCAGACTGGTAAGGGACATATTGCAGGATCTTACCGAAAGCAGGCTGGTATCGGTGATACACGAAGAGGAGCACCATGATAGGCTTTACCAGCCCGCCATGGATGTCAACAAGATGACGGTAAGTTTTGTTCTCAACAAACTCGAGAGGAAGGGTTCCGATCAGCAGCTGTTCAATCAGAATGGCGAATACGATAAAATGACGGGCATGCTTGATGAATTTGAGGCCCTTGTTGCTTCTTCGGAGTCAAACATTCTTATAAATGATCTATAGCCTGGAACTTCCACGGGTAAAAAAGAGATTCATTTCCCGCGTTTCCCGGACATCCTGTACTTTTTCACGAATTCAATAAAATCGGTGTAGGATCTCCATTCGTGGAAGAAATAATGAGGGAAAGGTACTATTATATGCCTGGTTTCCTTTTCTTTTTCCCAATAGCCTTTCAGGTTTTTTGCAGGGAATACCCTGTCGATTTCGCTTGTAAGTGCATAGTCCCACCTGAATCCGGGTTCTTTTTGCTCCATGATTCTGTTATAAAGCCATCTCAGTTCATCATGAAGCGATTTTACCGACCTTTGAGGTATCCTGTCAGCATTTCTCAGATAGTTCTTTTTATCCCCGAACATCCTGAAATAGAATTTTTCCATGTTAGTTTCAGTAATATTATTCAGGGTGCCTTCAAAAACATTAAGCGGAATACCGTAATTGTCATCTGCCGGAACCGGCGTTCCATTGACGGCGATTGTCAGGTCGGGTTTAATTGCCGTTTTTGGGGAAAGATATTCTGCTGCCCAAACACCCAGCGACCATCCTATAAGAGTTATAGAGCGGTATGTTTTTGTTTCGGGCAGAACCAGGGCCTCGTCGGCGGAATAGTTGTAAAACAGGATAAAGTCAAAATCATCGGTACACAGGGGGATGAACATGTTTTCGTCGGTACCCCAGCCCCCGTAGAGTATTACAAGACTATCATTCTTTTCGCGTCTCCTTATGTATGTTTTCATCTTGTCCCTGTTTAAAGGCTTTATGGTCATTCCGGTGAATGACAGGCTTTATCAAATATAGCGAATTTTAATATCGGACAACATAAAAATTCGGGCAAAAAAAAACAGCCTTGCCGGGGCTGCAAAAAGAAGAGGAGTGAGGGTCGATGTGAAAACCAAAGAGCGGGCGTTATTAGTGAGATAATTCCCGTGTCTACTGTCTGATAAAAGGACGGAACCATGGTTAGCTGGCGCTATTCCTCAGGTTCCTGATGTGAAAGTCAATGTCTGCAATACAATCCTGATGATTTTCACACTCAACCCTGTTCTCCTCTTTTACCAATAGCATGAGCTTGGAACAAATTTAGATATTATAAAGGTATAATCAAAAAGAAAAAATAAATATTTATTCACCATAACTGATTTTATGATGAGCTAACATTTTTAATTGACGAAGCTTCATTATGTTTTGATTAAAAAATCCGTATATTTGATCATACCCTCCGCTGATTGAATGGTATGTTATGGCTGCTGAATTTGAAATAACCGATATTGACGACAGTGGCGGATTCATTACTGAGCATGTTTCCGGGGCCGACGTGTTCTGGCATTCCCATCCCGAGTATGAAATCATGCTGAATATCGACAGTGCAGGTACAAGGATTGTTGGGGACAGTGCTGAAATGTTTGGTTCCTACGACCTTGTTCTGATCGGTGATAATCTTCCCCACAGCTGGGAGTATTACCGCGACAGCGACAATTCTGGCCGGGAAAGGGGTGTGATGATCCATTTCAAACTTTCATCAATAGGTGAAGCATTGCTTGCCCAGCATGAGCTTCAGGCGGTCAGAAATCTGCTTGCCGATTCCGGAAGGGGCATTCGCTTTTCTGTCGATGATGCCCGGCTGGCTGAACCACATCTGGAAAATATGCTGAAAACAAAGGGCATTGAGAAAATGATAAGCTTCTTCAATGTACTCAGTATAATGTGTTCATCGGTAAAAAGGAAGGCTCTTTGCAGCGAGACCTACAAAAAAGCATTCGACAAAAGGAATAATAAAAGGATGACCGACGTGACCGAGTATGTCAGGAATAATTTCGCCCGTCCGCTTACCCTGGAGGATGCATCTGCCGTTGCAAAGATGAGTCCTTTTGCATTCAGCAGATACTTCAAGAAGAATGCAGGGGAGGGATTCGTGGAATATCTGACCAGGGTCAGGATTGAAAAAGCAAGGCATCTTCTCCGCGAAACCGGCTATAATATAAGTGATATTGCCGACCAGTGCGGATTCTCAAGCATCTCAAACTTCAACAAACATTTCCGCAAGTCAGAGGGATTGTCTCCCCGTGATTACAGGGGCAGCTTCAATAAAACCCAATAGCTTAAACTCATTATTTAATACCGTTATACTATGGCAATGACCATGATAGAAAAAATCCTGGCAAACCATTCCGGACAGGAATCGGTCAGGCCTGGTGATATTCTGGATATCGGACTGGATGCCAGGATAGCACGCGATTTCGGAGGCGCCAATGTGGTTAAAAACATACTGGACAACGGACTAACAATCCACGACCCGGCAAAGACCTTGTTCACCTTCGATTGCAACCCTACAGGATCGGATCAGAAATACGCCGTGAATCAGCATTTATGCCGTCAGTTTGCCCGCGGGAACGGGATAAAAGTGTATGACATTGATTCGGGAATAGGAACTCATATCATTATCGACGAAGGGATTGTGTATCCGTCGGCTACCGCGGTTTCCACCGATTCGCATGCAAATATTCTCGGGGCCATCGGCGCCTTCGGGCAGGGCATGGGCGATATGGACATCGCGGCAGGCTGGAGCAAGGGCAAGGTATGGTTCAAGGTGCCTGAATCGGTAAAAATTACCCTCGAGGGTACTCCGGGCGATGATATTGCAGCCAAAGATGTGGTGCTCAACATGCTTGCCCGCTTCGGAGCCAACTCCCTGCTTGGCTATTCAGTTGAGATCTATGGAGAGGCGGCTGAGAAAATGACTCTTGATCAGAGAATTACAATATCATCCATGGCAACCGAAATGGGTGCTATAATTATATTATTCCCTCCTTCCAGGGAAATAATCGATTACTGCTCATCACGATCGAAAACAGCTTTTTCTCCTGTCTATGCCGATAAGGATGCAGTATATGCAGAATCATTCACCATGGACGCGGGAGCATTCACCCAGATGGTAGCAAGGCCGGGAGCGCCGCATGATGCAGTGCCTGCCGACAGTGTTTCAGGACTTAAGATCGATTCGGGTTTTATAGGGAGTTGCACAAACGGAAGGATGGAGGATATGCATGTTGCTGCCGCTATACTGAAGGGCAGAAAAGTGGCGCCCGGGGTTGTTCTTAAGATTGTTC